>Ga0233425_10000736_pt1 | contig 81463 bp, 70 predicted proteins | sample Watercolumn_Towu_2_FD_181712 | JGI IMG/M metagenome (GOLD analysis project Ga0233425, IMG submission 181712) | Freshwater microbial communities from Lake Towuti, South Sulawesi, Indonesia - Watercolumn_Towuti2014_140_MG | ecosystem: Environmental > Aquatic > Freshwater > Lake | place...
AGACACTAAATATTATTCTCTTCATGTTTCTCCTATTGTTTGTACCCTCAAATTATATTGATTCATACACGGCATTATTGTAGTTTTGCTGCCAAACTAAAACTTAAGAAGCTATTGTCTTCATTATGCTTTTACAAAAATATTTTCTTGAATTTTTTAGTTTTTGATCTTTAAACTTTGTTTTTTCTAGTATTAAGAACATCTAGCGAATTGAAAGTGCAATTTAATAAATATGTCCGCCCAAAATCAGAGGTATATACGTGATTAAGAACTTTTCCATTTTTTTTAATCCAGCTTGAAGGTACTGAATCAGCTACAATCAATAACCAGTAGGTATTACACTTTTTACTTTTTTTATAATCTGATAATTTTTTCAATTTATCATCTATTCTAGATTGTATAATTTTGATACAATCTGATTCCATAAAACCACCACCGGAAACATTCCAAAAACTTTCATTGTTAATCTTTATATGAACGGAATCAATTAATTCTGATATTTTTTCAAGTTCCTTTTTCATTTCTGGAGCTTTTTCTAATAATTCATATGGTCTAATATAGTAATCATTAGTAGCATAGATGTTTTTAGAAACTTCTGAAAACACAAAGTATGCTATTTTTTTTGCTATCTCATCATATTCTGCTTTTTTTAGCTCACAATTGTTTCCAATAAAGTTAGCATAGATGTTTGGCCAGTTTTGTGATTTATAATATTTTTGTGCTAAATTAACAATTTTTTTTAACATCTCTTCAAAGGCTTTCGATTCTTTTTTAATGATAAGTTGAATGTGTTCAATTCCTATTGTACTGGTATTATTTTTTACTAAAAAATCTGGATTTTCTCCTTGAATTACCTCTCCTGAAGGAAAGTCTTGCAGAAGGTTCTTAAATAATTCAAAATGATTTTTTTCAATTTCTTTTTGACTAATTTGATTAATACTCACATTGTTCTTTCTTGAATTTCTGCTCATGAATTTTCCCTCCTTCTTTATCTTAGAGTATATTTAATAACATATTTCTGGTAGAAGTAGAATTCAATAAGGGATTTTGTACAGAAAGCCTTCTGCTTTTTCCAGGATTGGCTTTTTTTATAAAAATGAAAAGGGCAGGGGATGGGGCTATACTTTGTGTCATTGTATGACCAATATAGAATAAAAACAGTATAAGCGTTATAATTGAACTCTTTAGAGCCAAGGGGAGTGTATGGCTGGGGAAAATGATAAAAACAGATTTAAAACTTGCAAAAAACTTCATGGGAATTTTATAAAAATCCAAGAAGACATAGATGCTATAATATTTGATATGGACGGAACTTTGTGGGATGGGGTTCCTGCGTATGCAAAAGGATGGAATGAATATTTTAAGAAAAATAATATTGACAGAACAATTACTCCCCATGATATTTATGGATTGATGGGACTTGAGGAAGCAAAATATTTGGCTGAGATATTGCCGAAAGTATCCACAGAAGAAAGAAAAAAAGCATATAGAATTGTTGAGAATGAACAATATAAGGTTATTCTTCGTGATGGAGGAATCTTATTTGATGGCATTATTGATGGAATAAAAAAATTAAGTGAACATTATAAACTGTTTATTGTTAGCAACTGCCCTAAGGATACAATAAAGTGTTTCCTTACGTGGTCAAAAATGGAGGAATTTTTTACCGATCATATAGCACACGGGGAAAATTATAAAAGAAAAACTGAAAACATAAAGCTATTAAAAGAAAAACATTACATAAAAAAGGGGATATATGTTGGAGATACAGATTCTGACAGCAAAAGTGCCAGCGAAGTAGAATTACCATTTGTATTCATGAGTTATGGCTTTGGGAATACAACAAAGTATTCTTTAAAATTTGACCAGTTTTCTGAATTTGTAAGTTATTTCATTGACGATAGTTCGAATTCCAAAGGGAGGGGCAATTATGATAAACAGCAATGCAACGTTAAAAGAACTGGCAAAAATGATAGATCATTCCCTTCTCCAACAAAATTTAACGGATAGGGAAGTATTGAAAGGAATTGAAATTGCCAAACGGTATAATGTAGCTGCAATTTGTACGAAACCATACACAGTTCCGATGATTGCAAAATATCTGATAGAAACAGATATTGCTGTTTGTACTGTAGTTGCTTTTCCTCATGGAAATATTACTACAGCAATGAGAATTACAGAAGCAGAAGCAGCTATGGCAGATGGCGCTACTATAGTATATATAGTATAGAAATAGAAGTGGTTGGACGTTTTGTATATGAAAAGTAAACTTGTATCTTGCCACTGGATATGACGATCGATTCGGCGTTATGCCATGGATAAAAGATATTGTAAATAAAGAAGTCCCATTTTAATTTTCTTTACAAAGTCAAACAAAGCAAAAGGCGGAATTCATGACTTTATTTTTTTATTTTTATAAAATCCCGGCAGTCATCCATGGGGTTTACTTCTCAGGATTTCTCCTTAAGTTAATATATTTTTCACATTTTGCAATTCGGTTTCTATACCGGTTGTCAGGTCATTGATTATCAGTTCTACCGTTTCAGATTTGTTTATAAGCCCGACAGACTGTCCAGCCATAAGTGAACCGTAATCAATGTCTCCATCCTGAACTGCGCGTCTGAGAGCGCCCATCCAGTATTCTTCGACCTTATGTTGAGCCTCATTTCTACTAATTGTTCCTTCTTCAAGCTGCTTAATGAGGTTGAGCTGGAGTTTTCCGAATTCCTCCATCCCTTTGTTTCTCAGAGCTCTTACTGCGACTACGGGTAAACGGCTGTCAAACTGCGGAGTAGCAACCGCGTCTCTGGCATTCGCGTGTATAAATTTTTGCTTGAATTTTGGGTGTGCGAGGCATTCTTCTGCCATGGCAAAACGGGTTCCGAGCTGAACGCCAGATGCGCCCATAAGCAGCATGTGTGCGCAAAGTTTGCCTGTAGCAAGTCCACCAGCTACGAATACCGGAACCTCATTTATTTCAAAAAGGACCTGCTGTAAAAGAACTACCAAACTTACATGCCCTACATGTCCGCCGGCTTCCATCCCTTCAAGCATAATGGCATCAGCGCCGTACCTTACCATTCTTTTTGCTATTGAATCTGTCGACGCAAAACATATTACTCTAGAGCCGGTATCTTTTGCTATTTTGATTTCTTCTTTGTTAGGAAAGCCACCGGCAAATATTACATAAGGCAACTTAAGCTCGGGAAGAAGTTCCAGGTGCTGTTTATATGCAGGAGCTATTGTAATAATATTTACGCCGAACGGATTCTTAGTAAGATTTCTTGTTTCTTCAATCTGTTTTTTGAGTATGTCAGGCGGAGTATTTCCTCCCGCGAGACATCCGAATCCTCCGGCATTTGATACTGCCGAAACCAGTTTCGGTTCACTTACCCATGTCATTGCCCCGCATATTATTGGATATTTTACTCCAAGAAAATCACTTCCTTTTTTGAACAGTATTTCAGAAAGATTAGTCATTTATTTTGCCGTTTTGAGTAATTTTAAAAGTCCATCATATAGAATCGGGTTAGAAACCAGAAATCCAGAGCTATTAAACTCCAAAGGCAGTTTAGGATCTGTTTCTTCGTAATAACCAATTTTCGCACCTGCCTCTTTTGCTATCACATATCCTGCGGCTATATCCCAAAGCCTAACCGTTTCATAATATGCATCATCTCTTCCACAGGCTACCCAACATATATCCAAAGCGGAGCATAAAAATCTGTGCTATCGGAATGAGATTCTTCCGAGTAAATTTCGATTCCGGGATATTTACGGGTAAGTTCAGTTCTTATGATTTCGTCAGATTTCAAATCCGCGGAAGTGACCAGCTCTGTACCTTTATTTTTATAATCAAATTTAAGGTTATCATTTCTTAACTCTGTTATGACCTTCCCTGCCTTTAACGCTAGTTTTTTAACAAAATCAAGCATACTTTTAAGCTCAGCATTGGTAAAATCCTTTTTTAAATTTTGTTTGCTGCCAATGTTACTTGTATCTGGCATTTTTTCTTTGTGTTCAGCTGTTATTGTTGATGTTATAGCTAAAAATGGGATCAATCCAATTAACAGTATATTTTTCATGCAAAAATCCTGCCTGATTTTTAAATTTGTCGTTTTCAAGAGTCAAATACATTTAGGGAAGTACATCATTAAAACTTTAATTTCAAATATTAGAGTAAAATTTCCATAGAAAAATATAATTTGATTAATATGCCTTGATTTCATCCCAGATTCGTACGTATTTGGCATTTTCTTTGCCAATATCTTTGATAACTTCGCTCTTTTTAAAAAGTGCGTCTGAGATTGTTATTTTTTTCAGAAGGTTTTTATTTACTAATTCTATAGCTTTTGTGTTAGGGCAAAGATAATTTATGTATTCCATATTTTTGGTGCTATTTTCCGGTTCACACATGAAATTGATAAAGCTATAGGCTAATTCTCTGTTTTCAGAATCAGAAGGAATCACCATTACCTCAATACCTATAGAAGTTCCTTCTGCGGGAATTAGAAAATCCATTTCTGGAATATCTGATTGCATCTGGATTATGTTTCCATTATAAATTTGTATTACCAGAAGAATCCCGTCTGCAAGGCTTGTTTTTGCTTCTTCATTTTGATAAGCAGCGATATTCTTTTTCCATTGTATCATTAGTTGTTTTGCGTTGGCAAGTTGTTTTTCATCTGTAGTATTGAGACTATATCCTAAATATTTTAAAGCGGCGCCGATGGATTCGCGCATATCATTAAACATGCTTATCTGGCGATAATATTTTTTGTCTCCGAAAACACCCCATGTAGGTTTTATATTGGGAGTCTTCTTCTTGTTGTACCCCAGCCCGGTAAAACTGATAGTATAAGGAACGCTGTACTGCATTTTCGGGTCTTCTGTTTTTGCTGGATATTTAGGTTCAATAAACTTAACGTTAGGTATCTTTGACTTGTCCAGAGCAATGATCATTTTCTCTTTATTCATTATGGACGCCATATAACTGGATGGTATTATCAGATCATAACCCGGGCTTCCTACTTTCAGTTTAGCGTACATTGCCTCGTTTGAATCGAAATAATCCATTATGATTTTGCAGTTAAAATCTTTTTCAAATTTATTCACTAACTCAGGGTTGATATATTCAGCCCAGTTATATATGTAGAGGACTTTCTTAGATTTTGAACACGAAACAAATAGGAAAGGTATGAACAGAAATAATATTATCAGTAATAGCAGTTTTTTCATTTGGTTTTTCTGGGGGCAATTAGTCGTTGCGAATAATAAATAAGAATAAATGTTACAACTAAGAATAGTACAGACAAGGCATTTAAAACAGCTGGGCTGCCATGTTTCATCATGCTGTAAATGTATATCGGTAATGTGGCTGATCCTGGGCCTGTTACAAAAAATGTAATTACAAAATCATCTATTGAGAGCGTGAAAGCCAATAACCCTCCGGCAATTATGCCCGGAGAAATAAGAGGCAGGAATATTCTTTTTGTTATTATATACCAGTCCGCGCCCAAATCTTTTGCAGCCTCTATTATTTTAAAATCAAAATTTTGCAGCCTGCCTAGAACCACCATTGAAACATAACTTATGCAGAAAGTTACATGTGCTATATAGATAGTAAAAAGACCCGGTTTCAAATGTATGGCGATAAAGAAAAGAAGCAGACTCATTCCCATTAAAATATCAGGAACTCCCAATTGAATGAAAATCAAAACCTGATGAAATATTTGTATTTTACTTTTGTAATAGTGTATGGCAAATGCGGCAAGCGTCCCTATGACCATAGATGTAAGCATTGCGGATGTGCCTATTATTAAAGAATTGATCAAAGTATACAATATTTTAGGATCTGTTAGTAATTGTTTATACCACTCAATAGTAAACCCGGACCATTTTACCCCGTAATGGGAATCGTTGAAAGAGTTTATGGTCATGACTACCATTGGCAGATAGAAGAAAATCAAAACTGCTATAGTAATATATTTAGAAAATCTGCTTCTGTATTTCATTTTAATTAGAGTTCTCACGAAAAGGTCGTGGAGAGCATTTTTTTATAATTTTTAGTTTAATTTCCATAGCAAAATTTATCATAAAAATGTGAGAGCTCTAATTACGGCTTAATAATTTTGTTGAAATAACAAGTCCGATAGGGAATATGATCATTGCCATAAGTACTGTGGCCCAAGCTGCCGCCATGGGTATATTCCTGGCAATAAATGCCTGTGTTGCTATCAAATTGCCTATCATTTCAGAGTTAATTCCCCCGACAAGATCAGGAATTATATAGGATCCAAGGCATGGAATCAATACCATAAAAGCAGCTACTTTTACTCCTTTTGATATATTGGGCAGAAATATATAGAAAAATGCTTCCCAACGGGTAGCTCCGAGGTCTTGGGCAGCTTCAAGCAAATTAAAATTAAATTTTTCAGCGGCAGCAAATATAGGCAGAATAGCAAAAGGTAAATAGGTATATATTATCACGAGAATGACTGTTTCTGTTCTATAAAGCATCATAGTATTTTTTGATATTAGCCCCAAAAAAACCAATATATGCTGAAGAATACCATCAGGGTTAAGGATAATTTTCCATGCAAATATTCTGATCAGAAAATTTGTCCAAAAAGGGACTATTACCAGCAGTAAAATTATCTGGCGCCATTTTTGAGATAATCTGGCCATATAGTATCCAGTAGGAATCGCAAGTGAGAGACAAGTAATTGCTGATATGAAACTTATCCATATAGTTCGCCATATTATTGTAATATACGCTGGAGAAAACAGCGTTATGAAATTTTCCAGAGTCCAGCCGCTTTCAATATCGCCGTATGAACTGCTTGGTTTGAAAGCTATGACTACGGCTATGATTGTTGGTATTGTGAAAAATATGAGCAGCCATCCCAACGATGGTATGGTTGCCAGCCATTCTGTAAGACTATTCTTACGGTGATTTCTTTCCATTTTAATTAGAGCTCCCACGAAAAGGTTGTCTGCTACCCGAATTTATTTCTTTAAATCCCAACACCCAGAATGCAAATAAGCACCAAATCTCAAACATCAACTCCCAAATAACTCCCAAAATTTTAAATATCAAGTTATATATTTTTTGATTCATTGTTATTTATTTGAGATTTGGTTATTGTTATTTGGAATTTCCCGATTAAAACTCCGAAAAAAATGGAGATGTGCACTAATTATTCTGATGGGAGAGTGAGAAGATTTTCATCTGTTTCAACGTACGTATCTAACAAATATCCATGTTCCGGATTCCATGAGATCCAAACATTATCATCCCATCTGATAGGCTGTTCATCCAGAAGAAAGCTGGTATGCTGTTTATTTATGGCCAAACGGTATTCTTCCACACGTATCCAGAATTTTGTTTGAGATCCGAGATATATTACATCTTCAACTTTGCCTTTAAGAATATTAATAAATGATTTGTCTTGGGTAGGGTATGTTCTTGATATGTTTATTTTTTCCGGCCTTACGCTCAAATACACTTTTGTTCCATTACGGAGAGGCTTGTCATTGTATACGGTAATTTCCGGGAATCCATCCAAATGAATTTTACTTATTTCGTTATTTATCAGTTCGCATACAGTGCCTTCAAAAAAATTCGTGTCTCCTATAAAAGCTGCTACAAAACTTGTTTTTGGTGCCTCGTATATTTCTATAGGAGTGCCTATTTGTTCAATGTTTCCTTTATTCATTACGGCTATCTTGTCACTGATACTCATAGCTTCACCCTGGTCGTGGGTAACGAATAAAAATGTTGTTCCGATTTTGTCATGTATATTGTCCAGATCAACCAGCATTCGCTGTCGTAACTTTAGATCTAGCGCGGCCAGGGGTTCGTCAAGCAGTAGTACCAGAGGACGGTTGATCAGTGCTCTGGCTATTGCCACTCTCTGACGTTGTCCGCCGCTAAGCTGGCTTGGATATTTATTTTTATGCTCCTGCAATTGTATAAGGTCAAGGAAAAAATTTACTTCACTTACTATCTTTTTCTTATCCCATTTTGCTATCTTTGGACCGAAAGCAATATTCTCTTTGACTGTTATATGCGGAAAAAGAGCATAGTTTTGAAATACAGTATTTACTTTACGCTGATTCGGGGGAAGATGCGTAATATCAACACCGTTAAGTATTAATCTTCCGGTATCCGGTTCTTCCAGTCCTGCGCATATTCTTAAAAGTGTAGTTTTTCCACAGCCGCTCGGCCCGAGCAGGGAAAATACTTCTCCTTTTGAAACTGAGAAATTGACCTGGTTGACAACTTTATTGGACCCAAATTGTTTTGAAATGTTTTCAAATACCAAAAAGTCATTCATTTCCAATGTTTCTTTCCTGGTTAGAGCCCATACAAAAAAACTTTAAAAAAACTCAAAAATTTAAACGGCTTAAATGGATAGTATTTTTCAGAATTTTCTAATGAATTTCTCTTTATATTTAAAAAAATCAGAGAAATATTAAGCAATTTAAATATTGATTTTAAAATTCTAAATATATATTAGAACCAGAATTAATTGACAGTTTTATCTTAAGAAGTACATTATTTTCTACATTTTCTACTAAAAATAAAAATAAGATGAAAGGAGATCATTGTGAAACTATTAAAGTATTTAGCATATATAGCTGGTACAGTACTATTTGCATTCTCATCCGGTTGCGTTGCTTATAAACCGCCACCGGATATAATACACGCGGATAGCTATACTGCTGAAAGTACAAAAATTCAGCGCGTTTTACCGTTCGCCTATAAGACTTTGAATGTTGATGATGCAATAACGATTGCGCTCGCAAATAATCCTGACTATCAAAGAGCTAGGTTAGCAATGATAAAAGCATGGGCCGCGTACTATGGTAGTCTAAACGCATTTACTCCTAATATAGGGGTTGGATTTGGCGGTACACAAACTGGAACTTATGGGATAGGAGGGAGTCCTTATTATACTCAATTTAATAATGGAGGAAGCAACACTGTTGGTGCCACGTATAATGTATTTAATGGGCTACAGGATACGATGAATGCAATGAATCAGCTAGCAACAGCCAGGAGCAAAGAGTATCTGAATAAAAACGCAAGAAGAATATTGATTCAGTCAGTTAAGATCGCTTATTATAACATTCTCAATGATAAAGCTACTATTCAAATTCAGCAATCTAATGAAAATTTCGAACAGCAGCAGGTTAATGAAACCCAGCTCAAATACGATGCCGGGGCTTCTTCTCTTTCAGACCTTTTGAACTTTAAAGTAGCTCGGAATAATGCTCAAGTTGATGTAATCAATGCTAAAGCGAAATATGCTTCGGACAAATATGTTTTAGCAGTGTTGCTTGGTCTTACGAGTGCTGAAATTCCTGACAATATAAACTTCCCGGATATAAGTACTCTTAAAGAGGACCAGGGATACACTCTCGGGGTTGACTTTTATGTCAATGTAGCTATTAACCAGAGGCCTGATCTCAAAAGCTCAAGAGAATTGGTAAAAGCATTTAAGTACGCACTTTATCAAACATGGGGCGTTTTTTCTCCAACAGCTTCAATCAATTGGGGATACAACTATACAGGTAATACGGCTCACATTCCAGGAACAATTTCTACTTCAGCAGGGAATCCTAACTATACAAATGCTTATGGCTTTAGTACAGCATGGACAGTCTGGGACGGCGGAGGTCAAAGCAGTAGAATAATGAATGTTCGCAAAGCTCAGGCTGAGTATGACTCAACCCAGGAAGATTTGCTTAGTGCATGGATGACAATTATTAAGGAAGTCAGAGATGCTTATACCAAATTAACAGCTTCAATAGCAACAAGAAAAATAAACGGTGCGACACTCAGTATGAGCAAAGATCGCCGCGACCTTATAAGAGATGAATACAACGCAGGTAATACTGATATCGCAAATTTGAATCAAGCTCAGAATGACTTGATCAAAGTTGAACAAAGTTATGTAAATTCTGTAATCGATGTCGAAAAAAACAAGGCAAACCTCGATGCTGCCTGCGGCCTAAGAGATTAATAAATATTTTATCGCCTTTTGCTAAATAGGTTCAATCATAGCCACGGGTGTAAACCCGTGGGAATTTGATGTTAATAAACAACCAGAGCTCTCCCGCCTGCGCGAGGCTTCGGCGCGACAGGCCTGTAGGGAGTTGCGACATATAACATATCTGGAGGATATATTCAAACGCTTTCAGCTCATCCTCATAAAAATTTATATGAATTACTACCAGATCAATGGGCTAAATCGGTACCCGGTCAAAAATAATCTCTTAAATTTTTTACAGAATATTCCCTATAAAAAAATAACCCACCTTTTGTTTTTTCAACAGATGGGCTCTATCTTAGCATTACTGATATTTTTATGGCAGTAATAATACAGTTTTAAGGCAAGTTCATTTTTCCGGCAATATTCTTTTACTAAATATTTGTTCGATTTGGCTTCTTTATCCTCAAGTCCCATTTCAACAACTCTTCTGCTTTGCTCATCTTTTTTCCCTCTTGTTAATTTTTGAACAAAAGAGAAAAAATACTCTGTACTTTACCTCTATAACGGATGGGGCACGCTTTAGGGTTATATGCATAAGGTGTTGATCACCCGGCTTCTAGCCAGAAATCAACTCGATCTTTGACTACAGATTGTCAAACGTAGCAACAGAAAACACGTACGACAACTCATTTAACCAAGACCCCTGACATGCATACACTAGGATTGCATGGACCAACGGTATATCCGCGATTGCATGCGCCTGATACTGGCGAATCAGGGATACTCCCAGAACAGCATCTACCTTCTTTACTTAAGAGCAAGAGTTGCGGAGTTTTGTAATAATACATATTAGTATTAAAAATCTTAAGAAATCATTCTCTTAAAGTATCTTGAACCTTATTTTATGATCTCTTTTTAACCTTGCTGATATCTGTTCAGGACTCCAACCCATCTTTAGTTTTTCTTTGATTAGATTCTTTGCCTTCTCCGTAAATCTGGATGGTATTACTCGTTTCCTTCGTTCGGCCGCCATTTTCATCGCCAATTCCGAAGAATAAAAACGTACAGAACTTTATTCCTTTTCAACTCTTTGGATATGGTCGTCTTGTGCCTACATATCCGTTCTGCTATTTCCTTTTGGCAATATCCCTCTTGTATTAATATCTCTATGCTGTATCTTTCTTTCTCTGTTAGCCGGGTATATTTTCATGCAACCTCCTTTGGAATTAAAGGCGGCTTAATATACCTGCTAACCTTTAATTCAAATCGTTATTGGTTGCACTTCACTCTTGAATGTAGCGAAAAATAGAAATGACAATTCTAAATTTTAATGGAATCGTATTTTTCAAAGACAACCGAATTTTCGATGCAACACAAGGTTAAAGTAATCCCTGCTGAAAAGTATTTAGCCTAAAACAATGCAGTAAAAACGTATATATGAGTAGCAATAGTTCAAGGAATAATCATATTGCAGTATTTTTCAAAGGTTCTATTATATCCTTGATTGGAGTTCTGATACTAGGAATAATCAATTTTCTAATACGACGGACTCTTGCATTAACATTATCTTCTGAAGATTTCGGATTTTTATATAGTGCAATATCTCTATGCATGATTTTCTTATCATATCTTGATTTAGGGCTTAATCAATCTGCGACAATTCTTCTCTCAAAATCGCTTTCTGAAAGTAACAAAAAAAAATCCAATTCTATTTATACAATATTTTTAAGTACAAAATTTTTATGTGCATTTGCAGTATTCCTAATACTAGCTTTTACCTATAAGTTTTGGCTTAACGACTTCTTCAAATACAAGAAATTTGCTCCCTATTTCGCTATAATTACAATATTAATTTCTAACGCGATTGTTTCAGCTCCTTATGCTATTCTGACTGCTCTTAAGAAATTCATATTGCTATATGCTTCATATATATTTAGCCCATTGTTAATATTAGTAACTATATTTACCATTAGAATTAATAATGAAATACTTGTTCCCGCTATTATCTTTCCTTTATCTGCATTTGTTGTTTTTATCGCTCTCTCGTTTCTAATTGCTAAATTTGGATTTGTTCCACGATACAAATATATTAAAAATTCTGAAGCTCTTAAATCCATCTTCCATTTGAGCAAATGGGTAGCAATTTCTACAGCAGGACTTTCGACCATGTACTATCTTGACTCATTAATGATTACATATTTTAGAACACTTCAGGAAGTCGCACTATATAATGTAGCATTACCAGTTATGCAAGTAGCACAAAGCCTAATGGTTATCCCTAATGTTTTTATCCCAATAGTTTCTGAAATGTGGCAAAAGGGGGAAATTAGAAAAATTGCTGATATATGCACTATTATAACAGAATTTTTCTTTTATCTACTCTGGCCAATCATTTTCACTATAATACTTCTTTCAAAACACTTGATTGTTTTCTTATTTTCATCGAAATTTACTGATGCCTCCACAGCTCTAATAATATTATTTATAGGTAACATATTCTTTTCTCTTGCCAGTTTCTATATGGGCACTCTTAATGCAGGCACTAATGCAAAAAATGTAACCTACTCAATAATTACAGGAAATATTGTAAATATCATTCTTAACATCACCTTAATTCCTGTTTTTGGAATAACTGGCGCAGCAACTGCTACAACGTTATCTTATTTTAGTATCTTAATATTTTTATTTTTCAAAATGCAATCAACATTAAAATATCAACTTAAATTTTTTAATAAAAAAACTATATTAATTATCACTATAGGTTTATCAGGAATAATTCTTGCACTTTTGTTTAGCAATCATACTCTAAAAATAATGTTAGGAATTGCTTTTTTTTTAAATATTATTTATTTCATTATCACTTATAAAAAGTTAAAAGAGTATTTTAATTCTATATCGAAAATAATTTTCAAAAATAATAATCAGTCCATAATATTATGAAATACAGACGAACAAAATTTATTTTGTATGAAATGTATAAGTTAATTCTTAATGTGCACGGAATTCCATTACACTTACCTTTTGACTTTAGAGGACAAGCAGCAAGTAGCTTGATTAAAGATAGATTAGAATTGGATGAACCTTGTATGATATGTCGCTTTGGAGAAAATGAATTACGAACAGTAGTAGCTTACTTGAATATAAAAAACAATATAAAGCCCAACTTTAAAGGTCTTCTAAGAAGAGAATCCTTTAGTTTAGAAGATAATAGAGTGAAATTATGGATGTATAATAATGCTGGCTTTTTTCCTGTAAATACGCATTCGCTATCCAAATTTGCCGAAATGATGATTAATGATATGAAGTATGTTGATATCCTTGCGTGCTGGTTACCAAGAGAACTCAGAATCAGAAGTTATCTTAATAAAAACTTTAAAGCAGTACCTATGGGAGATTTAGCCCCATGGATACATAAGCCTCCTTGGACTATTGCGTTTAAAAGTAAAAAAGTTTTAGTTGTACATCCATTCGAAAAAACAATAATAAAACAGTATGCTAAAAAAGAAAAGTTATTTAAAAACAGAGATATTTTGCCAGAGTTTAGGCTAATTACATTAAAAGCGGTTCAATCAGTTACTGGTATTAATCCAGGATTTAATACTTGGTTTGATGCTTTTGAATATATGTGCAATCAAATAAACAATATTGACTTTGATATAGCCATTATAGGTGCAGGAGCTTATGGATTCCCATTGGCCGCTTATATAAAAAGAATGGGCAAAAAAGCTATCCACTTAGGAGGCATTAGTCAGCTTTTATTTGGAATTAAAGGTAATAGGTGGGACAACAGCAATTTTGCAAAGAAATATTATAATATTGAATGGACTAGACCTAATGCAGAGGAAACACCTCAATTCTTTAAAAAAGTTGAAGGTGGATCCTATTGGTAGTTTTAAAGTTTAATTTGATATGAATAATGTTGACAATTATGGTTGGAGTTTAAATGAACCTCCAGATTCTTGTAGTTATATAACTCCATGGATACTAAATTATATTGCTAATAAAAAAATCACTTCCATTATTGACGTAGGTTGTGGTAATGGTGCATTATGTAGAGAAATCTTAAAGCATAATAGCAACTTAAAGGTAATTGGTATAGATAATGATGAAAAAGGAATAAATATTGCAAAACATAATTGTCCTAATGGGACTTTTTATCGTTTAGGAATACATGAAAGCAATAATCAAATTTTTAATAATAAAACTTTTGATTTCATAATATCTACAGAAGTTATAGAGCATTTGTATTCTCCACAACAACTCATAACATTTTGCTATAAGTACTTAAAGGATAATGGTGAATTATTAATAACTTGCCCATATCACGGTTATTGGAAAAACTTAATTATTTCAATTCTAGGAGAATGGGACATACAACATACCACTTTATGGGAAGGTGGGCACATTAAATTTTGGTCAAAAAAAACTATAACCACGTTATTAAATGATAATGGATTTAAAATAACTCTATTTACCGGAGTAGGACGTATAAGATACATATGGAAAAGCATGATTGTTATTGCAAAAAAATTATAAAAAGAGGCTTTTAGTGGAAGAGCCGAGAAACTAAAGATTGGGTGGAGTCCTGAACAGATATCGGCAAAAAAGAGATTATAAAATAAGGTTCAAGATATATTGAATAACAGACCAAGAAAAAGACTTAACTTCATGACCCCAAAAGAAGTATTTCTTAAGGAAATTATGAAAATAGAAAAGTATAAAATATTGGCAAAAACTTGTTAATGGTTTAACAATGGAAAGTTTTTTAGAGACCGTCTGTCGTCAGTTCTTCGCTCCCGCGGCTCCCGACGAGCTGTGGGCACATTCTCGCTGCGGGAGACGCTGACTCCGGCAATACTAGAATCCCGACTAAAATGCCAGATAAACTGAGTTCTAAAACTTTCCCTGTATAAATTTTTTAATAACGGTCGCACTTGACTTTTGAAAACAAGAAAAAAAGGGGGTTATATTTAATTTATTCAAAAATATTAGTCACTCTAACATATAATTTATCAAGATCATGCGTCATATATATAGACATAATAAAATATTGTAATATGAAATCATTTATAATTTTTAGGTAAGAAAATCATCATGGGCGAAAAAATAAAAATACTTGCTACAGGTAATTTGAATGGTAATGATATAGAAGTAGAACTTAATGAACCAGTTGTAAGTTTTAGAGACAAACAAATACATATCCAGTCTTCAATAGCAAGATATGAATTAAATTACAATGATTATCTGAAAATGGCTATTGGTATTTGCTTTTCTGCAAAACAGTTACGAAGAATTAAAAAAACTAAAAGACAATGACCACTATTTCTAAAGAAGAAATTTGTAAAGTTTTTAATTTCCTAAATAAGTCAGGTCTCGATTATATTTTGTTGAGGAATATTAACAACGAACTACCTGATAATTTAATAAAATGGAAAGATGTTGACTTCTTAGCTAGAAAAAATGATAAGAAGAGATGGGTTAACATATTATATAAAATAGGATTCCAAAAAAAAATATTACACCCTCTCTGGAACGATATACGCCTATATGGCGTAGACAGATTTGATATGTTCTCTAATAAAAATAATGGTATATCATTAGATTTTCATTATCAACTTGTGTGTAGAAGTACAAATAATAGAGAGTGGATCCCTCTAGACAAAGATATTCAAAATTCGGCATGGAAAAATAGACAATTAATAAAACAAAGGAAACTGCAATATTATGCTCTATCTAATGAGGATTATTTTTTACATCTAATAACTAGGTGCATTTTTGATAAAGGTTTTTTTTCTGAGGAATATATCAAAGAAATAAAAAAATATGAACCCATTTTACATTTAACATTATTAACTTCCAAATTTAACAAAGTATTTTTCAAGTTTACTAACACACTTTTACACATGATTAACATTGGAGAATTTAACAAAATTCGGGAAGCCTATATCAGCTTTTCTGAATATTAAATAGTATCTTTATGAGCAATCCAGGTATAAGAACAATATTTACTTATAAATCATCAAGAGTAAAGAAATTTGCTATTGAAGATAACCTTGGTGAAGCTATTCATATTCATCTGGATAACTTCAGACTTGATTTTTCAATAAATAGCTTCTTAAATTTTTCACAACTTATATATGACTCGTTAGAAGAGCTTAACTTGTTCCATGGCTACAGTATAAAGAGTTTCGATATTTATTTTCTTTTATTAATAAGTCCTTTTTTAAGAGATTTAATATCTATAGAAATTAAAAAGAAAAAACTCAAAAATTTGCAATGTGTTGTCAGAAATAACATAGGGAGGATATCAATAAGAAAAGTTAAAGATATACCAGCCTTTAAATACTTATATGGGGATAGAGCTGAATTCGAAAAATATAACCAGTTTAATTACGAAAGACAGGATAATATAAACAGGTTAAATACATTGCTGAATAATATTAAAATTAATGGCTACCCCTATAATAATAACTATATTATTTCTTTTTCAAGACAAGAAAATTTAATAAGAGACGGTGCACATCGTGCTGCAGTTTTGACTTACCTATACGGAGAAGAGCATGTAATAGATATTATGGTATTTTATTTTAATAAGAACCATAATGTATCTATTATAAAAAATGATATCGGATTATTACTCAAATACAGCATGAATAAAATTAAGCCTTTTGTCTTCAATTTATTTGCATTGCTACATTCAAGACTGAAGTGCAACCAATAACGATTTGAATTAAAGGTTAGCAGGTATATAAAGCCACCTTTAATTCCAAAGGAGGTTGCATGAAAAAATATGGTTCTTCTCCCAAGTAAAACCACCAAGCAAGCTTGGTGGCTTTGGATACAATTAAAATCATATCGCTCGGATACTTCATATATGAGCTTAGCCGTGTATTTCCCAATATTCCCGGATAGGGTCACTTTTCTATACTTAGGGCACCAAACGAAATGATACTTTAAATCGTGTTTAGAATGAATCGTTTCTCTCAAAACCATTTTTAATCCTCCAAATGATAAATTATCATTTGGAGGATTAACGGCAAACGATATATTAGGTGGCGGGTTGCCCCCTAAAAACTCCTACTAATAAGGATGCCATTCATCCACTAAGCAAGCTTAGTGGTTTTCTGGCTATGATTTTATAAACAAAGAAAAAAGACTCCAACTGTCATGGGCTCTTCGATCCAATTGTTCCGACGAGCTGAGCTTCAAAATCACATTTTCGGTTACGAGGTATTTTCACTTCAATCTCTTCATCATTAGTCAAAACAGTTTTTATGCTGTGTCCATTACGGCTGTTATTATCTTTTTCTTTGGATATTTGATTCTTTTCGTAACTAGGATGGGTTGTAAGTTCCGCATTGAGCATCCGTTCAAAAAGCCTTTTTGTCAATTCCTTTACAACTCCATTGCTACCTACTGCATCATCTGCTGTCTTACAGCCTTTGATGAGTTCGTCAATAAATTCTTCCTTAATTGCTATAGCCATAGTCTTTTTCCTTTCTTGAGTTATTTTTACTTTTTACGACTATGACCATTTACACAAAAATCTTTAAACCCTCAGTTTTCTAGCATGTTTTGATAAAATTCATCTTTGTATTAGATATATGGCAAATTTTATCTCTATGTGTTATATTATTGATTGGCATAAATATTTTTTTAATACTCTCCATACAGCATCCTACTAACATTCCCTAAGGATATTCTTATAAACCTCATAATGTTTACCTGAACTTTTTCCCCATGAAAAAAGCTCTAATCTTTTTCTTCCCTTTTCTATTAACATCTGCCTAATATTAGATGAATTAATAACATCTAGTATTTTTTCTTTCATTTCTTCAGAATTATCCCATTTAAAATATTGAACTGCATCTCCTCCAATCTCAGGGAAGCAACTTGAATCACTCAAAATAGTAGGACAACATTGAGAAAAAGCTTCTAAAATAGGCATGCCAAAACCCTCATATTCTGATGGATATACAAAACACAATGCATGACGGTAGGCAGATGCCAGCTCTGAATCATTTACATACTTCTGAATAAAATATTTCTCTACTTGATATTCTTCTAACAACTGTTTTTCGTTATTTGTAAATTTACCGCCTCCAATACATAAAACCTTAATTTTTTCTTTCTTTAATATTTGAGAAACTCCTTTTACAAATCCCACAAAATTTTTGTATTTATCTCTCAATCCAATATAAAGAATATATGGTTCGGAAATTAATTTCTCGGATGGATCAGGTAAATTGTTATAACCATGATAAATTACTTCGATTTTACTCTCAGGCACCTTGTAAACCTTAATTAGGTCTTCTTTTGTTTTTTGGGAAACAGAAATTATTTTATCTGCTTTCTCTATAAGCTGTTTTTTCCCCCATATCCATTTTCTTGTTATTAAATAAGAATATATTGTACCTTTAAAATATTTTGAATAAAGTTCTGGTATCATATCATGTACAGTTATTACATGCTTTTTTTTATTGTATTGCAGAGTATACGGATCATAAAAAGTTGAATGTAGTATGTCGTAATTATTATTTCTTAAAATACTACTAGAAAACTTATTATTTATCTTATAAATAAAATATTTATATAAAACGTTATTAGTTCTAATTGTTTTAATATCTTCATTCGTTTTACTTAAAATAGATTTTAAATAATAGTTTACATTGATTTTCAATCCAAGTTTTATGTTAATATCAGCAATATTTATCAAATTTGCATATAATTCTGAAAAGTATTTAGATATTCCCCCAACCTTTTGGTAACTGAATATCTGATGATCATAAAATATTTTCACTTATTTAAAGTCCGCTACAATAATAGGCGAGTCTTTCAACTGGACAGCCTCATTAAGCCTGTTTAAAGCTTCTTTAATTTTATGTAAAGAATACACAATTTCTTCATTTCATATAGGCATATATTTTTGCCTGATTTTAGAACTATTTCTCTAAATTGTTTATCCATTTCATTCATATTGACAATATCATATAGAATACAACGTATCAATATCGCTAGTTTCTGATTCAGTTTTTTTACATAACTCGTATCACAAGTTGAATAGTATTGTTTGTTGCTGGTTTTCAAAGCACATGTATTTACCGTTTATATTGTCATGGATACCACTGATAATACCATGTTTCAGATATTGGTCTTTTCTTAACCATAAGCGTAACTTTGATTATATATGGTTTATCCGCATAATTTAACTTTTTGCCTCTTAAAGCAATTATCGTTCTCCAAGTATTGTTATATGGTATTTTTTCTACGACAAGTTTTTGATTAATAAGCCTAACTTCTTTTGGTAGTTCTACTTTAACTTTTATATTTTTGATGTTTTTTTCTATTTCTCCTGTTTTGTCATCATAAGATAAGATAAAAACTTTATTTTTCGCATTATTCAAGTCTACTCCAATGTTTGTATATTTTACATACGCCAATTTTCTTTCAGGCTCTTTAAGAGAATATATTATTTTATAGTCAAATTCAAAAGGTTTTCCGATTTCTGGCATATTATCTGGTATCCAGAAAATATTTATATTATCCTCCCATTCACGCAACGTTGGTAAAATGAATAGTCTTATTTTCCCTGCACCCCAATTATTTTTAGGTATTATCCAGCAGTTTGGATTGAGATGGTATTTTACTCCCGGGTCCATGTAAAAATTATATTCTCTTTTTCTTTGGATTAATCCGAAATAGTTTGGAATTGAGCTGCAATATATATCATCATTTATCATTTTATGGAGCGGGTAATTGACCAGTGGTTCCCAGATTTCTCTGCCACTATCCGAAACAATCACCCCTTCTGAGTTGTGTACTGATGGCCTAGTATCTGGGAAGCTGCTTAGTATACCAGTGGTAAACCAGAACATTGATGTAATTGGAGCTAAACCTAGTAACTGTACTTTTTGCCTTAAAAATAAAACCGATTTTACATCTATTTCCGGGCTTGCTCCGAGTTTAATTGTAAAATAATATGCGCCAGTAACACTTGGACTATTAAGGTAAGCGTAAATAGCAATCTCTTTACTTTTTTTCTCAGGTTTTTTTATCCAGAATTTTTCAAAGACAGGAAATTCTTCAGGTACATTTTCTAATCCAGTATTTATTGCTATTCCTCTATTAGAAAGACCATAAGAACATCCGCCTGATGCAATGCGAAAATAACTGCTTCCCAAAAATACAGCATCATTTGGAAGGTCATCTTTTCTTTCAAGGTCATAGGTTAGTCTGAATCCTGCATATCCTACATTTTTTGGCATGGCCTTATTAATAGTAATGGCATCTTTTGAAAAACAGGAAAAAAAATCAGGGCTGAAAGGGACAGGTTTTACTATTTTCTCGTCTGTTATTTCATATATATCTACAGGAGTATTATATAACATTCCCAGGTGGAAAAAACTTACTCTGTAATGTATGCCTTTTTTATACCATAAATCATATTCGTGATTGTATTTTATTTCGTTATACTGATCATACGACATATTTTTAATTATGTCGGGAAGAGTTATTTGTTTTGCTTGGTATGTTTTTTTAGCCTCTGTTTCTGCCAGTTTTATTACATCTGAGAAACTAAATTCTGGAGAAAGACTCTCTTTTAGTAAAAGATTTGAAGTAGAGCAGGAACAAAGGAAAGCTAACAGAAAAATTAAATATAATCTCATAATTTTCCTTTTATAGTTTTTGGGTTGTAATAAAACTACTTTATATTAACAATTGCTTTTTGCCAGGTACTATGGAGTTCTGAAGATGGCCTTAGCCATACCTGTTGATGCAGCCATCTTATGCCTGAAGGGTCTGATAGAACTGTTTTAATTTGTTCGATAGTAAGCGCTTTTAGCCCTTCTTTAAGAAGCTTTTCTCCAAATTCCGGTTCATTAATTTTATCTTCAATATTTTTTCCCTGTCGCTCATATAGCAATATAGCATGAACGGCATTTATGTATGGATCTATTATTCCGTATGTTATTCCATAGTAGGGAGAAGAAATTTGTTCATAATTTATGTCCAGTGAATTATGTTCTATTGACTTGTTTAGTGCTTCAATATCTTCATTGTCGACAGTTTCAGGAGGAGTAAGGAATATCCCATGGCTAAAGAGATATTTGCCTGTGGATTTTTTACTTATTATGATAGAAAATGGAATGCTAAGGAGAAGTGAAACTGAAATTGGTGTAAACCACCAAAAGAAAGCAGAACTGCAGTAATATGCAGCAACTGCCCAAATCAAGCCAATGATAGTTTGCATCCCGTGCATGCTTATTGCGGTCTGAATAGTTATTCCGTGTTCTGCATTTCTTTTTTGTGTACTCCAAGTAATTCCTTTTCCCAAGAGTGTATAGAATACAAATTTTGAATGAAAAAGCATTAATATTGGTGCAGTCATAGCGGAAAAAACAATTTCAAATAATATACTTTGAAACGATTTCTTCATTCCTCCGTATTTAAGAAATTCACTTCGGTAAAAAATAAAATATCGCAAATAAGAAAGAAATTTGGGCAGAAGAAGAATGGTTACTATAATTACAAATATTAAGAAGAATTCCTGACCTATAGAAATGTTGATAAAATCAGCAAAGCTTCCTACAACAATCAGCGACAAACCTTCCACATGCGCCTGATATACTGCTATTGAACTTAAAATCAGGAAAATAAACCACAAAAAAGAGCTGAAATAAGACATTATTCCGATAAAAATATGAAATTTATTAATAAAAGGTATTCCTTTTGATAAAAGTATCCAGATATGCTGCAATTCTCCCTGAAGCCACCTTCTGTCTCTCATAGCAAATTCTATCAGATTGTGAGGTGTTTCTTCGAAACTGCCATCCAGATTGTGGGCCATCCATACAGTCCATCCGGCCTTTTGTATTAGAGCAGCTTCAACAAAGTCGTGACTTAGAATTTTCCCGCCAATAGGTTCTTTCCCGGGCAAGCGAGGAAGAGAGCAGTGCTCCATAAAAGGAACTATTCTGATTATTGCATTGTGTCCCCAGTAATTGCCTTTTTCCTGCTGCCAGTAATTAAGGCCAGAACGAAATAACGGCCCGTAAAAGTGTGAACAGAATTGAAGCATTCTGGAAAAGAGTGTGCTGCTATTGATTATTTTAGGTGCAGTTTGGCATATTCCTATGCCAGGATTTTTTTCCATGATTTTAACAAGAGATGTTATAGTTTCTCCGGACATGAGGCTATCAGCGTCAAAACAGATCATGTATCTGTACCTGCTTCCCCAAGATTTGCAGAAGTCGGCAATATTTCCTGCTTTTTTAAGGAAGTTGTTTTCTCTTCTCCTGTAATATATTTTTCCGAAAGCATCAAGCTGTTGACATAATTTTACCCATAACGATTCTTCCATTATCCATTTATCAACATTTGTAGAATCGCTTAGTATGAAAAAATCGAAATTTTCAAGAGTTCCATATTTTTTAAGCGAAAGAAATGTAGCTCTTATTCCCTCATATACTCTTTGAGTATCTTCATTGTAGATAGGAAGTAATATGGCTGTACTAGCAAGAGGAATTTCTTCATCAGAATAATTTATGGTTTCTGTAATATGGTCGAATTTACTGCGTCTGGGATAGGAGAAGAATCCAAATATGGAAAGAGTTATTCCCAGACCTATTTGCCATGTCAATATGAAAAATATTGTCAATATTATTAAATGTAAGGTAGTGAATCCTATTCTCCAAAATAAATCAGCCATTAGCAGTGTAATTGACATTGCAACTATAAAATTTACACAGAAAACAAGAAACCTTTTGAATCCTGCTTGCTTGTATACTTTTGAAAATTTAGTTGTGTAGATAGCGTTAAGGTTTTTTTCTGTTTTCATTTTTTTTTTGCTTATCTTGTTGCGAAAAAGAGCAATAAAAATAATGCTATAATTATCAGATAAACTAACAGTGCCCCGTATGGGATTTTATTTACAAGTTTAAATGTTTCGGCAAGAATAGACCCGGCAGGATTTAGCTCTAGTGCTCTATGAGGCATCCTTTTAATTTGAAAATCCGGACCGGATGAGAGATATGCCTTTCTCATGGAATCTACCAGTTCCTGTGGAACCTGTCCTTCACTGAGGAACTGTTTTACCCACTTATTTGGCATATCCGAAAGCAGCATTGCAAGTCTGCCGCGCATTGGGATTCCAGCATTATGTGTAAATTTCATTCCCAAGATTCTTTCGCACCATTCTGAGGTAAGTCTGTGAGCTTCCTGCATTGCCAGAGTAGTTATATTTACTTCCGGATTTAGCAAATGTTTTTTCGCTGTATTTTCAAGAATTAAATAAACAAGTTTACTGAGTACCCTTCGATTTTTTATTTGTAAAGCAATTAAATAATGTTCTACTTTTGTATAAGCATCATCAAAAGACTCTGTTTCAGGGATAGTTACTTTTCCGGTATCCATTTATAAGTCCAAGTTTCAGTTATAGGCTTATTTTCGTTCATTAATGTACAGCTTAGTGAAATTGGCACTTGCTTATTTTTTACTGGCTTAGATATCGTAAGGAGTGATATCCATTGATGATCAAAAGGGTCTTTCTGTATTTTTGTACTTATGATTTTAGAATTAGCACTTACTGTCGTATTTGCTGTAATGTTTGTAACTGCTGGCAGTTGCTTGAGCAAATCACTAGTAAATTTTACTGAGAAACAGATATTATTCCCATCCGCTCCTACTTTTGTAGAAGTTACATATCCAACTCCTGTGTCAGGTTTATTTGTTGCCCAATGCATTGTATAATTGTAAGAATAGGATTTTCCTCTATATAACTTTTCTTCAGGCACCCAAAAAACATGTACATTCAGAGCATTTGTATTATTCGTCGGTGTTTCTGCTAAAATCACCTTTCCATTCTGCCAAGGATTATCAGGGGTTATCCAAAGGTTTGGCATTAAATGCAGAGCCATAAATGGGGTCTGATAGTGATCGTAATTTCTATCTCTTTGTATTAATCCAAAAAATTTAACGTTGGTAACTTTTAACTCACTAATTACTGATTGGTTATAATTTTCCAGAGGCTTGTAGAAGATATTATTTTCAGAATTCATTATCAATCCATCAGAATAATGAAATTGAGAATAGCAGAAATTGTAATTGGAATGAGTGTTTACCCCAAAGAAATATAAAGTAGACATAGGAGCTATTCCTACCGATAGTGCATCTGTTCTGGGGTATATTGTACTTTTAACTTTGATATTTGTGTCATCTCCAGGATATATTTCATATTGAAACGCGAAAGCAGCATCTGGTGAGTCGGCAACAGCATATATTGTTAGAGAGTTCGCTTTGGGATTCGGCTTGCCTACCCAGAATTCCGTGTAATGGGCTTTGTTAATTTTGTTGTCAGTAGCTCTTGTTATTAGAGGTATGGCATAGGGTCCATATATGTTACATCTGCCAAGAGCCCTGAATTTTTCAGTACCCAAAAAGGATATGAGTTCATCAAACTGTCCCGGTTTATTTAGTTGGCATAGAACTTTAATGCCCGCGTAGCCCTTTAGTTCTTTTGCTTTATCCATAATTTCTTGAGCTAATAAGCCAAAGTTAAACAAGTCATTGGTAAATCTTATATCTTGAGAATATAAACCTTTAAATTCATTTATGACAATTGGAGTATCATAGATATATCCGAGATGAAAAAGCTCAAGTCTGAAAGGGAGAGCTTCACTCATCCACAGAGACTTGGAAGAATTAAATGTTATTTGGTTGTATTCACTGTTTGTTAAATCATTTTTAATTCTTACCGGTTTAGTATAACTCTTTTTAGATAAAAGCTCTGCCTGTTTCTGTACATATTTAAAACTGATTTCCTGTCTACTCGAAGACGCATTGACTGCTCCGCATCCCTCGAGGATAATGATAGTAGCACCCAAAAACAATAATCTTGATATTTTCATAATTTTCTTCTGGCTCGTGCCTATAATAAACATAACCCAATATATTTCCCTTTTTTTTATTTTAATTAACTAAAACAGTTTTTCAGATTTTGCCCTAAACTTGCTAAGTATAGAAAAATATTCATTTTTCAAAAGAAAACAAGCCTGCCAATGATATATACCTTTAACGAAATGGATTTCGAATTTATTGCTTAATCAGAAATCTATTCCTTTTTTAGCTGCTATTCCGGAATCAAACGGATGCTTCACACATTTTATATCAGATACAATATTTGCGTAATCAATTAATTTCTTTTTAGCCCCCCGCCCTGTTAAAATAACATCTATAAAAGGTACCCTTCTAATTAAAGTTTCTATAATTTCCTGTTCGGTCAGATATCCCAATGATGTAATTACGTTTATTTCATCTAGAATTACAAGTTTATACCCGCCATTTAGAATATATTTTTTAGCGCTATTCCAGACCTTTTTGCAGACAGTAATATCTTTTTCTTTGTCTTTAGTTTCCCAGCTGAATGGGCAATCTGCAGAAATTATTTTTATCTGAGGCACAAATTGTTTTAGAAAACTGAGTTCTCCTGTTTTCCATCTTCCTTTCATAAATTGAACTAGCAGCACTTTTTGTCCCCAACCCAAAGCTCTAATAGCAGTACCAATAGCAGAAGTAGTTTTCCCCTTGCCTTCACCTGTATTAACTATTACAAGTCCTTTTTTACTTTTAACAGGAATATGCTTTCGGTTTTTCACCTTTAAAACCTCTTAACATTGATTAAGCTTTTTTCAGATTCTGTCACTTTTTTATGAATAATATTTCTTGATGACATAGCTAAAACAAATTCTCCTTTCAATGATCTTTTATTGATTTTATACAAAACCTCTGAAGCTTTTCCTCTTATAATTTCTTCGTGAAACTTCGTAGCTTCTTTGACCAATGTCACATCACACTCTTCCCCAATAACATCTACAATTTCTTTCAGTGTCCCCTTTATGCGATTTGGAGATTCAAATATAAAAGCAGTTTTTTCATCTCTACCGATTCCTTCAAGAATTCGCTTTCTTGCATTCTTTTTAGTGGAAAGAAAACCATAAAAAGAAAATTTTTCAACAGGCAAACCTGAAGCTATTGCGGCAAAAATAAGCGAGGAAACGCCGGGAATGACCTGCGGTTCAAAACCATTTTTTAACGCTTCTCTTACAATAAGAAATCCAGGATCTGAAATACAAGGAGAACCTGCTTCACTAATAACGGCTATTTTCCTGCCATTTTTAAGTTCTCCTATAATGTAATCGAGTGTTTTATGCTCATTTCGAATATGATGACTTATTATCTGTTTATTTTTTATATTGTATCTGTTTAGTAAGATCAAAGCTTTTCTAGTATCTTCTGCAGCAATAAGGTCACATTCTTTAAGTATCCTCACTGCTCGATAAGTAATGTCTTCAAGGTTCCCAATCGGTGTCGCAACAATATATAAGATACCACATATATTTTTATTAACCTCAATCATATATTCCATCTCATTTGATTATTTTATATCTAAAAGAACACTTTAGGATACTGCTCTAATTCCATAATTATACATGAACATGGAAAAGAAATACTCAAGAATGAATTACAAAATTGTCTAAGGAATCTGCAAGCATATAAAAACAATTCCTAAAGAAGATTTAAATACCTTTGGCAGAGTAGTATTTTACTTACTTTGAAACATATCTTCCCAAAATAACTATAGAAACTATAATTAACGCGCATCCTGCAAATCCTATAACAAAAAGTTTCAAGATATCCTTACTAGAATCAGAAAGAAATTCTTCTTCAGGAATAACAACACACAGTGACCAGGATGCTGTATTCAAAGGGGAATAATAAACAAAACATCTCTTTCCCAAAGTATAAGAATAATATCTTGCAAAACCGCTTTGTCCATTTGTCATGTTCGTTCCTATTTTTCTTAGGGTAGAATCTTTTCTCTTATCTGCCAAAGAAAAAATATTTTCATTTAATACATAATTTTTATTCTTATGAACAATATATTTCCCGCTATTTGATACGATAAAAGCGTATCCCAACTTAAAAATTTTTGTATCTGTTACAAGTTTTTGAAGCCAGCTAAGGGCAATATCGCAAGTAACTACCCCGCTGAATACTCTCTTCCCATCAATATTTTTGTAAAATGGTTCGGAGTATGTTATCATAAGAATTCTTCCCCCACCAGTACTTTCAAAATTCAAAATGGGTTGCTGTTTGGTGTAAGTTACTATAGAAATATCTTCTCCACCTTTATCAAAATAAGGATCAATCCACACACCCTTATTCAAAGTTTTAGGAGAAATATACCATTCCCAATTTAAATAATTATAATCCTGCGTGCCTAGGTCTGAAAACTTTATTTTTCCTTCCGGTTTAAAAAAATATGGGCCAAAAAAATATCTGTCCTTCTCAAACATATACGGTTCGAACGAAATAGTGCTTCCATAAATTTCATTGCTGTTTTCAACTATATTTTTCAGCAACTCTTTTATTCTGTCATTGGGGATTTGTCCATATTCAAGAACACAAGCTAAATCTTCAGGTATTTGCTGAGACACTGAAAGGACCGCGTCAATCTGGTTAATGGTTGAAATCGCTAAAATTTTTGCGTTTTCTTCAGTATTCTTTGTGATGGTATTTTGCAACACATTATATGCATACATTAGAATTAATAAGAACACAATACACACCAATACAGATAAACAAAGGCTAAATAAGAACTTACGATTGAATTCAATCTTTTTCATATTTTTTCGTTTTTACTATCAATTACAACAAATAAAATCTTCTTAAGTATGATCAGCCGTTATATTTAAGAACAAACATAGTTATATCATCTGATTGTATCGTACCTGCAGCATGTTGATCAATAGCTAGTTTTACATTATTAACAATATTAATTACAGTTTCATCCTTATTTTTATCAAGGATATCTATTAATTTTTCTTCAGAAAATTGTATGTTATCAACATTCATAGCTTCAGTAACTCTGTCCGTATATAGGAAGAATATATCTTCAGGTAAAAGTTGAAGTTTATTTCCGATATACTTTACATCTGCTGCGATTCCCAGCGGAAAACCAGTATTTTCTGTATGAAAATAATAAAAACCCTTATTAGCTGTGTGAATTAGCGGCGGGTTATGACCAGCATTGCTGTATTCAAGCACTCCTGTTTCTATATTAAGGATACCTAAAAAGAATGTTACAAACATATAAGATTTATTGTCCTTATATAAATCATTGTTCATAGCATTAAAAATTTCAGCAGGATCTATAATAAAGCTTACCTTGGCTCTCAATAATGTTTTAACAACAGCCATAAACAATGCTGCAGGAACTCCTTTTCCTGACACATCTCCTATTGCAAAACAAAGATGTTTTTCATCTATAAAGAAAAAGTCGTAAATATCTCCACCGACTTCTCTTGCAGAAATCAGAGCCGCATATAGGTCAATTTGCTTTAAGTATGGGAATTTTTGAGGCAGTAAGTTCTGTTGTATCTCGCGAGCTATACTAAGCTCTTTTTCGATTTTTTCTTTAGCTACAGTTGTTTCCTGTAAATTAGCTATATACTTTATCAGGTTTTTCTGCATAATGCAAAATGAATGACTTAGCATACCTATTTCATCTTTAGAAGAAATTGATGGTAATTTAACATCAAAATCTCCTTGGCCTATTTCATAAGTAGCATTCGCTAAAGTACGGAGAGGTATAGTCATTCTGTTAGCTAAAATAATTATGAGAGCCAAGGCTAGTGTATATCCAATCAATCCTATAATAAAAAGTTTAAAAGTAACAATATTCAGATCATAAAAGAGTTCTTCTTTGGGAATTACTACACCTATGGACCAACCTGTTTCTTTTAAAGGGGCATAATATATAAAACATGATTTCCCCAAAAAATAGGAATAATATTCTTCAAAGCCTGTCTGATTATTAGTCATTTTTTCTGCAAGGTGCTTTAGTTTATTGTCTTTCTTAATTGCAGCCAGGGAAAAAATACCTTGTTTTAAATCGTAATATTTGAAACCTTTGTATTCAATAAAAATACCTTTAGGTGATAAAACAAAAACATACCCTGTATCAAAGATTTTTATATCACTCACAAGTTTTCCAAGCCATTCTAGAGAAATATCGCAAGTAACCACCCCACTGAATACTCTCTTTCCATCAATATTTTTGTAAAACGGTTGAGAATATGTAACCATATATATATTCCCTCCCCCATTATCAAAATATGGTTCACTCCATATACCTTTATTTAATCTTTTAGGAATGGTATACCAGTCCCATTTGAAATAATTATACGCTTCACTACCTAGATTAACGTATTTTATAACCCCTTCACGATAGAAATAAGGACTAAAATAATATTTTGTTTTATTGAACATATAAGGCTCAAAAGCTATCGTTGAACCATAAATGTTATGATTATTTTCCAGAATATTCCTTAATAATCCCAACAATTCTACATCTGTGAACTCACTATATTCCAAAATGTATGATACAACTTCTGGAGTTTGTTGACAAGCATACAATATTTTAGCAATCTCTATATTAGCCTTAGACGCTACATATTGAGATTGTTTTATAATATTTTTCATAATAGTATCTTTGGATATATGATAATTGTATATAAGAACTATTAGGAAGATAATTACAATGCTTGTTATGATATATAAACTAAGCTTAAATGCAAATCTGTGCCAAAACTTCATTTTATCCATATTCATAGTCTCTTTCTTTTTAAAAGCTTATAAAAGAAAATAGAATTCAATACTAAACCATGAGTAATATTCCCACATAGTATCATATTCTCAATAACTATTACAAGGTACTTTGATCGTAGCAATATCTTCACTAAATATTAAAATTACCAACTTTTCCATTTATGCGGACAAATAGACTTTTCTTCATAAACATCAAAAGCCGGCGTTTCCAAAAGACACTGTCTAAATACGATTTTCCAACCTTCTCTATTGTCTTTCATAAATATGAAATTTCTAAATTACTTTCAGTATTAGGATACTTTACGAAAGCCATTTTTCAATTTTATTGAGCGTAACATACCATAATTTTCCCAATAGTCACTTCTGATTCTTAATATTTAGGCTCAAGATACTTTAACTTAAGTGAATAGATGTTTAACTTATTGTATCACAATGAAAAACAAATATATAATTCATTGCGATAATTCTTGAATCTACATTTATGAGTTTATATAAAGTACTTTTTATTTACATTTGAAAGAATGTAAATTCCGTTTTATTATAGGCATCAAATATTTATAAATTATTACTAAGAATTATAAGATTTAAACCACTGATGTATTTGAACCATGAATTTAAATAACAAAAAAACTGTATTAATAATTTTTGTTTTAGGATTAATTGCCTATTTAACAGGATTGAATTGGCAGGAATTTACTAAAATAGATATCAGATATGCCCTGTTTATTGCAGAGATAAAGAGATACGGAATAGGTATTTTCCCCACTCTTTATGGCAAACCGTATACAGACTACCCTTCTCTTGGTATTTTGCTTATGTATTTCGCTTCGCTGGGAGGAATGTACATTAACGTGTTTTCTGCAGCTTTTCCAGGAGCAATTATCTCTGTGATTACTTTGGTTCTGACATATATGATAGGTGCAAGAGTATCTAAAAATATAGGATGGTATTCTGTCATTATCAGTTTCTTATCCATTGAATATCTGTCACAAGTCAGAGGACCTTCTCTTGATGTCTATGTAATATTATCAACTACACTCTCTTTTTATTTGATATACACAGCTGATTTAAATAGAAAATGGAAACGGCTTATTATAGTTCCACTATGCTCCATTTTTGGTTTTGCTTTTCGCGGGCCATTGGGATTTATGATTCCCTCTGTAGTAGTTTGCGGATACTATCTCGTCAACCGCAAGCTAAAACAGTGTATCATTTTTGCCGTTTTATTTGCAACTCTTGCTGTTATCTGTATGGCAGTTTTAATATCTCTATCATATCATTATGGTGGAAAAGAACTTGTTGAGTGTTTTCTTAATGATCAAATCCTTAATAGAGCTAAGAGCAATGATTATTTTTTATATTACTTCATAGATGGAATGGGAACTTATGCGATTATCTATCCATTAGGATTTTTCGTATTTGTCGTATATTTGAAAAAACTGATAAAGGGTTTAAAAGATGATTCTCTTCACATACATTTTCTAAGAAGTGTTTCCGCTTGGATGATAATTATACTTATTCTTATGACTATTCCCGGAGCAAAAAACCCAAGATATATTGTTTCAATAATTCCACCAGCATGTTTACTAGCCTCTTTCATTTTTGTTAATTATAATAGGATTATAATACTTGACAAGTTAAAACGGCTTCTACTATGGATATGTAAAATAGCTCCATTTGTTTGCCTGCTAACATTTATCGTTAGTATGGTTATTCTTAGAATAATAAAAGTTGACATATCTTTTGACATACCTATCATACTAACAGTTTTTGTAATGTTATCTGTCGCTATAATTATTGTCCATAAAAAAATAGGTAAAGAAAAACATAGTTTTGCGCTTCTAGCAATAATGGCGTGTTTAATGGTAGCATTACAAATAATGATAATAGAGCCCATAGAACAGAACATTGAAGGATCTCGCAAATTTGCTGAACAAGTAGAAAGCATAAGAGAAAAAAACAATTCTCAGGTATGGTTTTTTGATTTTGGCCCGGATGGAGACGAACTTAAATTTCTTGCAAACATTCCACAGGAAAAGCGTTTCATCCCTCAATTTATAAGCACATCTTTACCGCAAGAAGCAACTCCTGTTGACAAAAATTATGTTGAAGCTAATACATTAAAACAATATATTAAAAGAATACTTATGGATATATTTCCCGATAAATATAAAGGCTTTCCAGAAATAGAGCCAAGATATTTATGTTATGGCATTGGAAAAATTGAAACTCTTCCGAACAAAATTATTTACATTTCCAAAGCAAAGAATTTCGAAAGTAAAATACCGAAAGAACTGAAGCAAAATTTGGAAGTAATAGTTTCAGGAAAAATGGGACATCAGAAGTGTGTAGCATTTAAAAAGAAAGGCTAAAATATTTTTATGGGAATATTATTTTGTATATTTAAGTATTTTCCGTTTGGCGGGTTACAGAGAGACTTTTTGCGTATAGCTTGTGAATGTCGGGACCGCGGATACAAGATAGTAGTATATACTTTTTCTTGGGAGGGGGAGATCCCTCAAGGTTTTGACATAAGATTAGTACCTGATAAGAGATATACCAATCACGGCAAAGCAGCTTTTTTTTCAAAATGTATTATGAAAGAAATCAAAAGAAATTCTTACCAGACTGTAGTTGGATTTAATCGTATAAATGGACTTGATATATATTTTGCGGGAGACAATTGTCTACAGGAACAAAGAGTTTATGAAAAACCTTTTTTTTATAAATTGACTCCAAGATTCTTAACATACTCTGCTTTCGAAAAGGCTGTTTTTAAACCCTCAGCAACGGTTGAAATTCTAGCACTAACTGAACGACAGAAATCAGATTATATCAAACATTATTCCACACAGGAACAGCGATTCCATTTATTGCCCCCTGGTATTTCATTCGATCGCAAATACCCTTTACAAGCAGAACAGGTACGCAAAAACATGAGAGAAGAACTTGGAATAACAAATGAAAAAATAGTCTTGCTGCAAATAGGTTCTGGTTTTAAAACAAAAGGGGTTGATCGTTCCATAAGAGCAATCGCATCTCTTCCCGAAACAATACAAAAAAAAATAACCTGTTTGGTAGTAGGGCAAGGACACATGAGGGAATTAACAAACTTATCTAAGTCTCTTGGTATTGAAAAACAGATTGTTTTCTTAGGCGGAAGGGAAGATGTTCCAAAACTTTTAATAGCCTCTGATTTGATGCTCCATCCCGCAAGAAATGAAGCAACAGGTACTGTTTTGATAGAAGCATTAGCAGCTGGATTGCCTGTGATATGTACTGCTATCTGCGGATATTCGCCTTACGTACAAGAAGCAAAAGCTGGCGAAATTATCCCTGAGCCATTTAGACAGGAGGTCTTAAACAAAGTTTTATTAAATTTAATTGCTGATAAAGAAAAACTTGTCGAAATGAAAAGAAATATTCTCAATTATAAAGGGAAAGAAAATTTTTATAGTCGGCATAAATTCGCTGCCGACATAATAGAAATAGTAATTAAAATTAAAAATCAAAGTGTATTCCAACTTTATATGAAAGGAAAGAAAAAATCTCTTAATCCAGATTTTTTATATTTAAGGGAAGACTTTCAAAAAATATGGCGGGGAAAATATCCATTTGAGGAAGTAGATAAATTAAAGGGCCAGATTTTCCGACAAATTAAAAACCGTCGCACTTTACAGTTTGAATTAAACAGTAAAAGGTTTTTTGCTAAGATACACCATGCTATAGGGTGGAGAGAAATATTTAAGAACCTTTTACAGTTTAAAAAGCCCGTTATAGGAGCTGGAAATGAGTGGAGAGCTATTGACAAGCTTAATGAGTTAAAAGTTGACACAATGACTGTGTGTGCGTTTGGACAACGCGGTAATAATCCGGCAAAGCAAGAATCTTTTATAATTACAGAAACACTGGAAAATACCATAAGCCTTGAAGACTTCTGTAAAAATTGGAAAAAATCCCCTCCTGCTACGCCTTTAAAATATGCCTTAATAAAAAAGGTTGCCTGGGTAAGCCGTCAGTTACACATTAATGGAATTAATCACAGAGATTACTATATCGGCCACTTTTTGATGGATATATCATGCGGAATTGAAAACATTGCACCTGGAAATCTAAAGTTATATCTTATAGATTTACACAGGACTCAGATTCGTAAAAATACGCCATATCGTTGGATTATAAAAGATGTTGCAGGCATTTGGTTTTCTTCTATGGACATAGGGCTTACACGAAAAGACTGTTTTAGATTTATGAAATTTTATTCAAACAGTTCTCTTCGCGATACATTAACTAAAAATCGCTCATTTTGGATAAAAGTTAATAATACCGCCAAGCGTCTTTACAAGAAAGACCATGGTAAAACACCTAACATAGATTGGGAGAAAGAATGATTGATACAGTAAGATGGAAAGAAAAGTATCTCGGGACATTGCTTCCTGGTAAGCTAAGGATTATAGATCAAACTAAACTACCAGAAGAATTGGTTTATCTCGAAACTGACACAGACATAGAGATTTACAACTATATAAAAAGACTAGTAGTACGTGGAGCTCCAGCAATAGGGTGTGCGGCTGCTCTCGGATTGGGAGCTGTAATCCAACATAGTAAAGCAAAAATAAGAGATGATCTTTTAAAAGACACTAGGAAAGTTGCTGATTTTCTCGCACAAGCAAGGCCAACTGCAGTAAATCTTTCTTGGGCACTAAATCGTTGTGTAAACAAGCTTAATAATTCTACCGAAACAAAGGTGGCATTATTAAAAGAATTACTTGTACAGGAAGGAATAAACATTCTAAATGAAGATATTTCCATGTGTAAAGCAATAGGTGAACATGGGAAAAAACTTCTTAAAAATGGATTTGGAGTCCTTACACATTGCAATGCCGGAGCTCTGGCTACAGGAGATTATGGAACTGCTTTGTCTCCTATATACACAGCACATTCTCTTGGAATAGATTTGAAGGTATATTCTAGTGAAACTAGGCCACTTTTACAAGGCTCAAGACTTACTGCCTGGGAATTAAAAAAAGCTGGAATAAATGTTATTACTATTTGCGACAATATGGTTGCACAAGTAATGAAAGAAGGAAAAATAAATATAATAATTACGGGAGCAGACAGAATCGCAGCAAATGGAGATTCGGCAAACAAAATAGGCACTTATGGAATAGCCATACTGGCAAAATATCACAATATACCATTTTTTATTGCGGCACCCTATTCCTCTATTGATATAAATATAAAAATGGGAACAGCAATTCCTATAGAAGAAAGAGATCCTGATGAAATAAGAAAAGGATTCGGCAAACTCACAGCTCCCAAGGATGTAAATGTTTATAATCCGGCTTTTGATATTACTCCATACGAACTTATTCATGGAATAATTACAGAATCAGGCATATTATATCCGCCATTTAAAGAAAGCATTAAGAATATGATTTCAACGAAAAATCATAAGCCTAAATAAAAAGAATCTAATCAAAAATATAACTTAAGCTTCTTATTGAGGAAAAAGTCAGCTTTTTCTAAGTGCATTTTAAAACATTTGTGCTACTTTAATTTTTTATTTTTAAAATTTTAGGTTTATGGAATTACGAAATGTTGCAATTATAGCCCATGTAGACCATGGAAAAACCACGCTTGTTGACCAGATCATCAAGCAGGCAAAACTTTTTAGGGACAACCAGACCATACAGGAATGCTTTCTTGACAGTAATGATCTCGAAAGAGAAAGAGGTATTACAATTCTGTCAAAAAATATCAGCGTAATTTATAATGATGTAAAAATTAATATAATAGATACTCCCGGCCACTGCGATTTTGGAGGACAAGTTGAACGGGTTTTAAATTTAGCAGACGGCGTAATCTTGCTGGTGGATGCTGCAGAAGGGCCAATGCCTCAAACACGATTTGTATTAGATAAAGCCCTTAAATTAAAACTGAAACCTATTGTAGTAATTAACAAAGTAGACAGGCTTGATTCCAGAACAAAAGAGGTCCTTAATAAAATATATGAACTATTTCTTGATTTGAATCATTCTGACAACTCGCTTGATTTTCCAGTCCTTTACGCAAGCGGAAGAAATGGCTGGGTCGATACTTCTGAACATCCTGAACAAAAGTCAATACTGCCGCTGATGGATGCTATATTGAAATACATTCCTGCTCCAAAAGTAAAAGAAGGTCATGTTCAGATGCAAGTTGCTACACTGGATTATTCAGACTATGTAGGAAGAATAGGCATAGGGAGAGTTTACAGAGGTACATTAGATATTAAAAAAACTATTGTTCTCATCAAGAGAGATGGAACCGTTAAAAAAACAATTTTAAAACAACTGCTTACATTTGATGGATTAACAAGAAAAGAAGTTGAACAAGTTCCATGTGGAGATATTTGCGCTGTAGTCGGAATTGAAGAAATAGACATAAGCGATACTATTGCTGATTCCGAATGTCAAGAAGCTCTGCCACCAATAAGCATAGATGAACCAACAATATCTATGATTTTCAGGGTAAATGATTCTCCGCTATTTGGTCAAGAAGGTAAGTATGTAACTAGCAGACATATCAGGGCTAGGCTGCTTAAGGAGGCAGAAAAAGATGTTGCTTTAAAAGTGGATGAAATGGAAGGAGACGCTTTTAATGTAAGCGGACGTGGTGTTTTGCATCTTTCCATTCTTATAGAAAATATGAGGCGTGAAGGATATGAAATGACAGTTTCACAACCACATGTAATTTACAAAACAATAGATGAGATTAAACAGGAGCCCATCGAAATCCTTTCCATAGAAGTTCCAGATGAATATTCAGGCAAGGTAATAGAACTTGTCGGGATAAGAAAGGGCGAAATGATCAATATGGAACAAAGAGGTAAGCGCAACCTGATAGAGTTCCACATTCCAACGAGGGGACTAATAGGATTACGAAGTAAAGTTATGACAGCTACGGCTGGTGAAGGAATTATGGTTCACAGATTTATACATTACGCACTATATAGGGGTGAAATTCCACAAAGATTAAACGGCGTACTTATAAGTATGGGGCAAGGTAAAGCTTCTGCTTATGCAATAGACGGGCTTCAATTGAGAGGAACTTTCTTTATTTCTCCTAATGAAACAACTTATAAAGGAATGATAGTTGGAGAACACTGCAAAGAAGGAGACCTGGTAGTAAACCTACAAAAAACAAAAAAACTAACCAATGTTCGTGCCTCAAGCTCTGACAGGGCTTTAGTAGTTTTTCCTGCCCAAAAACTTAGTCTGGAAGAAGCTCTCGAATATATTGCAGATGATGAACTTGTAGAAGTTACTCCTCTAAATATAAGGCTCAGAAAACGCTTCCTTTCCGAACTGGAAAGAAAACGTGCATACAAAAGTAAGAACTAATAGACTTTTTTACCTGTTTTTCATAAATCAGGGTTCATTTTGCACATAACCAATTTACAGGAATAGTCTTTTTGAACCCTATTTTTGTAAAAGAGTTCGCAGTGTTTATCTTAACTAATGCATCTAAGAAAACGTTCATTTTTCTCTTTTTTTAACATTTGACAGATTTTTATTCGGTTTGAGCTTTACGGAATCTTTACCAGTTAAACTTCTTATTTGGTTTAAAAAAGTTCCTGAAACAGCAACATTATAATCTTTCTTAGCCTCAATAAAAGCTTTTTCGCCATCTCCGCAAGTAACGCAGAAAATCAAACTTACATCACCTTTATTTTCAGAGTACATGCATAATTCTTTAATATTCTTAAGCATTTCTATATTGGTGCTAGCCTCGTGCAAATGGATATGTATTTCTTCTGTAAACTTCTGTTGAACTTCTTCTATGGTCATTACCGAATGAACAGTCATTTTAGAGGAACTTTTACCGCCCTGTTCAAAATCAGAAGTTTCTATGTATCCATCAAGAAACAATGGTTTATTTAACACAAGTAAATCTTTAAATTGTTCATAAGCATTGCTAAAAATAATGCACTCAATATTTCCCACAGTATCCTCAAAATGTAAAGCGGCAAACTTACTGCCGTTTCTCTTTGCCGTTTTGATTTCCATATCAGAAATAATACCGCCTACTCTAATTTTTGCATTTGTAAGGGTTTTTAATTCAGCAAGGTTATGAGTAGAATAAAGCTCGATTATTTTTGAGTACTCTTCCAGCGGATGTCCGCTTACATAAAAACCAAGCAATTCTTTTTCATCTTTAAGCATATTTTGTTCGTCTAATTCCGGAATATCAGGCAACTTTAAATCCAGAGAAAAATCATTTATTTCTCCAGAATCTCCAAGCATATCAAAAAGACTCCCCTGTCCGGCTTCTCTGTCTTTAACATTATGCGATGCTATTTTGATAACATCAGGTATGATTTGCAATAACTGTGCCCTTTTACACTTAAAAACATCAAGAGCTCCAGTTCTAGTAAGAGCTTCTAGGACTTTTAAAGTAAGTTGTATTCCGGCCCTCTCTGAAAAATCCATTATATCCCTGAATTTTCCTCCTTTGTTTCTGGTATCTATTATTGCACTTGACGCAGCTTCGCCAACCCCTTTTATTGCGGCTAGTCCGAACCTTATACACTCGCCATCTGCAGTAAAATCCATATTGCTTACATTGACATCCGGGCCTAAAACCTTTATTTCCATTTCCCGGCACTCTTTTATGAAAAATGCAACTTCTTCGGCGTCCCCAATTTCACTGTTTAAAACAGCACACATGAATTCCACAGGAAAGTTGGCTTTAAGGTATGCTGTTCTATATGCGAGGAAAGCGTAAGCTGCGCTGTGGGCTTTATTAAAACCGTATCCTGCGAATAGTTCTATTTTATCCCAAATTGAGTTTGCCTTTTCCTCAGGTATTGAACTGTGTCTAGCGCAGCCATCTACAAATTTTTTCTTCTGCGCGACAAGCACTTCTGCTTTCTTCTTGCCTATAGCTTTTCTTAAAATATCAGCTCCACCAAGAGTAAAGCCTGCCAGAACCTGCACCACCTGCATTATTTGTTCCTGATAAAGCATTATTCCATAAGTTTCTTTAAGAACATCTACCATCTTAGGATGATCGTGCTCTACTTTTTCCCTGCCTGTCTTTCTGTGTATAAAATCTCCGATAAACTGCATAGGGCCAGGGCGGTACAAAGCTATCAGAGCTATTATGTCTTCTATTTTACTAACGCCAAATCTCTTGCACAAATCTCTCATTCCTGGAGACTCTAGCTGGAACACTGCTATGGTGTCTCCCTTATTCAATAGCTTGTATGTTTTTTCATCCTCAAGAGAGATTTTACTTATATCAATATCTATCCCTTTTGTCTTTTTAACTATTTCAACAGTGTCCTGAATGATTGTGAGCGTCTTTAATCCCAGGAAATCCATTTTTAGAAGTCCAAGATTTTCGCATGGCGCAGCCGGGTACTGTGTAATAATTTCTTCATTTCCCGAACCTTTGGCAAGAGGAACAAGTTTTGCAAGCTCCTGGTCCCCGATAATAACACCAGCCGCGTGAGTGCTCGTATTTCTGTTCAAACCTTCCAACGGTTCCGAGTATTTAAAAATTTCTTCTACCCATGGTTCATTTTTAATAAGGGTATTGATATCTTCATTATTTTCTCTTGATGATGCTAATGTCAGTTTTGGATCGTTCGGCATCAATTTTGTAATCATATTTCTTTGATCAAAAGAGTATCCTAACACTCTGCCAACGTCTTTTATAACATTCTTGGCTTTCAATGTACCGTAAGTACCAATCTGAGCAACACTATCCGAACCATATTTGCTTCTTACATATTCTATAACTTCATTTCGTCTTCGTTCGCAGAAGTCTATATCAAAATCAGGCGGGCTTACGCGTTCAGGATTGAGAAACCTTTCAAAAAGCAGCTGGTATTTCAAAGGTTCAATATCAGTAATGCGTGAAAGGTAAGCCACAATACTCCCGGCACCGCTTCCCCGTCCCGGGCCTACCGGAATTCCCTGCTCCCTTGCGTATTTTAAGAAGTCCCAAACAACCAGAAAATAGCTGCAGTATTTTTCCTTGTCTATTACGTCAAGCTCATATTCCATACGATCAATGATAACTTTCTGTTCCGCGGTAAGCGTTTCTTTTTTTCCATCATACTTGAAACCATATCGGTCTTCAAGGTTTTCAAGACAAATTCCTCTAAGCTTTTCTTTCTGAGTTTTTCCCTTGGAAACTTCATAAACAGGATAATGGTTAACTTCGGGAACAAACGGGATCGTAAGGTTGCATTTTCCGGCCACTTCCAAAGTGTTTGTTATAGCCTCAGGAATCTCCTTAAACAGCTCCAGCATTTCATCACCGCTCTTAAAATAAAACTCATCGCTGGAAAACTTAAGCCGTTTGGGATCATTTATTGTAGTATTGGTCTGTATACAAAGAAGAAGCTCGTGTGATTTTGCGTATTCCTTTTTCAGGTAATGAACATCATTTGTCGCGACTACAGGAACCTTAAACTCCCTGGCAAGCAATAAAAGTTCTTTATTGACTTTTTTTTGTTCTGCTATCCCATGATCCATCAGTTCCAGATAAAAATTATCCCTGCCAAAAATATCCAGGTAATGTCGGAGGGCATGCTTTGCCTCTTTTATTTTTCCGGCCAGAATATTAATGGCAAGCTCGCCCTTCAAACAGGCGCTTAACGCTATCAACCCTTTTGAATATTTTGCGAGCAACTCCTTGTCTACTCTTGGTTTGTAATAAACACCTTCAAGATTAGCTATAGAATCAAGTTTGCATAAGTTTTGATAGCCTTCAAAGTCCTTGGCCAGAAGAACAATATGAAACCCTTTTATGTTAGGCGTGTTTTGATTTCTGTCATTGTATTTGGTGGGAGAAATGTTCAGTTCACAACCGATAAGAGGTTTCATCGCATGTTTGTTTAACTGCTCATAAAAGTCTATCGCACCCCCCATAACTCCATGGTCTGTTATTGCCATAGCTGGCATCTTATAAAGATGCGCCAGCTTTATTAAATCAACTTTATCCTTTTGATCATGGTAGATAGCACAAGCCCCATCAAGTACGCTATAGTCAGTATGCACATGCAGATGTACAAATTCCGTATTGGACATAAATTCTCCTGAAAATTAGCTCCTTGCGCAATCCCGCAATCGCAGGATGCGCAATGGTCCTAATTGTGTAATTTTTCAAAAATAGTTCAAAAATAGTTAGTGAACTATAGCATGAAAAAAATAAAAAACCATGCCCAAATGACTATGGTTTTTTGGAAAGATTTGTTCGTAATAATTCAGAAAAGTGCGTCATCGAATCAAACGGACAGTGCCGCCCTGCGGCATAAACTCGTCGCTTGCCCCGAATGCAGGAATATGGCCATACCACAATTCGTGGAGATTCAATTGGTAGGGCGATTTCGCCGAAAGCGCCGCTTTTGACGTACTTCACTAATCCCGATACCATGTCTTTTTATCTTGTAAAATCCAATGATATGCTTCTTTTTTATTTTTTTTGTATATATATCTACATTCCTTATAATTAGTACAATCCCAACCAGGTGAACAGAACTCTACCGTTAATGATGTTAATATTACTCCCTCGACTGGTAGACCTGGTCTAAATCTATGTTTACCATCTTTCTTATCTTTTTCAATTGCTTCCCTCAATGATTGTTCTGCGTACTCACCATATTCTTTGTCTATCCTCTTAATTTCATCCACGAGTTTACCTAGTTTTCTGGTCTTGTAATAACTTTTAGAGGTGCCCTCCGATTCATCCTTCATTTTATCGAATTTATCTTTCAGTAACGTTTGTAAAGATGGTTCTGTTTCCTTTTTTAAGCTGGCTTCCCTTGATTTTTCCTGTTCTTTATAGAACATTTGTTTGTGGGTTTTGTCCGTTATCTGGACGTTCCATCTCCACTCAGACTCATCCATTCCAATCTTTTCCCAAGTACACGTCCACTGGGCATCTTTTTTCACGGGATGATCATAGACAATGCTCTGAAATGTAGCCATTTTATCATAAACAAAATCCCTTGTTTCGATATCTTACATCATAATTCTCTATTATCTTTTTTGATTTTTTTTATGAGTTCTTCTTCGTTTTCAATACATACTTCTATTCCACCATGTTCTTTTGCATATTGATCTGTTGTCTCGTGTATAAGTTGTTTTATATTATCCTCAACCCGGTTGCTCCCACTGCTAAATTTTGCTTTCGGCACTGGGTTTTTCGCATCGGCTTGCGCATATATTTTCTTCTCCACTCCAACCATCATCATCGAAATGGCTGTGACTGTAATAAACACCTACGTTTTCATACTTTTAAAACTCCTTAACGTTTGATTTTAGCAAATATTCACTGAAATATATAGCGATTTTAATGTTTTCTAAGAGTTTAACAATAATATTTCAAAAAATTTACTTTTTATTTGAGAGAAGATATGTAACAATACTTAAAATCGCACAAATTGGAAATTGTATGATTAATAAAAAAATAGCCTTTATGGTGGCCGGACTGACTAGTGGATCTGGAAAAACAACTGTTACTCAAGGACTTCTTGCCCTGTTAACTAACCAGGGATATAGTGTTCAGAGTTTCAAACTAGGTCCTGATTACATAGATTCAGGACATCATGCAATGTTAACAGGTCGCCCATGCATAAACCTGGATAAATTTTTACTTACGCCTAAAGGCTTAGAAAATTCTTCAACTTTAATTCTCAAAGAACATTTTTATTCATACTCTGAAGACTGTGATACTATGGTTATTGAGGCTGTAGGAGGTATTTATGACGATTGGTATCATGACGGTAATAATCCGGCACAAATTGCGATTGATTTAGATTTAGAAGTAATTCTAGTGGCAGATGGTTTTTCGTATTGTCAAACTCTTGGAATTATGCTTAATTCAGTTATTAACCATAATAAGGATCTCAAAGTAAGCTCTGTTATTCTTAATAGAATCTCATCCAAAGAACATTATGAACGAATATTAGAAACTATTTCTCCCGAATACAAGCATATGTTTATTGGTTTCTTGGAACTCGATAAACATCTATTTATACCTGAAAGGCACCTTGGATTAGCTACTGCCAATGAATCTGATAATATTCTTTCTAGAAAATCCAAACTTATTGAAATATTCAGCAAATTCAATACAAAGTATTTTACCCAAAAAAACATTATTATAAATAGCCTCCCAAAATCATATGTCATGAGTACAAGAGGTAAAAGATTCAGAATCGCAATAGCATATGATAAAGCTTTCTCATTCTATTATGCTTATAATCTCCAACTTCTTGAGGCTCTTGGAGCTGAACTTGTCCATTTTTCTCCATTAAAAGATAACGTACTTCCTAAAAACATAAGTGGAATGTATATAGGTGGAGGGTTTCCAGAAATACACGCGAAAACTTTAGCAAAGAATAAAAAATTACTTGAAGAAATAAAGATCAAAGCAGAGTTGAATTTACCAATTTATGCAGAGTGCGGAGGATTAATATATCTTGGGAAAAGTACAACACAGTATATATCTAATAAAATATATGATATGGTCGGAATTTTTGATATTGAAACAAATTTTAAAGGGGAATTTGTATTGTCTTACTTCTATGGATATCTTCTTAATAATTGCCTTATTGGTCAAAAAGGAGAAATAATCAAAGGGCATTTGTTCCACAGAACAAATATCTTAGAAAAAAATCAAATTCAGAAATCATCAAAAATTTATAGTTTGAGTAATTCTATGGTACTAGAAGAAGGTTTTACATATAAAAATGTATACGCTTCTTATGCTCATATACACTTTGCCGGATGCCAGAATGTTGCTTTTAACTTCATGAAGAAAGTAAAAGGCTATAAAATTAGGAAAAAATTTTAGAAACGATTACGAAGAATAAATTATCAAAAATGCAAAAAGAGAGCCTGGAATAGCTTTTTCCTCTGATTTATTCTATGAATCGAATAGACTGTTTTTACAAAATTCCTTAAAAAGCCTTTAATATATTTCAGGTTTTGCTGCTCTATTCATTAAATCTTTCATACATTGGATTGGAGATTTATTTTCGTACAAAGTAAAATAAAGCTCATCTATTATTGGCGTTTCAATGCTTAATTTTTTAGAAAGCTCGTAAGCGCTTTTAGTCGTTTTTACTCCTTCTGCTACTTTAAACTCGAGCTCCTGCAAAACCTGGTCAAGGGTTTTATTTTCCCCGAGCCCTTCACCCACAAACCTGTTTCTGCTGAGTTTACTGTAACAAGTTACCAGCATATCTCCAATCCCGCTTAAACCGGAGAAAGTTTCATATCTTCCGCCGAGTGCTTTTCCCAGCCTTGACATTTCCGCTATACTGCGGGTTACCAGTGCCGCTTTTGAGTTGTCGCCAAGTTTCATTCCATCGGCTATCCCGGCAGCAATAGCAAAAACATTCTTCAATGCTCCTCCTAATTCTACTCCAATATAGTCATCGGTCAGATAAACTCTGAAAAATTTATTCATAAAGAGCTGCTGCAACAGCTTTCCGAGATTCTGATCTTTGCATCCCAAAACCACTGCTGTCGGGGTTGCTCTAGTCACCTCTTCGGCATGGCTAGGGCCGGAAAGTACTGCATATTTTACCAGTCCCAGAGTTTCTTCTGTAACCTGACTCATTCTCTCTAATGTGTTATTTTCTATTCCTTTGGCTATATTGACAAATATATGCTCTTCTTTTTTTACGTATTTTTTTATCTCTTCCAGTAGTGTTCTCTGGTATTGCGAGGGCAGGGCAAGAATTATAACTTCAGCATTTTTAAGAGAGTATTCAAGCTCTGAACTGAATTCTATTTTTTCATTGAAAGTAATCTGTGGCAGGTATCTCGGGTTCTTTTTTGTCTCTTTAATCAACTTTATATAATCAGGAAACCGTCCCCATAATTTTACATCATGGGAATTGTCTGATAACATGTTTGCTATCGCGCTGCCCCAAGCACCGTCACCAAGTATTGATACTCGCATTGTGCATTCCTTTTAATTCAGTTCGAAAAATTTCTATTTTGAACTTTTCTTAATTGTGCCGTTGCCAAATATTTTTTGCTCAATCTCTTTAGGATTTCCGTAATAAGTAACATTTCCAGAGCCACTGATTTTTGCTTTAAGAATCTCTGTTGCGTTTATTTCCAGTTTCCCGGAACCGTAGCAACTTATATCACTTTCTTTGCTTTCAAGCTCTGGAGCAATATAATTTCCCGATCCACTAATAATTATTTTTTGTTTATTAACATTTCCTTCAAGAATCTTAATATCGCCGCTGCCATTAATATTTATATCCAATGAGGAAACTGTTAATTTTCTAAGTCCTAATTCTATGTTTCCAGAACAGTTAAGAGACAGTTCATTATGCACTGTGAAATCTTCCGTACTTTTTAAACTTCCGTTCCCGCTTATTTTTATTGTTAAGTCATCTGTTTTTATAGGAGTCTCAATATTAATAGCATTCGAACCACCAGATAATATCTTTTTTACATTCTTCATTGTGATATAGAAATTAACTTTTTCACTGGAATCAACACTAAACCATTTCTTATTACTCTTAATAACAAGGGTATTTCTGCTAACTTTTATATCAATTTTTTCTATAACAGTATTATCTTTTGCTTCAATAGTTAACGATTCTGTATCACCTTGCTTCAGGTGGACAACTCCAGGATACTGTAAAGAAATAGTATCAAAATTCTTAACTTCTTTTTTGACTTTTACCATTTCAGCAAACACTGGAATATTAATTAAACTTAAGGCAAACAATAACGCTACTAATATTTTCTTCATAGTATAACCTTTTTCAAAAATAGTTTTTTTGTATTAAAATTGATTTGAAAAGTATAAATTATATATTTATATTTTAATAAATTCAATTCCCTTACAAAAAATAACGGAAACAGGAGTTACACCAGTGAGAAACAAAATATAAACAGCAAAATTAAGATTATTTTTACAATAAATTGCCTGTTTATATTCATTTTGGGTGTAACGAGAAGTTTACTCATTAAGTCATATAGCGCTTTGCAGCGAAAGCGCCCTACCAATTAAACTTTCGTAAAAAAGCATAATTCTCCCATTCTGAAAAACGAACAGGTATTCGAACAGAATCAAGGAGAATTTTTATGTTTTTAACTTTTAACAATATTTCATTTTCATACGATACTTCAGCAGAGCCGCTTTTTGAAAATATTTCTCTATCGTTTTCAAGGGGGTGGACCGGAATTATAGGCGAAAACGGTTGTGGAAAAAGCACTCTTTTACAACTGGCAGCACAAATATTAAAGCCCTGCTCGGGCAGTCTGAGCAGTGGCGGTTCGGTTATTTACTGTTTACAGCGCACCGATTTTCCGCCTGAAGAACTTTCTTATTTCTCTTACGCGTTAGATACTCGTGCCTGTAGACTGAAAGGAATCCTTGGAATTCAAGAAGGGTGGTTTTACAGATGGGAAACTCTTAGTCATGGAGAACGGAAACGATTACAGACAGCAATAGCCTTATGGCGAGAACCTCAGATATTGGCTGTTGATGAGCCAACAAACCATCTTGACAGAAAAGCAAGAGATATGATAATTGAATCTCTGTTAAACTTTAATGGAGTTGGCCTAATAATAAGCCACGATCGGGAATTGCTTGACAAGTTGTGCAGAAAATGCCTTTTTATAGATCATCCTGACATAAAAATGTATATTGGAAATTATACAAAATGCAGCTTGCAGAAAAAAATCGAAGAAGAAACTGCTATAGCGGAACTTCGGACAGCTAAAAGGAATTATGAGAATCCGAAAAAAGAAATCCAGAAGCGTAAAGAGTGGGCAGAACAGGCAGAAAAGCATAGGTCAAAAAGGCATATTGACAAAAACGATCATGATGCAAAATCAAAGGTTGATGCATATATCGTAAGCGGTAGTGACGGAAGAGCTGGTCAGCTCAAGCGGCAGATGAAAGGACGGTTGTTCCAGTCTTATGAAAAAGTGGTTTCTATAAAAACCAAAAAAAAATACGATACTGGAATATGGCTTAACAGTAATGCTTTGGGAAAAAACTGTTTATTCAGAGTTCCTGATGGAGAATTGAGTCTTGGAATTTCCAAACTTTGTCATCCTGAACTTGAAATGTATTCGACAGACAAAATTGCGATAACAGGTGCTAACGGTACAGGCAAAAGTACTCTTGTCAGGCATATTATAAACTTTCTGGATATTCCTGAAGACAAGTTGATATACATTCCGCAGGAAATAGGCATAGAAATTTCAAAAAAACATAATTCAAACAATACTGAAACTGGCAAATGAGAAAAAGGCTAGAATAATGTCCATAATCAGGCATTTAGGTTCGGATCCCGGAAGAATTCTTGCTACAAATATTCCCAGTCCCGGGGAAGCAAGAAAGCTTATCCTAGCACAGGGAATTCTGCAGGAACCTTGTCTCATAATAATGGATGAGCCGACAAATCATCTCGATCTTGTTTCAATAGAATGTCTCGAAAACGCATTAAGGGATTGCAGCTGCGGGCTTTTGTTAGTCAGTCATGATTATGGATTCTTAAAAAAACTAACAATCCAAGAATGGCATATTGCTGAAAATGGCAGGACAAACTTATTAACCAGGCAGTTTTGGAGATAAAAATTTTCAAGTTATGATGATATAAACCATTCGCTATTTCCGTGTTCGTAAATGAGAGGTAACCCCGTTATTGACTGATTTATACTTATTTTATTTCCTAACAGTCTGTTAATAATTGTTGATAAATAGATCGTTTTTGATTTTTCTGAATCAGGTTCGGAAAAGATGTACATAGCTTTTTTTGCTCTTGTCAATGCTACATAGAGAACGCACAATTGTTCGTAACAATATTTGGTGTCAAGATTCTTTATTTTTTCTTTTATTCGTTCATCTGCCAGCGCAATGTCTCGAGGAGGAAATAAAAGTGCAAATTCCTGGTTAGTGTTTTCATCTTTTATAATCTGTATGCCTTCGTGGATTCGTGCGTTTAAAATGCCATTCCTGATTGAGAGTTTTGGTAAAATAACCATATCATATTCGAGTCCCTTTGCTTTATAAACGGTTATTATCTGAACGCATTTATCATTTGTTTTGACAGGAATTTTGTAATTTTCAATGTATTTGATAAACGAAATAACATCTGGTTTATCACTGCTGTAAAGTTCCGCGGCATAAACTGTTTGATCAAGGCGTAATTCATGCAGTTTTGAATTATTTTCAAGAACTTTTTCTTTGATTATGTTTGCCCATTTTGCAGTAAATCCAGCAAAGCCAAACAGACACAATTCTTTTACTAGCATTTCTACTGTTTCTTCGAGTTTAAGCTTTCCGCATTCATTCGGAAGACAACCTAAAAGAGGGCTTAGCTCAATCATTCCTAAAGCTACTGTATCTCCCGGATGATGTATGATTTTGACTAGAGAAAGAAACAGTTGTACAACAGGAGAGCTTGTTAAACTAAAACTTCCTTCTTTTGCGCAAGGGATTCCTTTGTTTTTGAGATACTCTTCTATTTCATCAGCATCATCATTCCTGAGAACCAGTATCCCCACACTTAATCCTTTTTCAAAAGGATTAATATAATTGAGGATATTGGTTATATCATCTAAAGGAAGTGTTCCATTTTCTTCGTCAGAGGAATTTTCCCTATTAAATTCATAAACAGCGCAGTATCCTTCTTCTGTTTTAACTGTTTCATGAGTTTTCCAATTTTCTTTCCATAATTTGAAAACGTTTGAGTCTATTTCTTCTATCTCATGAAGATTATCAAATACCAGATTCACCATTTCAATGATCGCTTTGGATGACCTGTATGACTTGAATAATTTTTCTTCAGTCAAGCATCCATGGTACTGTTCTTTTACGCTGTTAAACAAGTAAGAATCACCGCCGCGCCAGGAATAAATGGCTTGCTTTACATCACCAACATAGAAGAAACTTCTTTCGCCCGTGATATCACTCATTACTTCATTTATGAGGTTTGCTATAACATTCCATTGCGGCCGGCTTGTATCTTGAAATTCGTCTATGAGCCAATGGTCATACCGGCTGTCTAATCTGTAATCAATGTACAACTGATTTGGGGCTTGTGTTGATTTAGTTGTAAGCGCCATCCCTTGCAGGAATAATAAAATATCGTCAAATGCGAGCAGTCCGTTACTTCGAATAGAGCTAAGATATTTCTCATTGTATAAATTCAGTGCTTTATAAATCCCCTTGGTTTCGTGCAGCTTTGCTTTGAAAATACAGGTTAAATACTTCATTGCTGTTTGGTAAAGAACCGTTGCATTAAAGTTAAAATGTTTATTACCGAACTTTAAAGAAATACTTTTGTTTTCTGTGCCTGATTTTAATAGAGAAGACAAAGATTCCTCATTTCCGGCCATTCGTTTAAAGAACTCCTTGACTGAGTCGTCAATTATTGATTGTTCTGTAAACTCATTGGCTTTTAGAACTGCCTTTTTAAACTGGTTAAAAACATTGCTGGTTACATCTTTACCTTCAAACATCTTATTGGCAGTATCAATATCTACATGATACTCTTTTTTTAATTCATCAGGAAGAATAGAGTTATTTCCCCAGGAATTGCTTTCAGGGTACTTTTTATAAATGGCATAGTGATTTTTTATGAAGTTTTCAATGGTCTTGTAAATAGAGACCTCTTCTTTTCCGAAAGTAGCCTGTTTAAATGCTTCAAATAAACTATTTTTTGTTTCGTCTGATAACTCTTTAAATAGGAGTTCTCTGAGCGTGTTATCTAGAATTATGTAACTGTTTTCTTCATCAATAAGTTCAAGTTTGGAATCAATGCCGTACTCGTAAGGAAATGATTGGAGGATTTTAAAAAAGAAACTGTCTAGGGTTGATATAGAAAGTCTGTGCTGAACTCCTATAATTTTCTTCAAGAGCTCGAAAACCCTCGCTTTCGTCATTCCTTCTATGTTGTCAACTTTGCAGTCGTTGATGAGAACTTCTTCGTTTTCGTACCAGATCAGAAGTCTGTCAATTATTTTATTAAATATTTCACCAGCTGCTTTCTTTGTAAACGTCAGCGCAATGATTTTTTCAGGCGAAACACCATGGTTCAAGAGTTTTATATAGTGTAAAGTAAGACGAAATGTTTTTCCGCTCCCCGCCGATGCCGATATTACGCTGTTGTTTGCCAAATTCATGGTTCAATGATTTATTTTCTTACATTCAATATTTATACCACGTAATATTCTAAAAAAATTAATATTTTATTGTTACCATCATTGCTAAATACAATATAGTTGATTATACTAAAAACGGACTGGGAATACCCGGTCGGTGGATATTTCTGTTAATGCGGAGATATCCATTTTTGTTTTAAGGAAATATCTTCCATCTTTTTATTTTACTTGCCGTAAAAATATGTTTTTTTACAATGTTAAAGGCGGTATTGTTTTGTTTTGGATTTAAAATATGACGACTACAAGGATAAGCGCATAAATCGGCTAGTTGCAATCCAATAATATTATTTGTCTTTGATCTAAAAACTAAAGGCATATTAAATTGTTTAAATTCTTCCGAAGAATGGTAGCAGGTTCCGTTATTAATAATCCTCAAAAATGCTATCTCAAGTTCATCGTCTTCATTTTTTCCTCTACTTTCAGCTATAATAGGCAATTCTTTTTGATTATTGTTTTTTAAAAAATGTAAAATCCTTTCCATTGTGAACGTTATAGATAATTCATAAGGATGATTAGCATTGTCTCCATATTTACTTTTATGTTTTTGCTTATGTATCGCAGAAATAAATAGATGAAAATTAATACTGTTTAATGTGTCAGAAATATCTTTTAAAAATTCAGTTCTTACTTGCTCATTCGTCATAAAGGTAAAAGGGCCGATAGATTTTCGAATATCACGACTATGGAGATTTATTCCTTCATGATTCCAGTATTTAAGCTTCACTTTATTTATAGCAGGTATAATATCGTTTATATAATCTGTTCTTTTAACAATAATCAAAGCTAAAAGAAATAATGGAAAATCTTTGTCTATAACAGATAAACTATGATCTCCTGATTCATCAAAAAAAGCTATGTATTCGGAAGTCCCACCAATGTTTTTCATCCATTAATTAAACCCCTTCATACATTTGCTTACTAAAATACATAATATCTGAGACTTTTCATTTGTCAAAAGACATATATTTTTCAAATGAAGTATTATATAGAATTTTTTTGTAATTGTTATACTTTACTTTTTCAGACGGTGACCAAAATATTCCATTTGCTATGTTCAAGATTATCCTAGCCATACATTTTCTTGCAGCATCAAGCTCTTGTTCCAGGATTTCTCCCCAAGATATTATTCTTGTGTCAGTAACTGCCTTAGGAATAACAAAGTATGCGCAATCTTTAATGTTAACATTCTTATATTCAGGGAGCTCCTGCAGAATAAAAGCATACAGAGGCAGCTGTAAATCTGTCCAGATATACTTTTTACCGTTTATTTCAAATCTGGCATACTCTTTTATAAGTGATTCATTTGTTCTTGCTGAAATTAATTTATAGTGTTCTTTTCGGGGGGTAGAGGAAACACTGCCTGTCTTGTAATCGATAATTCTTAACGATTTTCCGTCTTTACTGATATCTATTCTGTCTATCCTTCCCTTTATGACAAAAGATATTTCCTCTTTTACCGAATTCCCTAGCCATTTTCCCAGTTTACCTAAATCAAGGGTAATATTAAAATCCTTTTCCAGATCTTGGATTCTCCATTCACTGTTTTCAGCATCTTCCAGCATTACTTCCAAAGCTTTGTTAAGCCTTTGTTCCAAACTATAGAACGAAAATTCTACCGGTATGGATGGCGAGAATTTTGACCTTTCATAAGCAAGCTTCTTGGACAGCAAAGCTTTCAATTCTTTTTCATCAGCCTTCTCTTTCAACTTATCGCCCAATAACTTTAATATTTCGTGGCAGATTGAACCAAATTCTCTGTTGTCAAGATCAGTCTTTGTATCATCAATCTCCTCTTCATATCCAAGGACTTTTTTAAGATAAAATCTAAAAGGACATTCCAGATAACTTTTGAAATCTGTAACATTAAGTTTATTTCCCTGCAGTTTTTTGAAGGGAACAGTGTACTTAAGGGGGTAATGATTAAATTCTGTTAAGATATCATTTCCTTGCTCATAATTTACAGATTCCCCTCTGAACAAATAATTAAGCTTTTCATAAAAACAGTCTTGATTCGAAGTTTGAAGAAGTAGTCTGGAAGGTTTGAGGTATTCGCCTTTTTGATTTGTCTTCATGACTACAAAATTCACAGGAAACTTAGTTTGGCTTTCTATAACAGAACACAGCATATACAAATCTCTTGTAAATCTTGAATCACTGCAAGGTAAATTTAACTTCTTCTTCAATGAGTCTGGTAAAAACATATCATTAGCTGTTACAGATGGGACTATTCCTTCGTTCATTCCAAGAACAAATGTACAGGGTTTCTTTTCTTCCCATTGCAATTCAAGCCAGCCGCGCAAAGGAAGCGTTCCATCTTCCTGGGGCGGGTATAAAATGACTTTTTGGAGCATTTTTATTGTAAAAAAAGCTATATCTTTATCACTGTATCTATCGTTAGTGTTAAAACTTTCTCTAACTTCACAAACAATATTTTTTATTACATTAACAAAGCCAGGTAGGTTTTCTGTTAATTCGGTGGCCATCTCAGATTGTATTATGTTATAAATTTCTATTAGTCTGAATAAAGCCAATTCTGTAAGAAGTTTTCCATTTCCATCAATAAATAAATCTCTTACAATTATCAATACCTGAGAGTAAAGCGCCAAGGCTATTTTATCTGTCTGTTTATCTGTTTTTTTGTTTTCCATTTCGATAGCATTGAGTACGTCAATGAAAGAGACCGGCATGTACTTATTTTGGAGATAATTGTTTATGGAAAAAAGCTTAGAATAATCAAAATTACCAATTTTAAATTTGATGTATGCAAGAAAGTCGGCATTTCTTATCAGGTTGACCAGAGAGCGATAGTTCTGTACTAACAAAAATTCCAATATTGAATTAAAAAGAACAGATGATCGTATGTTGCTCAGCCTTATCCCTGATGGATTATAAGTCTTTATCCCATGTTTTAAAAAAGAGTGTTTGACAGCTATTTCCAGAGATGTGTCCGGCATAATAATGGAAATATCATCAATATTTATCTTTCTTTTATTAGGATCATTTTTTTCTAAAATCAGACTATTTAAATTTATGGCCAAGTCTTCATGAGAATTAAAAAGAGTAACGCAGTTTTTAAAGTTAGAAATATCCAGGTTTTTGTCTTTCCAAAAATTAAATATGGGTCTTCCAAAAGTATCAAAAGCCGAGTTAAAATCGGGCGGGGCGTTAATCCAGATTTCCAGATTTGTAAACGATGAAAGAATATTGATCGTTTCTGTTATAATAGGGATAGGATCAGAAACAGCAATAAAAATTACCTTTGTAATACCATTGGGAAGTTTAGGATTCAATGCATTTTTGATTTTAACTTTATTAGTGTCCTGAAGTCCTGCTTTATTTAAGAGTTGAAAGTAGGCAGCCTCAATTCGAGAAATTTCCACAAATCTTTCCAGGTCATCTTGCAGCACATCAGAATGGTTTAAAACTACATTTTCAATCGTCATACCTATTGAAGCCAGAGTATCAGCAAGTTCAATAATTTTTTCAGCCTTGTTCAGGTACCAGTTAAAATTTTTGCTGTTATTTAATTTGTTCGGGAATAGCGATTTTAAATTGTCAATATTCATTTTTATAGCTTCTGTCCAGAATAAAAGCCTTTGGGCTTCTGATGGAACTTTCTTACCCATCTTACAGGTAAAGAAAAACTGAGGAGTAACAAGTTTGGGAAGAAGTATAGTGCATCCTTTTTCACTTGCTATTTTTGTAAGTCTGTAACTCAAATTCTTAATGGCGTGAGAGGTCGGAACGACAACTAAAACTTTGCTTAAATCGCAAAAAATGTTATTTTCTGTCTGCTTCAGTAATTCAAGAGCTGATAATGTAAGTAGAGGTTTATCCCAGCTTAAAAATAGTCGTTTTAATGCCATAATGCTGCCTTTATTTTACAAGTTCATATATGATACCTGGAAACCGATTGCTTTTCTACTAATCATTCCAAACGAATAGAATTTGTTTTATGAAAAGATATATTTATTCAAAATGTTTTTGAGAGGAATTATAAGTTATAGGATTTTAGAGAATTTAAGATCGTACAAATTCTGCAGACATGATATAATTATTTCGTGTAGATATTTAACTATGTCTTTTTAGATTAGGTATTTTGCTATAACAATGGACTGTAAATAAATATGTATAAAGTTAGATTTCGGCACAGTTTCGCATTTAAGCTGAGCTTATATATTATGACATGTGTCATACTTACCTTCGTATCGGTTTTAATATATAACTACTATGTGTCAAAAAATATTATTGTAAAAAATGTAAAGAATAATGCTGAGACTCTAGCCATATCAACTCTTAGAAAAATTATGGAGCAATTTCATGCTGTTCAACAAATTGCAGAAGATTTGTCATCCGTTCTGGAACATACTAAAATTACAGAAAAAGAGTTGCTGGAATTATTAAGTGATATTGTTAAAAACAATTATGAAATTTGCGGCTGTGAAGTGTCCTTTGAGCCTTATGCGTTTGATAAAACAAAATATTATTTCAGTCCATATTTTTATAGGGATGGTGATGTTGTAAAATGCCCTGATTTAAGTAACCAAGCAGACCATAAATACTTAGAACAGAACTGGTATGTTACTCCTAAAAAATTGAACAAAGCTGTATGGAGTGAACCATATCAAGAAGAAGAAAGTATATTTATGGTTACATATTCCCAGCCGTTTTACAAGATCATAAATGGTAAAAAAAAGTTTTGTGGCGTTGTTGGATGTGATGTCCATTTAAACTGGCTAGGTAAATTTATATCTGATATAAAGATATTAGAAAGCGGGTTTGTTTTTATTTTATCATCCCAAGGGGACTATATTGCGCATAAACGAAAAGATTACTCCCATCTTGATGATAATATTTTTTCGTTAGCCAAAAGCAGGGGGGAGATTGAACGAAAAGTGCTAGGAGAGAAAATGACTAGTCATCAGACTGGATTTGAGGAATATTATTCCCATACTTTAAATGAAAAGTGTTTTGTTTATTACACTCCTTTAGAAGAAACCGGTTGGGCCTTAGGTGTAGTCATTCCTCAGGATGAACTTCTTTCCGATTTGAATACTATTACTTTAAAACTTTTTATCATGGGACTTGTGGGATATATATTAACTTTGTGTCTTATAATTGCTTTAGCTGGACGAATAACCAAGCCTCTTCGGATTCTTACAGGCGCTACTTATGAAATAGGAGAAGGAGATTTTAATGCTAAGTTACCAATAATTTCCTCTAAAGATGAGATAGGTGTATTGAGTCATTCTTTTCATGCTATGCAGGAAAGCCTGATAAAATACATATCTAACTTACAGGAAACTACTGCAGCCAAGGAAAAAATTGAAAAAGAACTTAGTATAGCTCGCGAGATTCAGCAAAGTTTGCTTCCCCATAAATTTTCGCGGTTGAGAAAAATAGACTTATATGCAACACTGATTCCCGCAAGAGAAGTTGGAGGAGACCTTTATGACTTTTTCTTCATAGACGAAAAACATCTTTGTTTTGCAATAGGAGATGTGTCAGGGAAAGGGGTTCCCGCAGCTTTGTTTATGGCCGTTGCTAAGACATTATTAAGAGCTAAGATAAGTCACACTATGGATCCTGCTAAAGTTTTTAATGTAATGAATGAAGATTTAAGTAAGGAGCAGGAATCCTATATGTTTGTAACATTCTTTTTAGGTATTCTTAATATAGAAACAGGAATTCTTGAATACTGTAATGCTGGTCATAACCCGCCGCTTATTCGCACAGCTCATAAAGGTTTTTATTACTTTCATACAAAAGATATCTATCCGCCGCTGGGAATTATGGCAGACGCAAATTATGTCAGACATAAGATTAAGCTTTTGCCTGAGGATATATTCTTCTTATATACGGACGGAGTTACTGAAGCTATGAATATTGATGAAATACAATTTTCTGAAGAAAAACTAATAGACGTCCTTGATAAGAATAAGGATAAAGCGGTATCGAATATTGTTAGTAATGTAAAAATAGCTCTTGAACAACACGTGTCTGGTACAACGCAATCAGATGATATAGCTATGCTTATTATTAAATATAATGGTTAATGGAAAATATATTAAGCGTTTTTGTGTTTCGAGTGATAATTTATTTTATAATTAAGCAAGCTACATTTTGAGAATTGTATGGGATGGCTTTTCATATCTTTTTTTTTACATTCATTGTTTGTGCTAGTTTCATTATCGGCTATTGCTTCTGGTACGCCAAAGTTGATTTTAGACTTTTCCGATCTTAAACTTAGAAATTTCAGGATGTGTTCTAATATAGAAAAGTTAACAAATGTTAATACTAAAGGCCTTTCTGATTTGAAATGTTCAGGTAGTGCCCAGCTATCAGTAGAAGGCTTTGCCGAACTCAAAAAGCATATAAAATCTGAACAAATTGCTGATATAGACTTAAGACAGGAATCGCATGGTTTTATTAATAATAAATATCCTATATCCTGGTATGGTAAACACAATTGGGATAATATAGGTAAGTCTCTTCTAGAAATAAATACAGACGAACTCATAAAACTTAATGCTTTGCCTGGTGCAAGTCCAGTTTCATTTGTATGTAAAAAAAGTAGTTTTAGCACTAAATTCAATGTACAATTAGTTCATACAGAAGGTAATATAGCCGCAAAAAATCATTATATATACATAAGGTTACCTGTTGCAAATTATTGTATGCCTGATAATAAGACAGTCAATGAATTTGTTAAGCTAGTTGCTGGTTTGCCGAAAAATGTATGGTACCATTTTCACTGTAGAGCAGGAATGGGTAGAACTACGACTTTCATGTCCATGTTTGACATGATGTATAATGCTGGTACTATCCCTCTTGATGAGATACTAAAACGTCAATATTTGCTTGGTGGAACTAATCTTACTAAGATAGATGCCAGAAATTCTAAAAAGATAAATCTATGTAAAAAAGAAAGACTTATTTTCCTGAAGGAATTTTATCAATACTGCCTCGAAAATAAAAGAAATAAATTTAAAACATCCTGGACCGATTGGGAAAAAGAAAAGAATGAAAAATTTTTTAGATAAATTATCAGACTGCTTATGGGGTAGATATTTTAGTCCATGGTACTTACTTATAACTGCGCTGATATTGATGTTTTTCTTGCTTGGCGGAAGGGATTTATGGACACAAGAAACCAGGTGGGCAAATATTTGTCAACAAATGATTTTACGGCAAGACTACTTCCATCCGTTTCTGAACAATGAAAATTACTATGACAAACCTTTGCTATCTTATTGGATGATGATAGGGTTTTCGTATATTTTTGGATTAGGGCGCTGGGCTTTGCGAACGCCTGGAGTTATTGCTGGACTGGTAAGCGTCTGGTGCTCTTTTAAAATATGTGAGATTCTATCAAATAGAAGAACAGGAATTATTGCTGCATGGATGCTTACAACTGCGATTGTTTTTGTTTATTGGTCAAGAGTAGCCTCTGCCGACATGCTGAATGTGGGCGGAATCCTGCTTGCTATTACATGGTTCTTAACAAGAAGAGAAAAGCTTAATTTCTTTACTTACATTGTCTTATTTTTTATAGTTACAGCTAATGCCTTGTGTAAAGGGCTTATTGGTCCGATTATTACTTTCCTCATTTTACTTCCTATACTTTTACATGACAGAAAATGGAAGGAATATTTCAAACCTTCGATGTTTGTAGCAGCAATAATTATGGGAATTTTTTACTTGATGCCATTTATAATTTCCTCAACAACAAATAGTGCTGCATCTTATCATCAACATGGGTTCCATGAGGTTGTTAGAGAAAACATAATTCGTTATTTTAACCCATTTGACCATATTGGACCGATTTATACTTATATTCTCTATTTGCCGCTATATTCGGCTCCGTGGATAGTGTTTACTATTATTGGAATATATCATGCGATAAAAAATTGGAAGACTTTAGAGTTTTCATCAAGATTCTATGTTATAGTTCTGGTGCTAGTTTTTATCTTTCTTACATGTTCAGGCTCGAGAAGAAGCTATTATGTTTTACCTATGGTACCCATGGCTATTTTTATAGCAGCAGACTGGGTAAATTTTCAACTGGACAGAAAGAAGTTCCTACAACGTCTGGTTAGTTTCTTAATTCTTATCATGGCTGTTTCAATAATCGTAATAAATATTGTCCTTGTAGTTTCAGAATTTGGCGGAGGGACTTATAGATTTGCCAATGATTTAAGATGCGAAGCAGAAAAGGTACAACCGCTTGATAAATGGAATATTGTATTTATCGGAGTCAAAGAGGATTTAGCTAGAAAAACGGCATTTTATTTCAATCCTGACAGGTTACCTGAATATAACAAATATAAGTGGAATGAAAAGTCCAATATTAATAATCTATCCGTTAAGCTAGATTCAAAAGTCAATAACATATTGATAGTTCCGCAGGATGCGTTCACCAAATATATAGAAAATAGTATTGATACTAATAAATTTATAATTGTAAAATTCCATTACACTCTTGATGATAAAATAACAGGAACAGACAGGAGTAAAAACTTCCTTGTTGGAATAATTCCATGCTGTTACTAATAAACAACTTGAAGAAATCAAAATCTTTTTATTACATAAAGCTTTCCAACGGGACTGTCTGTAAACTTTTACCTGAGATAATAAGCAGATACAACATTAGGGATGGAATAGAACTGGATGAAGAAAAGTTTAGCGCGATTGTCAAAGAAAACGATAATCAACTGTGTTTTAACGAGTTATTGAAAATTCTTAACAGACGACCTCATACAGTTTTCGAAATAAAAACAAAACTTTTTAACAAGGGATTCAGATCGTTAGAGATTAACAATGCAATAGAAAAAGCTTCCGACTTAAAGCTTCTTGATGATAAAAACACGGCTGAAATATATGTTTCGGAACTTTCTAACAAAGGATACGGCAGGCTAAAAATAGTGCAAGCAATGAAACAAAAAGGTATCAATGCTGATACAATAATGGAGTTGACCTCAAATCTATGCCAAGCTGAACAAGAAGAAGAAAAGGCCAGTGACATTTTTTACAAAAAGTTGAATTTTCTCAAGAAGAATAAGTCCCTGACCGAACAAAAAATAAAAGAACGCCTCTTCAGATTTATGCAAAGTAAGGGATTCTCTACTGATATTATTTTTACATTGCTGAAAAAAATATCTTCAGAAAACGAAGAGTTTTAAGTTTATTTGCCGTTTAGTGTACAATTGAAATAGAAATTCTACTCTTTAGATGTACATTCTACCTCCTCAACTCCATACGTTCCTTAAATATTGGCATAGTTTTAGTTTTTATGGAAAAGAAATTTATTAGAAATTTTTCTATCATAGCACATATAGATCATGGAAAGTCCACTCTGGCAGATAGATTTTTAGAAGCTACTGGTTCTATAGACAAAAGAGAATTTCAAGATCAAGTGCTGGACAGCATGGACCTTGAACGGGAGAGGGGTATTACAATAAAATCCCACCCTGTCAGGATGACGTACAAGTGCGATAATGGCATGGAATATGAGTTTAATCTCATAGATACCCCTGGACATGTAGATTTTTCCTACGAAGTGAGCAGATCTCTTGCAGCATGTGAAGGGGCATTACTGCTTGTTGATGCTGCCCAGGGAGTTCAGGCGCAAACTGTTGCTAACGCAAAGATGGCGATGAAACAGAATTTGGTAATTATTCCGGTAGTTAACAAAATTGACTTGCCTGCAGCTAATCCTGAACTTTGTACGCAACAGCTGGAAGAGATACTGGCTATTCCGAAAGAGGAGGTTTTATTTGCAAGCGCAAAGGAAGGGAAGGGGGTAAGAGATATCCTTGAAGCTGTAGTAAAGAGAATTCCACCGCCGCAGAGTGATGTGTCACTTAAAGGTACTAATGCGCTGATTTTTGATTCAACTTATAATGCTTATCGCGGCGTTGTTAATTATGTAAAAATGGAAAAGGGTACTCTTAAACGAGGTATCAAAATAAGATTACTCAGTAATAATATTGAAAGTGAGATAAAAGAGGTAGGTTATTTCAAACTTGGAATGGTACCTCTTGAGGAGCTTGAAGAAGGTTCTGTCGGTTATGTAATAGCCAATATAAAATCTCCAAACGATACTAAAATCGGGGATACAATTACGCGAGTTGATAATCCAACAACGGTACCTCTTCCCGGTTTTAAAGAAATCACGCCGATGGTGTTTAGCGGAATTTATCCAATAGACACGGCAGATTATGAGCAGCTAAAATATAGCATGGCAAAACTTCAGCTTAATGATTCAGCTTTCATTTATCAGCCAGAATCCTGCGTTGCTCTGGGGTTTGGCTTCAGATGCGGATTCCTCGGGCTTCTGCATATGGAAATTATTCAGGAACGGTTAAGGCGTGAATATAACATGGATATTATTGCTACCTATCCGAGCGTGATATACCGTGTTCATCTGAAAAAGGGAGATGTCCTTAATATAGACAATCCGATCCATATGCCCGATCCGACACTTATAGAAATGATAGAAGAACCTATAATAAAAGCCAGCATAATGATTCCCAATATTTACATCGGGGAAGTTATGAATTTGATACTAAGCAAGAGGGGTGAGTGCGGGACAACGGAGTCGATAGATTCCAATCATGTTATAATAAACGCGCTATTGCCGCTGCACGAAATACTCATAGACTTTCATGACAAACTAAAGTCTTCCACAAAGGGATATGGCAGTATGGATTATGAACACTATGGATATAAAAAAGATGACCTTGTTAAGCTGGATATTCTTGTTCATGGCGAACCTGTTGATGCATTCTCTTGCATAGTACATAGAGATTTTGCAGAATCCAGAGGCAGACAAATAGCCGAAAAACTTAAAAAGGTCATTCCGCCTCAGATGTTCCAGGTTCCTATCCAGGCGGCAATAGGAGGAAAGGTAATTGCGAGAGAAACTATCAAGCAGTTAAGGAAAAATGTACTTGCTAAATGCTATGGTGGCGATATAACTAGAAAGAGAAAATTGCTGGAAAAACAGAAGGAAGGAAAAAGGAAAATGAAACAGGTTGGTAAGGTAAGTATTCCTCAGGAAGCATTTGTTGAAATCTTAAAATCTGAATAGGTGAAAAAGCATGATAAATTTTTTTAAAAAAAACAGACTGAAAAAAGAAATCAAACATCTTAAAAAATCTATTAACGGCATACTTGTCCATGATGATGATATTATTTTCCCAAAAGACAAGATTGAACTTAAGTCCATTTCAGACAAGCTAAAGGGACTGCAATATGTAGGATATGAAAAGGCTCAAGCTGAATATGTAAACCTTCTGACAAGATATACTAAAATTGTGCCTGTTAAGAAATTTAGAATCATAAGAGAATATGCTGAAATAGTAGTGGTAGCATTGACTGTTGCCTTTGGAATAAGAGCACTCTATCTGCAACCGTTCAAAATACCTACCAGCAGTATGCAGCCGACACTTTTTGGCATTCATTATGTAGAAAAGGATACAGTGCCGGAAACAGTTCCGCAGCCTGTTAACTATCTACTTTATTCTACTTTGCGCGCAAAAGCAATTATTGAAAAGGAAGGGAGTTTGGAAGGATTATTCCCGCCTTATAATAAATTCCTGATATTCCCATGGACATCATTCGAAATAGGAGATGAAAAATATAGTCTTCCTGGAGATACTCGCAAAGTGATTGAATATTGCTTTAGTAAATATATGGAAGTTCCTACTTTATTTCCTGTTGGATATACCCTTTGTAACGGTTGGCTCTCAGAAGGAGATCATTTGTTTGTAAACCGTCTTGCGTATCATTTTATTGAACCTAAACGCGGCGATATTGTTGTTTTTTCCACATCAGGATTGAAAAATGATTCAAGTGGCGAACTTCTTTCAAGTGTTGGGTTTTATTATGTAAAAAGGCTTATTGGTATGCCGGGGGATACCCTGAAGATAGTTGATAAAAAACTTTTAGTAAAAGAAAAAGGTGCAACTGAATTTAAGCCGATTACAGATTTTAACATTGAAGCATTTAATAGGATATATTCCAATAAAGGCGGGTATCAGGGGTATTTGCCTCTAGGTAGGTTAGCTTCTGGCAATGAAGTTGTGGTTCCTGATAAAAATTATTTCATGCTTGGGGATAACACACTTTGGAGTGCTGACAGCAGATATTGGGGATTTGTTCCAAGGTCAAATATTGTAGGAAGAGCATCTTTTGTTTTCTGGCCGTTTACAAGAAGATGGGGAATCGCGGATAATAAACCGCCCGTTGATTGTTCAACAACTGTAGGCCCAAATGGCTACATCAAGGCGATGGAGTTGCAGTAATTATAGTTAATAGCAGTCGGTTGATAGTTGCTAGAAAATTAATAATGGATAATTGACATATAGACAATTGATAAAATGAAGTCGTCTATGCTTTTTGCGTTGGTATTAAGTGTGCTGAATGTGTCTGGAGTACTGGATATTTCTATTGCGGGCATTGATCCTAATGCAAAAAACAAAGAAGTTTCTCGAAATAGCCAATGCGCACAAAACATACAGCGTAGTTCTCTCATTAGAACAAAGTTGATTATTGTAGATGGTCTGCCTGGATCGGGCAAATCTACAACTGCGAAGTATATAAAAACACTTCTAGATAACAATGGAATATCTAATTGCTTCTATGAAGAAGGTAATTTTGCACATCCTATTGGAAGCATATGTTCAGCACATTACGAAAAGATGGAAAAACTTTGTCAAAACTGCCGAACTACGAGATAATGTTACAATATTGGAGTCAAGTTTACTGCAACAAGAAATAATCATGATGTTTGCTCTTTTTAACAAAGATGAACGGTATTGCTTTAATTATATAATGAGCCTGCTTGAAATAATGAAAAAATTAGACCCTGTGATAATCTATCTCGATCAGGGAAATATTCGAAAACAAATAAACAAAGCCTTAAGAGAACGGGATAAAGAGTGGCTCGATAAAGTCTCTAGTTGGGACAAATATGAATATGCAAAAGCAAGAGGTTTAAAAGGTATTGAAGCTTTTATTGCAGTATTGGAAGAGACAAAAGAGCTTCAATTAAGAATATTAGCTCAAAATCGATGCAAATATTTAATGGTTGATAATTCTGATTACAATTGGGAAAGGGTACAAAGAGAAATTAAGGGATATCTATTTCCTGAAAGTAAGGTTCCTGCCTCGAGTTTTAGTGTCGGTGAATTCTTGAAGAAAATATGGACAAAAATACGCCTATACTAAAATTCTGGGGGTAATCTTTGTATGGGTGACAAACTTTCCCACGGGCTAACACCCGTGGCTAGAAAATTTTAGCTATCAAAGATAGCGAAACAATGATAGCCATGCCCGTAAGGGCGTGGTGGATTAATGAATAATAATAAATAATACAAGCCCGCTCTTTCGGAGCGTGGCGACAGATTAGTGACTGATAGTAGAATGAATAATAACATGGCATTTAAACAACTAGAAATGAACGATGCTTATATTGTGTCGAAAAAATATCTTTTCGCAAGATATGTTATACTATTTATTTGTGGTGTTGTTTACGGGCTGTCATTTAATTTATCGTATCTATTCTGGGTAGGCTGGATAGGGATTATTCCTCTTTATCTATTCATAAAAAATTCCACCTGGCAGAGAGCTTTTGCAAGCGGCCTAGTATGGGGATATGGTTGGGCAATAGTCTCATTTTTTGGCTTGGTAAAATAGAGCCTTTTATTCCTTATGTTATGTCTTTGATATTGGCGTTGTTTCCTGCTTTCTGGGCGTTAGCCGTTCCTTTTATTAGAAGGAATCTGCTTGTTCCTAATAATATCCTTCTCCTTGGACACAGTCAGACAAAAAAATACCTGATAGAAAATAAGCTGCATTTCAAGGTCATTTTGCTTGTGCTAATTTTATCAGCATGGTGGTGCATCCTTGAATGGTTAAGGAGCTGGGTTTTTACCGGTCTGCCATGGAACTATCTGGCTGTAACGCAATGGAAGATTTTTCCAGTCATTCAGATGGCTTCATTTACCGGAATTTACGGTGTCAGTTTCGTTCTCATTTTTTTTAACCTTGGAATAGCAGAAACTCTTTTGGTGCTGCTCAACAACTTGTTGTACGGCATAAGATTTTACAGACCGATGATTTTTTATGTATCAATTTTTATTGCCGCGTTGAATTTGTTAATAGGCACAATCCTTGTTAAACAATATAAATTTTACGACACGAATTCCTATACAGATTTAAAAGCTCTATTAGTACAAGGCGACATACCTCAGATAAGATTTTATTCTGAAGACGAAGCAAGGAATGCTCTTGACGTGTATTCGGGATACTCTGATAAAATGCTTTTATTGAAACCTGATATTTTGATATGGCCGGAAAGCGCTGTTCCTCAACCGTTGAGAGGAAGCGGTCAGCTGAGTGAGGAATACCGAAACAAACTAAGTTATTTGCTGAAAAAATATCATGTTCCAATACTTTTAGGGACAATGGATTATGGCGAAGTAAAACCGTCTGGAGACTATAATGCTTACAACAGCGCATTCTACATAAATAATGATGGCATTGTAGGAGTTTATAATAAAATTCACACTGTACCATGGGGCGAGTATACGCCGGGAGAGAATATATTTCCGCTAAAATATATTTATCCGTGGATAAAGCAAAAATTCGGAATGGGCAGATCCCTTTCTCCAGGAAAAGTACATACCATTTTTAATCTTAAAGATAATATCCAGGCCGGAGTGCTGATATGTTTTGAGGATGCGTTTCCTTATGTGGCAAGAGGGCATGTTCTTAGCGGAGCAAATCTTTTGGTAACTCTTACAAACGACGCATGGTTTCCTGGTAGTTATGAACCACTTCAGCATATTGCCCAAGCTGTTTTCAGGTGCGTGGAAAACAGAAGAACTATGATTCGTTCGGGAAATAATAATGGCACTTGTGTAATACAGCCTAGTGGGTTGATATCCGATGCGATATTTTCTGAAAAGATTAATGGTAAAACTGTTCTTTTACCGGAAAAGCAGGGCAGGGGGACTGTACTGTTTAATGTTAAAATAAGCACCTCTACTAAACTTTCCTTTTATTCTCAGTATGGAGATATTTTCACAGGCATTCTTGTCGTTTTATTTGTTTCTGTACTGATTTTTTCTTTCTGGAAATGTAAAGAGAGAAAATCCGCGCTTCTGGAGCCATTTAAGGAAAATATAAGGTTATAACCTTTTTCCAAAGGTGTTCTTCTCGATACATTTCTCATAATTTCGTTTACGAAATTATGGGAAATACTCGAAGAACATAGTGGTTCCCCGAGTGATTTCGAGTAATTCTGTAAGGAATACGAGAAATCGTATCGAGGGGAGGTAGCGAAGTGGACGTAGAAAATTTTTATGAATAAAATGACAAAGAAAATCAGGGCTGATTTACTGCTACTCAGACAGTTTCCAGAAAAGACGCTTACTGAAGCAAGAAAGCTTATACTTGCCGGGCTTGTAAGGGCTGGTGAGAATTACCTGATAAAAAAATCTTCAGAACTGATTTCTTCTGACACCATCCTAATGATAGATGAAAGCAATCAATATGTAAGCAGAGGTGCGTTAAAGCTTAAGGTAGCCCTGGATAAATATTTGCCTGATTTAACAGGAAAAACTGCTGCTGATATTGGTGCTTCTACGGGCGGATTTACAAATCTGATGCTACAATACGGTGCTTCTAAAGTTCATGCCATAGATGTAGGATACGGTCAACTCCATTACAAACTCAGACAGGATAAAAGAGTAGTTTTGATGGAACGATTCAACGCCCGTGAGATAAAAGAAACATCTTTACCGGAAAAAGTTGATCTCGTTACTATGGATATCTCGTTTATTTCAGTTCTTAAAGTACTAAAAGGCGTTAATACTATTCTTAAAAAAAACGGATGGGTATTTATCCTGGTTAAACCGCAGTTTGAAGCTGAACGACACGAAGTAGAGCAGGGCGGGGTGGTTCGCGACATACAAATAAGAGAGAAGTGTGTTAATAGGGTAAAAGATTTTGTCGAGAAAGAACTATCCTGGACTATTATTGATACTATCCCCAGCCCCATCCTTGGTCCCAAGGGTAATCAGGAATTTGTGCTAGTCTGTAAAAAATGAAAAACTAAGACTTCCGGGCATAGTTTTTCATTAACATGAATTTTTTCGAGAGAAATATAGCTGTTGAACAGATTATCAGGATCAGAGCTAATGGTATTTGACTACTATCTGGCAAAAATGCCATAATTGTGCTTGAAACGACACCGCCCAGAATAGAGCTTCCTGCAAGTGCAGCAACAGCAAATCCTGCAGTTTTTAAGAATGGTGTTAATGCTTCCGCGTAACAATTAGGCATTATCATTGCTACTCCGGTAGTATACAGCATTAACGGTAATAGGATTACTGCAACGTTAAAGAAGATTGTCGAGAGTACAAGCATAGAAAATCCGCTAATAAACATCAGCCATGCTCCTACATTAAACATTTTTTCAGTTCCTTTTGCTACCACAAACTTAGAATTTAAGAATGCTCCAAAGGTATAGCTAATCCCGCAAGAAAAACACATCCAGCCGAAGTTGCTTGGAGTCAGAAGTAAATAATTCTGCATTAAAACGGGCCCACAAGTTAGCCATGCCATAATGCCGCCATAAGAGCAAAACAAACATATCGCGTAACCTATAAATTGTCTTGCTTTGATAAGTTCACAAACAGTGCTGAAGTAGAATCTTAATTTCAAATGAACACGAAGACTTTTATTTTTTGTTTCAGGAACGAATAATCCAACCAAGACTAAAATAGTAAATGAATACGCGAATAAAAACAGAAAGCTTGTATGCCAGCCAAAGAAAACCTGAAAATATCCGCCAAGAATGGGGGCCGATATTATAACTACCATATTGGCCATAGACAGATAGGAATTGAACTTTGCCAAGTTTTTCCCTTCAGTGCAGTCTCTTATAATTGCACCAGTTATAATACCTGCACCGCTGCCAAGCCCCTGGATTAAACGCCCTGAAATGAGAGTAAAAATATTAGTTGAAATTACACATATAAAACTGCCTGTCAGGCATAAAATTAACCCTAACAGTAAAGGCTTTTTTCTTCCAAAGGTATCAGAAATTGGGCCATAGATTAATGAAGATGTAAAATATCCCAGCAAATATGTCGATACTGTTAACTGCGATAATTCAGTTGTTGCCTTTAACGCCTCTGATATAGCAGGAATCGATGGCAGATATAAGTCCGAAAAAAATTGCCCTAAAGTAATAGTTAATACTAATACAAAAAAGATATTTTTTAATTGAGTTGTCATTCTGGTTAATTATTTTTAGGAAAATGGTTCAATGGTCCATGACCTTTTCCTATACGCAAATAAAGTGCTTGTTTTATTGCCATATCAATATATTTTTTTGCCTTTCTAACGGCATTTAAAGGAGAATGATCTTTCGCAACTCCAGCGGCAATAGCAGACGCCAAAGTGCACCCTGTACCATGTGTGTTTCTCGTATTAATACGTACAGAACTGATTTTATAAAAATTAGTTCCATCATAGAAAATATCAATGGCTTCTGAGCTCGTCGGCAGATGCCCTCCTTTTATAACTACATTCTTTGCTCCCATTTTGTAAAAAGCAATTGCCGATTGTTTCATATTAGAAACTGTTTGGATTTGAATCTCTGTTAGTGCCTCAGCTTCGTGACAATTAGGAGTTACTACATAAGATAAGGGTATAAGATTTTTTACTAAACAGTCAATTGCATTCTTAGACAAAAGAGAGTCTCCGCCTTTTGCAATCATTACTGGATCAACTATTAGATTTTTGATCCGATATTGTTTTACTTTATAACAGACAATATCTATAATTTCACTATTTACCAGCATCCCTGTTTTCCAGGTTCGCGGTTTAACATCAGTCATTACGGCATCTATTTGCTTTTCTACAAAAAATGGCGGAACATTAAATATCCCTTCTACTCCTTTTGTATTTTGCGCAGTCAAAGCCGTTATAGCACTTGTTCCGTATACTCCAAAGGCGGCAAATGTTTTTAAATCAGCTTGAATTCCAGCTCCTCCGCCCGAATCGGAACCAGCAATGGTTAAAGCCTTTTTCATTCTATTAGGGCTCCTCTTTTTATTTCTCTTGAACTTAAGTTATATATTGCATCAAAGAAAGCTATTTTAAAGCTTGCAGGACCTTTTGTTTTTTTTGCCGCAAGCTGGGATGCAAGTCCAAAACAAACTAAAGCCGAAGCCGAAGCAAAAGCTGTATCCTTTTCCACAGCACAAAAGGCAGCTACTGTACTTGTTGACATACAGCCTGTGCCTGTGATTGTTGTAAGATATATATCTCCATTGCTTATCAGATAAGTTTCTTTCCCATTTGTCACTATGTCTTTTTCTCCCGTAACGACAACTGTTAAATTATTTTTTTCTGCGTAGTCAATAACAGCATTTTTTAAATCTATTGCTTCTCCAGAACTTTCTACCCCCCTCACTTTTCCTCCTGCTTTAGTCAAAATCCCGATTTCTCCGGCATTACCTTTCAGTACCGATATTTTAAGTTCATCAATCAATTTATTACAAATGTCAGTACGATAAGAAGTAGCTCCGGCCCCGACAACATCCAAAATTATCGGGATACTTTTGTCATTGGCTTTTTCCCCGGCTAAAATCATAGATTCAACCCAGCTTGAAGAGAGAGTTCCTATATTTATTACCAGTGCGTCAGATGCCTGCACCATTTCAGAAACTTCTTCTTTTGCATGCGCCATAACGGGTAAGGCTCCCAAATGAAGGGTAATGTTAGCTGTATCATTCATAACTACGTAGTTAGTGATATGATGAATAAGCGGTTTTTTCTTTTTGATTTTTGCAAAGTTTTCAGCAATTCCTTCAGCTACGTTTTTCATACGTTTTTTTACCTCCTGCATTTTTAATTATTTTTACAAAATCCATTACTGTTTTTTCAGGATTATCAGCCTTTAATACGGCTGAAATTACAGCTATTCCGTCCGCTATTTCTGCTACTTCAGAAACATTATCCAGAGTAATTCCTCCAATAGCTATGACAGGAATATCAATGCTCATTTTAATTTCTTTTAAACCTATTAAGCCCAATACCTGGCCGGCATCCGGCTTGCTTGAGGTAGGGAATAGGGGACCAGCGCCTACATAATCGGCTTCATCTCTTTGTGCCTTTATGGCCTGGCTTACAGAAGATACGGAAACGCCTAAAATCATTTTTTTGCCTACTATTTTTCTGACTTTTTTAGCGGGGGTATCATTTTGTCCAACATGAATGCCTGCTGCATTCAAAGCCAGTGCTACATCAATATTATCATTAACAATAAGAGGAATGCTGTTTTTGGTCAGATTTTGAAGTTCTTTTCCTAATGACACCATCTCCTTAAAGGAAGCATTTTTATCCCGCAGCTGTAGAATAGATACTCCGCTGGAAATGGCTAATTTCATTATTTTTAAAAGAGATATAGGGTAAGCTAACTCTCTGTCGGTTAAGACATGAAGACCTTTGATTTTTTCATGAACTTTCATCACATTCCTGCGCTGGTATTATCCATATCAGGTTCCTAGGGTCATCCATTTTCATGGAACTCTCAGCCTGGCAAAAACCAAGCTCCCCTTGTAGAATAGATTTTAACAATACGAATGGTAAACAATAGCTAATAGAATGCCTTTTTCAAGAAAGAAATTGGATTCTATCTATGCAAAAAATCGGCAGAAATTTAATCCTACCATCACTATTATTACCGCCAATTACGAACCACGAACCATAACTACGAACTAATTCACATTGCGGCTTTATATATATTAATTACGTCCTGAAGCGTGGCTAGTCTTGGATTTGTAAACGAGCAGGCATCTTTCATAGCATTTTCAGCCATGATCTTAAAATCTTTTTCTTTAACATTTAATTCCTTAAAGCCGCTCGGTATGTTAATATCGTCAGACAGCTGTTGTATTGCTTCAATAGCTAAGTCAGCTGCCTCGCGTTTACAATATCCTTCGATATTTATGCCTAAAGCAACTGCTATATCTGCAAATCTGTCCACTTTTGCTATTAAATTAAAGTTCGAAACATGCGGAAGCAGAATTGCATTACATACACCATGCGGAAGATCATAAAGCCCTCCAAGCTGGTGAGCCATAGCATGAACGTAACCTAAACTTGCATTATTAAAAGCCATCCCAGCAAGAAACTCAGCATAAGCCATCTTGTCTCTTGCCACCATGTCTTGCCCATTGGCTACTGCTGCTCTTAGATTTTGACTAATAAGTTTAATAGCTTTAATGGCGCATGCATCTGTTATCGGAGTTGCTATCGTAGAAACATAAGCTTCAACTGCATGAGTAAGGGCGTCCATTCCGGTAGCTGCCGTCAGGGCAGAGGGCATTGCTACCATAAGTTCAGGGTCATTAACGGCCACGTCCGGAGTAGTTCTCCAGTCTACTATAGCCATTTTTACATGACGCTTTATATCGGTAATGATACAAAAACGAGTCATTTCACTGGCTGTTCCTGCTGTAGTATTAACAGCTACAAAAACAGGCATCCGCTTTTTTGACTTGTCTACTCCTTCATAGTTATTAATAATACCACCATTATTTACTACAATTCCAATGCCTTTACCACAGTCATGCGGACTACCACCGCCAAGGGTCATGATGGAATCGCATTTGTTTTTTTTGTAAATTTCAACGCCCTTCATTACATTCTTATCGGTCGGATTTGGAACTGTTTCGTCATAAACTACAGGTTTAATACCAGCCTTTGTCATCAAATTCACAAATTTTGCAGTCATTCCAATCTTTGTCATGCCCTTATCAGTAACAATTAAAGGCTTTTTGCATCCTCTGGATTTGAAGAGTTCGGGAACTTCGGTATGACAACCTACTCCCATAATTGATACACACGGAATGAAAAATTTTATTGTTTCTCTGCCTACTGCCATAAAAAATCTCCTGATTTAATGGTTTAAAACTTTATTACTACAGCCGATTGAATCACCATACTCTGGTAATTCTATACAATTGATTTGGTAAAGTCAACAAAATCGGATTATTTTTATGTTAATTTAGGTTGTTAGAAGCGATGCCGTAAATCTTTTTAGCAGGTATGAATAGTATTAAATTTACAAAGGCAAAAAAAATAGAACTTATACTTTTGATAGCAGTTCTGTTGTCAATACTATCCTACCTCTTTTTGGATAGAGAATTAGCATTTATTTTTTCTGTAACGAGGAGACATTCCTTCTGGTTTCCTTTGTTTCAAGGGATGCAATATATTGCTGGTGATACTCTTGCCTATATTATATCTGCAATTTCTATTTATCTTGTTATTATGTTGGCAATTGGGAAATATAATACCAGATTTAATAAATTCTTATTTTGTTTTTCGGTAAGTGATTGTGTAGCAATATTTGTCGGCAACAGGCTAAAAATTATTTTTGGACGTTATTGGCCTGAAACGTTTCTAAACAATAATTTATCCTTTATTAAAGACGGAGCATATGGCTTTACTTTTTTTAATATTCATCGTGAATATCAATCGTTTCCTTCTACACATTCTGCTGCTATTTTTGCAATAGTGACAATAGTTTGGATATATTATCCTAAGCTTCGTGTACTTTCTATTGCTATATGCGCAATTGTTGTTATAGGTTTGTTAGGATGCAATTATCATTTTCTTAGTGATATTATTATGGGTGCTTGCTTAGGTTTGATTTCAGCGATTTTAGTCAATTCTTATATCAGTAATAAAACGGACACAATGGAAAATTCTTAAAAAAATAAAAAAAGGTCTTGTGAGAAAATTACATGTTGTTTATTTAGTATTGGTAGTAGTTCTGTTGTCAATATTATCCTACCTCTTTTTGGATAGAGAATTAGCATTTGCTTTGTCTCCAATAAGGAAGCACCACTTCTGCTTTTCCCTATTTCACGGAATGCAATATATTGATGTTTTTAACTATGTCATACCTGTGATATTCATTTATCTTATTATTGTGTTCATGGTTAAAAAATATAAGATCAAGTTCAATATCTTTTTGTTTTCCTTTTCTATAAGTATATGTGTAGCAGGATTAGTTACGAAAATACTTAAAATTGTTTTTGGGCGTTATTGGACTGAAACTTTTCTGAATAATAATTTGTCATTAATTAAAGATGAAGTTTACGGCTTTACTTTTTTTAATATTCATCGTGAATATCAGTCTTTTCCATCTTCACATGCCGCCAATATTTTTGCGGCGATGACAATACTCTGGATATATTATCCAAAACTTCGCATTATTTCAGTTGTTATGTGTGCAATTGTTATTATAGGTCTATTCGGATGCAATTATCATTTTCTTAGTGATATTATAGCAGGTACCTGTGTAGGCTGGATTTCAGCTGTTTTAGTGAATTCTTATGTTGATAGTAAAAATGGGGGAATAAAATAATTTTCCAATGGTCAAGGACATTCTTAATTCCTAATTCTAATTCGTAATTTTTCAGCTTGCAGATTGTTAATTTGTTGAAGCATTTGTTTTCTGGTTTCTTCACTCGCTATTTTAAGTTCTTTCATCAGTAAATCTATTTTTTCTTTTTTCCTTTCATTTTTTATTATTCTTAAACAGTCTCTGGCAGCTTTATCAACATTCATTTTTTCATAATCTTTTTTATCTTTAGAAAGTATCATGGAGACTATGCTATTGGGATTTTCTATGAGGAACATGCCAAGTTTTTCCGGAATGCTTTCCCACTCGTCGTTAATAGTCATTGATATTGCCAGGTTCAATGCTTTTCCGACCAGCGTATCGCTTATCATGTCATGTGGCAATTCTGTATCCAAAAGTCTGCCTATGTTCCCATCTCTGATAGCAAGTTCAAGCAGCATCTCTTCTGCCTTGTTTCTTAATGAATTATTTTTTTGAATTAGCACAGACTGTTGTTGCTCAGTTGCGGCCATTTTTGCTGTCTTACGTATAAATTTATTTACTTCATCCAATGCGATATTTCCGGGTATCCCGAGTTTTTCAGCCGCTATGGAAATGTAAGTTGCCCGTAATATTTTATTTTGTATTTTTGAGAGTTTTTCAAGTATTTGGGATGCTATCTGACTTTGCACGACAGGAGAAGATAAATCTTTGTTTTTTGCCATTTGTGCAAATATGAAATCCAGGAAATCATGAGGAGTTTTAATATATTTTGAAAGCCCTTCTTTTCCTTCTCTGTTGAATATGGAATCTGGATCTTCACCTGGAGGAAGTTCTATTATTTTTATCTCAAACTCAATAGGCAGAAGAATATCAAGTGTTCTTAGTGTCGCGTTTATGCCTGCAGCATCTCCATCAAAGCATATATGAACCTCGTTTGTGAAACGTTTCAGTATACGCGCCTGCTCATCTGTAAATGCTGTTCCCTGAGGTGCTACGGCATTGGTAAACCCGGCTCTGTGCATTGATATTACATCAATTTGTCCCTCACAGAGAATGGCATGCCCCAGTTGTTTGATATCACTTTTTGCTAAGGCAAGACCGTATAAGACTCTGCTCTTTTTAAATATTGGAGTTTCCGGGCTATTTACATATTTACCTTCTTTGGTTTCGGTAAGGATTGTTCTACAACTGAATGCAATAACTTCTCCATATTCATTCCATATTGGAAAAACGACTCTGTTTCTGAAGTGATCATACAGTTTTCCATCTTGTCCTTCCTTTACAAGGCCTGACAAGATTAAGTCTTCTTTGGAATAATTCAAAGAAATGAGATATTTCAGGGTAGAATCCCAAGATTCCGGAGCGAATCCCAGCCCGAATTTAGATATTAATTCATCCGGGATTTTTCTTTTTCTTAAGTAATCTAGCCCCTTTGCTCCTTCAGGTTTGAATAGCTTTTCAGTATACCATTTTGATATGGTCTTATGAATAGTTAACAACCGTTCTTTCAGTGCTAGATTTTTCTGATAATCTTTACTATCTTTGTCACTTATACTTTCAGGCACAACTATTCCGCATTTTTGCGCCAAAAAACGAACAGATTCCGGAAAAGTAAGATTTTCCTTTTCCATTATAAGGGTAAAAATATTACCACCTTTCCCACAGCCAAAACAGTGATAAGTTTGGTTTTCCTGCGATATGATAAATGACGGGGTTTTTTCCTGATGAAATGGACAAAGAGCTTTGTATCTGCTTCCAGCTTTAATGGTCTGAACATATCCTGAAAGAATATCCAGAATATCTATTTTAGACCGAATTTGTGAAATTATCTCGTCAGGTATGAAACCGCTCATTTACATTGATTATCTTAGGTTTTTTAAATGGCTCGAGAAAAGCTTCCGCTGTTCGTCGAACGCAGAATTATCTTTAGTTATAGAAATAAATTTTCTGTAGAAAAATTTAGCTTGTTTGGTGTCAGGTTGATAACTTTCTTTGAATATTCCAAGATTTGCTATTATTATTGGGTTTTTAGGGGATAATCTGTAAGCCTTCATGAAGCTTGAGAATGCCCTGTTATAATTTTGACTATTTGCGAAATATACTCCGAGGTTGTTGTATATCTCAAATTTGTTTGAAAATTGACCCATATTTAACAGTTTGGCATAGAGTTCTAGTGTGTTTTGGGCTAGGGTATTACCTGCACATTCAGCATAAAGCGAAAGCGTTTCAATGCTATTATTATTCAAGTTATAAGCACTAGCAAGATGCTCGTAAGCTTCTTCATATTTTTGAGAGTTGTACAAAATTTTTCCAAGCGAAAGTTCGGCAAGGAAATTGTTTGGAGTTGACAAAATTACATTTCTAAGCTGTTTTGCAGCTTCATCGCTATCTCCTGTTTTATCCATGCATATCGCTGCCATTATCTGAGCATCTACATTGTTCGTATCGAGTTTTACGGCACGTTTTGCATAGTTAAGTGCTTTCTCCCATTTACCACTGTTCAGTGCCAGATCGACGGATTTTTTCAGTAGTGCATCCGAGTTCTTTATTTTTTCTCCGCATCCGACTAAAATTAACAAACATGCTGAAATAAATAATATTTTATTAATAGAAGTTAACTTGGACATAAATATTCCTCTTAAAATTATAGTCTAAAAATTGTTCGATAAATATAGTAAAAGCTGATGGAAGTTCCAATACTTTTTTGTAAAATTATATAGTTAACTTATTAATGTCAACAGAAGCGATTATTTTTATGATAGGTTTCAGTTTAAGACTTGAAATCATGCCTATTTAGAGTTTAAATTTATCAAGCATTAATATTCTAAAAAACATTAATAAATAGTAGAGGCTAAATAAAAATAAACATGTAAGAAAGCGGGAACAAATAAAAAAGGAAGTATAAAATGAGAAGAAAAACATATTTATCTACATTTGCTCTATCATTAGCTATGACGATTACACTAAATTTGAGAGTGTTGGGTGAGGTTGGTACCCGGGATGGTATTCGTGATGAAGGGGCTTACGGCTATAGATGCACTACACCGGAAGTGGGAAAAAAGAAAAAAAAGAAACCGACTCCAGAAGAACTCCTGCAATCATTTCTTCCTAAAGATAAGGATGTATTAAATAAGGTAAATGAACAGTGCAAGACTTACGTCACTGGTAGTGGATACGAAGATGCTAAGGCCATTACTAGTGCCTGGATAAATAGGTGGAATGCAGAACTGAAAAAACTACAAAATCCGCCTAGGTGGAAAATGCGAGTAGTCGAAAAATCTGAGCAAGCCAGTGACTGGGGGGCCATGACGACTATATTTACTACGAAGCAGAGCTGGATCCGAATCAGTAAAAACACAATAGATATTCGTAACAGTAGAGTTTTCAAAAATTATTGACGACATTTAGTTCTTCCAAATATATTGTTATTTTCGAAAAATTGTTCTGTAGTGCAAAGATTGGATTCATTCCGTTGTTTTTTTTAGACCAGATCCGCACTCATTTCTCTATATTTCAGGGGGCTTAAAAGTTTTACTTTTACTATATTTCCCGATAAGTTTTTATAATTTGTATCAGCTTTTTTAACAGTGACATTTGCTTTTATATAGTTATCAGTCCACCCGGAGAAGATTCCGTTCTTGTTTGTTTCAAATATTACTGAAGCTGTTTTTCCCTTTTGGGATTCCATGAATCTTTTAGAAAGAGTTCTTCCAAGTTCGGAAAGAATTTTATGTCTTTTTTCAGATATTTTAGGATTTATCTGATCCTGATAATTCGCAGCTGGGGTGCCTTTTCTTTTTGAATACTTAAACACATGCACGTAAGAGATAGGTAATGACGAAACGAATATTAATGAATCATTGAAATCATCCTCTGTTTCGCCTGGAAAGCCAGTAATTATATCTGTTCCTATGCAGATTCCGGGGACTTTTTTCACAGCACAGTTAACGAAATCGGCAAAAGTTTCTCGTTTATAATTTCGCCCCATTTTTTGAAGAATATTGTCAGCCCCATGCTGGAGAGGTAGGTGCAGAAACCGGCAAAGTTTGCTGTTAGAAGCTATAAGTTCTATTAGTCCGTGCATATTAAACTGGGGTTCTATCGAGCTTAGTCTTATTCTGTATTCTCCATCAAACGAACACATTTTATTGCAAAGATCTACAAGAGTTCTTCCATTACTATTGTATGTAATTATATTAACGCCGGTGAGGATTATTTCTTTGTAACCTTTTTGCAGCAGTTCCTTAAATTCTTTTAGCGTGTTATTCCACTCTCTTGAACGCGGTTTTCCTCTCCCATAAGGAACGATGCAATAGGTACAGTAAGCATCGCAGCCGTCTTGTATTTTAATATTGGCTCTGGATTTGAAAGGGAAATAGCTTGTTGAACTGAAAGAAAAATTCTCTGAGTAATTTCCCGTTTTTTCTTTTTGGAGTGCTGGAAATAAATTCCCTATGTACTTGAGAATATTTATCTTGTCTCTGTTGGGAATAATAACGTCTATGCTGGCTTCTGCAATCCATTTTTCTTTATCTACTTCAGCATCGCAGCCAGTAACGATAATTTTTGCATTCGGATGTTTTTCTTTTAATGCTCGAGTATATTGTCTGCTTTTTTGAGATGCTGATGATGTTACAGCACACGTATTTATAATAATAAGAGAAAGTTCCTTGTTACTGTCAGGCTCTTCTATTACAAAACCTGCTTTTTTCAGTTCAGCAAAAATAAGCGCCGTATCTGTCTGGTTGAGTCTGCAACCTATGGTTACGGCTGCAGCGCAAAATTTGGTGTTTAATCTTTTACTACTATCATCCACGCCTGCGAACAATGAACTAATAAACAGTTCCTTCTACTTCGCTTATTGTCGGAGTTATTATCCATGTAATTACAGGAATAATATACCAGTAATGTGCAGTATTAGAATAAACTACGTCAACTTTCGAACCATTAAGTCTCTTTGCTTCTTTATTGAATTCATTAAAAGTGTTTGTTAAAGAACCATCACTAATTATAGGATAAATGCAAAATAAGTGATAGCCTAGCGATTGAGTGTGTACAAATGCGATAGGTTTACCAGCAGGAGTATCCATTCCTTTATAGTTGCAGTTAATGTTAGTTGTTCCGCAGCCGACTAGCAAAGCCATTGTCATTACTGCAAATGCGAGCAAAATAATTTTTTTCATATTTCTCCTTTTAGGATTTTATTTGTTTATTTTTTAGTTTCGAAATTTAATAATTACCTTAAAAAATAAGTAAAATATATATAGCCAACTGAAAAAAAATCGAGTTATTTTATTATAAAAGTTGCTAAGTTTTTATAAAAATTCAAAAAATCTTAACTAATGCGTATTGTATGTCTATCAATTTTCTGTACAATTCCAGTCAGGTAGTATTAGTTAATCTCTCAAACAAACAAAAAAATTAAGGAAAGGGTACAAAAATGAAAAAACTAATGTTAATCGCAGCAGCGGTAGCAGCTCTGGTTCTTATACAGGGATGCGCGTCTACTCAAATTGCCAAAGACAACGACTTGAGTGGACAAAAAATTTCTGATGAATCAGGAGTCAATAATGTCGCTCATGTTTATGGCACAAACTGGGGGCTCTATTGCTGTTCAATTCCATTGATCTCCGGTAGTACAGATAAAGTTGGATCTATAGCATGGGGGCAAGATACGGTAAATGTAGCATCAGTTGTAAAAATGGTAACGGGAAAAGCCCAAAATTTAGGCGGGACATCTACCTTAGACCTAACATCCACTACTTCTAGCTTCTGGATATTTCCGACATTTGTACTCTTCATAAGAAGTGTTGAAGTGTCCGGGAATGCTGTAAAGTAATTCTTGTTAGATAAAAATTACCCAATGAGAGCGCTTTTGCGCTCTTTTTTTTACTAATTATATTAATGTCCAAATAATTAGAACTGATACTCTAGTAATTAGATAAACACACAAGTAACCCTGAGAATAAAAGTGAAATCAATATGATAACTAAATTTACAAAAAGTTTAACTATCGCAATAATGGTATTATTTGCAATTAGTAGCGATTCCATGGCTGTAGTTAGCAATACTTCTATAGTCAGTGATACTTCTCCAGCCAATGAAAAGGAGAAAAACAAAGATTATTATGGTAGAAACGTGAAGTTAAATATAACAAACAAAACCAAAGATGTTCCAGGACACGTAAATGAACACACAATCGTAGTTATTCAAGGTCCGACTTATTATGGGAAAGGGATTATGTCGGCAAAAGCTGTTGCTACAGATACTCCCAATAGGGAGGCGCAACAGCCTAAACAATTAGAAATGGCAGCAACACCGAAATATCCGAATGAATTTAATATGCCCATTACAGTGTTGATTGACAATAGGAAAGAGTTGGGTATATCGAATACTATATTAGCTTTTCATGTTGCGAACATACAAAACCATGCAATAACAATGATTCAACCGCGTATCCAAACAGATAACATAATGATCACAACAAAGATTACGGAAAACGTACTGGGAATGATAGTTGTAAATCTAGAGATTACAGATGACGTAGAGTAGCCAGGTACATTAACGTCTGAAGTACAATTGAAAATATTTAAGTTTTGGAGAGAAAATTGATTCGTGGATCGGCTAAGACGTAAAGAATATCAGCGACTAAGATTCCTGTTAAAACCAATGCTCCATTAAGGAAAAACAACGCCATAAGCAATGGAATATCTCTGCTGCTTAATGCAAGCATTGAGAGGTCCCCCATTCCAGGAATGTTGAAAATATATTCTACAATAATGCTTCCAGCTATGAGACCTGGGACCAAATCTGCAAAAAGCGTTATTAATGTAATTACCGCGTTTTTCAGGGCATGCTTATAGATAACAGTACCTTCCGGCAATCCTTTTGCTCTAGTTGTCCTGATGTAATCTTTTTTCATTACATCTTTCATATTTTCCCGACAGTATCTTGATATCCCGGCGAATCCAGCGTAAGAAAGACAAATTACAGGAAGGATGTAATGTGAAGCCGAAATGAAAGCTATCTTCCATGTGGTTAGCCCAATAATGTTGATATTCGAAATGCCTTTTAGCGGAAATATCGAGAAAATCCCTCCTTTGCATAGTATAACTTGAAGCAGCAATGCTACCCAGAATGCGGGCAGGGAATATAAGAAGAACAAAAGAAATGTGACGAATTTGTCAAGATTTTTTCTTTTAGTTACAGCAGAAAATATCCCTAATGGTATAGATATAAGATAGATAACAAGTATTGCCCAGAAGTTGATGGTCAGCGTTACAGGCAGTCTGTCAAAAATAACAGTAAATACTGGTTTCCCTTTATCTACAATAATGGACCTTCCAAAATTTCCATGGGAAATAAATTCTTTTAGCCATAAATAAAAACCTATGTAGACTGGTTTATTCAAGTGAAGTTCTTCTTCTATTGAAATGTTTTTGCTTAGTTCGCCTTTTTCTGCAGATACACCTCCGCTTCCTGCGGCATTTTCACCAAGAAAAGAACTTCTTGAAGGATCTCCTGGAGCTACTCGCAAAAGAATATAACTTATAGTTAGGATTACAAATAGTGTAAGAATTGCCAGCAAAATCCGCTTTATTATATATTCAAACACGTTTTATACCTTTAGGTTCAAAAAAACTTTTTGAATATACTATTTACCTGAAACAATTCAATGCTATATTTGTTCTCAATTTTGGGTGCTCGGGTAGCTCAGCGGATAGAGCAGTAGTTTCCTAAACTATTGGTCGTGGGTTCAATTCCCGCCCCGAGTACCACCTATACCTCATTAGCCTAAAAAAGCAGAAAATCATTACTTTCTGATTTCCGATATTTTTAAGTTTTCTATTGGGCCGGGATATCTTTTATAGCTTTCCGGGTTTTTGATATTTTTGCCGTAATTGATTGCCAAGCCTGGACAGAAGTTATAACACCTGAAACAGAGTAAACAGTTATCTTTTCGCTTTAAGTCTAAATCAGCCAGGTCTAAAAATAAATTTTCCGTTGGACAGGTTTTAACGCACAAATTACACTTAGTACATCTATCTTTGAAAAATTTAAAACCTTGCGTTAGTTTCTTTTTATTCCTCTGGAATATATATCTTTGTATGTTTCCCAGTAATCTTTGGTCAAGCCTTGTTCCTTCGAAATATTGTTCGCCCCTTACTATTTTTTCAGCCATTTTTGACAGCTTCTTTGAAACTTTTGCTTTTATTGTTTCCAGTTTTTTCCCTCTTGCCGGCCTTAACATAGAAAATGGAAATTTCGCAACATTAAAATTAGTCGTCAGACTAATCTGAAAACTCTGCAGAAATTTATATCCCTTTTTCTCTATTTCTTTTTTAAAAAAGATATTCCCATCCCCTGAAGAGGAGGCTTGCGTACAAAATGTGCTGAATTTTTTGTTATCCGAAACATGCGGCAGGTGATCAATAAAATCACGCATATTATCAGGCAATCCCGAACCGTAAATCGGATACCCGATAATTATATGGTCTGAGTCTTTTATCTTTTGTTCAACAAATTCTTCATTTTTCAGAATAGGATTTTCCAATGAATACATATTAACGGTACTGCCTGATTGCTCCAATTCTTTTTTTAATACCAGTGAAGTCCACCAGGTGTTTCCGGTCCCGCTGAAGTAGAATATCGTTATGTTCATAAGTCCCTCATAATTAGCGTTGTTAATAATACTGAACCTTTATATGAGTATAATATTGCCATACAAATGATGCAATAAATTTAAGTTTCACAGTTATGAAAATTAATCGACTTTGGTAAACCCCCAGGTTAACTGGGGGGACTCAAAAACGTTTGACATTTGCGGAATCAGAGAAATATCTTCTTTTGTGAATCCCCAAAGGGATAAACAAAAGGAGATATTTTGAAATGTTATAGTAGTATAAGTCATACATGTTGGGAATGCAAATATCACATTGTTTTTATCCCAAAGTACAGAAAAAAAGTTTTATATGGACAAATAAGAAATAACATTGGAAAAGTATTAAAAGAACTTGCGAGACAAAAAGGATGTTTGGTAGAAGAAGGACACTTATGTAGAGATCACGTACATATGCTTATATCAGTGCCGCCGAAATATTCTGTCTCGCAAGTGGTAGGGTATCTTAAAGGCAAAAGTGCAATACATATTG
>Ga0233425_10000737_pt1 | contig 81422 bp, 78 predicted proteins | sample Watercolumn_Towu_2_FD_181712 | JGI IMG/M metagenome (GOLD analysis project Ga0233425, IMG submission 181712) | Freshwater microbial communities from Lake Towuti, South Sulawesi, Indonesia - Watercolumn_Towuti2014_140_MG | ecosystem: Environmental > Aquatic > Freshwater > Lake | place...
CGGTCCCGAGCACGACAAGACCGCGCGCGTAGTGATCGCCGAACGCGTCGACGACGTCCTCGAGGATCCAGGTGCCTTGCTTGCGCGCGGTCTCGCGGTGGTCCGCGCTACGGAGGCCGCTCTCCGGAGAGTGGCCGCCGAGCAGGATCGGCTGCCGGAGCTCGATCCACCAGCGCAGCGTTCCGCGCCCGCGCGGCGACGGACGAGGTCCGATGAGCGCGCGCGTCGAGAAGTGCTCGATCTCGCGCTCGCGGTCGATCGCGGGGTTCGTGACCACGGCGACCGTCTCGTGCAGGTGGTCGGCGAGGTTCGCGCGGCGTTCGGCGAGCGCGGCGAGCGGCCCGTCGTATCCGAGCGAGCCGATCGGCTCGTTGCTCGTGTCGGTCATCGCCTTCGCCATGCGCACGTCATCCGGCTCCCAGCCGAACGCGGCGAACTGCGCCTCGCGGCGGAGGGTGACGTCCTGGAGCTCGTCCGGCGGCGTCCCGATCTCCCATCGGGCGTGCCCGCGGCCGCGGCGCGGCGTCGGCGGCGGCACGTCGACGGGACCGCCCATCTCGAGCCGCTCGCGGAGCCCACCCGTCCGCATGGCGTGCTCGCGTCGCGTCGCGAGGAACCGCTCGCGGACCGCCGCGTGGTCGAGGAGGTGCCAGCCCTCGGGGGTGCGGCGCAGCGCCGCGCGCTCACCGGGGCCGAGCGGACGCGGGTCGCGCACGTAGCGCACGAGCGGCACGAAGCCGCGCTCGCTCGCGAAGACGTGCTCGTCGGGCGTCTCGACGTGCCACAGCGGTCGCAGCCCGAGCGCGTCGACGAAGAACAGGCACGTGTCCCCAACGCGCGCCAGCATCGCGGCGGGGCCTTGGGCGAACGGGCCGAACGACGCGCGCGCGTGCATGTACACGTCCTGCGCGGCAGCGTCCATGCGCTTGACCTCGTTCACGATCGGCGGGAACACGAGCTCGACCGCCTCGATGAGCGTGAGCCCGAAGCGGTTCACCAGGCCGCGCACGATCGCGTCGACGTCCTGGGAGTCGCTGCCATCGCGCGAGAGCGGGAGGCGCAGCATGCGCGCCTCGTTGCGGAGCCGTTCGATCGTGTTGATCTCGCCGTTGTGCGCGATCGACGCGAACGGCTGCACGCGCTCGAAGCTCGTCGTCGTGTTCGTCGCGTAGCGGTTGTGCCCGAAGGCCATCGAGGTCGCGAACCGCGGGTCGGCGAGGTCCTCGAACGCCAGGGCCAGCTGGCGCGCGTCGCCGCGGAGCTTGTACACCGCGCTGCGGCGCGACAGGCTGACGACCGTCGCCGACGTCGTCCGTTCGATGTCGTACCAGGCCTCGTGCAGCCGCCCGGCGCCCGCGCTCTTCGATCCGCCGACCCAGAGCCCGATCTGCCAGGACCGCGGCGCGCCGGCGCGGCCGCGCGGGCCGAGCGCGGACGTATCCAGGCCGCTATGGCGCTCCGCGAGGATCCGCAGGCCGTGCCGCTCGAGGATGCGACGCACCGCCTGCTCCTCGATCTCGTCCCCCGCCGCCGGCACGAAGACGTGCGCGACCCCGAAGCGCGGGTCGTACGCGCGGTCGCCGACGCGGTCGGCCCAGAGCGCGCGCGGGATGTCGGTCAGGACGCCGGCGCCATCCCCCTCGCCGTCGACGGTCCCGGACCGGTGGTGAAGGCAGACGAGACCGTGGAGCGCGAGGTCCAGGAGCTCACGCGTCGGTCGCCCGTCCTTGCGGGCCACCGCCACGAGCGCGCAGGCATCGTGCTCCTCGACCAAGCTCGCTCTCCCTCCAGATACACGAAAGCCTCCGGGCTTTTTTCTCCCCGGAGGCTCTGTCGGGATCGCTGTGGGAACGTGCGACCGCGACCTAGCCCCGTACCTCCGCTGCTGCGGTCGGCGCGATGGCGTCGGTGGCGATCGCGGTGTTCACCTGCGCGGAAGGTAGCGGACGGCGACCGTCGCGCACCAGTGGCGGGAACGTTGCGGATCGGTGCTGAGCGCTATGTGGCCGGCACGCGGGACACGACCTCGACACGATCGCCGACGCGGGCGATCGCCTCCGCCGCGACGACCGTGCAGACCGCACCGCGCCGTCCCAGGAGGGACCGGCGGAAGACCTCGGGATCGTCGACGCCGTTCATCTCGCCGATGTGCGTGCACGGCTCGCAGGGGCCGTTCACGCGGAGCGTGATGCCACCGACGCGTAGGAGCGTGCCCGGCTCGAGCGTCGTGACGCTCGGGACGCCCTCGACCGTGATCTGCTCGCGCAGGTCGCCGGGCCGGAGATCGAGGTCGTCGAGCGTCGACCGGTCGAGCACGACGACCGAGCGCGTGGCCTTGTCGGCGTGGCGGTCGCCCTCGAGCCCGCCGCCGACCCGGCCGATGACCGCATCGACCGCGACCGGGCACTCGCCCTTGCCGCGCTTCAGCTGCAGCGAGACGACGCGCGCACCCACGGAGGCGCAGTCTCCCACACTGTCGAGAACGGCCGAGCCTGAGCGTCGTAGATGCTGATGTTCGTGAGCGATGAGTCCATGGACCGGACGGCGAGCCCTGAGGAGCTCAAGCGCGCGCCCTGCTCGAGGAGCGGATCGCCCGCGCCTCGCCGGGCTCAGGCAAAGCGCTCTAGGAACTCCGCGGGCCGCTCGATCTCGATCGCTCGCCAGCTGCGCAGCTTCAGGAGATGCCGGTCACCGGACACGATCACGTCCGCGCCGCCGGCGGCTGCGGCCTCGAGGACGCGGTCGTCCGCCGGATCCGCTTCTATCTCATGCACCGTCTCCGTCGGCGCGACGACAGTGCTCACGCGGGCGAGCTGCGCGACGGCATCCTCCGCGTGGGTCGGCTCCCACCCGAACTTGGCGGTCAGGACGCGACCAAGCTCGACGAGCAGCGGCCGTGAGGTGACATGCTCGATCCGAGCCTCGAGCGCGAGACGGTAGACGGCCTCCGGAGGTCCTCCCGGGAAGATCAAAGCGGAGATGACGACGTTGGTATCGAGGACCGCTCTCACGCGCGGGCTTCGGCGATGAGACGCTCAACGTCCTTCTCGGTCATGATCCCGAGCTTCCGCGCGCGTGCCGCGCCATAGCGCTGCAGCGACTCGAAGGTGCGCGTCTCGCGGTAGGCGCGATAGACGCGGAGCATCTCGCGGAACAGCTCGCTCTTGTTGCGCCCTTCGCTCTTCGCGGTGCGCTCGAACTCACGCGCTGTCTCAGGGGGAACGGAGACGGCGAGGACCGCGCTCGCGCGGGTCTTGGTCATGTCATACGCAGTATAACACCGCGCCGATCCCGATCTTCCGATCCGGCCGCGTTCAGAGTGCGGGCAGCAGCTGCAGCCTCTCAACGTGCCGGGGCCGCATGACGGCGAAGTGGCGGTGGTCGAGCGTAACGAGCTTCGGTTCGTCGAGCCGCTCGACGACCGCGAGCACGGCGGCGTCGACGAAGCCGACACCCAGGTCACGGTAGGTCCGGAGGAGGTCATCCACTCGGTCGTAGTCGGCCGCGGTGAGATCCTCGACCTTGTAGCCGCCTCGCCGGATGTCGGCGAGCACCAGCGAGAAGGCGTCAGGCCCCAGTCGAGAGCGCGCGAAGTGATCGACCTCCGGCAGCACCGGAGCGGGGATCACCCGACGCTCACGCGCTGAGCGGAACAGCTCGTTGCAGGCGGCGTGGTGCAGATCGTTGACGTCGAGGTCGGCAAGGATCGGGCCTGTGTCGACGACCAGCGCCACCTACTCGCGAAGACCCGACACAGGCGGATCCGGCTCGTACTCATCCCGGCTTGCTCGTTCGGACAGATCCCCCGTCGCGGACCGGAACCTCCCCGACGACAGGAGGGGAGGCGGGAGCTCGGGGCCGACCTCGCGTTCGAGCGCGTCACGCACGAGCTGGGCTATCGACACGCCCCTGCGGATCGCGGTGCGCCGCGCGCGCCGAAGCAGATCCTCGTCCGCCTGGATCATGATCCGACGCATGACATCATGATAGCAACAGCGCGGCCGACCCCTGAGAGCGGTGCCGGGCGTGAGCGTCATGGAGATCGACCGGCGGGGCCGGTGGGTGGCGACGGTGCCCGCCACGGCGCATCCGGGCTCACGGCGACAGGCTTCGGCGGGAAGCGCCGCAGGTACAGCCTGCGCAGGTAGACGAGCGCGGCCACGATCAGCGCCGGGAGCCAGCCGACGATGATCAGCCAGATGACGGCGTCGCCGAGGAACTTCAGGAGGGTGACGAGCGACACGAGCGCCTGCGCCGCGGTCCGCGCCGGCTGCCACGCGCTGGCGGTGGTGATGTCGGCGACGTTGGTGATCTCGACCGTGATGCGCGAGTAGTCGATGCGGCTGCTCAGCTGGTTCAGCTGGCCCTGCAGCTGCTCGATCTCCGTGCGCGCACGCGCGAGCGCCTGGCTCACCTTGAGCGTGTCGTCCACGGTCCTCGCCTGAGAGAGCAGCGACAGGTACTGCTGCTCCTCGCGCTGCTTCGACGCGAGCCGCGCCTTCAGGTCGACGAACTGGTCGGTGACGTCCTTCGTATCGACGCTCGAGGAGGTGACCTCGGCGTCGAGCTTGCGCAGGCGCTCGAGGGCCTCGTCGAACTTCGCCGCGGGCACGCGCATCGAGAGGCGCGCCGAGCGGCTGTCGCCCTCACCCGACTGCGTCACGCCGAGGAGGTCCCCACCGAGATCTCCCGGGATGCGCTTCGCCTGCTCCGCGACGGCCCACGGGTCCTTCGCTCGGAGCTCGACGCTCGCGCTGTAGGTGAGCTTCCGCTCGGGCTGCGCCTGCGGCACGCCCTCCGCGACGTCGCCCGCCGGGGGCGCGCCGGGCGCCGCCCCGGGTCTACCCGCGGGCGGGACCGCTGAGGGCTCCGCGGCCGAGCACGCGGCGAGCATCAGCGAGAACGCGATGGCGGCGAGCGCCATCCCCCGCGCGGATCCGCTCATGTCACGCCTCCTCGACGTTGTTCACCTGACCTCGTACATCGGCAATGCCGCCCTGGCCGAGCGGCTCCAGGATCTGGTACCGGCCGACGGTCGTGCCGGGAGCGAGCGTCACGGCGATCGCCTTGTCCTGGATGCGCTCGACGTTGTAGACAGAACGACTGCACTCGGCGCCGCCATCCCGCCCTGACCCCGGCGGTCGATGATCTCGTAGCGGCCGAGGGGTAGCGCCGGGAGCGAGCCTCATCGCTCCGGGCTCATCGCCGCCGGGCGACCTGCGGACCGCGCTCCGCCGGCGGGTCGGCGCTCGTACGGCGCCGGACGCTCCTCGATCCGGGGACGAAGCAGTTCGACGAGGTCCGAGTAGACGGTCGCCCTGCGCCCGACGGCGTACACGCGAACGACCTGGCCTTCGACGCGGTACACGATGCGCCAGGATCCGACGACGATCTTGCCGAAGCCGCTCAGCTCCTGCTCGAGAGGCTCGCCTTCCGCTGGATCGTCGCGGACCGCGTCGAGCGCCGCGCGCACCTTGCGCTTGACGTCGGGATGAAACTGCGCGATCGACTCGCCCACACCCGTCGCGAATTCGACTCGGCGTCTCGCCAAGGCGTCACACCAGACCGAAGAGCTCGTCGAGCTCCTCTTCCGTCCGGTACGTCTTATAGCGACCGGCCTTGAACTCGCGCTCGCTCTGGCGGATCTGTCTCATCATGTCCGGGTCGGACAGGATGTCGAGCGTCGCGATCAGGCTCTGCAGCCTGTCGGGATTGATGAGCATCGCGGCCGGCTTGCCGTTGCGCGTGATCATGACGCGCTCATCGCGGTCCGCGACGGCGTCGATGATCCGGCTGAACTTGTTCTTCGCCTCGGTCAGCGGAAGCGTCTTCATCCGACCATGATAGGTGCTGGCCTGAATTCGGGCTAGAGCCCTCCCGCTTCGCGAACGATCAGCCAGATGATGGCACGAGGACCGGCACGGCCGGCGTCGACGCGAACGGGGGATCGGCGAGCGGCGGCCGCGCCGGGCGCTCACGAGGGCGGCCCTCGTCGGGATCGGCGCGGCGGTCATCGTCCACGTCGCGTTCGGTCCGACGGGCGATCAGCGTCGTGGAGCCCCCCTGGCCGAAGACGGTGTAGCGGCCGCCTAGGGTGAAGTCATACCCACAGCGCCCGCTCTGCGCGCGATCAGCAGCGCGAGGGCGAGGAACGGAACGAGGATCAGCACTGGCCCGGCTCGATCACATCTCACCGAGAACGGACCGTGATCGCGAACATCTCCGCAACCGAGCGGTCGCCGAACACCTGTCGGTACGAGAGCGCCAGGCGCTCCTCGCCGGGCGCGCGCGCTCGCAGGCGGAAGATCATCGTCGCAGGGGCACCGGGGAGATCGGTCGTCGGCCGCTTCTCCTCGACCGCGCCGACCTGCTCGAGAACGGGTCCGGGCGTCCGGTCGAGCTCCCATCGATAGGGGACGGCTCCGCCACCCGCAAGCGAGATCTCGAGCGTACCTCCCACGGGGACGTCGATCGTTCTGCCGTTGTCCACACGGCCCAGGGTCACCTCCGCGCGTGGACCTGGTGGCGTCGCGATCGGTTGGAACGCGCCGACGATCGTGTACGCGCCGGGGGCGGTCACCGGCCCCACGGTGCACCGGATAGGAGCCTCGAGCGACCACATCGCGCCGATCGCGAGGACCTGTCCGGTGCGACGATCGGTGCAGGTGTACGAGACGTCAGATCGTGCGATCCAGAACTTGCCGAAGAAGGAGCTGTATCCCTCCCGACGTGGATCGAGATGCACGGCGGTGCCCAGGTCGACACTGAAACGCTCAAGGCGCAGGCTCCCCGTGGGCTGGCGCTCCAGGATGCTCCCGTCGGACGAACTGACATCGAACTTCCCATCTCCCTCGACGTCGACCGTCAGCGTCCACCTCGGCCGTGAGGCGGCAGACGACGACGGCTGGGCTGGACGGGCCTCAGGCGACCGTCCGTCACCCGGCACCGCACGATCCGCCGACCCGCAGGCGGTCAGGATCACGGCCGTGACCACCAGCAAGACGCCAGACACCGTCATACCGAGACCGGGCGCGGGAGCGCGGTCAGCGCGGCCCGTCGTCATGAGGAGGACGACGGCGACAGGCCTGCGAGCAGGCAAGCCGGGGACTCGATCACACGCCCCACCCCTGGTTCGAGCGGATGTAGCGCTGCGATCCGCAACTGGGGACGCTCACGCTGTCGTTCGTGAACCCCGGCCTGCCAGCGAACGCGATCGAGATCTCATACGTGCCTGGGGTGACGTTGAAGGTGCCGTTGTTGGCGAACGGGCCCCACCAGAGGACGTTCCCGAGACGCCGGATCCAGAACCAGTTCGTCGAGGACGAGTACGGCCCGGTGATCGAGACCTGGATCCACTCCGCGCCGCAGGCCGCTCGCGGCGCGCGCGCGGCATTCGGGTTGGGCACGACGAGGTGCGCTTGCTGGCCGGCCGCGTTGCGCGGACCGCCCTCCGACGGGATCACCGGCGTGCTCGCGACCTCCGCCGGGAAGATGAGCACCATCGCCGTCCCATACGAGGTCGCGCCGCTGAACGTGGCGGTGCATCCCTGCACGCTCAGAACGCCGCCGAGGCCACGGCTCAGCGTCCACATGACCGGGCCGCGCCGTGGCGCGCCTGTGTTCGGATCGGAGACCATCGCGACGACCTGCACGGACCCGTCGGCGCCTACGGTCCTCCTGATGTTGTACCCGAACATGCCGGTGTAGAGGCCACCGACGAACTCGACACGATTGCCCGGATCCCCGCTGCCGCACTCCGCGGTGATCGTCTCCCCTTCGCGGATCGTCCCTCCGTCACTAGCGGCCGACTGGGTGGGCGTCGCTGTCGGCGTGGCCGAGGGGGTCACGGTCGCACCGGGTGCGTTCGTCGCCGGGGCCGGCGTCGAGCCCGCCGTGGTCGGTGTCGGCGTCGGGATGGCACCCACCGTCACGGTGATGGTCACGGAGCTCTGGAGCGCGGTCGGTCCGCCGGCGGCGTCGGTCGTGGGCACGAGGGAGAGCGTGAACGCACCGTCGGCGGTGCCTTTGAGGCGGAACGTGAAGCTCGCGGTCTCCTCCGGGCGGACCTCCGCCTCGCTCTGGTAGACCGCGACGTCCGAGGCGGCCCACCCCTCCTTCATCGCGGCTGGGAACTGGGCGTCGCGTCCGGTCCACAGGTACACGGCGCTGCTCGTACCCTTCCGCCACGTCGCCGTCCCGTCGTTCCGGAAGGTGAGCGTGAGGATGGCGATATCTCCAACGAGGATCGTGGGGTCGAGGCTGCGGCCGGCGAGCGCGGAGCGATACGTGAGCGACGCGCGGGGGGTCGGGGATGCGGTGGGGGAAGGCGTCGGCGTGGGTCGCGGCGTCGGGGTCGGGGTGGGCGCGGGCGTCACGATGAGCGGCGCGGCGGGGCGCGGGAGCGAGCGCGCATGCTCGAACCCGCCCTGCATGTTCGCGGTCGAGGCGCGGAAGTCGTCGACGCGGATGCGCTTGTTCGGGTCGCGGTCGGTGACGTTGAGCGCCCATTACTGCTTGCCGACGCGCCCGTCGGCGAACGTGATCGAACGCTCGTCATGCTCCGTGACCGTCCACCAGTCCGTGGCGAACCGGACACCCGTGGGCCCCGGCTTGGAACGACCCCGCATCCCGCTGACGGTCTCGGGCCGGAACACGCGAATGCGCCCGGGGCTCCCCTGAGGGCCGAGCCCGACATCCGCGCTCCCGGGCTGGTAGCCCTCGGCGGTCCAGCCGCTCGGCGCGCACGCGCGGGCCGCGGCGAGCGACGTGGGATCGGGCGTGGCGGTGAGCTCGCCCACGCGAGGCTCTCCGCCCGCGCCGCAGGCGCTGGAGAGCACGACGAGCAGCGCGGCCGCGCGGCAGCGTCCGATCGTCATGGGCGGGCAGGCTATCGAGCGCGCCGAGAAGGGACAAGCGCGTCGACGGGCCGCGAGCACGCTCGGTCAGCGCGGTCCCGCCCCCAGGCGCGTGCGCAGCTTCGCGACCGCGAGGCCGCGGTGGGACAGCGCGTCCTTCTCCTCCGGCGAGAGCTCGGCCATGGTGCGGCCGTCGCCGCCGACGATGAACACCGGGTCATAGCCGAACCCCCACCCCTCCTCGCCGTGACGCGGCGCCCTCGCGATCTCGCCGCGGACGATCCCCTCGAACAGCTCGGTCGGCCCGCCGGGATGCGCGAGGGCGACGACGCACACGAAGCGCGCGTCGCGCTGCGGCGCCTCCTCCATGAGCGCGAGGAGCCTCGCGTTGCGCTCCTCCGGCGTCGCGCGCTCGCCGAAGTACCGCCGGCTGCGCACCCCCGGCGCGCCGCCGAGCGCGTCGACCTCCACGCCCGAGTCGTCCGCGACCGTCGCGATGCCTGTTGCCGCGGCGTACGCCTCGGCCTTCGCGCGCGCGTTCTCGCCGTACGAGTCGTGGTCCTCGGCGGGCTCCGCCGGGACGGGCCGCAGCTCGTCGGGCGCGAGGACGCGGATCGGGAGGCCGCTCAGCATCCGCCGGTACTCGTCGACCTTCCCAGGGTTCGTGCTGCCGATGAGCAGCCGTCGCAACGAGGTCAGGACGTACCCCCGGGCGCGCAGACCCAGAGGCAGGGGCCCCTGTGCGCGAAGCGCGCGAAGACGACGAAGCGCACCCGGGCGCGAGGGAGGGCTTTGCCCGACCGAGCGGTCACATCAGAAGGAAGCGACAGCTTCCTTCTGCACCTCCACGAGCTGGTCGATGCCGCGCATCGAGAGCGCGAGGATGCGGTCGAAGTCCTCGCGCGTGAACGGGCGCTGCTCGGCCGTGCCCTGCACCTCGATGAGCTCGCCCGCGTCGGTCGCGACGACGTTCACGTCGGCGTCGGCGATCGAATCCTCGGCGTACGGCAGGTCGAGCACGAGCTCGCCGCGGACGAATCCCGCGGACACCGCCGCGACGTGGCGCCGCACCGGCCGCGGCGTGAAGTGGCGCAGCGCGTGCGAGAGCGCGACCCAGCCGCCCGTGATCGCGGCGGTCCGCGTCCCGCCGTCCGCCTGGAGGACCTCGCAGTCGACGATCACGCTGCGCGACCCGAGCAGCTTCAGGTCGACGGCCGCGCGCAGCGCGCGCCCGACGAGGCGCTGGATCTCGAACGTGCGCCCGCCCGGGCGGCCCGACAGGCTCTCGCGCTGGCTGCGCTCCGGGGTGGAGCGCGGCAGCATCGCGTACTCCGCGGTGACCCAGCCCGTGTCCTTCCCCTCGAGGTGGCGCGGAACGCGCTCCTCGACCGTCGCGAGGCAGAGCACCTGCGTGTCGCCGAACGAGATGCGGCACGAGCCCTCGGCGAACTTCGACACGCCGGTCTCGATGCGCACGGGGCGCAGTGCCTCGTACGCGCGCCCGTCGGGCCGCTCGTACCGCTTGCTCACCTCGTGGCCTCCCACATCGACCAGAGCTCGTCCGCGTCGTACGACGCGAGCGCGCGACCGTCGCTCTTCGCCCGCTCCTCCATGCTGCGGATGCGCGCGGCGAAGCGTTCGTTCGCTTCGCGCAGGTGCGCCGCGGCGTCGCGACGCTCCGCATCCTTGATCCGATCCCAGCGCTCGAGCACGTCCGCGCTCGTCAGCCCGCGGTCGCCCGCGGGATCGAAGACGTGCGGATGCCTGCGGACGAGCTTGTCCGCGAGGCCACGTGCGACATCCACCAGGTCGAAGTCGCCGGACTCGCGCGCGAGCTGCGCCTGGATCACGACCTGGAACAGGAGATCGCCCAGCTCGTCGCGCAGGCGCGACGAGCTGCCGGCGTCGATGGCCTCGACCACCTCGTGTGCCTCCTCGAGCGCGAATGGGCGCAGGCTCGCATGCGTCTGCTCGCGGTCCCACGGGCACCCGCCGGGCGCGCGCAGGCGGTCCGCGACGCGCGCGACGTCGGCGACGGCCTCGCCCATGCGGGCGAAGTCGTCGTCAGTCGATCGCAAAGCCGGGGAGGAGCTTCCGGACCTCGTACACCTTCCTCTGCCGCGCGAGCCAGTACCGGTATGCGTGCTGCTTCATCGTCGTCCGCTGGTCCTCAATGACCTCGCGCGCGGCCTCCTTCTCGAGGACCTTGTAGACGGTCCAGTCCCGCGAGGTGCTGATCGGCGCGGTCGTCTTCCCCGGCTCCGTCGAGAACACGAGCGGCTCCGCGTTCGCGTCGACGATCATCCCGCGCGCGATCCACCCGACCTCGCCGCCCTTCTCCTTCGTCCCGGGATCGTCGCTCTGCTCCTTCGCGATCTCGGCGAAGTCCTTCCCCTGGTCGATCTGCTCGCGGACCGTCGTCTGTTTCTTCAGCGCGTCCGTGAAGCCCTGGAAGTCACCGCTCGTGAGCGACGGGACCCGTACGAAGATCTTCGCGAGGCGCACCTGCTCGACCGTGCCCGTCGCGAGCGCGTCGACCTGCCGGCGCTCGAACTCCTTGCGCAGGAGCTCGTAGCGCGCGCGCTGCCTGAGGTCGGCCTCGCTGTACCCGTACGACCGGTAGCGCTTCACGAGATCGGTGTCGGCGGGCTTCCGCTTCTCCTGGAGCTGGATGACGTGGAAGCCGAACTGCGTCCGCACCGGGTCGGAGATCTGACCGACCGCGAGCGACCGGATGGCCTGCTCGAACTCGGCGACGTACGACCCGCTGCCCGCGAAGCCGAGCTCGCCACCGGACTCCTTCGACCCCGGGTCGTCGGATCGCTCCTTCGCGATCCTGTTCCAGAGGTCCTGGTCCATCGGCGCCTCGCGCAGCTGATCCGCGACGGCCCGCGCCTTCGCCTTCGCCGTCGCCTCTGCCGTCTCCTTGTCCGTCGCGTCGGCCGGCACGGAGATGAGGACGTGCCGGACCTTGAACTCCCCGAACTCGATGTCGTACTGCTCGTCGAGCCGCAGATCGGTCGTCGCCACGCGGGCCTCCTGGGCCGCGCGGTCGAGCACGTGCTGCTCGACGAGCCGGTCGAGCGCGAGCTCCTGGTAGCTGTTCTTCACCTTGTCGAGCTGCGGGTCGTTCTCGAACCCCGGCGGGACGCCGTACTGCTGGTAGAGGCGGACGTACTCGTACCGCAGCTGCTCCTGGTACTCGCGCTTCGGGATCTGCACGCCGCTGATCTCGGCCGCCGGCGTGAGGTTCGCCTGGTAGTAGCGGTCGGACGCGGCCCACGCGGCCAGCCCGAGCACGAACACGAGCACCGCCGTGAACACGGTGACGACGATCGCCTGCTGGCGGCGCTCCCGCTGCCAGCGGGCCGTGCGCTGCCGGTGCGTGAGCCGCGGAAGGGGGACACGCCGAGCCACGTTCAAACTGTATCCGTGATCTCGGTCGTCGTGCCCACGTACAACGAGGCCGCCTCGATCCCGAAGCTCGCGGAGCGGCTCGCGGCATCGATGGGCGCGCGCCCGTGGGAGCTCGTCGTCGTGGACGACGGCTCGCCCGACGGCACCGCCGACGTCGCGGAGGCGCTCGCGCCCCTGATCCCCGTCCGCGTCGTGCGGCGCGCGGGCAAGCTCGGGCTCGCGACCGCCGTGATGGCCGGCTTCGCCGCGGCGCAGGGTGACCCGATCGTCGTGATGGACGCGGACCTCTCCCACCCGCCCGAGGTCGTGCCGCATCTGGTCGACGCGGTGCGCAACGGGACCGAGCTCGCCGTCGGGAGCCGTTACGTCCCGGGCGGCGGCACCGTGGACTGGCCGCTGCGGCGGCGGATCGTCTCGCGCGTCGCGTGCCTCATGGGCAACGCGCTCGTCCCGGTGCGCGACGCGACGAGCGGGTTCTTCGCGCTGCGGCGGTCGGTCATCGACGGCGTCCGCCTCGACCCGATCGGGTTCAAGATCGGGTTCGAGGTGATCGCGCGTGGCCGCTACCGGCGCGTCGTCGAGGTCCCGTACACGTTCCGCGACCGCGAGGCAGGGCGCTCGAAGTTCGGGACGCGCGAGATCCTGAGCTACGCGCTGCAGATCCTCAAGGTAGCGCTGGACCGGGCTCGCGGGCGATGAAGCCCGAGGGGTGCGGGGGGCAAAGCCCCCTGCGAGGAAAGAGCGCGAGAGTTCTCTCGCGAATGGGACCGAAGGTCCCATGAGCGAGAGGGCGCAGATCACGCTGCAGGTCGTCATCGTCGTTGCCGTCCTCGCGGCCGCCGTGTACGGGATCGTGTCGAGCGCGCGGGCGCGGCCGCCGGAGATCGCGACCGTGTCCGCGGGTCCGGACCCGAGCCTCATCGCGCAGACCGCGCGCTCGCCGAGCCCCTCGCCGACACCGCGGTCGACGGCTCCGGGGCCCACCCCGACGCCGTCGCCGTCGCCCCGCGCGCCGGTCATGCGCGCGTACGCGTTCGGCGGCCGGCAGTACACGGGCGTCCAGCTCGGGAAGGGCTGGACGCTCGTCGCGCCGTACGACGGACGGATCGAGCTGCACTTCTACCAGCTGCTCGACAACCAGATCCGCGAGGACACCGCCGTCGCCGGGATCCCCCGGTACGCGTACGTCGAGGTGTTCGCGACGGACGGCCGCCGCATGCGCTACCGGCCGGGGGCGCTCGACGCGGACACTGCGCTCGTCGCGAAGGACGGGCTCGTGCGCGCGGGCGATGAGCTCTTCCGCGTCATCGGCGAGGGGCCGTCGTCGTGGCGCGACTTCTACGACCCGAACGTCCCGTTCCAGATCGTCGTGTCGCTCACGAGCGCCGCCGGCGCCGACTTCGACGCGACGCCGCTCATCAAGGTCAGGTAGGCCGGATCAACCCGACCCGAGCTCCTCCCGCAGGGAGTCGATCACCCAGGACTGCTCGTCCTCGGTCATCGTCGCGTAGAGCGGGAGGAGCATCGTCGTGCGCGCGACCTCTTCGGTCACCGGCAGCGACACCGTCCCGTAGCGCGACGTGTACGTCCGCTCGAGGTGCGAGGCCATGATCCCGCGGCGCGTCGCGATGCCGCGCCGCAGGAGGCGTGTCATGAGCTCCTCGCGCTCGAGCGGGCAGTCCTTCGTGAGCGTGACCATGTACGACTGGTACGTGTGCGGCGCGCCGTACGCCGGGACGTACGGGATCCCGAGGCCCCGGATGAGCGCCAGCTCGGCGTTGTAGCGGTCCGCGCGCTTCCGGCGCGCGGCGAGGAGCTCGTCGAGGCGGCCGATCTGCACGATGCCGATCGACGCCTGGATGTCGTTCATGCGGTAGTTGAAGCCGATCTCGGGGTACTCCTCGATGATCACCCGGTCGGCCGCATGACGCGCGACGTCGGACACGCTCATCGCGTGCTGGCGCAGCATGCGCAGGCGCGTTGCGAGCGCGTCGTCGCTCGTCGTGATCATCCCGCCCTCGCCGGTCGTGATGACCTTGCGCGGATGGAAGCTGAACACGACCTGGCGCGCGAACGCGCCGACCCTCCGGACCCGCTCCGACCCTGCGCTCGCTCCGCTCGCGCGGGGGCCCGTGTACGGCGCGCCGATCGCGGGCGCAGCGTCCTCGACGACCTCGAGCCCGTGACGCGTCGCGACGTCGTTGACCGCGTCGATGTCGCAGGCGAGGCCGATCTGGTCGATGGGCATGATCGCCTTCGTGCGCTTCGTGATGCGCCGCTCGGCGTCGTTCGGGTCGATGTTGAACGTGCGCCGGTCGACCTCGCAGAACACGACGTCGGCGCCGGTGTACAGGACGCTGTTCGGGCTCGCGATGAACGTGAGGGACGGGACGATGACCTCGTCGCCCGGGCCGACCCCGATCGCGTGCAGCGCGAGGTGCAGGCCCGTCGTGCAGGACGAGGTCGCGACGCCGTGCTTCGCGCCGACGTACGCGGCGACGCGCTCCTCGAACTCCTTGACCTTGGGGCCCTGCGTCACCCACCCGCTCGCGATCGAGGCCATCGGCGCGCGCGCCTCGTCCTCGCCGAGCGTCGGCTTCGTGATCGGCACGTTCAGCTTCTTCGTCTCGACCGCCACGTTCCGCTCTCCCTTCTCGGCGGTCGCCCTTCGGGCGCCGCCTCTGGCCGCAGGCGCTCTAGGCCGGCTGCTTCGCCAGCGCGTCCTTGCGCCACTCGATGAGCCTTCGAAGACCTTCGCGCAGCTCCGTCTCCGCCCGGAAACCGAGCAGGTCGGATGCCCGCCGGGGGTCGCCGTACCGCCGCTGCGGGAGCTGTCCGGGCGGCTGCGGGCGCGACTCCGTGCCGGCGTCGCTGCCCGTCAGCTCGAGCAGGAGCGCCGCGAGGTCGCGCATCCTCGTCTCGACCCCGCTGCAGACGTTCACGATAGCGTCGGCGGCGCGCGACTCCGCGGCGAGCACGTTCGCGCGCGCGACGTCGCCGACGTACACGAAGTCGGCCGATGCCGAGCCATCGCCGAAGAGCGTGAGCGGCTTCCCCTCGTCGATCGCGTTCAGCCAGCGCACCATCACTTCGACGAAGCGCGACCGCACGTCCATGCGCGGCCCATAGACGTTGAAGTAGCGCAGCGACACCACGGGCAGGTCGTGCAGCCGCGCGAACGCGCGGCCCATGAGCTCGTTCGCCGCCTTCGCCGCGGCGTACACCGTGCCGCCGCCGAGCGAGTGGTCCTCGTCGAACGGCAGGCGGACCGGCTCGCCGTATACCACTGCGCTCGACGCGAGCACGACCTTGCGCACCTTCGCGGCGACGCAGGCATCGAGGACGTTGAACGTGCCGTCGACCATGACCTCCTGGCACTGGCGCGGCGCCTCCTGGCACAGCGTCCAGCGCAGCGCGGCCTGGTGGAACACGACGTCGGCGCCGTGGATCGCGGTGAGCACGGCCTCGCGGTCGCGGATGTCGAGCTCGACGAGGCGCGCCTTGCCGGTCGCGAGGGCGCCGTCGAGGTTCTCCGGGACGCCGCGCACGAGCGCGTCGAGGGCGATGACCTCGCGGGCGCCCGCCGCGATCGCGGCGTCGACGACGTGGGATCCGACGTTCCCGGCGCCGCCCGTCACCACCACACGCGCGCCGGCGAGGAGGCTCACGCCTGACCGGGAGTGGAAGGGGGCGGAGCCCCCTGCGAGGAGGAGAGGCGGCTGTGCCGCCTGAGGTGCAGCACGCGCGCCGGCACGCCTGCCGCTACCGCGTACGCGGGCACGTCTTTGGTCACGACCGCGGCGGCGCCGATGATCGCGCCCTCGCCGATCGTCACCCCGGGCAGGATCACCGCGCCGGTGCCGATGTCGGACCACTTGCCGATGCGGACCGGCTTGATGACGAGATCGGTCTGGATGATCGGCACGTCGGTGGGATCGCCCGTGTGCTCGCTCCCGAGCACCTTCGCGCCGGGACCCCACCCGACGTACTCGCCGAGCTCCATGTCGCGGCAGTCGAAGTACGACTGCGGGCCGATCCAGGTATGCGCGCCGATGACGCAGTGGCCGTCGTGCCGCCCCTGGAGGAACGTCTGGTTGCCGAGGAAGACGGCATCGCCGATCTCGAACGTCTGCGGGTGGAGCACGAGCACGCCGAGGCCCACGCGCACGCCGTTCCCGAACGACCGGCACATCGCGCGCAACAGCGTGCGGCGCTCGCGCGCGCCGGTCGGGCTGTCGCGGAAGAGCACGCGGCTGTAGGTCTCCTGCAGCTCCTCGAGCGTGCGCTCGTGCTTCAGGTGCTCGCTCTGCGCGACCTCGTCCGCCGGGTCGGGCTCCACGGCGCGGACGCCGTGGACCGCCTTGACGACACGGCCATTCATCGCAGGGGGCTTCGCCCCCTTCCACCCCTGCGCATCCCGAACGTCACCGCTTGAGGAATGCCTTCACCGCGTCGGCGACGTACTCGGCCTGGTCGTCGGTGAGCTCGGGGTACATCGGGAGCGAGAGGACCTCGTTCGAGACCTTCTCCGTGATCGGGAGCTCGCCGGCGCGGTAGCCGAGGAACTGCGCCGACTCCTGGAGGTGGATCGGCACCGGGTAGTGGATGCCCGTCCCGATCCCGCGCTCCCAGAGGAAGTCCTTCAGCGCGTCGCGCTTCCCGCCCCCGACGCGGATCGCGTAGATGTGCCACACGTGACTGTCGCCCGGGTCCTGCGGCGTGATGACGCCGGACCCCGCAAGGAGCGTGTTGTAGAGGCGCGCGACGGCGCGGCGCCGCGCGTTCCAGGCGTCGAGCCGCTTCAGCTTGATCCGCAGGACCGCGGCCTGGATCTCGTCGAGCCGGGCGTTGTACCCGACGATCGGGTGGTAGTAGCGCGTCACCTGGCCGTGCTCGCGCAGCTGGCGGATGGCCTCGGCGAGCTCGTCGTCGTTCGTGACGATGCTCCCCGCCTCGCCGTACGCGCCGAGGTTCTTGCTGCAGTAGAAGCTGAAGCAGCTGAGCCGGCCGGCCGTCCCGGCCTTGCCGCCGGTGTCCATCTTTGCGCCGTGGGCCTGGGCCGCGTCCTCGATGACGACCACGTTGTTGTCGCGTGCGACGTCGAGCAGGCGCTTCATCTCCGCGGTGCGCCCGTAGAGATGCACCGGGATGATCGCCTTCGTCCGCGGCGTGATGCGGTCGGCGACCTGCGCGACGTCGATGTCGAACGTGGTCTCGTCGATGTCGACGAAGATCGGCCGCGCGCCGGAGTAGAAGATCGCCTCGGCCGTCGCGAAGAACGAGAACGAGACCGTGATGACCTCATCGCCGGGCGCGACGCCGAGCGCGCGGATCGCGAGCTGCAGCGCGTCCGTACCGGAGCCGACGCCCACCGCGTGCTTCGTGCCGCAGTACGCGGCCCACTCCTGATCGAACGCGCGCACGTTCGGTCCGATCGTGAGCTGCATCCCCTCGAGGATCTCGTCGATCGCGGCGCGCACCTCGTCCTTGATCGCTCGGTAGTTCGCGCGCAGATCCACGAGCGGGATCTGCGTCTTCGTCGTCGTGAGGGTCATCGAACGCTCTCCTTTGTCGCCCGTTCGGGCAGGTCGGTCAGCCACGAATACGCGTGCGGGAAGATCCCCGCGAAGCATTCGAGGTCGCGGATGTCGTCGCGGAGCGCGACCGCCGGGTTCCCGGCGACGACGCTGCGCGGCGGCACGGCGCGCCGCACGACGCTCCCGGCAGCCACCAGCGCGTCCTCGCCGATCTCCACGCCCGGGAGGATGGTCGCATTCCCGCCGATGCGCGCGCGGCGGCGGACGGTCGCGCCGCGGACGCAATCGAGGTACGCCGGGCACTGCGGGTGCGGGTCGTCGGTGAACACAACGTGCGGGCCGAGGAAGACGTCGTCCTCGATCGTGACGAGCTCGAGGAAGCAGCCGGTGTGGATCCGCACCTTGTTCCCGATCCGGTTGCCGAACTCGACCGCCGCGTGCGTCCCCACCGAGACGTCGTCGCCGATGACGTTGTCCTCGCGGATCGACGCGCCCTGCCCCGTCTGCAGGCGGGCGCCGATGATGGTGCCGCCGTAGATCGTCGTGAACGGCCGGATGACCGCGCCGGCACCGATGACGAGCGGCGCTTCCTCCGCGGACTTGCCGCGGGGCGCCTTGCCGAGCACGACGTACTCGCCCACGACGGAGCCGCGCCCGAGCTCGACGTTCGGGCCGACGACAGCGGTGGGGTGGACGACCGCGCCGAGGCTCGTCACAGCGTAGGCGGGGGCTCCGCCCGCGCCGACCCCCGCGTGGTCGCAGCGTAGGCCCTGCCCCCGCCGATCCCCGCGAGGGCCGGCTCGCCGCGATACGCGATCCGCTCGCCGCCGCGCCGGAGGGAGGCTGACGCCGCCTCGAGCACCCGGACGACGCGCAGCCCGGCCTCGCCGTCGGAGATGGGACGGGTCCCGGCGCGGATGGAGTCGAGGAAGTGGCGTACCTCCACCTGCAGCGCCTCCGTGAGCGGCACGCGCGGGCTGTGGATGTCGCCGGCGCGGTATGCGCGGCGGAGCTCGTCGGGCTCGAGCCTATCGACGCCGTGATCGAAGATCTTCACCTTCTCGACCGAGGTGACGTCGTCATACACGGCCATCTTCTGCGCGCCGATGACGGTCATCGTGCGGATCTTCCCCGGCGCGAGCCACGAGAGGTGCGCGTGCGCGATGGCGCCGGACGGGAAGCCCATCGTGAGCCACACGACGTCCTCGATGTCGGGCTGGATGAAGCAGCCGCCCGTGGCCTGCACCCACGTCGGCTCTTCGCCGAGCCAGTACAGGGTGATGGAGACGTCGTGCGGCCCGAGGTCCCACAGGACGTTGAAGTCGAACTGGTGGAGGCCGAGGTTCACGCGCTGGCTGTCGATGTACTGGATCGTGCCGAGCTCGCCGCGCTCGATCGCGCGGCGGACCGCCGTCACCGCGGGGTTGTACACGAACGTGTGGCCCACCATGAGCGTTCGCCCGGCGCGCTCGGCGGCGCGCACGATCGCCTCCGCGTCGGCGACGGTGCCCGCGAGCGGCTTCTCGACGAGCACGTGCTTGCCCGCCGCGAGCGCCTCCTCGCAGAGCGGCCGGTGCGTGGTGATCGGCGTCGCGATGGCGACGGCGTCGATCGCCGGGTCGGCCAGCAGCGCGGCGTGGTCGGTGGTGACGGCGATGGACGGGTACCGCTTGTGGATCGGCGCGAGGCGGTCGGCCGAGAGATCCGCGACGGCGACGACCTCGGACCCCGGCGCTTCGTTGAAGTTGCGGATGAGGTTCGGGCCCCAGTAGCCCGCGCCGACGACGGCGACGCGCAGCGCGTCAGCGCTCACGCGAAGACACGGTCCTCGTACGGCACCCTCCCGATCGCCTCCGCCTTCGTGTGCCCGGAGAGGAGATGGTCGGCCATCGAGAGGCCCATCTCGGACGCGATGTCCATGTCCACGTACTTATACAGGCCCTGTCGACCGCCGGTGACGACGTTCTCGAACCGCATGAGCTCGGCCATCAGCGTGTCGATGGCGCGCTCGTAGCCGACGACGTACACCGGGTAGCCGAACGTCGTGCGCAGCGCGACGCACTCGACGACCTCGTCCATGCGGAGGAACCCCTCCTCCTCGAGCTCCCGCGCGCAGCGGCGGCCGAGCTCGCTCGGGTCGGCGGTCCAGATCCCGTCGCCGATGTCGCAGGTGATGTCGCAGAGGAGGATCGTCTCGTCGGGACCGCACACGTCCGACCCGCCGTAGTTCCGCGTCTCCGAGAGGCGGTTGAACGTCTTGTCCTGGAAGTAGATCGACTGCGCCGGCAGCGCCCGCGCGCGCTTCACGCGCAGGCCGACGATGGTCAGGGCACGGAACCGCAAGACGTCCGTGGCCATGCGCGCCTCCGCCGAGACCGCGTCGCCGAGCAGCTTCATGAGGTGCGGGAGCGGGATCGTGTTCACGACGGCGTCGCACTCGATGCGCTCCTCCGGCCCGGGCCACCCGTTCATGCGGTACGGGTCGACGTTGCCCTCGAGGCCCGTCGCCATCAGGCAGAGCTGCCCGCCGTCGTCGGTGCGCGGGACACGGCGGAAGCGGACCGTCGTGACGCGGCCATGCGTGACCTCGAGCCCGGTCACGAGCGTGCCGGTCTCGACGCGGCTGCCCTTCGCGCGGATGCGCTGCGCCATCCGCTCGCTGATGAGGCCCGCGCCCTTCGGCGGGTAGAAGAGCTCGATGACGAGCGGCGCGTAGCGGTGCTCGGTCCCGCTGATCTTCGCGCGTCCCTTGCGCAGCGAGGTCTGGATCACCTTCCACAGCGAGATGTGCGGGATGCGGTGCTGCGCGAACGACGCCGCGAGCTGGGACGGCGGGACGCCCCACACCTTCTGCGTGTACGGGCCGAAGAACAGCCCGTACAGCGTCCGCCCCATCGCCTGGGTCACCCAGTCCTCCGCCGAGACGAGCGCGCGCGGCCGCAGCGTGCGGCGGACGACCTCGCCGGCGTAGTCGACGAACGCGCGGACCGCGAGCAGCGGATCCATGCTCCGCGCGAGGTCGACGGCCTCGAGCGGGTACTTGTAGTAGCGGCCGCGGAACTTGATGCGCACGTTCTTCGCGCGCGCGGGGAACCCGTCCGAGGCGATCTCCCTGAACATGCTCAGCACACGCTCGTTGCGCGCGTGGTAGGCGTGCGGACCGAAGTCGAAGCCCGCGCCCGACCGGCCGCGCAGGGTCGCGGCGAGGCCACCGAGGAAGTGCTGGGCTTCGAGCACCGTGACCTGCTGCCCGTGCTCGGCGAGCTGCATGCCCGCCGCGAGACCGCAGATCCCGCCGCCGAGCACGACGACATGGGACATGCGCTCCCGAGGCTACGTCACTCGAAGCGGTACGCGCGCGGGCGCGTTGCCGCGGTCGCGCAGCCAGCAGATCCCCTCCCAGACGATGTCGACCTCGACGACGTACTCGCCCGCCCGTTCCGGCGCGATGACCTGCAGGGTCATCGCGCGCTCGTCCCCCTCCGCGAGCGACGGGATGAACCAGAGGCGCGCGTTCTCGTAGCGCTCGATGGGGCCACGCACGTGATACGACAGCCCGAACGGCGAATCGCTCCAGTCGAGCGGCACGTTCGAGCGGTTGCGGACGCGGACCTCGAGCGGCACGACGGTCCCGGGCGACGCGATGAGCTCGCGGACGTGCGGCTCGAGGTCCACGCGCAGCGTGAGCTCGCGCGGGACGAGCCGCGATGGGGTCGACCGCGCGAGGTCGACGTACTTCGTCACGCCCGACCCGAAGACGAGCACCTCGTGCCCGCTGAAGGTCGCACGCGTGCGCGGGACGAAGGGGAAACGCTCGACGAACCGGGCATTCAGGTCGTCAACGTCGCCGCGACGGAAGATGACCTTGTTCGCGCCGATGGCGAGGGGCACGAGGACGTCCGGCCGCTCGAGCAGGAAGCGCACCGTTCCCTCGGACACGCCCGGGAACGATGGATTGAAGTAGTCGTCGAGCGCGACGACCGCCCCGGGCGCGCACGCGCCCGCCGCGAGCGCGAGGTCGTGGTGCGTCTCCTCGGCCGAGTGTCCGCCGTCGATGTGGAAGAACGTGGGCGCGGGGTCCGGCTGCAGGTCGTGCGCGTCCAGCGTGCGCGAGTCCGCGTGGATGACGCGCAGCCACTCGTTCTCGGTGTAGAAACGCGCCACGTTGTGGCGGAAGATGCGCTCGTCCGTCGTCATGCCGCCGGACGCGAGCGGCGTCTCGGTGAGCCCGAACGCGTCGATCGCGATCATGCCGCCGCGCCCGCGCGTGGCCGCGACCGCGATCGCCGAGAGCCCGTGGTGGACGCCGATCTCGGCGACCGACGCGCTTACGCCGGCGTCCTCGTTCAGCGTGGCGTAGGCGAAGAAGAGGAGCGCCGCGTCCATCGTGAACGCGCCGTGGATGCTCCCGAACGCGCGCGCATAGGCGCGGAGGTCGAGGTCACGCATCGCGAGCGACCTCCGCCGGGGCAAGATCCCTATCGGTCGACCCCGGGGGTGGAAGGGGGGCGGAGCCCCCCTGCGAAAGGAAGAGCCGGCTCTGCCGGCTACGGCCCGGTCGCGGCACGAAGCTTCGCGAGCGTGTCCTGGAGCTGCGCGATGCGGCGCCCGTACTCGGCGAAGTCGCCGTTCCGCAGCGCCGCCTGCGCCGCATCGAACTGCTCCGACGCTTCACGCACGAGCTGCGCGACGGTCCCGGCCGGCGCCGGCGACCCGGTCGGGCGCGCGGTCGGCGACGGGGAGACTGCGGGCGACCCGGTCGGGCGGGCCGGCGGCACCGGCGACGCGGAGGGTGCGGGCTGCGTCGGCGGCGCGCCGGCCACCGTCTCGTTGAAGAGGCGCGAGAGCGCCTTCTCGAAGGTGTCCTCCATGACGATGCGGTCCTGCGTCGCGAGGATCACCCGGCGCAATTCCGGGATGCGGCCCTGCGTCGCCTGCACGAACAGCGGTTCGACGTAGAGGAACGAGTTCCCCGCGGGGAGCACGAGCAGGTTCCCGCGGATGACGCTCGCGCCGCCGCCGCCACGGAGCAGCGTGAACTGCGACTGGATCGACGGGTCCGACTCGATGCGCGATTCGATCTGCAGCGGGCCGAAGATGAGGCGCTCGCGCGGGAAGCGCAGCACGCGCAGCTTCCCGTAGTCCGGCGCGTCGGAGCGCCCGGCGACCCAGGCGACCATGTTGTCGCGCTGCGCGCCGGCCGGCGTCATCGGGACGAAGAGGACGAACTCCGTCCTGTTCGATCCGGGCAGGGTCGTGGTGACGTAGTACGGCTCGATCGGCGCGGGCTGCCCGCCTTGCTGGAAGATCTCCGTCGCGATCTTCCACGCGTCGCCGCGCGTGTAGAACTCCTGCGCGTCGGTCATGTGGTACGTCGCGAAGATCTCGACCTGCGCGCGGAACAGGTCCTCCGGATAGCGGAGATGCGCGCGCAGCGAGGCCGGCATCTCGCCGACGCCGCGCGCGAAGAGGTCCGGGTAGATCGTGCGCAGCGTGCGGATGACCGGGTCGGCCTCGTCGACGACGTAGAACGTGACCGAGCCGTCGTACGCGTTCGTCACGACCTTCACACTGTTGCGGATGTAGTTCGTCGACCCGCGGGACCGCGAGTACGGGTAGCCGTCGCCGGTCGTGTAGGCGTCGTGGATCCACCACAGCTGCCCGTCGGCGATCACGAGGTACGGGTCGCGGTCGAACGATAAGAACGGCGCGATGAGCCGCACGCGCTCGGCGATGTCCCGGTGGAACAGGATCCGGCTCTCCGACGTGAGCTGCGGCGTGATGAGCAGGTTGCCGTCGCCGAACCGCGCCGCGAACAGCAGCCGGTCCCAGAGCGTCCCGAGCGAGATCCCGCCGCCGCCGGTGAAGCGGAACGACTGGTCGGCTCCGTCGAACTCGTCCTGGGTCGTCCCGACGATCGCGTACGCGTTGGTGGACTCGCCGTAGTAGATGCGCGGCTGCTCGAGCTTCGGCTCGCCCTGCGGCGGGATGTCGCGCAGGTCCATCCGGGGCAGGCCCTCGGCCGTGACGCCGTTCACCGGCGTGAGCACCGCGCCGAACCCGTGCGTGTACACGAGGTGCACGCCCTGCCACGTCCGCGCCTCGCGCGGCAGGCGCGACTGATCGAGCTCGCGCGCGGAGAGCATGACCGGGCGCACCGCGCCGCGGATCGTGTAGCGGTCGACGTCGACGTCGTGGAACGAGTAGTACTGCCGCAGCACCTGGAGCTGCTGATACGCGTCGAGGAGCGGGCGGTAGTCCCACAGGCGCACGGTGGTCGTGTCCGCGAGGTAGGCCTGGAGGTCGCCCGGTGTCGGCGTGCTCGCGACGTCGAACGCCGATTCCTCGGCATTCGCGAGGCCCCACGCGGCGCGCGTGCCCTGGATGTGGCGCTCGAGGTACGGCCGCTCCCGCGTGATCGGGTCCGGGTCGACGACGAACCGCTGCACGATCCCGGGGTACACGCCCAGCAGGAGGACGGACGCGACGAGCCAGAGGCCGAGCGCGCCCGCGATGAGCCAGATCGTGCGGGCGAACGCGTTCGCGAGCGCGAGCAGGGCCGCGATGCCGACGATGACCGTGAGGATCGTGAGCGCGGGCAGGCGCGCGTTGACGCTCGTGTAGCCCGCGCCGGTGAGGACGGGCTCCTCGCGGAAGAGGAGGTCGAACTGGTCGAGGAGGTACCCGCCGGCGAGCAGGAGAAGGAAGAGCGCGGCGAGGATCGACAGATGCGCGCGCGCCGGGACCGCGAACGTCCGCGCGAGCGTGCCGACCTCGCGCAGATCGCCCGGCGTCTGGATCTGCCCCACCGCGACGCCGGCGATGCCCCGTGCGCTGTACACGACGAACACGCCGACCGCAGTGAGGAGGATCGCGACGAGGAGCCAGCCGCGCACGAACTGCAGGAACGGCAGGGTGAAGAAGTAGAAGCCGATGTCGCGGCCGAAGAGCGGGTCGGTCACGCCGAAGGTCGCGCCGTTCAGCCAGCGGAGGATCGTGTCCCACTCGGCCCCGCCGACGAGGCCGAAGAAGAGCGACGGGATGAGGAGGACCGGCAGCAGGCGCAGCGTGAGTGTGAGCGCGCCGGTCGGACGCCGGCCCTCGATGACCGCCTGCCGCGCGCGCGGTCGCAGGCCGAAGTACAGGTTGACCGCGGCGAAGACGAGGAACGCGAGAAAGAACACGACGAACGCCCAGAACCCGGCCGTGTAGCGGACGAGGTACACGCTCTCGAGGCCGAGGCTGCGGAACCACAGCAGGTCGGTGAGGAAGGCGATGAGCGGACCGACGAGGAACGGGACGACGATGAAGAGGATCGCGAGGATCGTGAGGACCACGACGAGCCCGCTCGGCGGCGGCGAGCGCCGGCGGCGGCCGAACGTCGAGAAGTCGATGTTCGACCAGTCGATGTCCCAGCGGTCGCGTTCTTCGCCGTCGCCGCCACGGCCACGAGGCGGATTGCGCATGCGGGATCAGGATAGGTCTGAGGCGTTCCGGGCGCGGACCTCCGCGAGCAGGTCGAGGTACTTCTCGACGACGACCGGCCACGTGTACGTGCGCGCGACGAAGTCGCGGCCGCTCTGGCCGAGCCGGTCCGTGAGCTCGGGACGCTCGACGAGCAGCTCGCACGCCTCGGCGAACTCCGCGAAGGAGCGGTACGGGACGCCCGCCGAGGCGCGGCGCGACATCGACGCGAGCACCGGCGCCTGCGCCGGGCAGAGGACCGGACGACCCATGGACCATGCTTCGAGCGTCACCAGGGAGAGGGACTGCAGCCGCTCCGGGACGAGGAGCGCACTGCACGCCGCGAACGCGTCCCACTTGTCGCCCTCGGAGAGCTCGCCGAGGTAGCGGATGTCGTCCCGCGCGGGGATCGCCATCTCGCGATGGCCCGCGAGCACGAGCGTCGCGCCGGTGCGTGTCTGTGCGCGCCAGCGCGCCCACAGAGCGAACATCTCGGGACAGCCCTTGCTCTCGACGATGCGTCCCAGGTAGAGGAAGAGCGGCCCGCCGAGGCCGTGCGCCGCGCGGAAGCGGGCCGCCGACGCGCCGGGCGCCGTGTCGATGCCGACGCCGACGACGTCGTTCGGCACGCGCGTGTTCGCGAAGCGGCGCTCGACCATCGCGCGCTCTTCGTGCGTGTTGTAGGCGATCGCGCGCGGGAGGTGGAACACGCGCCGGTACATCGTGAGCGCGATCGCGGGCTCCTCGTGCGCGGTGGGGACGAGCAGGGCGCGCTCGGGGACGATCCCGAGGCCGACGACGGTCGTCCAGTAGATGTACGTGAAGAAGAGGACGTGGTCGAACTCGCGGCCGTGCCGCCGGAGGAACTCGGCGAGATCCGGAGCGACCGGGCCCTGCGCGTCGAGGAAGTCGAGCTCGTCGGCGAGCGAGTGCGATCCAGCGAACGCGCGGCGCTCGTACGAGCGGAACATGCGCGCGCGCGGCTTCGCGACCGGGAAGCGGTGGACGCGGATGCCGTCGACCCACGTCGTCCCGGCGGTGAGCTCGTTCTGCCAGGTCCAGTAGTCGCGCGCGGTCGTCGTCGCGACCTCGATGTCGACGTGCGCGCGCAGCCGGCCCACGAGCATGCGCGCGTGCGCCTCCGCGCCGCCGGCGACGTCGCCGTACCGCTGGATGACGACGAGAAGACTGCTACGCACCGAAGGCCGCCATCTGGACGAGGTCCGTGACGCGCGCGTCGAACGCGTCCCAGGCGCACTCGCGCTCGACCCAGGCGCGGCCCGAGGCGCCGAGGCGCTCGCCGTCCGCGAGCACGGTACCGAGCGCCTCGGCGAACGCGTCGCGCGTCGCGTACGTCGCGCCGCCGCCGGCGCGCGCGACCTGGCCCGCGGTCACCGCGTTCCATGCCGGGACGAGCACCGGCGTGCCGACCTGCCACGCCTCGAGCAGGACGATGCCGAGGCTCTCGAGGTGCGACGGCAGGATGAGCGCGTCCGCCGCCGCGAGCGCCGCCCACTTCTCCGCGTCGCTCACGCGCCCGAGCGCGACGACGTCCTCGCGCCGCGGCAGGTCCATCAGCACGTTGCCCGCGAGGACGAGCGTGCCCTCCCCCTTCGCCGCGCGGTACGCCGACCACATCGCGAGGAGCTCGTCGACGGCCTTCGCCTCCGTCACCTGGCCGACGTAAAGGACGATCGGACGGCGCACGCCGCGCCGCGCGCGGAAGGCCTCGCCGCTCGGCGCGGGCGGCGCATCGAGGCCGATCCCGATGATCTCCGCTGGGATGTGGTCGTTGCGGAACTCGCGCCGGATGAGCGCGAGCTCCTCCGGCGTGAGCGCGCCGAACGCCCGCGGGAGCTGGAACAGCGCGCGGTACGGCGCGAGACGCAGCGGGAGCTCGTCGTGCGCGGTGGAGATGAGCGCCGAGCGCTCGGGCACGAGCGGGAGGCCGAGCGCCGTCGGCTCGTAGATGTACGTGTAGAAGAGGACCGCCTGGAACCCCGCGCCCTGGCGGTGCACGAACTCGAGCAGCTCCGGCGCGTGCGGGCCCTGCGCGCGGAGCCAGCGGTACTCGTCCTCGAGCGCGTGCTCCTCGAAGAGCACCCGGTGCTCGATCTCCTTGTACCGCCCATCGCGGCCACCGACGACGGCGAACCGATGGACCGTGACCCCGTTCAGCCTCGTCGCCCCGGTCGCGTAGTGGCCGCCCCACGTCCAGTGGTCGAGCGCGGTGGTCGTCGCGACCTCGACGTCGTGCGCGCGCGCGAGCCGCTCCGCGACGACCCGCGCGTGCGACTCCGAGCCGCCGACGACCTCGGTCCCGTACCGCTGGACGACGACGAGGATCCTCACGGCGCGACCCCGGGGGGACGACTTTGAGGAGGGAGTGGGCGTTGCATGTCCTTTGGGCATGTCTGCGTCTTGGTGCAGGATCGGCCACGATCGGTACCGGCTCGGCGCCACAGCGATCCGGCAACTGGCGTCTTCCCCGGGCAGTCAGGTGTCTCGTGGCCGATAAGGCCCCGACCGGGGCGGTCCTGGCCCCGGAATACGTGCGGCGCTGGACGGGACACCACCGGCGACTCGTAGAGGGGTATCTCCTCCTGGGACCCCAGTGGATCCGTGCCAACTTGGCACGGAACCGTGCCAAGTTGGCACGGAAGGAGCGAGTTCCGTGTCAGATCGGCACGGAACCGTGCCAAGTTGGCACGAGAACACCGCACACCACACAGAGGGTCCCCGCGCGCCGGGGGATCTTGACCCCCTTCAAAGTCGTACCCCTCACCCAGGGATGGCATCGACATACCTCTGCGCCATCGCCTCGGGCGACAGTTCGCGCTTCAGGCGGCGGGCCTCGGCGTGCAGGCGCTCCGCGACCTCCGGCTTCCGTATCTCGACCATCGCTCGGCGGAGGTCCTCCTCAGAGGACGCGCGCAACGCGGCGCCGCCGTACACCTCGAATGCCGGATCGTCCGGCACGATGAGCGGCTGCTCCGCCCAGATCGCGTTCGAGGCGATCCCCGACTGGAACGCGTCGCGGTAGAACAGCACGACCGCGTCGGCGGCCATGACGTGGGACGGCATCCGGTCGTAGTCGGTGTCGATCAGGACGTTCGCGAGGCCATGCTCGTGCACGTACCGGCGGACCTCGGCGAGATACCCCTCGTCGTGCGGGGACTCGGTGCCGGCGACGACGAGCAACGCCTCGGGCGGCGTCGCGGCGATCACCTCGATGAGCCGCTTGCGCCGGACCACGAACCCGGGCGCGACGAAGACGAAGCGCTCGAGCGGCAGACCCAGCCCTCGCCGCAGGTCGCCCTTGCGGGCGGCGGTCGCCTCCGGCACGCCGGGGAGCGGCTCCACGAAGTGCGGGATCTCGACGACCTTCCGCGGATCGCCCGTGACGAGCCCGCTATTCGCCGTCGCCCGCGGCGAGTGGAAGACGATCCGGTCGGCGAACGCGCCGATCATCCAGAGGCTGAGCCGGTACCGCAGCATGCGCTGCCCGGCCTCGACCGTCGCCCACAGTACGCGGCCGAGGTCCCCGAGGACGGAGCCGCGCAGCTGGTAGTGCAGCGCGGCCACGACCTTGTGGTAGTTCCAGAACTTGTCTGGCTCGAGCTCGTGCATCGAGAGCACCACGCGCTTCCCCGAGAGCTGGAGCCGCGCCATCGCGACCGCGAGCGCGAGGTTCCGGTAGAGCGCGAATTCGTGCTCGATGATCACGACGTCGGATCCCTCGGCGACCCGTCCGGCTTCTCGCAGGAGCTGCCCACTGTCCCACCAGCCGATCCCGACGAGGTCGACGCGGTGCCCGAGCGCGCGCAACGCGTCGGCGAGCGTCGCCGAGTACGTCTGGATCCCGCAGCGCTGCTTGCTCGATAAGATCGTGACGTGGCGGCCGGTCATTGGGGCCCCCGGAGGCGCAGACAGCGGAGCGGGCTGCGCCGATCGGGGTGGTTCACAGCCCGATGAGGTAGCGCAGCGCGAGCCGCTCGGGGGCGAACATGCGCCGGGCGACCTGGACCTGCCGCCGCAGGCCCGCGAGCGTCTCGGGCCGCTGGATCTCGCGCATCGCGCGAGCGAGCTCGGCGTCGTCGGCCACGACGAGGCCCGCGCCGCGGTAGACCCTGAATCCCTCGATGTCGGAGAAGATGCACGGGATCCCCGCCCACATGGCCTCGGCGGCGACCGCGCTCTGGAAGATGTCGCGGTAGTAGAGGACGACCGCGTCGGAGGCGAGCATGAGCTCGGGCGTCCGGTCGTAGTCGGTGTTGAGGATGACGTTCGCCGGCTTCTCGCGCTCGAGCCAGGCGATGACCTCGTCGTAGTACCGCGTGTCCCACGACGGGCGCGTGCCGGACAGGATGAGCGACGCGTCCGGCGGGAGCGCCTTGATGACCTCGATGAGCCGCTTGCGGGCGAAGAAAAAGCCGGGCGAGATGAAGAGGAAGCGATCCTGCGGGAGACCGAGCCGCTCCCGCAGCGCGCGCCTGTCCCGATCCGGATCCGGGGCGTCGCCGAGGGGGTGGGACCCCCCCACGTCTTCGATCGGCATGGTCGAGAGCGGCACGACATCGACCTTTGCCATGTCGGCGGTCAAGAGCCCGATCCACTGAGCGCTGCGTGCCGAGTGCACGACGAGCCGCCTCGGGATGCGGCCCATCACGGTCAAGATGGCCCGGTATCGGACGAACGCCCACGCGATCCGCAGGGCGACCCACGGGATGCGCACGAGCTCGAGCGCGAGCGGGTAGCGCACGCGGTAGTGGATCGAGCTCGACAGCACGCGGTAGTGGTGGAACTTCTCGGGCTCGAGCTCGTGCATCGAGAGCACGACCGCATGCCCGCGCCGCCACAGCGAGAGCAGCGCGCGCGCGAACGGCACGTCGCGGAAGATCCCCGCCTCGTGCTCGACGATCACGGCGTCGCCCGCGGCGACGTGCGCGAGCTTGCGGTGGAGGTCGGCGCTGTCGAGGTGCTTCACGCCGATGAACGTCACGTCGTGGCCGTTCGCGCGGAGCCCGCCGCACACGGCAAGGGCGTACGAGTGGATGCCGCAGCGCTCGTCGCTCGAAACGACGGCGATGCGCCGCTTGCGCACCGGCGGCAGCTCCCACCCGACGAGCGCAAGGGCGCGCTCGAGGCGCTCGGTCACGCGCTCGGGCGCGAAGTCGTCGAGGCGCGCGCGGCCGCGCTCGATGAGCGTCTTCCGCAGGCCGTCGTCGCGCACGACGCGTTCGAGCGCCGCCGCCACGTCCTCCGGCGTCTTGCGCTCGAGCAGCACGCCCGCGTCGCCGAGCGTCTCGGGCGTCGCCCCGGCGGCGTGCGCGACGATGGGCAGGCCGGCGCGCATGGCCTCGACGACCGGCACGTTGAAGCCCTCGTGGTCGGAGAGGTGGAGGAGCACGGTCGCGCCGCGGTAGTACGCCACGAGCTGCTCGACCGGAACGCCGCCGGTGAGCCGCACGCTCTCATCGATCCCGAGCGCCCCGATCCGCTCGCGCACGCGGTCGAGGTACGGGCCGGACATGCCATAGGGACCGACGAGATACAGGCGCGCCGAGCGATCGCTCTCGCGGTACCGCGCGAACGCGTCGAGGACGTCCGTCACGGCCTTCTGCGGGAGGATCTGGCCGACCACCAGGACGCTCGTGCGCTCGTCGGCGAGCTCACGCGCCACGGCCGGGTCCGGCACGAGCTCGAACAGCGACGGGTCGGTGAGGATCGGCACGACGGCCGTCCGCGCGAAGCCCATGACCTCGAGCTCCGTGCGGTTGAACTCGCTGTCGCCGATGCCGAGCTCGGCGACCTGCGCGAGCTCGCGCAGCTGCGTGCGGCCGAGCTCGCTGTGACGGACGAGCTGGTCGCTGATCCCCTCGAAGAACCGCGCGGGCGTGATGTTGTGGTACACGACCGCCTTGCGGTGCGGGAGCCGCACGATCTCCGTGATCGCGTCGTTCCCCATCGAGTGATGCACGAGGAGCGCGGTCTCCTTCGTCGGCTCCGCCCGCAGCTCGTGCCACGGGCGCACGAACGGCTCGACGCCGGGCTTCGCCTCCTGTCCGAAGACGTCGCTCGCGATCCCGCGCTGCCAGAACAGTCGCTGCAGCTCGAACGTGTCGTTCCCGATCGCGTCGCCGTAGGCGACCGTGGCGGTGAACTGGTGCGCTCGCGTCAGCTCTGTCATCGCAGGGGCCTCCGCCCCCTTCCACTCCCGCTCACAGCCCGAGCGCCGCCTTCGTGCGCTGCGCCACCGCGCCGGTCGCGAAGTCCTGCGCGCGCCGGCGGCCCGACGCGACGAGCCGCTCGCGGAGGTCGTCGCGCTCGAGGACGAGCGCACACGTCTCGGCCGCCTCGGCGAGGTCCTTGCGCGCGAGGCGGATGCCGCCGCCGTCGAGCGTCTCGCCGACCGCGGCCGCGTCGTACGCGACGACGGGGACGCCGAGGTGCATCGCCTCGAGCAGCGGCACGCCGAAGCCCTCGTGCTCGGACAGCGAGCAGAACACCGACGCGCGGCGGTAGTACGCCATGAGCGTCGGCAGCGATACCGCGCCGGCGAACACGACCGCGCTCCCCAGGTCGAGCGCGTCACGCAGCGCGATGATCCGCGCGTGGTACTGCGGCTGGTCGCGGAAGGAGCCCACGAGGTACAGCATCGCCTCCGGGTCGATGCACGCGCGGTAATACGCCAGCATGCGGATGAGCTCGTCCTGGCGCTTGTTCGGCGAGATCCGCCCGACGAAGAGGATGCGCGTGCGCCGGCTCGACATCGACGCGAGCGTGCTCTCGTCCGCGGGCGTCGCGTAGCGCGACCACTCGATGAGGATCGGCACGGTCGTCACGTTCGCGAAGCCGATCTCGGCGAGGTCGCGCGCGTTGAACTCCGAGACGCCGATCGCGAGGTCAACGCGCGGCGCGAGACCCGCGAGCTGGCGGAGGCCGAGGCGTGCGTGCACCGCGGCGTGGTCGTTCACGCCGGCGAAGAACTCGGGGGGTGTGACGTTGTGGTAGACGAGCACCTTCCGCGCCTCGATGCGCGCGAGCCGGTCGAAGACCTCGTGCCCGACCGAGAAGTGGAGGATGAGCAGGTCGGTCGGCCGCACGGCGCGGAAGAGCCGGCGGTACGAGTGGACGCCGTCGACGCCGGCCTTCGCCTCGACGGCGTACGCGTGCGCCTCGTACCCCCACTCGCGCAGGCGCGCGCGCAGCGCGAAGACGTGATCCGACATCGCGTCCCCCGGCGCGAGCACGGGGTGGAACTGGTGGACGGCGGTCGGCGGGCTGCCGGAGCGCCACGCCTTCGGGATCATGTTCGATCGCCGTCGGCTCGCTTCGCTCGCTCGCGGCGAGTCGCTCCGCTCTGGTCGACTCGCTCGGACCGGCGGAGCCGGATCCTCGCTCGATCTTCTCTCATGCGGAGCCCCCTGCGAGATATGGGGTGCGGCCGATGACGGCATAGTCGCGGTCGCCGAAGAGCGTCTGGTTCAGCGCGCGGAAGTTCTCGCGGGTCGCCTCGTCGCCGGCGTCGGCGAGCTTGCGTCCCTCGGTCGGCTCGAATGTGACGACCTGCACGTCCTCGAACCCCTCGACCTCGAGGTAGAAGCGGAACAGGTCCGGCGGGATCGGCCGCACGTGCCCCGGATCGAGCCAGAACGTGTGCGCGCCCACCGACAGCGTCGCGGGGTTCGGCGTGACGAACACGAGCGGCGACCCCGGCGCGAGGACGCGGCGGCACAGGCGGAGGATCCGGACGAGCTCGCCGGGGAGGATGTGCTCGGCGAGGTGGCGGGCGTAGAGCCCGTCGACGGCATGGTCGTGCAGACCCTCGAGGTGCTGCGCCGCGTCGCCGCTCACGACGTCGAGGCCGCGCGAGCGCGCCGTCTCGACCATGCGCTCGTCGAGGTCGACGCCGTACGCGCCGATGCCGTGGTCGCGCAGGAGCTGGAGGAACGTCCCGCGGCCGCTCCCGAGGTCGAGGACGCGATGGCGTCCGCGGAAGAGCTCGAGGAAGCGCTCGGACTGCGCGCGGACGACCGGCTCGTCCCCGCCGAACCGCGCCTGGAAGTAGACGCTGTGCAGGTCGGCCGCGACGAGGTCGCGCCGGAAGCGGGACAACTCCGCCTCGAGGTGCCGGAGGCGCTCGTCGAACCCCGGGTTCGGTCGGTCACGCAGGTCCACGAGCGCGCGGAACGTGAGCCGGTCGATGCGCTCCTGGCGCTCCTGGGTCGCCGCGATCCACCAGCGCACGAGCCCCATGACGCCGCGCCGCGCGAGGGTGATGAACGGCCCGACGAACGGCTTGCGGCTGCGCGGGTCGTACTCGACGCGCTCGTCGAGCGCATCGCGCAGCGCCGGGAGCGCGTCGGCGAGCTCCGCCGCGAAGAGCGGCCGTCCGCCCGGGAGGGGCAGCCGGAGCGCCGCATCCACCTCCGCGCCGTACACGCCGGACTCGCGCTTCCGGCGGATGCGCTCGCGGACCTCGGCGAGGACCTCGTCGACGTCGGGGCCGGGGCTGGGGACGCCGGTCACGGTCCTGGTACCACCGAACGCCCATTCTGACCCGCCCGCGGCCATAGCCCTACGGGCGGCGATCGCTCGTCCTCACGCGTCGGCCTGGCGGCCGCCGCTCTCGTCCTCGCTCCGCCATAACGAGGCTTGCTCGGCAGCGTTCTCGGCTCAGACGAGGGGAGTGAGAGGGTGTACGGCAAGCTTCTCGAGATCGCCGTCGCCGCGAAGTCCGGCGCGCTGTCCGGCGTCCTGATCGTCGCCGGGGCGGTCGCGGTCTCCGCCGGCCAGGGCATCAGCACCGCGGCGCTCGAGGAACATGCCTCGCCCACACGCTTGATCGCGGCGCACGGCCCTGCCGATCCGGACGTGCTCGACGAGGACGAGGACGACGAGGGCGAGCCGGCCAAGAAGCCCACGGAGCGTGACGCCGCCGCCCGGCCCGTCGCGCTGAAGCCGGAGCGATCGTGCGCCGCCGGCGCGACCGCGCGCGCGAAAGCGCGCGAGCGGGTCGCGGCGGCGCTCGCGACGCACCGGGCCGCGCTCGACGAGGTGCGCGCGACGCCGCGCAGCGATCGGGCGCTCGAAGCGCTCGAGAAGGCCGACGCGATGCTGCGCGAGATCGCCGAGAAGGCCGACCACGCGCTGGCGGAGATGTGCGATGAGGTCGGTGTCGTCGCGGACCGCGCGGTCGCCGCGATGGAGACGGTCGTGAACCTCGCGCGGAGCGCCGCGACCGCGACCCCGACCCCGACGACGCGGCCGTCCGAGAAGCCGCGGCCGACGGAAAAGCCGAAGGAGACGGCGAAGGCGACGTCGAAGCCGACGCGCACGCCGAGCTGCGAGGACCGGCTCTACCAGAACAAGCTGAAGATGGCCGCCGCGTTCGAGAAGTGGCACGGGCTGCACGACAGGCTCTACTTCGAATACAAGCGCTCGACGAACACGGCCATGGCGCGGACCGTCATCGCGAACGACGCGCTCCTACACTCGACCTACGAGGACGCGAAGAAGAAGATCCTGAGCGCGGGATGCGCCGGCGACTTCGGCGCCGCGCATGCGGCGCTCGCGTCGGCGAACTTCGAGCGGACCTACTTCGGCTCCGCCGCGGCGGTGGCGTCCGTCAAGCGCTGACCTCCCACAGCCCCCATCTCCCCCTTACGCGCGCGAACGCCCCGCCCCACTATCGGCGGGGCGTTCCGCCCTGTCTCGCAGGGGGCTCCGCCCCCTTCCACCCCCGCGCTGGCGGGGGAGTCGCTCTTCCAGCTCGTCAAGCGTGCGCGGCCAGTCCTCGCGGAGCAGACGCGACAGCGCGCGGTCCGCGAGCAGCTTCCCGCCGGTCTGGCACGTCGCGCAGTAGTTCGCCTCGTTCTCGGCGTGCACGATCCGCTGCACCCGGCTGCCCCAGACCGGGCAGGGCTTCCCGAACTTCCCGTGCACGGCGAACTCAGGGCGGAACGCGGTCACCTTCTCCGGGAACGCCTCGCGCGCCTCGGCGACGAGCCGGTCGGTCCACTCGGTAGCACCTCGCGCGTCGCGTCGTAGAGACGGACGACCTCGTCCTCGCTCAGCGACCGCGTGAGCTTCGTCGGCGAGAGCTTCGCCCGGTGGAGGATCTCGTCGCTGTACGCGTTGCCGATCCCGCTGAAGAGCGTCGGGTCGGTGAGCGCGCGTTTCGCCGTGTGGCTCTCGCGCGTGAGCGCGTCCCGGAACGCCGCGAGGTCAGCCTCGAACGGCTCGACGCCGCCGCGCGCGAACTGCTCCAGCGCCGCCGCGCCGCGGACGAGGTGGAGCGACGCGCGCTTCGTCGCGCTGGCCTCGGTGAGCATGAGCGTCGCGTGGTCGAGGTCGATCGCGGCGTGTCCGACGCGCGCCGGTACGCGCGGCCGCTCTTGGGGGGTGGAAGGGGGGTGTCCCCCCTGCGAGGAGAAGGCACGCCAGTGGAACCGGCCCGCGATCATGAGGTGGACGACGAGGAAGAGGTCGTCCTCGAGCGCGATGACGATGCGCTTCCCGATACGGCGCACGCCGAGGATGCGCCTGCCTTCGGCGGCGTGGATCGGCGGGTCGAACGACCGCAAGATGATCGGGCTCGCGATGCGGATCCGCTCGATCCGGTGGCCGACCGCCATGCGCCGGAGCGCCTCGAGGTACGCCTCGACGTCGGGAAGTTCGGGCATCGGCCCGAGCGTACTTACCGCCGGCGGAGCGCGATCGTCGTGACGAGCGTCCCCTGCCCGGGGCGGTAGATCCGGTTCACGGTGGCGGTCACGTAGCCGCTCTTCGCGAACGTGAACGCCCACGTCGAGCTGGTGCGCACCGGGATGTCGAGCCAGTACAGGCCCAGCAGGTTCGTGTGCGGGTCGTCGTTCGTGCAGGTCAGCGTGCCGTAGATAACGCAGACGTCCTCGAGCGGCCGCTGCGAGCGCGAGTCGAGGACCTCGAAGAGGAACCGGTCGACCCCGCTCGGGAGCGCCGGCGGCTGCAAGGCCATGACCTTCGGCGACGGCGCCGCGCGTGACGCGCCCGTGCCCGTCCCCGCGCCGGTCCCCGTCGCGCCGGCGACGCCCGCGGGCGCGCCCGTGGGTAGAGGCGGCGACGACGCGGGCACCGCCGCGGCACCGGCGGTCGCGGCGTGCGCGGCCACGGCGAGGCTCGGGCCAGCGGTCGGCGCGGCGGGCGTCTCGGTCTGCGCCGGTGCCGCGCTCGCGGCCGGCGCCGGTCGCTCGATCAGGGTCGCGGCGTCGGGCGGCGGCGTCGCGAGCGTCCGCCCGCGGCTCGGCGCGGTGAAGCGCGTGGACCCGGCCGCCACCAGGTCGACCCCGGCCGCTGCCCCGGCGTCGCCATCGCCGAGCGTCGGCACCGCCAGGACGACGATCAACCCCGCGACGAGAAGGCTGAGCGCCGGACGCGCGCGGGAACGTGGCGCCGCGGTCGCCAAGGGCCCCATGGTCGTTGCGGGACCCCGCGTCCGGTCGGGGCGTGAACGGCGCTCGCGCGCTTCGCGGATGGCGCGGCCGAGCCTTGCCCGGGCGTCGTGCGCCGCGGCGGCTTCGCGCGGGGAGACCGCCGCGCCCCTGACGCGCAGTCGCTCCCACGCGCGGGAGGCGGTCAGGACGTCGCCCTCGCGCAGGGCGACGTGCAGCGCCGCGCGCCGTCGCGCATGACGGAGGACCGCCCGGCGCCGCTCCTGCAGCTCCATGTCGCTCTCCCCTTCGGATGCGCCCGGCGAGGTTCCCCAGCCGATCAACGGCTCGGTCGCCCGACCGCTCCGAGACAGGCGACTCTAGCGGCGCGGGAGGAAAACGAGGATCGGCGTGGTACCGGTGCCTGGCTGCCAGACGGTCTCGTAGTACCGGGGGGCGTAGTCCGGGTCACGGCGGAAGGTGAAGCCGTAGCGGGAGACGTTCCCGGGCGGGATCACGAGCCAGTAGTACCCGAGCGCGTTCGTGTGCGGGTCGGACGGTCCGCAGGTGAACGTCCCCTGGATGACACAGACGTTCGCGAGCGGGGCCCGCGTGTCGCTGTCGACGACATGGAAGAAGAACCGGTACTCCCCGACGGCCAGGGGCGGCGGCGTCGCGGGCAGGACGTTCAGCGTCGGCGCGGGCGTCGGAGTGCCGCTGCCCGAGCCGCCGACGGCGCCCCCGACCGAGCCACCGGGGACCCCGCCGACGACGCCTCCCGGCACGCCGCTCGGCACGCCACCGGGGACCGCGCCGGGCGCGCTCGTGCGCGCTGCCGGGGCTGCGGTCGCGGGTGCCGGTGCCTGCGTGGGCGCGGGCGTCGGCGCGGCCGTGGGCGTCGCCTGCGCCGCGACAGGCGCCGCCGTCGCGAACGTCCGGCCGCGTCCGCCCGCGTCGTTGGTCGCCCCGGGCGCCGTCACCTGCTCCGGCGCGGCCGCGGACGGCGCGGGCTCGGAGGACCCACGGGGGAACACGAGGATCCCGACGATCGTGACGAGGAGGACCCCGGCGACGGCGATCGCCGCGGGCGGGATGCGCGCCGCTTCGGGCAGGACCGCCGTCGGCGCCGTGAGCGTCGCGACCCGGGCGGGGTGCGTGCGGCGCCAACGCGCGGCGCGGATCGCGCGCCCGAGCGCGACGCGCGCTGCGCGCGCGGCGCCGAGCTCCTCCGCCGTGACGCTCGCGACGCCGGCGCGCATGCGCTCCCACGAACGCGCGACGGAGACGATGTCGCCGCGCCGCACCGCGACGCGGAACGCGGCGCGCCGCCGCAGCGCGCGGGGGTCGAGCTCAGCGGTAGACGTAGAGCTCCAGCGCGACCGATGTCCCCTGATCGCCGGGCACGATGTCGTGGAGCGGCTTCAGCACGGCGCGCGAGAACTGCGCCTGCGTCCCGCCCTGCGCGAGCGAGTCGATCGCGAGGCGCGCGATCTTCTGGCCGAGGACCGGATCCTGGTGCGACCCATACGCGAAGACGATCGCCACGGCGCGCTTCTCGCCCTTCGCCTCGAGCGCGCGCGCGACCTCGCCGGCGAAGTGCGTCTGCTCGCCCTTGAGCTGTGCCTGGTCGGCGCCGAGGAAGCGGCTCCCGTCGACCTCGATCTTGACCTCGACCGCCTGCGGGTCGATGGCGGGTCCCGTCTTCACCGTCGGTGGCACGGGCGGGCTCGCGGCCGCGAGGAAGATGACGAAGAGGCCGAGGAGGATGTCGGCCCAGAGCCACCCGACGAGCGCGAGGGTGACGCCCCTACCGAGCCCGAACATCGGTCGGGTTCCGCATCGCCTCCGCGGCGCGCGCGAGGTCGGCCGCGCTCTTGCGCAGCTCGGCGATCGCGCCCTCGAGGTCGTAGAGCTGCTGCTCGCGCTCCATCGCGCGCTCGAACACACGCCGCTCCTCGGCCGCCATCTGGTCGAGGAGCGCGTCGGCCTCGTCGACGGCGAGGCCGCTCGCCGCGACGCTCGTCGCGTGCGCGGTCGTCACGCGGATCTGCGACTCCTTGAGCAGCGCCTCGGCGCGCGTGCGCGCGTCGCGGATGTCCGCGCGGAAGTTGATCGCTATCGAGAGGACGATGAGGATCGCGATGAGCGTCGCGTCGATCCCGGCGAGCGTGCTGAACACGATCGAGCGCCCCACGCCGTGGAAGCCCTGCTCCCACAGGAGGAGGAAGGGACGGTCGTTGAACTCGGGCCGCTGCGCGAGGAGCTGCGCGTACGCGTCGGTCGCGGTCGAGAGGCCGAACCACGTGACGGCGATCGGCGCGAACACGAGGACGTTGCGCGCAGCCTCGAGGATCCCCCAGATCGGGGAGCGGCGCGCGGTGATCGCCTCCGCGGTCGCGCGCGGGTCGATGGCCGCCGCGTAGGCGCGGGCCTCGTCGCCGCGGCCGAGACGGACGGCCTCCGCGAGGCGCTCGAAGAGGACGGCGATGGCGGCGTCGTGCTCGCGGACCTCGCTCGCGAGCTCCGTGACCTCCTGGGCCACACGCTGCCGCTCGGTCGTTCGCTGCGTCACGACCTTCAGGGGTTCAGCCACGCTCGGATCTCCCTTCCTATCGCGACCCCCACCCGCCCCGGTTCGCCTCACGGTGAACGCGCCCGGCGCGGGCTACGTTGCGGAACGCGATAAGCGTATCGCCGCACGAATGACACGCATCCTTTGAGGCACGATGACGTCGGCCGCAGGCCTCTGAGGATGGGCCAGGGCCATGCGCTGTCCGGACCGTGCATGATCTTTCGTTCCCGGGGCGGGGGTGTGTCCTTCCGGGACACCAGTGAGCCCGTGCCAACTTGGCACGGAACCGTGCCGGATCGGCACGGAATCGCGTCCATCCGTGCCAACGTGGCACGGAACCGTGCCAAGGCGGCACGAAACCACCTCACGCCTCGAAGGACACAGGTGGCCCGGTAGGACCTGCTGAGCGAACGTGGTCCGCTGGCTCCGCTCTAACGCGCTCCGACGGCCGGGACCGCGGCGGCGAGCCCCCGGTAGACCGCGTAGGCCGCACGCGAGCGGTTGAGCGTGTAGAAGTGGATCCCCGGCGCGCCGCGCTCGAGGAGCTCTCTCGATTGAGCCAGGGCCCACGCGATGCCGACCGCCTGCACGGCGTCCTCGTCACGCGCGGCCTCGATGCGCGCGCGCAGCCGCTCGGGCACGTGCGCGCCGCACCGGGCGAACATGCCGGTCGACCGGAGCTGCTTCGCGCTCGTGATGGGCATGACCCCCGGCACGATCGGCACGGTGACGCCGGCCGCGCGGGCGCGGCGGACGAACCGGAAGAAGTCGTCGGGCTCGAAGAAGAGCTGCGTGATGAGGGCCTCGACGCCGGCGTCCTGCTTCACCTTCGCGTAGCGCACGTCCTGCTCGGGCTCGGTCGACTCGACGTGCGGCTCGGGGTACGCCGCGCCGGCGACGCAGAACGGCCAGCGCGACCGGATGAAGGAGGCGAGCTCGCTGCCGTGGCCGAACCCGCCCTCGGCCCGCGTGAAGACCTTCTGCCCCTTCGGCGGGTCCCCGCGCAGGGCGATGACGTTCTCGACGCCGGAGGCCTCGAGTCGGTCCAGGATGTCCGCGAGCTCGTCCGCGGTGTGGCCGACGCACGTGAGATGCGCCATGGCCTCGATGCCCGTGTCGCGCTTGATCTGCGTGACGAGCTCGATGGTGCGGTCGCGCGTGCTCCCGCCGGCGCCGTACGTCACCGACACGAAGTCGGGCCGGAGCGGCCGCAGCGTGGCGATCGTGTCGTGGAGACGGCGCATGGCCTCGTCGTTCGGCGGCGGGAAGAACTCGAACGAGAAGACCGGCTTCCCGTTCCGGTACGCCTCGGCGATCCGCATCAGTGCATTCTGAGGCCCGCATGAGCCGCCGACGGCCGCCGAAGCGTGTCAGGGGCATCGCCCCGCCGAGGACACCGGCGGCTCCCGGGCCGTACGAGCTCCCGACGTGGGCGGGCGCGACGCTGCTCGGCGTCGTGCTCGCCGCCGGCGCGGCCGTGCGCGCGTGGGTCTCCCTGCGCGACGACGGCATCTACTGGCCGGACGAGATCTACCAGAGCCTCGAGCCCGCGCACCGGCTGGTGTTCGGCAGGGGCCTGCGGGCGTGGGAGTTCGTCGAGGGCGGGCGCAGCTGGGCGTTCCCCGGCGTCGTCGCCGCGATCATGAAGCTCGCCGCGCTCGTCGGGCTCGACGAGCCGCGCGAGTACATCACCGCGGAGAAGCTCGCGTTCGTCCTGCTCGCGGGCGCCACGGCGTTCGGTACGTATCGGCTCGCGCGCGCGCTCGGCGCCTCGACGCTCGCAGCGATCAGTGGAGCGGCCCTCTTCTCGCTGAGCGCGATGCCCATCTACTTCGGCGGCCGTGCGCTCAGCGAGAACGCCTCGGCCGCGGCGGTCGTCTTCGGCCTCGCGCTGGTCCTACCGCGGGGATCCGGCCGGATCGAGTGGATGGCGGGCGCCGCGCTGCTCGGCGTCGCGACGATGTTCCGCTTGCAGAACGCGCTCTTCGCGGCCGGATCGCTCGCCGTCCTCCTCGTCCAGCAGCGGCCGCGCGCGCTCGCGACCGCGACCACGACGCTCGCCGCGGTCGCCCTCGTGTTCGGCGCGCTGGACTGGGTCACCTGGGGAGCGCCCTTCAAGTCGGCGCTCGTCAACGTCCGGAAGAACATCGAGCAGGCGGGCGACCCCGAGGTCATGGCGGCCGTGTGGTTCGTCCCGCCGCCCTCCTACTACGTGACCTCGCTCTGGTCGTCGATGGGCGCGGCCACGATCGCCGGCGTCGCGCTCGCCGTCGTCGGTGCGCGTCGCTCGATCGAGCTCGCGGCGCTCGCCGCGCTGTACGTGCTGGCGCACGCGCTCGTCCCGCACAAGGAGCTGCGGTTCCTGATCCCTCTGGTCCCCCTCATCGGCGCGCTCGCGGCGCTCGGCGTCGACGCGGTCGCGAGCACGGCGCGAACGCAGCGATGGCGCGGCCCGGCCGCGGCCGGCGCGCTCGTGGCCGCGTCGATCGTCTCCGGCATCGGCGTCCAGGGGCTCCGCTTCGTCGACGTCGGCGTGCTCCTCGGGCGCGACCTGTACGACGAGCACGGCATCGCTCGCACGATCTCCATCGACACGACGGCGTACGACGTGCCCGGTCCGGTGGACCGGCTGCTCATCGCCGCGTCGGCGCTCCCCGACGTCTGCGGGCTCAAGGTCGAGGCGGTGCGGAAGGAGTACCACGGCGGATACACCTACTTCCATCGCGCGATCCCGCTCTACCGGCAGGGCGGGCCGCCACGCAGCTCCGGCTTCTTCAACTACGCGATCGCCCTGCGCACCTACGCGGGCGCGGGCGAGATCCGCGCCAGCGAGGGCGACATGGCGCTCGTCCGCATCGGTGACGCGTGCAAGCCCGATCCGGCGTTCAACGACCGGCTCTGAGGTGAGGCGCCGCCGGCCGCCGAAGGCCCAGCGCCGCGCCGCGGCGAGGGTCGCGGGACCTCGTCCCGCGCCGCCGCGCTGGGTCGAGGTCGCGGCGCTCGTCGCGGTCGTCGTCGTCGGCGCGATCCCACGTCTCGTCATCGCGTTCACCGACGACGGCGTGTCGTGGCCGGACGAGATCTACCAGAGCCTCGAGCCGGCGCACCGGCTCGTCTTCGGTCAGGGACTGCTGGCGTGGGAGTTCGTCGAGGGCGGCCGCAGCTGGATCTTCCCCGGGCTCGTCGCCGCGCTCATGAAGGCGGCAGCGATGGTCGGGCTCGAGGGGCCGCGTGGTCACCTCGCGGTCGAGAAGGTGGCCTTCGTCGTCCTGGCGATGGCGACGACCGTCGGCACGTACCGGCTGGGGCGGGCGCTCGGCGCGTCGGCGCTCGCCGGTGTCGCCGGCGCCGCGGTGTTCTCCCTCACGGCGATGCCCATCTACTTCGGGCCGCGCGCTCTGAGCGAGAACGCCTCGGCGACCGCGGTCGCGTTCGGGCTCGCGCTCGCGCTACCGAGCGAGGCGAGCGTCCGGGGCCGGATCGCCGGCGCCGCGCTCCTCGCGCTCGCGACCGCGTTCCGCATCCAGAACGCGGTCTTCGCCGCGGGCCTCATCGCGATCCTCTGGGCGCAGCGGCGACCGGCTGCGCTCACGGGAGCCGCGGTCGCGCTCGGCGCCGGCGCGGCCGTGTACGGGCTCGTCGACCTCGTCACGTGGGGATCGCCGTTCCGCTCGGCGATCCGGAACATCCAGGCGAACCTCGCGCTGTCGTCGGACCCGAACGCGACGGCCGCGACCTGGTACTTCCCGCCGCCGGCCTTCTACGCCGAGACGCTGCTGTCATCGATGGGTCTCGCGGGCGTGCTCGCCCTCGCGCTCGCGGTGCTCGCGGCGCGCGAGCGGCTCGCCGTCGCGGCGGTCGCCGCGGCGTACGTCGCGCTGCACGCGCTTGTCCCGCACAAGGAGCTGCGGTTCATGATCCCGGTCCTGCCGGTCATCGCCGCGCTCGCGAGCGTCGGCGTCGACATCACGGCGCGATACGCCGCGCGACAGCGCTGGCCGTCGCTCGCGCCTGCCCTCGTCCTCGTCGCGGCGTGCGCCGTCTCGGGCGCCGGCTTCGCGTCGCTGCGCTTCCCCGACGTCGGGGTGCTGCAGGCGTACGACCTGTTCGACGAGAGCGGTACGCCGGTCGCGAAGGCGCCCGCCTCGGCGTACGACTGGCCCGGCTCGGTGAACCGCCTGCTCATCGCAGCGCGGTCCGTCCCCGATCTCTGCGGCCTGAAGGTCGAGGCCGTCCGCGAGGCGTACCAGGGCGGCTACACGTACCTCGACCGCGCCGTGCCGCTGTACCGCTACGGCGGTCCCGCGCGCGCCGCCGGGCACTTCAACTACGCGATCGCGCTCCGCTCGCGGGCGGGCACCGGCGAGGTCCGGGCGACCGACGGTGACATGGTCCTGGTCCGCGTGCGCGACGGCTGCGTGCCCGACCCGGCGTTCTCCGACCGGCTCTGATCAGTACCCCGGTTCGTAGGGCGTCGGTGTCGGCGTCGGCTTCGGGACGGAGGTCGGCGCGACGGTCGGGCGCGGCGTCGGCACAGGGGTCGGCGCGGTCGTCACGACCGGCGCGGTCGTCGGTGCTGCCGTCGCCGCCGTGGTGGGCGCCGCCGTCGGCGGCGCGGCCGTGCTCAGCTGCTGCGCCGGCGGGACCGTCGCGGCCGCAGGCGCGCCCGTGGGTGTCGCGGCCCCGGTCGCGGTGACGGTCGGCGTCGGCGAGGCGGTGCTCGCGGGCGAGGGGGATGTCTCGGGCGGTGCCGGCGACGCGGCCGACGCGCCGACCGTGGGCGCGGCCGTGGCCCGGGCCGGAGCGTTCGTCGCGGCCGGCGTCACCGTTCCCACCTGCGTGCAGGCGAACGCGACGAGACCGGCGAGCGCGATGGCGCGAGCGCTGACCACGTCACTACTACGACCAGGGCAGCGTCGCGGATGAGCCGCCGAGTGTCAGGTTTGCCTGTCGCGGTTGCTATCCGCAGAGCGCATCAACCTAGGGGACGCTGGGATCGGTCGAACTCCCAGCGGTGGCGCATCCGCGCGATCCCGACCTCGCGGGAGCGGCCGATCACCCGCACGCTCAGCCCCTTCTGCAGGTAGTCGTAGTAGCGGTCCTGCGGATCGATGATCCCGACGTCGATGTCGTACGCGCCTGGCAGCAGGTCGAGCGCGTCGGTGACGAATCGCGCGACGCCTTCGGCGCGCACCGGGACCTCGCAGCCGTCCATGAGCGTGTTCGTCCCGTAGACGCCGACGCCGTCGTCGCGGTACACGTACACGCCGAAGACCGCGTCGGCCACGCCGGCCCCGTTGCGATACGCGATCTCGATCGTCGCGGGCTCGCCGGAGTCGAGCACCGCGCGCTCGCGTCCGTCGGCGCCGACGATGCGCGCGTGCGCGATCTCGATCTCCTTCGAGCCCCAGCGCTCGCCGTGGCCGCGCGCCGCGCGCTCGCGCTGCTCGCGCTCGCCGACGGTGCGCTGGTACGCGTTGAGCACGTCGCGCGTCGCGCCGAGCTGCGCGCCCCGTCCCGCGTCGAGCCACATCGCGCGCTCGCACAGGCGCGCGATCGCGCCGAGGTCGTGCGAGACGAGCACGATCGTGCGGCCCTCGCGCCGGAACTCGGCGATCTTCGCGAAGCACTTGTGCTGGAAGTACTCGTCGCCGACGGCGAGCACCTCGTCCACGAGGAGCACGTCGGGATCGAGGTGCACGGCGACGGCGAACCCGAGCCGCGCGTACATCCCGCTCGAGTACGTCTTCACCGGCGCGTCGAAGAACCGGTCGACGTCGGCGAACGCCTCGATGGAGGGCATCGCCGCGTCCATCTGCCTCCGCGAGAGCCCGAGGAGCGAGCCGTTCAGGTACGCGTTCTCGCGGCCGGTGAAGTCGGGATGGAAGCCCGCGCCGAGCTCGAGGAGGGCGGACACGCGGCCGTTCACGTCGAGCGTGCCGGACGTCGGCTTCGCCGTCCCGGCGATGAGCTTGAGGAGCGTCGACTTGCCGGAGCCGTTCGAGCCGACGACGCCGAACGCCTCGCCCTTCGCGATGTCGAAGCTCACCTCGCGCAGCGCCTCGACGCGCTCGGCGGGCGCGTACTGCCGCAGCACGACCTCCTTCAAGGTGCGGCGCGCCTCGCGCCGGAGGACGTACGTCTTGCTGATGCGGTCGGCGCGTACGGCAAGACTGTTCATCGCGTGCTGGGCGATGGCTTCCCCCTGGAGCGGGATCCCGTCCTCCGCGAGCGCCTGAGACCGCTTCGGACCCGTGCTTCCAGCTCGAGCATGCAAAGACGCTCCGCGATGAACATCCGCGCTACAGCAGCGAGGGGCAGGTACCGACGCCTGGCCTGGACCTCGAGACGACGACTCAGGTGATCGTCGAGAGGGATCCTGAGCCGCCCCTTCGTTGTCGATCTCATCGCGCGCGACTCTAGCCCGGCTGCCGCGCCGTGGCGATCCGAAAAGCCGCAAGCCCTGTCCGCTCCGCTTCTGACATGGCAGCCCCCGAGCGGCGCCTCTACCGCATCGTGGCCACCGATCCACCATCGGCGCGGGACTTCCTGTCGCGATGGGATCATGGCATGCGCCCACGCTGGCCAGATGCCGCCTTGGAGGACCTCTGGCGCGGGACATCGATGTTCGCGACGGCGGAACACGCGGAGCGTGAAGCGCGGCGCCGTCCCCGGCTCGGGTCGTTCATCGCCGAGGTCGTGCTGACCGAAGACATTCGGGTCGAGAGGACAGGGCGAAAGGGACACCACACCGTGTGGGGCGATCCCGCGAGACTCGTCGCGTCTGTAGTCCGGGTGATGCCTGTGGACTACAGTTCGGTGGAGGGACATGACGAATGAGCTATGAGGTCTGGGACCTTGCTACAGGCAACCTGATCGGAACGTTCGACGACCGAGCTGCGGCGATCGCGTTCCTACACGACGAGGTCGACGCCAGAGGATCTCGGGCGCTCGACGACCTCGCCTTGGACCATGTGCGTGACGATGAGTCGGTGGACGTCGTGGGTCAAGGCCGATCACTGCTCGACCTCATACAGACGGCTGCGCCGACCCGCTGAACCTGCGCGCAAAGTCCGCGAGCAGCTCGCGCCGTTGAGACGAGCCCGTCGTAGCCAGCGGGCGGGTCACCGCTTCTTCGCGGTCGCCATGTAGAACCACCCGAGCACGTCCGCGACGGCCGTGCCGTCGAGCGAGCGGATGAAGCGCGCGTACTTCCACGTCAGCCGCTCGTATCCGCGGAACGTGTACGGCGGGTACACGCCCGCCGAGATCACGCGCACGTCGCCGAGCCCCGCGCCACGGATGAGGCGCGCCCAGTCGCTCTTCTTGAGCTCGCTCTCGTAGATCCCTTCGGCCAGGTGCTCCGAATGCTCCATACGGGCGCGCTCCGCCCAGCGGTAGAGCGACACCTTGCGCGGGACGATGTCGGCGTAGAAGAGGCCGCCCGGACGGAGGATGCGCGACATCTCGGCGAGGACGGGCCGCGGGTCGCGGAAGTGCTCCAGGAGTCCGCCGGAGAGCACGAGGTCGAAGCTCGCGTCCGGAAAGGGCAGGCTGCGCGCGTCGCCGAGCACGCCGGCGACCGGGCGACCGGCGCGCCGCGCGTTCTCGCGCACAGCGTGCATCGCGTACACGGCGTAGTCGAGCGCGACGAGCCGGTACGGGCGCTCGAGGCCCGTGCGCAGGAGCAACCGCCCCGATCCAACCCCGATCTCGATGGCGGACCCCGACGCCGGCAGGAGCGGCCGGAGGTGCCCGATCTTCGTCTCGTCGATGAAGTTGTAGATGTCGCGCCTGCCGGGCTCGTACAGCTCGTGCGGGTCGACCTCGCGCTCCCACGCCTCCGCGTCGCCCTCGCGGAAGCGACGCTCGCGCACGTCGTGCGCTTGTTCACGGGTCATCGACGGCCGAGCGTACGTGGACTGCCGCGCGATAATGCGAACGTGATCACCAGCCGCGCCGGCCGGTTCCTGCGCTCGGCGCGACGGCGCGCCGGCCTGAGCCAGCGCGCGCTCGCGCGCAAGAGCGGCGTCCCGCAGCCGACGATCGCCGCGATCGAGGTCGGGAGCCGTGAGCCCCGGTACGCGACGCTCGAGCGGCTTCTCAGCGCATGCGGCTTCGAGTGGGACATCCACCGACGTGAAGGGGACGGCGTCGATGGCACGCTGATCTCGGACCAGCTTCGGCTGGCGCCGGACGAGCGGATCGAACGGCTCCAACACGGCGCACGATGGCTCACGCAAGCGCGGCCCGATCGCCGTCCCATGAAGGACGCACCTCCCCCGCTCGATGTCCAGCGGATCCTCAAGACGCTGCGGCACCATGACGTCCGCTTCGTCGTGATCGGAGGCCTCGCCGCCCAGGCATGGGGCTCGCCGCGGACGACGCTGGATGTCGACGTCTGCTACGAGCGCGGTCACGAGAACATCACCCGCCTCGCCGCCGCCTTGAGCGAGCTCGGGGCAAGGCTGCGCGGCCGAGGCGTGCCCGACGATCTGCCGTTCGTGCTTGACGCGAGGACGCTCGAGTTGGGCGACCACTTCACGTTCCGGACGGTGGCCGGGGATCTCGACTGCCTCGGGACACCAGCGGGGACCACGGGCTTCGCGGACGTGGCGGTAGAGGCGCAATGGGTCGACCTCTTCGGCGTTCGCGTCCTGCTCGTCCCGCTCGAGGCGCTGATGCGGATGAAGCGGGCCGCAGGACGCGCGAAGGACCGACTTGCCCTCGAAGACCTCGGAGCGCTCCGCGAGGAGCTCGAACGACGAGGCAAGCTCGATACCGCGCCACCAGGCGCGCTGCGTCCCGAGGCGGCGAGACGCCGGACGAGCGCTCCGACGAGACGTCCGAGACGGCCGAGGCGCCGCTGAGGCTTGCCCTCTCCCCCGTGCGGCCCTACTTCGGCAGCGACTCGACCCGCTCGCGCGCGCCCGGCAGCGCGGGCTCCACGGCGAGCGCGCGCTGCAGCCAACCGCGCGCCTCGGCATAGAGGGTCCGCGCACGGGCCGGGTCGCTCGCGCTGATCGCCTTCGCCGCGAATTCGTACTCGAACCCGACGCGGGCGAAGCCCATCGCGTAGTCGAACAGCGCGATGCGCTCCCAGGCGCGATACACGCCGGTCAGCTCGGAGGCGCGAGGGATCCGGTACGCCGCGAGCGCGGCGCGGCTCTGCGCCGCCATCTCCTCGAGCTGGAGGCCCTGGCCGCGCGGCCGGACGTCGTACACGAGCCCGCGTGGCTGCAGGTCGTACGCGTCTGTGGCCTCGTTCTCCGGGACGAAGCGAGCGAACGAGATCGGATGACGGTCGAGGTTCGCGCGGAAGATGTCGAGCGCCCGGACCTGGTCGTTGAACGGGATGTCGACGTCAGGATGCCGACGCGACATCTCCCGGCGGTAGGAGCCGCTCCAGCTCCGACCGACGGAAACGATCGCGACGTCGGGCCGCACGCCCTCCATCTTCTGGAGGTACTCGAGGACGAACGCCTGGTCCGACCTGGTGACGAACACCGCCCCCGGGGGCAGCGTCCCGAAGAGGTCATTCGCGAAGTCACGCGCGACGTGGTTCGCGCTCTGGTCGAGGCGCGCGTAGTTCAACGCGACCGTGATGAGCGCGGCCGCGATCACCGCCCCCGCGGCGATCGTCTCCGTCCGCGCCCTGGCCGCGGCTCGTCGGGCGGCGCCGGCCGCGGCGACGACGGCGAACCCCGCGACCGGCGCGACGACCGCGTGCGACATGAGCAGGAAGCGGTGGAGGATCCAGCGCGCGATCGGGTCAGAGAGGTTCGGGTGCACGTACAGCACGAAGAGCGGCCCGGCGAGGACGAAGCCGATGAGCAGATAGACGGCGTACCAGGTCCGTGTCCGGAGCGCCCACAGCGCTCCGACGGCGAGGGCCGCGCCGTACAGCGGACCGAGGACGGTGAAGGGCTCGGCCACGAGCTCGGGAAGCGATCCCGTCCCGAGCTGCTCGCTCGACGCCAGCACAAGGGTCCCGTACTCCTCGCGGAGGAAGTGACCCACGAGCGCGTCCAAGGAGCCGATCTCCTTCCAGCCCCAGAGCGGCCCGGATGCCGAGGCGAGGGGGAGCGCGACGTATGGCAGGAGCCCGGCGACGAACGCGAGCACGGCGAAGGCGATCAGGGCGGGATCCTTGAGAAGCTCGACGCGCCGCCGCCACATCGCAAAGAGGACCGCCGGCGCGAGCAGGACGATGGACTGATGGTTCGCGATCCCGAGGCCGCCGGCGAGCCCGCCGGCGGCGAGCAGCCATCGCTGCTGCGGGGCCTCGTGCCACAGCGCGACGAGGAACAGCATGGTGACCGCGAGCAGGTCGTTGAGCGGGAAGACCTCCGCGACGAGCGACCACGACCAGAAGAGCGGCTCGACCGCGAGCAGCGCCGCGGCGACGGCCGCGCCGGCGACGCTGCCGGTGAAGCGGAGCGTCGCGGCATAGGTGACCCCGAGCGTCGCGGTGTGGCTCACGACCGAGAGCAGGACGATCCGGAACGGCGGGGGCTCGACAGGGATGTGGCCGACGAGCCAGCCGAGCATCGTGAAGAGCGGGTACCCCGGCGGATGGGCGACGCCGAACGTGAGCGCCACGCCGGTGAGCTCCGGGTTGTCGCCGAACATGACGTCGCGCGCGGCGGTCGCCAGATACAGCGCGAGCGCCGCGAGGACCACGCCGGCTCCGACAGCGACCGCCACGCGCCGCGATGCCGCGGTCGCCGTACGCGGCTCTGCCCCAGCGGGTGCGTGGTGGACGCGGGCTCGACGCGCGGTCGCTCGCGGCATCAGCCCGGCAGCCTATCGACGCGCCGTGCCGCCGCGCGCCATCCGCCCAGGACCAGGACGACCGCGAGCGCGATCCATCCGATCGTCAGCGCGACGCTCGCGAGGTCGAGGCGCACGAGCGACGGGAAGACGGGACCGACGTCGACGCCCAGCGCGCGAGCGAGGAGGTCGAAGAGCGCGCCGGACGATCCGTTCGCGCGGACGTCGACCGCGAGGTCGTAGCGGATGTTCGGCAGGACCGCGTACACGTACGCGACCACGGCCGACGCCGCGACGGCCGCCCACGCGGTCGCGCGCGCCCAGCGGGGACCGCGCAGGACCACGTCCCACCCCCCGGCGACGAGGGCCACGAACAGCGGGATCGACCCGAGCAGGTACCGCGACGGCGGTGACCCGTCGGCCCACCAGTACGCGATGTCCGCGATGTACACGAACGACAGCAGGCCGCCGAGCGCGAGCGCGGCGATCGCGGCGCCGTCGCCGGCGCGCCAGCGCCGCCAGAGCGGCACGATCCCCACGAGCGCGAGGAGGTACACGGGCGCGCGCGGGACGAGCCCGAAGACGCGGTCGAAGACGAGCCCGGGCGCGCCGATCCACGGCGCGTACGTGAGCACGGGCTGTTGCTCGCGGATGAGGAAGTAGCCCGCGCTCGGCAGGAAGAGGCCGAAGGTGCGCCAGTTGAGGAACGCGAGCGCGAGGACGAGCGTCGCGAACGGCACGCCCGCCGCGACCAGGCGCGTCGCGAGCGCGCGGAGGTCGCGGTCGCGGGTCCACGGCCGCACCGCGGCGAACGCGATGACGAGGCCAACGCCGGCGACGATCGGCCACGCGCGGGTCGACAGCCACGGCAGCGACCCGGCGAGCGCGCTCGCCGCGACGAGCGCGCGGACCGACGCGCGCTCGCCCGCGCGGATGGCGCGCGCGGCGGCCACGAACACGAGCGCGGTGAGCAGCTCCGGGTACACCTGCGTCGTGTACGTGAGGACGGGGTGCGCGAGCGCGGTGGTCGCGGTCGCGAGGAACGCGACGCGCGGGGTGAAGCGGAGGTCGCGCAGCAGCAGGTAGAGCTGCGCGACGAGCGCCGCGCCGACGAGGCACATGAGCGCGAGGACGCCGAGGCGGCCGCCGGCCGCGTACGGCGCGACCGCCAGGATCGGCAGGCCGAGGTCGCGGATCGAGTACACGGCGCTGCCGACCTCGACCGCGTGCATGTCCGGCAGCCGGTCCAGGTAGAAGGCGCGGTAGCGCTCGAGCGCGTAGTCGTTGCGAACGTCGAGGTCGCGGTCGTAGAGGAGGCTCTGCGTCACGAGGAGGTAGTGCGGCTCGTCCGACGCGGTCGGCATGACCGCGCGGTGGTACGGGAGGAGCACGAGCATCGCGACGAGCGCGATACCGGCGAGGTGCAGCGCCGCCGCGCGGTCGCTCAGCCGGTCGAGCGCGGAGCGGAGCGCGACGAGCGCGTTGAGCGCGTACCCGACCGCGACGAGCAGGTACATCGCGCCGAGCTGGCCATTCACGAGCCCGGCACCGCCGAAGTGCATGGCGAGCATGAGCGCGAGCGGGACGAGGTAGAGCGCGTAGTGCCGCGCGAACGCGCGACGGCGGTCCTCCGCCCCGAGCGCCCGAGCGAGGACGGCCGTGCCGGCGGTCGCGAACGCGAGCGCGAGCGGCAGCCAGCGCCGAACGAGGCTCACGGGAACGGGGTCGTCCACGGCGCCGACCCAGGGCTGGAGCGACGCAATGGTCGTCCACGCGATGAGCACGGCGTTCGCGCCGAGGAACATCGTGAGTGGATCGAGTGCGACCCTCGGCATCGCGCGACGCGTGCCCGACCACAGGAGCCACGCCGCGGCGGCGAGCGCGGGGACGAGCGAGAGGTACGCGACCACGTACCAGTCCGGCACGACCGGTTGGAACGAGGGCAGCCACGCGAGCGGATCGACGCCGAGCACGCGTCCCATGGCGTCGCGGATCTTGTCGTCGAACGCCGAGTTCAGGGCGAGCGACGGGACCGCATTGAGGATGAGCGAGGTGATGACGCTCAGCCCGACGAGGACGCCGACGACGGCGCGCGTCAGCGGGCCGCGCGCCGCGACGAGGCCGTAGGCGACGAACGGCGTCCAGAGCGGGAGCACGTCGACGAAGTAGCGCGCCGGTGGCGCGTAGCCGCCTTCCCACAGGCGGAAGAACGCGAGCGCGAGGACGCTGATCCCGACCGCGAGCGCCGCGGGCAGGAGGCGGCCACGATCCGCGCGCAGCGCGGGGATGAGGCCCACGAGGCCGGCGAAGACCCACGGCGCGCTCCCCGCGAGGCCGAAGGTCCGGTCGAACAGGATCGCCTGGAGCGTGACCCAGACCTGCAGCGTGATCGAGGCGCTCCGCGTCACCTCTTGGGCCTGCGCCGTCCCGAACGCGTAGCCCGCGTAGGGCACCGGCACCCCGTACAGCGCCGCGTTCATGACGACGGCGACGAGCGCGACGAGCGCCGTCGCGACTGCGGCGCGCAGCCGCGTGGCCGGGTCGCGCAGGAGGAACGGCAGGAGGACGAGGAGCGGCACCGCGTCGCGCGGCGTGAGGAACACCGTGAGCGCGAGCGTCGCGGCCGCGAGCGCGGGCCGCCGGACCGGCGCGGTCCATCCGGCGCGGTAGGCGGTCGCGATGAGCGCGGCGCCGACGACGTTCGGGTACACGTGGGTCGCGAGGAGCGAGAGGGGCGCGCACGCGCTCGCGATCAGCCAGGTCCATCCGGCGACGCGAGGGCGGGCCGGCATGAGGTCGCGCAGGATCAGCAGGATCTGCCAGCTCGTCCAGGCGCCGGCGAGGGCCATCACGAGGCCCGCCCCGACGCGGCCGGCGACCGCCCAGCCGGGAAGGATGAGCAGGGGGAGCGCGTAGCCCTGGATCGGCCGCGGACCGAGATCGGTGTTGGCGACGTGCGTCGCGACGTCGTCCGGCGACGGGGGGATCCCGAGCAGGCGCGTGAAGGCATCGGCATCGATGCCGACCGCGAGGCTGCCGCGCGCGAGCTGGTCGGCGAAGAGCAGGTAGTGGATCTGGTCGCCGAACGGGAGCGACGCGACCGGCAGCCACGCCGCGGCCGCCGCGTAGCCTCCGAACGCAACGACGACCGCGAGCCAGGCGGGCGCGCGGCCGGAGACCACCGCGAGCGCGCCCGGAGCGACCCGCACGACGACGATCGCGATCGCGACGACGCCACCGAGATCGCGAGACCACGGCCCGAGCGAGATCACCGCGAACGCCCACGCCGCGGCGGCGAACGAGACGGCGTCCGCGAGGAACGCGCGCAACGGCGACCAGGCCGTCCGGCCCGCGACGGCGGCGGCGACGCTCCCCAGAGCGCTCGCGACCAACACGGCGAGCGCGAACGCTGACGCGACCTCTGGGTCCGGTGCGTGGCCGACGAACGTGGACCGCTCCAGGCCGCGCCACAGGAACGCCCACCCCGCGACGGCGAAAGCAGCGTGGATGACCGAGGTCACACGTGGGACCTTACGATCGGCCGCCGGCCAAGGCGGTGCGCGTGTCACACTCGCGCCGTGCTGGAACGGGAGTTGGCCGCGCGCGAGCGGCAGCGGGCGCGTCTCGAGGCCGCGCTGCCCGCAATGGTCGAGCGCCTCAAGGCGCTGGGCGCCCGACGCGTGATCCTCTTCGGCTCGCTCGCGCGGGGAGACGTCGGCAAGCGCAGCGACCTCGACCTCATCGTCGTCCTGGACGCGCCCGGCAGGTTCCTCGACCGGCTCGCTCTCGTCGACGAGGCGCTCCGCGACCGTGACGTCGCGCTCGACGCGCTCGTGTACACGAGCGAGGAGTTCGCCCTGCTCTCGCGCGCGCGGCCCTTCCTGCGCCGCGCGCTGCGCGAGGGGCGCGTCCTCTATGCGGCCTGAGGCCATGGCCGAGGCCGCGCGCTGGCTCGCCCAGGCCGAGCGCGACCTGGCCGCGGCGCGCGATCTGGCGCGGACCGGCCACCACAACGTCGCGTGCTTCCAGGCGCAGCAGGCGGCCGAGAAGGCCGCGAAGGCCGTGCTCTACGCCCGCGGCGCGGAGGACGTCTTCGGTCACTCCGTGCGCGAGCTGCTTCGGTCGGCCGCGGCATCCGCGCCCGCGCTTGCGGCCCTCGACGACGCGGCGATGCGGCTCGACCGCCTCTACATCCCCACGCGCTACCCGAACGGGCTTCCGGGCGGCATCCCGGCGGACGCCTTCAGTGCCGCAGACGCGACCGAGGCGATCTCGCAGGCCGAGGCGCTCCTCGCCGCCGCTCGCGCGACAATCGGCTGAGGCGGGCAGCGACCGCCGTGGGCGCTCGGCACGCCGTGCCCTCGTGGACGCTGGCGCTCGCGGGCGCGTCGGCTGTCGTGTTCCTCCTCCTCGCTGCGCTCGTCGCACTGCGGCTCACCGGGCCGAGCGACCTCGGGTGGATGCTCGCGTTCCAGTCGGTCGCGTCCTATCCGCTCGACGTCGTCGCGAACCTCCACACGCTGATCGGCCTGCTCAACGTCACGCTGCCGCTCGCCGCGATCCTCTGCGTCGTGACGTGGCGGCGCGTCGGCGGGCAGGCGTGGCTCGCGCCGCTCTTCATCCTCGCCACAGGTGCGATCGAGCTCGCCTTCAAGTACCTCGTCGCCCATCCAGGTCCGCCCGCCGAGTTCGTGCGGGCCTTCGCGTATCTCGGGCCGCCGGCGGAGTGGCGGCCGCCCTTCTCGTTCCCGAGCGGGCACCTCGCCCGGCTGACGTTCCTGTCGCTGGTCGTTATAGGCCTGTGGCCGCACCGCTGGCTCGCGGTCGCGCTCGCCGCGTTCCTCGCGTTCAGCGTGTTCCTGCGCGTCTACATCGGGGACCACTGGATCAGCGACGCGCTCGGCGGCGCGGCGCTCGGCTCGTCGGCCGGCGCGCTCGCGGTCGGATGGATGCGCGCTACCGCCCGGACTTCGGGTCACAAGTAAGCAGAGCACATCGTGTTACAGTGTCGGACATGCCGCAGCGGCACTTCTCCGTGCGCCTCCCGGAGGCGGACCGCGCACGCCTAGCCGAGCGGTCGCGTGAGACTCGCCTCAGCGAGAGCGATCTCGCGCGGCGCTACGTGAGCGAGGGCCTGCGCCGCGACCTGCACCCGGGGATCACGATGCGACCAGGACGGGTCGGAGGGAGGCCGGCCCTCGGGGTGCGGCCGCGGCTCGAGGTCGCCGTGGTCGTCGAGACCTGGGAGCAGAACGACCGCGATCAGGACGCGGTCGCCGCGGCCCACGGGATCTCCGCGCCGGACGTCCAGGCCGCGCTCGCCTACTACGCCGACTTCCGCGAGGAGATCGACGAGATCATCGAGCGCAAGCGCAAGGTCGCGGAGCGGCACGAGCGCGTTCTCGCCAGGCAGATCCGCCTTCGTTGAAGCTCCTGCTCGATGAGATGTATCCGTCGAAGCTGGCCCGGGAGCTCAAGCGGCGCGGCCATGACGTCGTGGCCGTCGAGGGCCGACCGGAGCTCCGCGCGATGGAGGACGAGGCCCTCCTGATGGCCGGGACGGCCGAGGGCCGCGTCCTCGTCACGGAGAACGTGGCCGACTACCCGGAGATCGCGGCGACGCTCGCGACGGAGGAGCAGGCCAACTGCGGGGTCATCGTCGTGCCCTCGCGCACGTTCCCTCGGACCGAGCGCGGACTGGGCCTTCTGATCCGCGCTCTCGAGGCGTATCTGGTGGAGCACTCGGACGCGCAGAGCGTTCCCGGCGGCATCCACTGGCTGTCCGCTCCCGCCTGATCCGCACCGACGGCTGCATCTTGTTCGTCGGCGTGGGTAACCTCATGGGCCGTGCCGATCTACGACTACCGCTGCCAGAGCTGCCGCGGACGGTTCGCCATGTTCTTCCGCTCGTTCTCTGTGGTAGCGACCGCCGTGCGCTGCCAGCACTGCGGGAGCGAACAGGTCGCGCGCCTCGCCCCGCGGGTGGCGACCGTGACCAGCGAGGACGCCCGCCTCGACCGACTGGGCGACCCGTCGTCGCTCGGCGAGGTCGACGAGAACGACCCCGCTTCCGTGGCCCGCTGGGCGAAGCGGCTCGGGCGCGAGATGGGCGAGGATCTCGGCGACGAGTTCGACGGCGCCATGGACGAGCTCGCCGCCGGGCGGATGCCCGACGGCGAGCCGGATCCGATCCCGTACCAGGGGGATGACTAGGCCGCTACTGCGTCACGATGGTGCACGTCGTGTTGGACACGACGGTCGGCAAGGTCCCGGTGTACAGGCTCGGCGTGTACGTGTCGGTGCCGATGGTCGTGGTGGACTGCACGGTGAACGTCGCGAGGCCGTTCGACATCGTCTGCGGATTCGCCGTCACGAGGGTCGTGTACGAACCCGACGACCGCGCGAGCTGGACCGAGTACGAGCCTACCGAGATGTCGTTGCCCGACTGATCCTTCAGGCGCACCAGCGCGACGGACGTGGAGGATCCGTTCGCGGTGATGGTCGACGGACTGAAGGTGCAGCCCAGATGGTCCGCCGATCCGGGTGTGAAGACGATCGTCGCGCTCGCCCCGGTGATCCCGCTGGCCGTGAACGACACCAGACACGCGCTGTAGGCACCGTTGCTCGTGAACTCGAACTCCGCCTGGCCCCCGCTCGTCGCCGGGGACACGGAGATCACCACGTTGCCGCCGCCGGCGCTGGCGCAGGTGTTGCTGTCGAGCGCCGCGGTGATCGCGAGGGACGAGCTCGTCACGCGGCTGCCGAGGGCGTCCTTCACCGCGACCTTCACCTTGGTCAGGCTGGAGGACCCGGCCGGATGCGGCGAGTTGTTCGACACCACGCCGAGCTGCGTCGGCTGGCCGACGATCTGCGTGGTCAGGGTCGCGGAGCTCGAGGCGATGCCCGAGGTCCGCGGGGTGGCCGTGAGCCGGCAGCCTCCCGGCACCGTCGTCGATGTGATCGTGAACTCGACACGGCCCTGGACCGTCGTCGCGGAACCCGAACCGGCGCCGGCGGTGCCGCCCGTTCCCGTCGCGACCCCGGTGACGGTGCAGACGTTCGACCCGGTGTCACGGGAGACGTCGATCACGGTGCTGCTGTCACCCACGACGCGCGCGCCGTTGGCGTCCTGGACGTCGACCTGGAGCTTCGTGGTCGACACGCCGTCGGCCGCGATCGGGTTGTCGACGAAGCTGGCCGCCGTCTTCGTGGCGGCACCGGCGGCGGCGCTCGTGATCAAGACGCTGCAGCTCGTCAGGTTGGAGCCCGACGCCGAGACCACGATGTCGCCGGTCACCGTCGTCGGCGTGACGGTGACGGTCAGGACGCCGTTCGTCGCCGCGAGGGCGCCGCTCGCGGAGAGCGTCGCGAGGGTGGGCGTCGCATTCGTCACGTTGACCGCCGGCGTGCCGGTGGTCACGGTGTTCCCGTTCGCGTCCTTTACGGTGAACGTGAGGGTCGAGGTCGTGCTGCCGCCGGCCATCAGGGTGGTGGGGTTCGCGCTGCACGTGATCTGCGACGCGGCGCCGAAGACAGTGACCGGCGCTTCGGCGGTGAGGCTGCCGATGCTCGCTTTCACCGAACACGGTTGGCCGCTCGAGGTCGTCGCCGTCGCGACGAAGAGTCCGGCCGACGTGACGCCACCGCATCCGCCGACCACGGTCCAGCTCACGGTGCCGGTGAGGTTCGTCGTCGCCGTGAACTGCTGTTGCCCGGCGACGGCGACGGACGTGGACGTCGGTGAGATCGTGAGCGTCCCGGTCGCCTGTGGGGTCGTGTTCACCTGGTAGTACCCCTCGGGGCGGAGCATGGTCCCGGTCGCTATCAGTCCGACGTCGCCGTTGAAGGTGGTCGCAGTGCCACCCGCCGTACCGGCGGGCACCTTGAAGTTCCAGATGAAGAACCCGTTCTGCCCCGGGGAGGTCGTCGCGCTCACCGTCGAATAGACCGTCGTCGAGTACCAGCCCTGGGCATACGACGCGTTCGGTGACGCGACGTTGCAGGTCGTCTTGTCGGAGAGGCAGACGAGGAGGCCGACCACGCCGGCCGTCCACGGCTGGATGCCGTCGTTGAAGAAGATGACGCTGAACTGACCGCTCTCGCCGGCGGCCTTGCTCTCGAAGACCGACTCGCCGGCATAGCTCGAGCTGTAGCCGTTGCCCGCGATGGGGTTCGCGCTCGCGGTCCCTCCCGTGGTCATCAGGACGCTCCCTGCGAGAACGAGCGTCAGCGCGATGGTGGTCGATCTGCGCATCGCATACCCCTTTCAGTGGCGAACGGAAAAAAAGGGCGTTGTCTCGTGAGCATCGCACATGACGTGCGACAGGTGGTAGGTCCCTTACGGATCTCTTACTCGAGCGCTCGTTCGCCCGCCGAGCTCTCTACAGGGCCGCTTCGAACTCGTCCTTCGACCGCGTGAAGTAGGCGGCCCCGAAGGCGAGGGACAGCAAGGCGAACGCCGCCGGCCAGACGAGGGCGATCCACTGGGGTCCCTCGCCGTCGAGGAGCGCGCGCTGGTATCCCACGATGACCGCGGTCATCGGATTCGCGTAGAGGAGGAGCTCTTCGCGCGGACGATCCGCGACGATGGATACCGGGAAAAGCACGGGCGTCAGGAAGTACCACGCCATCAGCAGCACGCCGAGGATGTGCTGGACGTCGCGAAAGAACACGTTCAGCGCGGAGAGCAGATAGGCGAGGCCGAGGCCCATCACGGTCTGGATGAGCAGGAGCACCGGAACGTAGAGGAGGCCTTCGGGATGCCGCGGCCCGAAGACGGCGAGCACGACCACGAGCACGAGGAGCGTGAGCACGAAGTTCACGAGCGCGGCGAGCACCGCGGATGCGGGTAGCAGCGCGAGCGGCAGCCGGACCTTCTTTACGATCCCGCCATTGGCGACGATCGCCGATGCGCCGCTCGTGAGCGCCGTCGCGAAGAACGTCCAGGGAAGGAGCCCGACGAAGAGGAAGATCGCGTAGGACTGCTCCCCGGTCAGCGTCCGCGGGCGCACGCCGAAGAGCACGCCGAAGAGGATCCAGAACACGACGAGCTGCGACAGCGGCATCACGAAGTGCCACGCGAACCCGAGGGCGGATCCCTTGTAGCGCGCGCGAAGGTCGCGCCACGCGAAGTCGAACAGGAGCTCGCGACGCGACACCAGGGTCCCCAGCTCGGCGATCATCGTCCGAAGTCTGTACGCTTGCTCGACACCCAGGAAGGGAGGGCTCCCATCAAGCCCATCCACGCGGCAGCATGCCTGTCACTCCTCCTCGTCGTCGCCGACACCGGCGGCCTTGTCGCGACCGAGCCCGCGACCACGCCCGTACAGGCTTCGTGGTTCGGCCCGGGGCTGTACGGCAACCGCACCGCCTGCGGCCAGGAGCTCACGACGAGCCTCCTCGGTGTCGCCCATCGGACGTTGCCCTGCGGCACCGTCGTCACGCTGCGCTACGGCGATCGGTCCGTCGACGTGCCCGTCGTCGACCGCGGCCCGTTCAACTATTCCCGCGAGTTCGACCTCACGTTCGCGACGAAGACCGCCCTGGGATGCCCGGACATCTGCAGGGCATCCTGGCTGCGCTGACCCGCCGACCGCCTCACGTCCGCGCAGACCAGTCGTAGGGGATCCCGGGAGCGTCGTGCGCGATGCGCTCTTCATCGGGATCCGTCGGGTCGTACACCCGGTCTGGGAAGTTCACGATGAGCGCGGGGGACGTGCCGAGCGTCTTGTAGCCGTGATACACGCCCGGGGGGACAAAGACCGCGAATGGCTCCTTCCCGTCGGCCACCCGCTCCTCCACGGCACCGAACGTCGCCGAGCCGGAACGACCGTCGTACAGGGGGAGCACGGCACGACCCTGGACGACGACGATCATGTCCGTCTGCCGATGGTGCCAGTGCCAGCCTCGGATGACCCCCGGGAGATTGAGCGTGATGATCGCCTGGCCGAAGCGGGTGAACTCCGGCCAATCCGAACGGAGGAGCTCCGTGAGCGAGCCGCGCTCGTCCCCGTGCGGCTCGAGCCGTCGGACGCGGACCCCTTCGATCTTCGAGGCCATCGACATGTGACCCACCGTAACAGCCTGGTATCAGCGACCGGAAGTACTGCCCGCGGATTCAACCCGTCAGCGCAACGTCGCTCTCGAAGGCGTCCGCGGGCGTACGGTAGCCGAGGGTCTTGCGCGGCCGGGTGTTGAGGCGCCGGGCGATCTCGTTCAGCTCGGCCTGGCTGTGGCGTGAGAGGTCGCTGCCGCGGGGGAGGTACTGGCGCAGCAGGCCGTTGATGTTCTCGTTCGTGCCGCGCTGCCAGGGCGAGCGCGGATCGCAGAAGTAGACCTGCACGTCGGTCGCGACGGTGAAGCGCTTGTGCTCCGCCATCTCCATGCCGCGGTCCCAGGTGAGCGTTGCGCGCAGCTCGCGGGGGAGCATGCGGATGCGCCGCTGCAGTGCCTCGGCCACCGTCGCGGGATCCTTGCGCTCGAGCTTGATGAGCATCACGAAGCGCGAACGCCGCTCGGCGAGCGTGGCGACATGGCTGTTCTTGCTCCCGGAGAGCAGGTCGCCCTCCCAGTGCCCGGGGACGGCGCGGTCCGCCGCGGCGGCCGGACGCGCGCTGATGGGCACCGCGTCCACGATCCGCCCCCGGCCCTGACCACGCGGCGTCGCATGTTTGGCGCGCCGGATCGCGCGGCGGGTGCGCAGGTGGGTGTGGAGCTCCCTTCGCAGCGCCCCGCGGGCCTGGATGAAGAGGCTGCGGTAGATGGTCTCGGCCGACACGCGCATAGCGTTGTCGGCGGGGAAGGCCCGCACAAGCCAGCCACTGATCTGCTCGGGCGACCAGTCGAGGGCCAGCTTTGCCGCGACGACGGCGCGCAGCTCCGCGTTCCGCGCCAACAGGCACACCTGCGGGCGACGCGCCCGCTCCCAGGCGCGTGCGTCGGCCCGCACGGCGCGGTAGTGCTCGCGGCCGCCAGAGCGGCCGACCTCACGGCTGATCGTCGACGGCGCACGCCGGAGCGCCGCGGCGATCGCGCGCACCGATCCGCCGCGCGCCAGGCGACGCGAGATCTCCTCGCGCTCGTAGAGCGTCAGCGCCGATGCCCGGCGTGTGCGTTCGCGCGGGACGAAGCCACCGGTCGGCCGAACGGCGTCGTAGACCCTGTGCACTCGTAGCGCCAGGGGAGCGCCGATCTCGCTGAGCGGCTGGCCGGCTCGCCACCGCTGCCACAGCTCGCGACGCTCCGCTGCGGATAGACCAGGACGAACGTACTGGCCCACTTGGATCCCTCCCGACGCGACGCCGAAGTATCAGCCGTTGCGCATACGGGTTGGATCCGCCCCCCCTAACCGGCTCCGCAGGGCGGCCGTTAGCCGAGTGACGAGCGGGACGACCCGCTCCGGACCAGGAGGAACAGTGATGCTGGGTAAGCTGCTTTCGTTGCTGGCGGCAGGCAAGGCTGGCGGCGTCGCCGCGGCCGCCATCGTCGCCGGCGCCACGACGGTGAGCGTGATGACCACGTCACCGGAGCTCCAGGACACCGTCGCGCAGATGCTCTCGCCGGGCATGTCAGAGCTCGCGAAGGCGGGCAAGATCCACGACGATTGCGAGGGCGGCCAGCCTGTCGTCGTCGCGCAGCGCAACGCCGCGGACAAGCTCCTTCGCGCCGCATACCAGGACGAGCACAAGCGGCTCGTCGACCTCCGCGGTGGGAAGGATGTCGATCACCAGAAGGCCAACGAGATCCTGCAGAAGGCCGACCGCGACCTCCGCGGCGTCCTCACGCAGGCCCTCAACGACGTCGCCGCACAGACGCTCGGCCGCGAAGGCCAGCTGAAGGCGTCCGCGACGCCGAGCGCGAACCCGAGCGGCACGCCGACGGCAACGCCGACGGCAACGCCGACCGCGACGCCGACATGCACGCCGACGCCGAGCGCGACCCCGACGCCGACGGCGACCGCGACCCCCACGGCGACCGCGACGGCCACGGGCTCACCGAGCACCGAGCTGAGCGGACGCGAGGCCGTGGCCGCGCGCGTGACGCTCAACGCGACCCTACAGGGGATCGTCGTCAAGGCGAAGGCTGACATGAAGACGATCGTCGACAAGGCAGCGACGGACGTCGCCGCGCTGCCCGCCGCCGAGCGCGGGAAGTCCGGCGAGCACGGGAAGCCCGACGCGACGAACGAGCGCGGCAACTCGGGGGACAAGAAGGACGAGCACAAGCCGTCCGTGCCCCCGGGCAAGCCGAGCTCGGTCCCGGGCAAGCCCTGATCCGCTAGCCCTCCATATCCCCCACCCCAAGTGAACGCCCCGCCGGTCCGGCGGGGCGTTCGCGTTCATCGGCCGCGGACACTGCGTCCTCTGGTCCTATTCAGTACCGGGACGAATCACCGAGTGCCCGCAGGATCCGACGTGCGATCGGCGTGTCTGCGGCACGCAGATCGCGGACACCCCCGGGGTCCCCCACCTCGATCCGAGCTTGGCCGCGGTAGCGCAGCAGGCTCTTCGACCACAGGCCGCCAGCGTCCATGCCCAGGGCGACCGTGAACTGGTCGATCGCCTCCTGCGTTCGGCCGGCCCGATACAGGGCGAGGCCTGTGAAGAACCGGACGCTCTCCACGAGCTCGGGTCCCATCTGATCAGTGGGAAGCAAGCGGTACGACCGGACCGCCGCCGCGTAGTCGCCACGCAACTGCGCGATGCGCGCACGTTCGTAGGTCAGGAGCTCGGCTTCGTCGGGCCGGATCGGTCCCGACGAGCGTGCTGAGGTTTCCGCTGGCGGGGGCCTGCTGACGTTCGTCCCCATGCTCGGATCGACAACGGGGATCCCGCGGATTTTGGTGACCGCGCGCTGAATGACCTCTGCGCCAGCCGCGTATGGGAACGTTCGGAAGGGACGGCCCCGCAGAAAGTCCTCCACCCGAAGGTCGGGGAGCTGAGACGAGTACCCGATCTCAGCGAGGAGCGTCGGTGTCGCTGCGAGATCCTCAACGGTCAACGGATGTCCCGCCCTGTCCGTCGGAAGGACCCCGAGCCATGGGTCGACCATGATCCAGCGACCCTCGAACAACACTTGAGCGATCGTGTGTGGGGAGGAACCGATCTCATCGAATAGGAAGAGGAGGCGAGCGTCATAGCCAACGAGCGTCGCAAGGGTCGCGAACACATGCGCCGACTGATCGCAGTCTCCGAATCCACGCCGGACGATGCTGTAGACGTTGTCCGCGACCAAGCGATCCGGCGCCGCGTACTGAGGCCGCACGTTCTCGTGCGTCCAGTCGACCAGCGCCCGCAGCTTCGAGACATCATCTCGGGGGTCGGTCGTGACTCGACCGCTCACGTCCCGGAGCAGAAGGAGGCCCGCGAGCGTCTCGTACCCGTTCACGAGGACGCTCTCCCGATCGGCCATGAGCGGACTGAAACTTGTGCTCAGCGCGGATACGCGTTCGAGCTCGTGGAGTCCCAGCGCACTCGTGGCGATCGTCGTCGCACCCATGACGACCCCCAGCGCTACCTTCCGCACGTTCACGGGACCGGCGCCGGGATCCTACCCCCAACGGGTCCCGCCGAGAAGCCTGGGCGCTCGCCTTCGCCGTCGTACGACGAGGCGGAGCAGGCTCGACGCCGGGACCGCAGCGAGCACGAACAGGGACCACTCGATCTGCCAGCGGTGCCGGCCCTCGACGTAGTACACAGCGTGCACGACCGAGACGCTCACGAGCGCGATGGCCAGGAGCACGAGCGGCTCGTGCTCCCCGGAACGGGCGAGGATCACCGCCCCGGCGGCCGCGAGGGCAAGGAGAGCGACGTAGTAGGCGCCGTAGATCGCGACCCATCCGGATGGGTAGAGCGTCCCGGTCCGCGGCGAGAACCACCAGAACTCGAACAGTCTCACCAGGTCGCGCCTCACCGTTCCCATGGGATCCGATGCGATGAAGGCCAGGGCCTCGTCCCGGAAGATGCGATCCTGTTCGACCTCTGGACGACCCCACACACGGGATCGGAGTTCCGGGTCGGCCTCGAGCATCGGGCGGACGTCCGCGGTGAGGGCCCCACCGGCCGCGTTCGGGTTGTTCCCGTACCAGAGCACCTCGTTGGCCGTCGCGGTGATGATCGGCGCGCCGAGGAGGGTGGCGTTCCTCACTAGCCACGGTGAGACGACGGTCACCGCGACGACGACGCTCAGGCCCGCGAGCGGCCCGACGAGACGGCGGGGGAGCGTGGCGGACCCGGCCATCCACGCGAAGGCGAGCGCGATGAACACAAGGAAGGTCGCTCGCTCGAGCGCCACAGCACCGACGACGAGGCCGAGCAGCACCGCGCGTGACGCGGACGGCCGTTCGCGGAGCGCCACCAGAGCGAGCAGGGAGAGCGCCATGAGGAATGCATCGAGCGGGAGCGCGTGGATCTTTCCGCCGAGGACGAGGAGGCCGGGATGGGTGGCAGCGGCCGCGCCGGCGAGCGCGGCAGCGTCGGGATCGAGCCATCGTCGCGCGAGCGCGTACGTGGCGAGCGTGAGGCCGACCGCGAACCCGAGCTGGACGAGGCCGGGTCCGAGGGGGGACTGTCCGAACACCGCGTAGGCGCCGGCGAGGATGAACGGATAGAGCGGTGACGCGAATGCCCGGTTCGACGTTCCCAGATGCGGGTATACGTATCCGTCCCCCCCGACGATGCTGCGCGCGATCGCGTCGTACTCGAAGGCCTCCGGTGCCGTGTACAGGCCGAGCGCGAGCTGCGCCGCGAGGTGGGCGAATAGGGTCAGCGCGACGAGCGCCACGACGGTCGCGCGCGCCGTCACTCGCGATGCGCCTGCGGCTCGTGCGGCGGCAATGGCAGCGTGGCCGCGTCCGAGCCGACCCCGGTGATCTGCCGGACGAGATACAGCGGCCGACGTTGGCTCTCGCGGAGACCGCGGCCGACGTACTCCCCGATGATGCCCAGGATCAAGAGCTCGACCCCGGCTAGCACCGAGACCAGGATGGCGAGCGTCGGAAAGCCGGGTTGCAGCTCGCGCCCAGTGATGACGAGCAGGAGGATGCCCAGGCCATACGCGATCGATCCGATGGTGACGAGACAGCCGAGGATCGATGCGGCTCGAAGGGGGACGATCGTCATCGCGGTGGTCGCGTCCAGTGCGAGCGTCAAGAGGACCCGCAGGCGGTAAGTACTGCCGTCCCGGATCCCCGCGGGAGCCTCGACCTCGATCACGGCCTGGCGGAACCCCAGCCATGCGCCGAGCCCGGCGATGAACCGGTGTTGCTCACGAAGCGAACGGAACGCACGGACGTAGCTCTGCCGCATCGCGCGGAGCATGAGCTGCTGTGTGACGAGGCGTGGACCGACGAACGACCGCAAGATGGCCCAGAACACCGCGGCAGCGATCCGCCGCGGCAGCCGGCCCGAACGGGTCGCGCGGCGGGCGAGGACGACGTCGTTGCCATCGCGCAGGAGCGACAGCATCCGTGGGATGGCGGACGGAGGATCCTGCAGGTCCGAATCCATGACCACCACCATCTCCGCCGTCGCGAAGTCGAGGCCGGCCGAGACCGCGATGTGCTGACCGAAGTTGCGCGAGAGCTCGACGGCGGTGATGTTGGATCGCTCAGCGGCCAGGCCGGCGACGACGTCCCAGGATCGGTCGGGGCTGCCGTCGCAGACGAAGATGACACGCCAGCGGACCCCGAGCGGCGCCACCGCCGCCTCGATCGCGTTGAAGAGCGTTCGAACGGACGACTCGTCGCGGTACACCGTGACGACGATGTCGACGTCAGCGGGGGCCGTCACCCGCGCGCCGACAGGCAGGTTCAATTGGTATGCCCCGCCCTCGCGCGGCGGGCAAGCGCGACCAGTGAGGCGCCGAACGGAAGGGCCGATCGCGGTGCCGAGATCTCGATCGCGGCGACCAGATCCGCCGCGGCTGCGAGGGGCGCGGGTGGCGTCGCGAGATTGGCGCGAACGACATCACGAGCGCGCGCGCTCGACGGCTGGACCGACCCCGGCTTCCACCGCAGCCGACGGACCAGGAGAAGCGGCCACAGCCAGGAATTGAAGTGACGGAGCGACACGACCATGAGGCCGGCATCCCGGAGCGAACGCCGGAGGTCCGACGCGGAGTACCGCCGCTTGTGCCCGGAGATCTCATCGACCGCGCTCCACAACCGAGGGTCTGCGGGGACAGTGATCGCGATGTGGCCGTCATCCCCGACCCGCTCGGCGGCGGCACGGAGGAGCGATACGTCGTCATCAACGTGCTCGAGCACGTCGCCGAGGACGATCAGGTCGACCGGCCCGCGGACGGGGACGCGCCCGGCGGCCGCCCGGATGAGCTGCCCACGTACCCGCCTGCGCGCGACCTCGAGACCCGCGACATTCATGTCGACCCCACAGCCGATCATTCCCGCCCGCTCGAGGCCGGCCAGGAGAAGCCCCGTCCCGCAGCCGACGTCTAGCACGGTGCGGCCGCGAAGTGACCCCGTCGCACGCAGCGCGTGAAGCAGGGCACGGGAGCGCGCGCGGAACCACGGGTGACGCTCTTCGACGGGGACGAGCGCGCCGTAGTGCGACTCCGAATAGTCAAGTGGCGCGGAGGCTCCACACAGGCGTAGGATCCCGGCCGACGCATCGTATCGGCGGCCGCAGGCCGGGCAGGCGACGTGGGATGCCGGCGGTGAGGAGAGCCTGATCGGCGCATCGCACGAGTCGCAGATGACGTCGAACTCAGGCGGGAACGACATGGCGCACATACTAGGTTTGCGTTCGGCGGGCTGAGCCCCGACCCTACTGAGGTGGCCGTATCCAAAGACCGGTCGCACGGCGCAGAGCGTGTGGAAGGGCCGGTCCTCCGGTTCCTTCAGGACGCGCTGCTCCTCGACCTCGCGACGATCGACGTGGAGACCGACCTGTTCGATCGGGAGCTCATCGATTCGTTCGGCTACGTAGCGCTCGTCGCGTTCTTGGAACGTGAATTCGCGATCCACATCCCGGACGAGGAGCTCGCCAACGTGCGACTACGGAGCGTAGCGAGCATCGTCGCGTTCATAGAGGCGCGGCTGAAGCCGGTCAGATGACCCGGCCGTGCGCTCGCTGCGTGCTGACCGAGGACTTCCCCGGCGTCCGCCTGGACGAGGCCGGCTTGTGTCAACACTGCGCGGCCGTCCCGGTCGGCGCTTCGATCGCCGACGAGCGCGCCCGGATGGAGAGCGAGCTGCACTCGACGATCGAGCGGCTCAGGGGGACGGGCCCGTACGACTGCATCGTCGCATTCAGCGGCGGGAAGGACTCCTCGTTCACGCTGAAGCTCCTGGTGGAGCGGTACGGCGTTCGCTGCCTCGCAGTGATGGTCGACAACGGGTTCGTCTCCGGGCGCGCGCTCGAGAATGGGCGAGCCGTTTCTGAAGCTCTCGGAGTCGATCTCGTCACGTACCGGCCGGCTCCGACGTTCATGCGGACCATGTACCGCCGGAGCGCGATCGGGCCCGAGCTGCATGCTCCGGCCGCCGCCATCCGTGCGAGCAGTATCTGCTCATCCTGCATCGGTCTGATCAACTCCTACGTCGTACGAATGTCCGTCGAACAGGGGATACCGATGGTCGCGGCGGGATACCTGGCGGGGCAGATCCCGAAACGTTCATCCGTGGTCACGATCGACGTCGGCGCCCAAGCCCGGCTGCGGGCGAAGTCCATCGGTACCTACTCACGCGCGTTCGGACCGGATGCCGCCGCGTACTTTGCCCTACCGGACGTTCTACCCGGAGAGCGCACCCTGACCCTCCTGTGCCCGATGCTGACGACATCCGCGTCCGAGGAGGAGATCATCCGAGAGATCGAGCCCCTCGGCTGGGTGCTGCCGAGCGATACCGGGCGGAACTCGACGAACTGCCGGCTGAACGACCTGGGGATCGTCGTGCATCTTCGCCGCCATGGGATCCATCCATATGCGTTCGAGATCGCCGAGCAGGTGCGCTACGGGCTGATGAATCGCGAGGAGGGGATGGCGAAGCTGCGGTCCGTGCCGGAAGCGACGGACGTCTCGCAACAGGCGCGCGCCATCGGTATCCCCATCGGTGAGCTCTAGGCGCACCGCGCTCCTGTTCCCCGGTCAGGCCGCGCACGGCGCGGAAGCGATGCGTGCGATGGAGGTCCTCCCGAGCTGGATCGAGCACCGCGCGCTCGCGACCCAGGTGCTCGGCCATGACCCGCTGACGGGCCCGGACCTTGACGCCAACGTGCCGAGCTCCCTCATCGCCGTCCTCGCGAGCGCGGTGTGCCTCGCCCGGTACCGCGCTGAGACCCGGGATCCGGAGTTCGCTGTCGCCGGACACAGCGTGGGCCAGTGGTCAGCGCTCTACGCCGCCGGGTCGCTCGACCTCAAGACGCTCGTGCGCGTGATCGCCGAGCGTGGGCGGCTCATGGACGAGGCCATCGCGGGCACCCCATCCGGGATGTTCGCGGTCCTGGGCGTGACGTCGGAGCGGCTCGAGGCCGTGCTCGCCGGCATGCGTGCGGCCGGCCACGAGGTGCACGTCAGTGCCTATAACGCGCCGGGACAGCACACGATCGGCGGTGCCGCCTCGGCGATCGACGTCGCGATCCCGCAGCTGCGCGCCGCCGGCGCGAAGCGCCTCGTCCGTCTCCCCGTCGCGGGCGCATGGCACACGCGCCTGCTGTCAGGCGCCGCAGAACGCTTCGGCCGCTTCCTGCGCACGATCGAGCTCCGGCCACCGGGCGTCCCCGTTGCGGACAACGTCACCGGCGGGCTGCTCCCGACCGACGGCGACGAGCTCCGAGCGCACCTCTCGCTCCATCTCACGAGGCCCGTCCGCTGGGATCCCTCCATACGCGCGCTGATCCGGTCCGGGGCGGAGCGCATGATCGAGATCGGGTATGGGACCGTGCTGACGCGCTTCGGTACGTTCATCGACCGCACCGTCGAGCACGCTCCTGTGCTCCCTGAGCCGGGGCGCTCCATCCTTCCGAGCCCGGGAGCCTGAGATGTGCGGGATCGTCGGCTTCCTGCGCGCGGGCGGCCATCCACGGGACGAACGCGAGCTCCTCGCGGCCATGCTCGCTCGGATCGTGCACCGGGGTCCCGACGAGGTCGGCTACTTCGCCGATGGCCGTGCCGCACTGGCCTGCGCTCGGCTCGACGTGATCGACCCGAGCGGAGGGCACCAGCCGCTCTCCGACCCGGTGGGGCGAACATGGATCGCTTACAACGGCGAGATCCACAACTACGTTGAGTTGCGCGAAGAGTTGATCCGCCTCGGCGTGCGCATGCGCACCGCGAGCGATACCGAGGTGATCCTGCATGCCTGGCGGACATGGGGGATCGCCGCGTTCGCTCGGTTCGACGGAGGATTCGCTTTCGCGCTGTATGACTCGAGCGACGGACGGCTCGTGCTCGCGCGTGACCGGTTCGGCGAACGCCCGCTCTTCTACGTAGAGCCGAACGGCGGCCTCGCGTTCGCGTCGGAGATCAAGGCACTGTTGCCGTTCCCAGGGCTGCGGTTCAGATTCGACCGTGGCCAGCTCGACGCGATCTGCGCGCTCTGGGCGCCCGCGCCGGACCGGTCGCCGTTCGAAGGCGTCCTTCAGGTCCCACCCGGCGCGTGCATCACGTTCGAGGCCGGGATGCGCACGGTCCAGCGGTTCGCCTCGCTGCCGCTGGACGCTCCGCCGAACGATCTGTCGGAGAGCGAGGCGGCGGAGGCCGTGCGCAGCGCTGTGACCGACAGCGTGCGGCTGCGTCTGCGGAGCGATGCGCCGGTGGGTGTGTATCTCAGCGGCGGCATCGACTCCGCCATCGTGGCGACGCTCGTGCGCGAGCTCAGCTCTGCCCAGCTGCGTACGTTCTCGATCGCGTTCGACGACCCGCGCTTCGACGAGTCCCGCGAGCAGGCGGAGGTGGCAGCGGCGCTCGGCGCCGATCACCACGTCGTCCGGGTCGGCGAAGAGGCGATCGCGGAGCACTACCCGCTCGCGGTGTGGCACGGGGAGGTGCCCGTTGTCCGCACTGCGCTCGTACCGATGCTCCTCCTCGCGCGCGAGCTGCGTGCCAGCGGTGTGAAAGTGGCCCTCACCGGAGAAGGGGCGGACGAGGTGTTCCTCGGCTACGACCTGTTCAAGGAGGCATGGATCCATGCACGGTGGGACGACATGGATGCTGGGGAGCGGGCCGCGCGCCTCAGCGACCTGTTCGCCGGGTCCCCTCTAGGTCGCTCGGGTGCGGCCATGTCCTCCTTCTGGTCGGCCATGCGCGTCGCTCCGCTGGGAACGCCTTCCCATGAGATGCGGATCCGTGCAGGTTCGACCGCGCGTCGACTTCTCGCATCCCGCGACGAGGGCGGCGACCCGCTCATGGAGCTCGTCGCGCGCTCCGGGGACGTCACGTTACCGCTCGATCCCATCCGCCGCGCGCAATGGGTGGAGTTCAATACGCTCCTCGCCGGCTATCTCCTTTCATCGCAGGGGGACCGCATGGCCTTCTCGCAGGGCGTCGAGAACCGGTGTCCCTTCCTCGCCCTTGCGGTCGTCGAGCTCGCGGCCTCGCTCCCGGTGGACCTGAGCCTTCGGGATGGACGCGGCGAGAAACACATCCTGCGGGAGGCCTTCCGCGAGTTCGTCCCCGCCGCGGCCGTCGGGCGTCGCAAGCGGCCATACACCTCGCCGGATGCGGCTGTCCTCCTACATCCGCGTAGCGTCCTCCACGACATCGTCACGGAGGCTCGCCTGCGCGAGATCGAGGGGCTGGACGTGGGTTTCGCCCTGCGGCTCGTCGCGAAGCTCCGGTCCGCACCGCATGCGGCGACCCCGGGAGAGACGCAGGCGCTCGCCGTCCTCACGTCCATCGCGCTCCTGCACTCATGGTTCGTGGCGGCCCAGCCGCCACCTCTCGGTCGGGTGACGGCGCCGACGGTGGTCGACGTCGTCCGCTCGCCGTCCTGACCGAGTGCGCATCGAGCTCCAGGCCTTCGACTCCGGCCGGCTCGCTCCGAGGGTCGGCGTCGTGCATCTGTCCGCCGACGAAGACGTCAACGAGGAGCAGATCCTCGAGCGCTCGCGCGCGGACCGCTTCGACCTTGTCTCCCTCTCGCTTCCGGACCTCCGTCCGCTCCGGCTGTTCCGTCACGTCGGGACGCTCCTCGAGCACGTGGGAATGGTCGCGGATCTCGCGGATCGGCTCGCGGGCCTACGGAGCGCCGGCGAGGTGCGCAACGTGGTCGCCACGGACTGGCCGAATGTCGAGGCGCTCGTCGCCGTAGCACCACCGAACCGCTTCGGGCGCGATCCGCGCTTGGCCCCTTCTGCGGTGCGACGTCACAAGGTCGACATGCTGCGGACGTACGCAGGCCACCATCCCGAACACACCCTGGTGTCGACCGAGGGAGGCGCGGTGGTGGGGCTGCAACTGTCCTGGCCGCGCGGTGAGGACATCGTCCTGTACGAGCTGATGACCGAGCCCGGACCGGCTCAGGCCTTCAGGGCCATCGGGCTGCTACGCGAGAATGTCCGGCGCCTGCGGCGCGACGCGCCGGCCGCCGAACGCGTCGTGGCCTGGATCTACGAGCACAACACGCGGTCGCTCGCGTTCTTCGCGGGCCTCGGCATGCACCCGACCGGACGCGCGTCGTTCCATCACCATCTTTGGCCCGAGCGCGACCTAGACTTGCGCGGTACGTGACGTGAACCTGCGGATCCCGTTCAACCGACCTCTCCTTGCCGCCGAGGCGTTCCGCTACATGCAGGAGGCTGCCGATGGCGCGCACCTCTCGGGGAATGGTCCGTTCGCACGACGCTGCACGGCTTGGCTCGAGGAGCGTGCCGGTACGAGTCGTGCCTTGTTGACCCACTCCGGTACGGGCGCGCTCGAGATGGCCGCGCTCCTGGCGGGAATCGGCCCGGGCGACGAGGTCATCATGCCGTCCTTCACGTTCGCGTCGACCGCGAATGCGTTCGTGCTGCGCGGGGCGACGCCGGTGTTCGTCGACATCCGCGCCGACACGCTGAACCTCGACGAGAGAGCGGTCCCGGACGCGATCGGACCTCGGACGCGCGCGATCGTGCCCGTCCACTACGCGGGCGTGGGCTGTGAGATGGACGACCTCCTCGGTCTCGCGCGCGAGCATGGCTTGACCGTGATCGAGGACGCGGCGCAGGCGCTCCTCGCGACCTATCGCGGCCGGGCGCTCGGCACCCTCGGCCAGTTCGGCGCGATCAGCTTCCATGAGTCCAAGAACATCCACGCAGGCGAAGGCGGTGCGCTGCTGGTCGGTCGGGAGAGCGACGTCGAGCGGGCGGAGGTCGTGCATGAGAAGGGGACCGACCGCGCGCGGTTCTCCCGCGGAGAGGTGGACAAGTACACCTGGGTGGACGTGGGGTCCTCGTTCCCACCGAGCGAGCTGCAGGCGGCATTCCTCTGGTCCCAGCTCGAACGGGCGGATCGGATCGTGGAAGAGCGCCTCCGTCTCTGGGATCGCTATCACGCTGGCCTCGCGGACCTCGAGAACACGGGGAAGCTACGGCGGCCGGTCATACCCGCCGACCGGCGCCACAACGGCCACCTGTACTACGTCCTCGTGGGGTCGATGCCCCGGGACCGCTTCATCGCCGCGCTTGCGGAGGTGGGCATCCGCGCCGTCTTCCACTACGTTCCGCTGCACTCGAGCCCCGCAGGACGGCGCTACGGCCGCGCCCCGCGCCCGCTCCCTGCCACTGATGACGCGAGCGCGCGATTGGTGCGGCTCCCGATCTGGTCGGGCATGAGCATGGACCAGATCGACGAGGTGACGGCGACGATCCATCGCGTGCTCGCCTGACGCGGACCTATCCTGCCGCAGTGACCTGGCGACGGTCACGGTCCGTTCTTGTGAGCGCGCTGCTCGCCATCGTGAGCATCGCGCTCGTGATCGTCGCCGTGCAGCCGACAACGAGCGAGGTGTACATCGACTTCGAGCCCGCCACGATCACGCAGCCGCTCTATGCGAAGGTGCTCGCGTTCGTCGACCGTGACGTGCAGATGCGCCAGCTGGCGGCCCGGGTGGTGGGCGACGCCGTGGACGCAGAGGAGAAGGCCGAGCGAATCCTGCGGTGGACGCACACGAACATCCGCCCGACCCCACCGGGCATGCCGATCGTCGACGATCATGTGCTCAACATCGTCATCCGCGGATATGGACAGATCGACCAGGGCGCCGACGTATTCGCGAACCTGGCCACCTATGCGGGGATGCCGGGCGGCTTGGTCTACTCGAAGCGGCCCGACGGCCGGAACCACTACGCCTTTGGCGTCATCCGGATCGATGGCGCCGACCGCGTGTTCGATGTGCGAGAGGGTCGCGCCCTGCGCGATCGGGACGGACGCCTCGCGAGCGTCGCCGAACTGCGGGCGGATCCGTCCATGCTGCGGGACCTCCCGCCGCCGGCGGGGGCGAACGGTGTGCCGTATCCGGTCCTGGTCGCGAGCCTCGAGACCGGCACGATCCGGCGGCCGTCGAACCAGATGCCCGTCTCGCGGCTTATGGACGAGCTCGCGAAGTTCTTACGCCGTTGAGCCGTAGCTGATCGAGCACATCGGCGTGCGCTGGGCGTCGCCCGCCGTGCGGGCGGCCGCGGTGACGAGCGGGCTCGCTCTGGCCGCACAGCTCGTCTCGGTCGTCGTTCAGCTCGCGTTCGCCGCGCTGTTCGGCTCATCGGGCGAGACGGACGGCTACTTCGCGGCCCTTGCGCTGCCCGCCTTCGTGGTGGCGCTGTTCACCGCGTCGGTGCCGGTCGTTCTCGTGCCGATCCTCGTCGAGCAAAGGACGATCGCAGGTCGGGAGGCCAGCGATGCCGCGGGCGGCATGCTCGTGACCCTGACGACCGCCGTCGTCGGCGCCCTGGTGGTCGGTGCGGTCGTGGCCTCAGATGAAGTGCTCGCCGCCACCGCCCCCGGACTGTCGCCGTCGGCCCGCATCAGCGCCGCCAGCGTCGCACCTATCCTGTGGCCCTCGACGATCGCCTTGACGCTCGCGGCACTCCTCGCAGCGGGGTGTCAGGCGGAGTCCCGCTTCACATGGCCCGCTGCGGCGCCGCTCGTCGGCGCGACGACGAACGTCCTCCTGCTCCTCGTCCTCGGTCCCGTGCTCGGCACGACGGGCGCGGCGGTGGCGTGGACGGCGAGCGCCGTCGTGCAGGTCCTGGTCCTCGTACCGGTCATCGGGAGGCGGTGGCGGCCACGGCTCGCGCTGGATCCCGCGACACGGGAGGTCATCGGCAGCGCGTGGCCGCTACTTGGCTCGGCCGCGTTCGCCCAGGTGAACATCGTGTGGGAGCGATGGCTGGGTTCGCTCCTCCCGGTCGGCCAACTCTCCCAGCTGACGTACGCCTCGCGCATGGTCGCCTCGGTCGGCACGCTCGTCACCACAGGGCCAGCGGTGGTCCTGCTCCCACGGCTCTCGGAGATCGCCGCGTCGGACCGAGCCCGCCTGGGCTCCGCCATCGGACGCGGCCTGCGCTCGCTGTGGCTCGTCGCGGCGCCGCTCGGGACGCTGACGTTCGTGCTCGCGGATCCGCTGGTGGAGACGCTCTTCCAGCGTGGCGCGTTCACGCGCGACGACGCCGCCGCCGTGGCCACGATGCTCCGGCTCTACGACGCTGGCCTGGTCTTCGGCATCCTCTCCGTCGTCACGTCACGCGGGCTCTTCGCGATCCGACGTTCGCGGGTCGTGGCCGCGATGGGGACTGTGGAAGGCCTGGCGTACATGGGGTACACCGCGTGGCTGTCGAGCGTGCTCGGCGCGGCCGGGATCGCACTCGGATTCGTGGCCTTCTACGGGATATCCCTCGTGTGGCAGCTCGCCTACCTCCGCCGCATGACGGGCTCGTTCGGTCCGATCAGCCCGCTCGCAGCGGCGGGCGCGGCAGCGGTCGTCGCAGCCCTGGTCGCGTCAGGCGTGACGCTCGTCACGCGCGGACCGTTCCTCAGCCTCGCGCTCGCGAGCGGCGCGGGACTCGCGGCCTACGCCGCGGCGCTAGCCGTCTGGCGGGGCACCACTATCCGGAGGAGCTCGCAGCCGTCCGCGTGACCCGGTACCCCTCGAGATACAGCTCATCCATCCCGCTGTCGAGGAAGTCGGTGATGGCGTCGTCAGCCGTGCGCACGATCGTCCGGCCGTGAAGGTTGAAGGATGTGTTCACGACCACCCCGAATCCGGTGAGCTCCTTGATCCGCCGCAGCACACGGTAGTACTCGGGGTCGTCCCGCTCCTCGACGAACTGCGGCCGTGCGGTGCCATCGACGTGTACCGCGGAAGGCAGCTGGTCGCGGAACCCCTCTCGCATCCTAAGGGCGATGGCCATGTGCTTGTGCGGCAGGCTCCGCTCGAAGAGCCGCGCGCGCTCCTCCTCGAGGATCGAGGGGCAGAACGGCTGATACCAGGGGCGGCGCTTCACGGACGCGTTCAGCCGTTCGCGGGTGAGCGGGTCGCGCGGATCGGCGAGGATCGATCGGTGCCCGAGGGCCCGAGGGCCGAATTCCATGCGTCCGCGCACTACCGCGACGATCCGGCCGCTCGCCACCGCTGCGGCGGCCAGTTCCGGCCACGCGGCGCCGACCTTCTCCGCGCGGACGGCACCCGCGCGGGCGACGGCCCCCGGGACCTCGTTCTCGGACACGCGATCGCCGAAGTACGGCATGACGCACGCGCGCAGCCACTCGACGTCCTCACCCATCTCGAGCGCCGCCAGTGCCGCCGATCCCGCGGCGACCCCGGCGTCGGACATCGCCGGGAAGACGTACACGTCGTCGAAGGACGTCCGCTCGAGGATGTTCAGGCCCAGGATCACGTTCGCGCAGACGCCGCCGGCGAGACAGAGGACGCGCGGGAGGTCATGCGTCGCCTGGAGGCGCTGGATGTGCTCGACCACGATGTCCTCGAGCCATCGCTGGACGCACCAGGCGAAGCTCTCCTGACCGACACGCGCCGCCTCCGCCCGCAGGTGGCCGAGGTCGTAGAACCTCCCGACCTTCTCGCGGTCGAAAGCGAACCCGCGCTCCGAGACCGTCACGCACGCGCGGAGGTCGCGGTACAGACGCTCGTCCCGCGCGCCGTAGGCGGCGAGCGCCTCCACTTTGCCCTCGTCGCTGTTCGGCCGCAGCCCGAGCGCCTCCGTGAAGTTGCGATAGATGTACCCGATCGAGGCAAGATCGGGGCCCCCATCGGCCTGGATGACCTCGGCACGTGAGGCAGCGATGAGCTCCCGCGACCGGCCCTCGAAGACGAAGGCCTTGCTGAAGTGCTCGTCGCCGTAGCCATCGATCGTGAGGACGAGCGCGCGGCCCGCGAACGGCGAGAAGTAGTAGGCCGAGGCCGCATGGCTGAGGTGGTGGTCGTAGAGACGCACCGTGCGGGGGTCGATCCGGTGACCGCGCAGGCTCGACCGGATGAAGCGCTCGAGGGCGACGGGCGTCAGGGGGCGGGGTCCGAGACGTCGCCGGGCGCGGACCGCCGCGTACCGCATCGCGGCCCCCGGCGACGCGAGGCTCGCACGGACGAGCCGCCGCCAGCCACCCCGCGCATCCGCATCCGCGAGCGTGCGCGGCCGGAAGAGGTCGCGGCTCGCGCGGAGCACCTCGAGGTAGTCGATCGTCGAGCCGAACACTTCGCGCTCGACCCTGTAGTCCGCGTAGCCGTGGGCGACGGCGTCGACGTCCGCGATCGGATGCGCCCGCAGGATGGCGGTCACGTCGAGCGTGTCGTGCTTGATCCTCGTGCACCGCTCAGTGCTCATGGCGAAGATCTCGCGATGGATCGTGTCGAGGAGGAAGAGCGAGCTGTCCTGACCGAAGAAGTTCGACCCGAGGATCCTCATCCGCTACGGGCGAAAAAGCTCGTCACTCCTTCGATGACCCGCTCCACGAAGTCCTCCCGCATGTGCGAGTGCAGTGGGAGCGTCAGGATCTCGGAGGCCACGCGATCCGTCACGCTCATGTCTCCCCGCCGAGCCTCGCGGAACGCCGTGAACGCGTGCGCGGCCATGAAGTGCACACCCGACTCGATGTTCCGAGCGCGGAGGTGCTCGACGAGCTCGCCGCGCCGCCCGTCGAGGACGCGCAGCGCATAGATGTACGGCGACACGTCGCTGAAGTCCTCGCGCAGCACGCGTAGACCCTGGACCCCCTTGAAGGCCGAGCTGTAGCGGCGGCAGACCTCCTGGCGCGACGCGATGAACGCATCAGCCTGGTCGAGCTGCGAGAGACCGACGCTCGCCGCGACGTCCGTCATGTGATAACGGAAGCCCTGATCGACGACGTCGTACTCCCACGCGCGCGTGTTCCGGTAGCGCGCGAGCGTGTCGCGGTCTATGCCGAGCAGCCGCATGTGGCGGAGTCGTTCGAGCTCCTCCTCCTTGCTCACGACGACGCATCCGCCGTCGACGGCCGTCACGACCTTCACCGGGTCGAAGCTGAAGCACGCGATGTCCCCGAAGGATCCGATCCGCCTACCGCCGACGCGCGACCCGAAACCGTGACACGCGTCCTCCACGACGCGCAGGCCGTGCGCGCGCGCCAGCCGGTAGACGCCATCGTGGTCGCACGGTATGCCTGCGAAGTGGAGCGGGAGCACGGCCTTCGTCCGCCCGCCGACGAGCGACGACGCCTTCGCGACGTCGATGCCGAGATCCTCCTCGCGGATGTCGCAGAGGACCACGCTCGCCCCCGTCATCCGGATCGCCTGGTGGTCGGCGACGAAGTTGAACGAGGGTGTGATGACCTCGTCGCCCGGCCCGACGCCCGCCGCGAGCAGAGCGAGGTGAAGGGCTGCGGTGCCGGTGTTCGTGCACACGACCTTGCGATCCGCAGAGCCGAGGAAGCCGGCGATCCGGTCCTCGAACTCCTTGACCAACGGCCCCATGCCGAGCCAGCGCATGTCGAGCGCGCCGACGACGCGCTGCGCCGTGTCGAGGCCGACATGCGGCATCGAGACCCGGATCTTCGGAGGGCTCGCCTCAGGCACTGAGCCTCGCCAGCACTGCAGCCTCGCGCATCGCAGGTGCGGAGCGGACGACCTCCCGGAACCACAGCTCGAGCATGAGGAGCGCCCACAGCCGCGGCGTCGCGTCGGAGCGCTCGCGGACATGATCGTCGAAGAGGCGCTCGACCCCGGCGCGCGAGACGAACCGCAGCGCGTCGGCTCCGGGTGCGAGAACGGTGTCGCTGAAGAGCCCCCGCAGCGGGCCGCGCAGCCACGACCCCACCGGCGCCGCGAATCCCATCTTCCGCCGGCGGTCGAGGATCGCGTCCGGGACGATCCCGCGCATCGCACGGCGCAGGAGGACCTTCGACGTGGTGAGCGACACCTTCTGATCGACCGGCAGGCGCGCGACGAACTCGTGCAGCTCGTGGTCGAGGAGCGGCGCGCGCGCCTCGAGCGAGCACGCCATCGTCGCGATGTCCATCTTCACGAGGAGGTCGTCCGGGAGGTATCCGAGGACGTCCGCCGCCATGTAGCGCTCCGCCGGCGTGTCCGCACCCGTGAGCGCCACGGCGCGGTCGAGCGCGCCGGCCGTCGAACGACCTGGGTCACGCGCGTCGAGCAGCAGGTCACCCGATCGTCCGGCGAAGTAGCCGGTCCACTCCGCGCGGCGACCCTCGGCATCGGCGCCGAGCGCAACGAGGAATCGGCGCAGCCGCGCTGTCAAGCGCTTCTGCCCCGCGCCTGCCGGGAGCATCTGTCCGAGACCCGCGAGGACCGCGCCCGCGGGCCGCGGGATGCGGTCGGCGATCACGGCCGCGCGGTACCGGTCGTAACCCGCGAACAGCTCGTCGCCGCCGTCACCCGTGAGGACGACCGTCACGTGTGGACGGGTCGCCCGGGCGATCTGATACGTCGGCACGATCGAGGAATCCGCGAAGGGCTCGCCGAGGTGGCGCGCGAGCATCGGCAACGCTTCGACGTCGCTCGCGTCGACCGTCAGCTCGAGATGCTCGGTCCCGAACGTGCGCGCGGCGAGGCGCGCGTATCGAGACTCGTCGTACTGCGTGTCGCGGAACGTGACCGAGAACGTACGGACGGGAGCGCTCGCGTGCCGTGCCATGTACGCGACGACGGTGGACGAATCGAGACCGCCCGACAGGAACGCGCCGAGCGGGACGTCACTGATGAGCCGGCGCTCGACGGCGCGGTCGATGAGCCGCCGGACCTCGACCATGGCCTCCGCGGGGTCGATCCGTTCCTTCGGCCCGTACCGCAGTGCCCAGTAGCGGCGGACCTCCGGCTCGGCCTCGTGCCGCCAGATCAGGACGTGGCCAGGCGGGACCTTGCGGATCCCGGTGAACGCCGTTCCGGGCGCCGGCACGTGGCCGATGGCGAGGTAGTCGGCGATGGCATCGTCATCGACAGAGCGCACGACCGCCGGGTGTGCGAGGAGGGCCTGGATCTCGGATGCGAACACGACGCCGCTCGGCGTCCGCGCATACAGGAGCGGCTTCTTCCCGAAGCGGTCGCGCGCCAGCATCAGCGTGCGCCTCGGAGCGTCCCAGATCGCGAGCGCGAACATGCCGTGGAGGCGCGTGACCATCTCAGGTCCCCACTGCTCCCAGGCGTGAGGGAGGACCTCGGTGTCGCTGCGGGTCCGGAGCCTGTGCCCGAGCCCGCGCAGCTCGTCGCGGAGGTCGAGGTAGTTGTAGATCTCCCCGTTCTGCACGGCCAGGACGCTGCCGTCCTCGTTCGCCATCGGCTGATGGCCGTCGGCCAGGTCGATGATCGCGAGCCGGCGCGACCCGAGGGCCGCGATGCCACTGGCTCCGAGGCCCTCCTCGTCGGGACCACGGTGCTCGAGCGCGGCGAGCATCCCGCGCACGGTCGGGTCGAGGCGATGCGCGGGGTCCGGGGACACGACGCCGGCGATCCCACACATCGGCTAGTTCCGAGCGACCCGCCGTCCGGTCAGAGCCGGACGACCCGGGCGTCGTCGACGCCCTTCGTCGCATTCACGGCGTCGAAGGTGAGCGGCGCCAGGGAGGCGACGCGCCGGTGGTCGACCTTGGTGTGGCCGACGAGGATCGCGACGAGGTCAGCGCTTCGGATCGCGTCGTCTGTGAGCGGGACCGAACGGAGCTCCCGGCCCGGGGCGTCCTCGCCGCCATAGAGGCCCGCCCGCAGGACCACGCGAGCGACGAACGGGTCGTGGTAACTGAGGTTCGCACCTTCGGCTGCGAGGATCTCCATCACACGGATCGCCGCGGAGTTCCGCGCGTCGTCGACGTCCTTCTTGAACGCCGCGCCGAGCGCGAGGATCCGCGCTCCGATGAGGGTCTTGCCCTGCCTGGCGAGGGCACGGCGGATCTTGTCGACCGTGAAGAACGGCATGTCCTGGTTGGTCTCGGCCGCGAGCTCGATGAACTTCGTTGAGAAGTCGAACTGTCGTGCCTTCCAGGAAAGGTAGTAGGGGTCGACCGGGATGCAGTGGCCGCCGACACCGGGGCCGGGATAGAAGGGCATGAAGCCGTACGGCTTCGTGCTCGCTGCGTCGATCACTTCCCAGACGCCGATCCCCATCCGGTCGCACAGCATCGCGAGCTCGTTCACGAGGGCGATGTTCACCGCGCGGAACGTGTTCTCGAGGAGCTTCGTGAGCTCGGCGGCGCGCGGGGAGGAGACCTGCCGGACGCCGCCCTCACGAACGACCTGCTGGAGCAGCAGTGCGGCGCGGCGCGTGCTCTCGGGATCGATCCCGCCGACGACCTTCGGCGTATTCGCGATCGTGTTCGTGCGGTTGCCGGGGTCGATGCGCTCCGGCGAGAACGCGACGTGGAAGTCGGTCCCCGCCTTGAGGCCCGAGCGCTCAAGGATCGGGACGAGGACCTCCTCCGTCGTTCCCGGATAGGTCGTGCTCTCGAGGAGGATGAGCTGCCCGCGGGCGAGCACGGGCATCAGACGCGTGGCGGCGTCGACGATGAAGGTCAGGTCCGGCGCCTTCGAGCGGTCGAACGGCGTCGGGACGCACACGAAGATCGCGTCCGCGCGAGCGAGCTGCGCGTAGTCGCTCGTGGCGCGGAGCCGTCCCGAGGACACGTGCGCCGCAAGGTCACCGGATGGGACGTCGAGGATCGGGCTCTGACCCGACATGATCCGGCCGACACGCGGCGCCGAGACGTCGACGCCGATCACCGGGAACCCGGCCTGGGCGTATGCGACGGCGAGCGGCAGGCCGACGTACCCGAGCCCTATGACCCCGATGACCAGGCTGCGGTCCGCGAGCCGGGCATCGAACGTGGCGCTCATCCGACGACCGCGTCCCCCTTCGCGAAGTTCGAGCGGCACCACTCCACGGTCGAGCGCAAGCCTTCATTGAGCGGGGTCTCGGCCGTGAAGTCGAGGATCGCGCGTGCGCGTGTCGTGTCGGGC
>Ga0233425_10000738_pt1 | contig 81331 bp, 84 predicted proteins | sample Watercolumn_Towu_2_FD_181712 | JGI IMG/M metagenome (GOLD analysis project Ga0233425, IMG submission 181712) | Freshwater microbial communities from Lake Towuti, South Sulawesi, Indonesia - Watercolumn_Towuti2014_140_MG | ecosystem: Environmental > Aquatic > Freshwater > Lake | place...
CGCGTCCGACCGGCAGGCCGCCGCTTCCCGGGAACAAACGGGGCCGCGCGGCGGCCCCGGCCCCGCTCAGCCTCCCGCGATCGCCGCCTCTCCGGACGCCGCGGCCGACTGGCCGAGCGGGGGGAGGCGGCGCCAGGCGGCCAGCGCCTGCCCGGTGACCTGGTCCATGTTGTAGTAGCGGTAGGTCGCCAGCCGGCCCACGAATGCCACCTCGGGCCGGGTGGCCGCGAGAGCCTCGTACTTCTTGAAGAGCGCCTGGTTCTCGGGCCGGGGGATCGGATAGTAGGGATCCCCTTCCGCCGCCGGATACTCGTAGGTGACGCTCGTGCGGTCGTGGGTCTGGCCCGTCAGGTGCTTGTACTCGGTGACCCGGGTGTAGGGGGTGGTCTCGGCCGGGTAGTTCACGGTCGCGACCGGCTGGAACCACTCCTGATCGAGCGTCTCGTGGCGGAACCTCAGCGAGCGGTAGGGCAGCTCGCCGTAGCGGTGGTCGAAGAACTCGTCGATCGGGCCGGTGAAGATCAGGCGGTCGTGCAGGACCTCGTCCACGACGTCGCGGTACTCCACCCCGGTCTCGATATCGATCCCGTCGTGATCGAGCATGTTCTCGAACATGCGGGTGTAGCCGTGCAGCGGCATGGCCTGGAAGGCGTCCGTGAAGTAGCGGTCGTCGGTGTTGGTCCGGGTGGGCACCCGCGCCGTCACCGACCTGTCCAGCTCCGACGGATCCAGGCCCCACTGCTTGCGGGTGTAGCCGCGGAAGAAGGTCTCGTAGAGCTCGCGGCCAATGGCGTTGACGACCACGTCCTCCGAGGTGCGGATGCGCTCGACCGGCTCGGCGCGGGAGGCGAGGAAGGCCTCGGCCTGCTCGTCCGACCGCAGGTCCAGCCCGTAGAGGGCGTTCAGCGTGGTGCGGTTGATCGGCATCGGCACGAGCTGCTCGCCAACCTGCGCCAGCACCCGGTGCTCGTACGGCCGCCACTCGGTGAAGCGGGACAGATAGTCGAAGATCTCGGCCGAGTTCGTGTGGAAGATGTGCGGCCCGTACTGGTGGATCAGCACGCCGGCGGCGTCGAGCCGGTCGAACGCGTTGCCGGCGATGTGCGGCCGACGGTCGATGAGCAGCACCTTCTGGCCCTGGGACGCGAGTCGCTCGGCCATCACGGAACCGGCGAAGCCGGCGCCGACCACGAGGGCGTCGTAGTGGGAGCGGCGCAACGCCGGCCAGACCGAGGGAGCGGCGACGGCCGGCCGCTGGATGGCGAACGACCGCCGCTCGGCCGCGGAGTCGATCAGCGCCGACATGCGAAGCTGGGTCTGGTCCCACGACAGGCTGGCGAGCGCGGCATCGACGTCCTCAAGCCAGCCCGCCTCTTCGCCGCGAGCGAGAGCCAGCGCCGTCTCGCAGCTCTCGACGAAACTCTCGACGTCGGCGGCGATCCGCACCGCCTCCAGGTCGCCGTAGTGGCGCACGACGTCCCGGACAGGCGTCGACACCACCGGCCGGCCGGCGGAGAGGTATTCCGGCGTCTTGGTGGGGCTGATGAAGCGGGTCGACTCGTTGATCGCGAACGGCATCAGGGCCACGTCCCAGTCCGCGAGGCAGTCGGGGAGCTCGTCGTAGGTCTTCTGGCCGGTCCAGGCGATGTTCGTCCGCCGGGGGAGGCTCTCCGGGGCGATCTTCACCACGGGACCGACCATCTCCAGATCCCAGTCGGGGCGGGCGTCGGCGACTCCGGCGATCAGCTCGAGATCCATCCGCTCGTCGATGACCCCGTAGAAGCCGAACCGGGGCCGCCGGTCGCCGCCGGCGCGGTCGAGCTCGCGCGCCGCGGCGAAATGGGCGCGGTCCACGCTGGAGGGGAACGGGTGGATGTTGCCGTGGAGGTGCTGCTTGGCCTCGAACAGGCTGTGGCCGCCAGTGAACACCACGTCGGCCGTGGCGAACAGCTCACCTTCCAGGGTGGTCAGCTCCGGCGGGGCGAACCTGAAGTTCGCGAGCTCGTCCATGCAGTCGTACACGACCGCCGCAGCTTCGATGTGCCGCGCCAGCGGCAGCATCATCGGCGTGTAGTACCACAGGACCGGCCGCTCGATCCGGTGGGCGGCGAGGGCCTCGTCGAGGAGTTGGCGCAGCACGGCGTTGCGGCAGGCGCCCTCGAGGCCGTCCGGCAGCCGCGGGGTGGCGACGATCACGCCGCTTTCGGCGCAGGTCCGGAGATCGATCCCCATGGCGGCCCCGGGTTCCGCCGGCAGCGGCTCCTCGAACACCAGCACGGTCCGGTTGGCGGCGAAGCGGGACATCAGGTGCTGCGGCCGCTGGAACACGAAGTCCCAACGCAGGTGCGAAAGGCAGACAATCGGATCGGCCCGCTCGTGCGGCTTGCCCAGTTCGATAACGACTGCGCTCTGCGTCGGGCTCGATGTGCGGTCCATGGGGGCTCTTTCGCGGGAGGGAATGGACTCCCCCAACCGCTGACACGCACATTGGTTGCACGCTATTGAAAAAGCTTGTCTTTTGCAGACGTCAATGTCGGCCCACCGACATTTCCGGCGGAGCCGCGCACGGGGGGTAGAGCAGCCGTTCCGCCTGCTCCCACCAGCCGGCGGCGCCGACCGGCGGGGTTTCGCCGGCGGCGAGCCGGCGCACCAGCGCCGCCAGCGGCGTCGCCTCCGGGGTCCCCGTCGAGACGTCGAACACCCCGGCTTCATAGCTGCCGACCCAGCGGGTCAGGAGGCTGTCCCAGTCATGGCTTCCGAGCAGCGCCCAGACGGTGACCGCCCGCACGTCGATCCCTTCCCGCCGCGCCTCGAGGGCGGCGCGCCAGCAGGCGGAGAGCCACCGCTGCTGCTGGTCCGGGGTGCAGCCGAGGTGGCACTCCGTGACGGCGACCGGCAGGCCGTACCGGCTCCACACCGCCTCGAGGCTGCGCCGCCAGCCGCAGGGATAGTCGGCCAGCACCCGCACGGCCTCGACGTCGGCGAAGGCGATCTCGCCGTTTCCGCCGTGCGAGCGCTCCGGATAGCGCTCGAGGCGGTGATCGAGGAAGCGGTCGCTGGTCACGTAGTGATTGAGCCCCAGCAGGTCCGGGGGGCAGGGCGCCTCGGCGATCGCGTCGAGCCGGCGTCCGAAGCCCAGCCGCTCCAGCCGCAGCCACAGAGGATGCTCCGGAACCACCCGTCCGGTCAGAAGATCCCATGTCATCAGCCGTCGCGCGTTGTCGTGCCGCACCTGGGCCGCACACGGGTCAGTGCCCCAGGTCCAGCCGAAATCCTCGGTCTGCACCAGCCGCGCCGCCGGGTTCACCTCGCGGATCGCCTGCATCGCCAGACGGACGCCGTCGATCTGGTTCAGCAGCGCCAGCCAGAAGGACGCCTCGTCCCGGGCGTGCGGGTGCCAGTGGCCGTACAGGGCGCTGAACCGGGCGGTGGTCAGCGGCTCGTTCACCGGCGTCCAGTCCTCCACCCATGGATACCGGCGCGCCGCGGCGGCTGCGTATCGCGCCAGTCCGGGCGCGAAGCCGGGGTCCAGCAGGTCCGTCCACGCCGGCCCCGAGCCATGGTGCACCAGACCGGCGACCGGGCGCAGATCCAGCGCGCGCATCCGCCCGAGTCGCTCGTCGGTCCAGCTCCAGTCGAAGCGGCCGGGCTCCACCTCGGTGCGTTCCCACAGAAGGGGATAGCGGAGGGCCTTCAGGCCGAGCCGGGCGAAGCGATCGAGATCGCCCGGCCGCCCCTGGTGGCCCGACAGGCGGGTCTGGTCGAGCCAGGCGTCGCCCACGCGGTTGACGGTGCATTCATGCCCGCCCCAGAGCTCCAGACCGCTCACGCAACCTCCCGCGTCGTCGCCAGCAGCCGGTCGCCGAACGCCGGACGGCGCCGCCACGCCACGGCCGTGGCCACGATTTCGTCGAGACTGGTGAAGGACGGCCGCCAGTCGAGCCGCTCGCGGGCGCGGCCGGCGTCGGCGACGAGGCAGGCCGGATCCCCCGGTCGGCGGGCGCCGATGGAGAACGGCGTCGGCCGGCCCACCGCCCGCGCCACCGCCTCGACCACCTCGAGCACCGAGAAGCCCCGGCCCGTGCCGAGATTCATCGCCACGAATCCCTCGGGGCCGGGGTCGACGTCCAGCGCCAGCACGTGCGCCCGCGCCAGATCGGACACGTGGATGTAGTCCCGGATGCAGGCGCCGTCGGGGGTGGGGAAGTCCTGTCCGAAGACGGTCAGCGCCGGGCCGAGTCCCAGCGCCGCCTCGATCGCCAGCGGAATGAGATGGCTCTCGGGCGAGTGCGCCTCGCCGATCTCGCCCTCGGCGTCCGCCCCGCACGCGTTGAAGTAGCGAAGGGCGACGCCGCGGACGCCGTAGGCCCGGGCCGAGGCGGCGATGAGGCGCTCGGCGGCGAGCTTGCTGTCGCCGTAGGGATTGATCGGCTGGGTCGGCAGCGTCTCCCGCAGAGGCTCCAGCGACGCCGCGTCAGGCTGGCCGTAGACGGCCGCCGTCGACGAGAACACCAGCCGTTCGACGCCGCAGGCCCGCATCGCCTCGAGCACGACGGCGACCCCGCCGAGGTTGACGTCCCAGAAGACCGCCGGGTCGTGGACCGAGCGTCCGACCTCGATCAGGCCGGCGAAATTGATCACGCTGTCGATGCGGTGTTCGCGCAGGCAGGCCTCCACGGCCGCCCGGTCGCGGATGTCGCCGACGACCAGAGGTCCCCAGCGGACCGCCTCCCGGTGGCCGTTGCTGAGGTCGTCGAAGACGACGGGCGTGTGCCCCGCCCGCGCAAGCGCCTTGGCCGTGTGCGAGCCGATGTATCCCGCGCCGCCTGTCACCAGAACCCGCCGTCCGTCGCTCATGCCGTACTCCCGTCGAAGGCTGGGCCAACCCCCGGCCCCGGCGGTGGTTCCTGTGTCGGCGGCCCGACGCAGACGCGCGTCGGGGCAACCATTCGCCCGGCGGACGGTTGGCGGGCGGGACACCGGAGCCTGCATGATCCTCCGCCTCTACCTTCGCGCGCTCCGCCTGCTGCGCCCCGATCTGCGCCGGGCGACGGCGCTCGCCGTCGGCAATCTCCTCCTCGGCGGCCTCGCCGTGGTGGAGCCGGTGCTGTTCGGGCGGGTGGTCGACGCCCTGACGCGCGGCGCCGGGCCGTGGCGGCTGATCGGCCTGTGGGCGGCGCTCGGCATGGTGAGCATCGCCGGGTCGGCCCTGGTCTCGCTTCTCGCCGACCGGATGTCGCACCGTCGGCGGCTCGCGGCGATGAACGAGGCCTTCGACCGGGCCGTCACCCTGCCGGCCCCCTTCGTGTCCGAAACGGGCACCGGCCGCATCATCCGGGCCATGCTCACGGGCGGTGACGCCCTGTTCGCCCTGATCCTGTCCTTCTTCAGGGAGCAGCAGCCCGCCCTCGTCAGCCTGGTGCTCCTCCTGCCGCTGGCCTTCTGGATCGATCCGATCCTCGCTTCGGTGCTCGTGGTCCTGGCCGTCGTCTACGTCGCCGTCAGCTGGCTGGTGGTCGGCAAGACGGAGGCCGGGCAGGCGCAGGTCGAACAGCACCACCAGGCCGTCTCCAGCCGCATCGGGGACGTGATCGCCAACGTCGGCGTGATCCAGGCGTACATGCGCGCGCCGACGGAGGGGGCCGATCTGCGCAGCATGACGGCCCGCCTGCTGGGGGCGCAGTATCCGGTGCTCAGCTGGTGGGCGGTGCTGATGGTGATGACCCGCGGGGCCTCCACCCTGGCGATGGTCAGCCTGTTCGCGACCGGGGCCCTCCTGCTGGCGGCGGGGCGCGTCACGGTCGGGGAGATCGTCAGCTTCATCGGCTTCGCGGGACTGCTCATCGGCCGTCTGGACCAGCTCTCGGCGTCGTTCGCCCGCGTCTTCGTGCAGGCGCCGACGCTGCAGGGCCTGTTCGATCTGATGGACACCCGCCAGGAGTTCGCGGACGCCCCGGACGCCGTTCCCCTCGTCGACGTCCGGGGCGAGATCGTCTTCGAGCGCGTCAGCCACTGGTTCATGGACACCCACATGGGCGTGTTCGACATCGACCTGCGCGTGCCCGCCGGCTCGAAGGTGGCGCTGGTCGGATCGAGCGGGGCGGGCAAGACGACCCTGATGAACCTGCTTCAGCGCCAGCGTGAACCGGCCACCGGCCGCATCCTCATCGACGGCCAGGACATCCGCCGGGTGACCATCGCCTCGCTGCGGGAGGCGATCGGGGTGGTGTTCCAGGACGCCGGACTGTTCAACCGCTCGATCGCCGACAACCTGAGGCTGGCGCGGCCGGACGCGACGGACGCGGATCTCGAGGCGGCGGCGCGGGCCGCCGAGGCCCACGACTTCATCGTCGCCAAGCCCGGCGGCTACGCCTTTGTCATCGGCGAAGGGGGGCGTCTGCTCTCCGGCGGCGAACGCCAGCGGCTCGCCATCGCCCGGGCCATCCTCAAGAACGCCCCGATCCTCATTCTTGACGAGGCGACGAGCGCCCTCGACACGGTGACGGAGATGAAGGTCAAGCAGGCGCTGGACGCGGCGGCCGCCGGCCGGTCCACCTTCCTGATCGCCCACCGGCTTTCGACCATCATCGACGCCGACCTGATCGTGGTGATGGACAAGGGGCGCATCGCCGAAAGCGGAACGTTCCGTGAGCTGATCTCACGGGACGGAGCCTTCGCCGCCCTCGCCCGCAAAGGCGGCCTGCCGACGGGCGCCGAGGCCGCCGTCGCCGGAAGGGCGGGCGGCGAACCGCTCGCGTCGGCGAGCTGACTGTTCTCGCCGGAGCGCCGCCTTCCCGCCGGGCGCAGGATCATGACTCCGGGTCCGGATCGAACCAAAGCCGCGCCGAGGGATTCCCACACCGGAAAGTTCGAGGAGTCGCCCCATGTCCCTGCCACCGCGACGGTTCGAGTCTGACGCCGGACCGGCCCGGCGTCGCTGGCTCGTCGCCCTTCCTGTCGCCGGCGTGCTGGCGGTGGGGCTCGGCGCGGCCGCGATGGCCCGGCTCCCGGCGCCGGCCGCGCCGGCGACCGGCGGCGGAACGCTGCGGATCGAGGTGGTGCAGCCCCCGGCGCCCCGCATCCAGGAAGGCCCGAGGATGGGCGTCGGCGAACTGGTCGACGGCTACCGGCACATTCCGGCGGTGCAGCGCCGACACGACTCCGCCGCCGACGAACTCTTCGCCTGGCTGGAGCCGCTCGCGCCGCCGCCGCTTCCGGAGCCGCCGGAACGGGAGTGGGCTCGCCCGGTGGAGACGGCGGTGATCGCTTCCGGGCCGCCGGAGCCCGCGTATCAGGACCGGCGCGGCGATCCCTATGGCTTCGACGCGCCGCGACCGGACTACGCGGCGGCGCGCGCCGCCCGGCGCGAACGCCTCGAGCGGATCGAGCGCGAGCGGGAGCGGTTCGCCTACCGCCGGGAAGCGCCGTGGCGACGGGCCCCGTCGCGCCCCGACCCGGACTGGCGGCCGGTCGCGGAGCTGCCGCGCGAGTCGGTCTTCTACTGAGGCGCGGGTGCGCCACGCGAACTTGACCCGGCGTGATCTTGGCAGGCGGGCCGCTGCGGTCTAGGTCGAAGCCTTCATCGTCTTCAGGGAGAGACGCTCATGGCCGATCTGGCCTCTGTCACCGAACACATCCGCGGCGCCGTCGGCGACAACTCCGGTCTGGGCAAGACCGTGAAGCTCGACCTGGGCGACACCGGGAAGATCTTCATCGACGGCGCCTCGGTTCCGAACACCGTCACCAACGAGGACAAGCCGGCCGACGCCACCGTCTCGATGTCGTGGGACGACTTCATCGCCCTGTCGGAAGGCCGGCTGGACCCGATGATGGCCTTCATGCAGGGCAAGCTGAAGATCGCCGGCGACATGATGATCGCCCAGAAGCTCGCGCCGCTGCTGAAGCGCTGAGTTTGCTTCGACGCAACGAAGTTCGCGGCGCGGCGTCCCACGGATGCCGCGCCGTTTCTTTTCCGGGACAGGACTGACGCCATGGACTTCCGTCACACCGACCGCGCCCTCGAGTGGCAGGACCGCCTGCGCCGCTTCATGGACGAGCGGGTGCTGCCGCGCTCGGCCGAATACTGGGCCCAGGTGCGTGAGGATCACACGCGGCAGCCGCCGGTCATGGAGGAGATGAAGGCCCAGGCCCGCGAGGCGGGACTGTGGAACATGTTCCTGCCGGGCGAGCACGGCGCGGGCCTGACGAACCTCGAGTATGCGCCGCTGGCGGAGATCATGGGCCGCGCCCTGTGGTCGGCGGAGGTGTTCAACTGCAACGCGCCGGACACCGGCAACATGGAGGTCCTGCACCTCTACGGGGACGAACCGCAGAAGCGGCGCTGGCTGGAGCCGCTGATGGCCGGCGAAATCCGCTCGGCCTTCCTTATGACCGAGCCGGAAGTGGCCTCGTCCGACGCCACCAACATCCGCACCCGCATCGAGCGCGACGGCGACCACTATGTGATCAACGGCCGCAAGTGGTGGTCCACCAACATGGCCCACCCGAACGTCGCGGTGACCATCGTCATGGGCAAGACCGATCCGGATGCGGCGATCCACGCCCAGCAGTCGATGATCATCGTGCCCGTGGATGCGCCCGGCTTCCGCGTCGAGCGCATGCTGTCCGTGTTCGGCTACGACGAGCGGCCGATCGGCCACGCCGAGGTGGTGCTGGAGAATGTCCGCGTGCCGGCGGAGAATCTGATCGCCGGCGAAGGGCGCGGTTTCGAGATCGCCCAGGGCCGGCTCGGGCCCGGCCGGATCCACCACTGCATGCGCACCATCGGGGCGGCCGAGCGGGCGCTGGAGCTGATGGTGGACCGGCTGCTGTCGCGCACGGCCTTCCGCAAGACCATCGCCGAGCACTCGGTGTGGGAGCAGCGGGTGGCCGAGGCGCGCACCAACATCGAGATGTGCCGGCTGCTGGTGCTGAAGGCGGCGTGGATGATGGACGAGGTCGGGGCCAAGAACGCCAAGTCCGAGATCGCCCAGATCAAGGTCGCGGCCCCGCGCATGGCGCTGAAGGTGATCGACGACGCCATCCAGGCCTTCGGCGGCGCCGGGGTGTCGGCGGACACGCCGCTGGCCGAGATGTACGCCATGGTCCGCACCCTGCGCATCGCCGACGGGCCGGACGAGGTGCACAACCGGACCATCGCCCGGCTGGAGTACGCGGCGCGCAGCGGACGCGGCTGATCCCGACGCCATTGCTTCGCCCGGAAGCCGGGCCATATGCGGGCCATGGCGATGCGAGGTGAGCGGTCGGGACGCAGGTCCGACCCGGTGGCGAAGGCGGCGGGCGCGGGGACGCCCGAACGATCCGGAGGACCCGGGGCGCTTCCGGCGTTGCTGGATCTGGCGCGGCTGGTCGGCCGGTCCGGAGCGCCGCAACTGCGGATCCGCCTCGCCGCGGCGGTGGCGATGACCCTGGGCGGCAAGGCGCTGAACGTGCTGGCGCCGCTGGTGCTGGGCGCGGCGGTCAATCATCTGGCGGCGGGGCAGGGGGCGGGAGTCGCCTTCGGCCTCGGCTTCGCCGCCTTCGCCCTCGGCTGGGCCTTCGTGCGCCTGCTGGCCGCGGTGGCGCCGAACGCGTCGGACGTGGTCTTCGCGCCGGTGCGGGCGGCGGCCCAGCGCACGGCGGCGGCCGAAACCTTCGCCCACGCCCTCAGCCTGTCGCTCGACTTCCACCAGACCAAGCGGTCCGGGGCGCTCTCGCGGACCATGGACCGGGGCTCCCGCGCCGTGGACTTCCTGCTGCGCATCCTCGCCTTCAACCTCGTGCCGACGGGGGTCGAGCTGGTCCTCGCCGCCGGGGTGCTGGCCGGCAAGTACGACTGGCGTTTCGGGGCGCTGGCCGTGGCGGTGGTGGCCATCTACGCGGTCTCGACCTTCGCCCTCTCCAACTGGCGCATCGAGCACCGGCGGGAGATGAACACCGCCGACACCCAGGCCGCCGGCGTGTCGGTCGACGCCCTGCTGAACTACGAGACGGTCAAGTCGTTCGGCGCCGAGGCGCGGGCGGCGCGGGCCTATGACGCGGCGCTGGGCGACTACACGCGGGCCGCCCTGAAGGCCAACAGCTCGCTGGCGCTGCTGAACACCGTGCAGGCGGTGATCATGAACGTCGGCCTCGGGGCCATGGCGGTGATGGCCGGGTTCGAGGCGGCGGCCGGCCGGATGGGACCCGGCGACGTGACGGCCGCGGTGCTGATCATGATCTCCCTCTACGCCCCGCTGAACATCCTCGGCTTCGCCTACCGGGAGATCCGTCAGTCCTTCATCGACATGGAGGAGATGCTGAAGGTCACGCGACAGACGCCGCAGGTGGCCGACGCGCCCGGCGCGGCGGCGCTGGCCCGGCCGGCCGGGGTGCAGGGCGCCTCGCTGGCCTTCGAGGACGTCGGCTTCCGCCACGACGCCCGCGCCAACGGTCTGCAGGACGTCAGCTTCGTCGCCCCGGCCGGCACCACCACGGCGCTGGTCGGCCCCTCGGGCTCGGGCAAGTCGACGATCGTCAAGCTGGCCCTGCGCCTGCTTGACCCCCAGGAAGGGCGGGTGCTGATCGACGGGCAGGACGTTCGCACGGTGACCCAGGAGTCGCTGCGCACCGCGGTCGCCCTGGTGCCGCAGGACGTGGCCCTGTTCAACGACACCCTGCGCGCCAACATCGGCTTCGCCCGTCCGGAGGCGGACGAGGCGGCGATCTGGGCCGCCGCCGAGGCGGCCGAACTGGCCGGTTTCATCGGCGGCCTGCCGCAGGGCCTCGACACCGTCGTCGGCGAGCGCGGTCTGAAGCTGTCCGGCGGCGAGCGCCAGCGCGTCGGCATCGCCCGGGCGCTGCTGGCCGATCCGTGCATCCTGATCCTCGATGAGGCGACCAGCGCGCTCGACAGCCGCACCGAGGCGGCGATCCAGAAGACCCTGCGCAAGGTGCGGGCCGGCCGCACCACCCTGGTCGTGGCCCACCGGCTGTCGACCATCGCCGACGCCGACCAGATCCTGGTCCTCAAGGCCGGCCGCATCGTCGAGCGCGGCGCCCACCATGAGCTGGTGGCGCGGCAGGGCGGGGAGTATGCGGCGCTGTGGCGCAAGCAGACCCGGGGCGCGCGCGGGCTGGCCCAGCCCGCCTGAGCCGTCGGATCAGGCGGCGCGACCGATGGCGTAGAAGCGGTCGGCGCGGGCCTTGCGGATCTCGTCGGCCGACAGGCGCAACAGCGCCTCGAGCTCCTCGGCCAGCACGTCGCCGACCTGTTCCACGGCCGCGGCGGGATCCGCGTGGGCGCCCCCGACCGGCTCGGGAATGATGCGGTCGACGACGCCGAGCTCGACGAGATCCGGAGCGGTGATCTTCATGGCCATGGCGGCGTCCCGCGCCCGCGCGCCGTCGCGCCACAGGATGCCGGCCGCGCCCTCCGGCGAGATGACCGAGTAGATCGAGTGTTCGAGCATCAGCACGCGGCTGGCCGCGGCGATGGCGATGGCGCCGCCGGAGCCGCCCTCGCCGGTGATGGTGGCGATCGAGGGGACGCCGAGGGTCAGGCAGCGCTCGGTCGAGCGGGCGATGGCCTCGGCCTGGCCGCGCTCCTCGGCGCCGAGGCCCGGATAGGCGCCGGCGGTGTCGACGAAGCTGAGCACCGGCAGGCCGTACTGCTCGGCCAGATCCATCAGGCGCACCGCCTTGCGATAGCCCTCGGGGCGGGCCATGCCGAAGTTGTGGGTCAGGCGGGTCTGGGTGTCGTGGCCCTTCTCGTGGCCCATGATCACCACCGGCCGACCGCGGAAGCGGGCGAGGCCGCCGAGGATGGCCTGGTCGTCGCCGAACTGGCGGTCGCCCTTCAGCTCGACGAAGTCGGTGAACAGGCCGCCGACGTAATCCACGAAGTGCGGCCGCTGCGGGTGGCGGGCGACCTGGGTCTTCATCCACGGGTCGAGGGCGGAATAGGTCTTGCGACGCAGCTGTTCGGCCTTGCGGCGCAGGCCCTCGATCTCGGCGTCGAACGAGCCGGCGGACGAGGAGAGCAGGGACAGCTCCTCGATCTTGGCTTCGAGCTCGGCGATGGGCTTTTCGAAGTCGAGGTAGTGCGTGGCCATCGAGGCGTCCGGTCAGGTCGCGCCGCGAGGCGCATCGGAAGGCGGCGGAACCTAGTCAGGTCAACGCCGGGGAGCAAGCGGCGGTTCAGCCGTCGCGGGCGAGCGGATGCTTCTCCCGCACCGTCTGCGTGAGCCGGTCGACCGCCACGTGGGTGTAGATCTGGGTGGTGCCGATGTCGGCGTGGCCGAGCAGGGTCTGGACCACGCGCAGGTCGGCGCCGCCCTCCAGCAGGTGGGTGGCGAAGGCGTGGCGCAACACGTGCGGACTGACGCGGGCCGGGTCGATGCCGGCGTCGATCGCCGCCTGGTCGAGCAGCTGGGCGAAGCGACGCGGCGTCAGATGGGCGCGGCCGACCGGGGAGGGGAACAGCCAGGGGCTGTCCGGGGCCTCGGGCCGGCGGGCGGCGTCGCGAGCCGCCAGCCACGCCTTCGTCGCCGCCCGGGCCGAGGCGTTGAGGGGCGCAAGCCGCTCCTTGCCGCCCTTGCCGCGCACGATCAGATACGCCGGGTCGCGTCGCACCGCCTCGACCTTCAGGGCCAGCAGTTCGGACACGCGCAGGCCCGAGGCGTAGGCCAGTTCGACGAGGGCGACCAGACGGAGCCCGGCGGCGCCGTCCCGGGCCGCGGCGGCGGCGAGCAGCCGTTCGATCTCCTCCCGCGAGAGGGACTTCGGCAGCGACCGGCCCTGCTTCGGGGCGTCGAGCCGGCGCGAGGGATCGTCGCTGCGCCAGCCCTCGCCGAGGACGAAGCGGTAGAACTGGCGCACCGCGGCGCGCCGCCGGGCCTGGGTGGCGGGCGACAGGCCGCGGGCGCCGAGACCAGCGTACCAGGCCTCGACCGCCGACTCGTCCGCGGCCATGAGTCCGCCGGCGACCCCGGCTTCCGCATCGGCGAGGTCGCGGCCATAGGCGGCGAGGGTGTGGGGCGAGGCGGCGCGCTCGACCGCCATCATCTCGAGAAAGGCCTCGATCTGGGGCGTGGTCATGGCGCGGCGCGCTTTGCGGCCGCGCGGCTTCGTGTAGAGGGTGGCGGAGCCATGCCTGTGACCGACCTCGAACCGATTCCCGTCCAGGAGCGCACCATAGCCCTGGTCGGGCTGATGGGCGTGGGCAAATCGACCGTGGGCCGTCGGCTGGCGCGGCGCCTGGGGCTGCCGTTCGCCGACGGCGACGTCGAGATCGAGGCCGCCGCGGCGATGACCGTCTCCGACATCTTCGCCCGCTACGGCGAGGGCGAGTTCCGGGCCGGCGAGGCGCGGGTCATGCGCCGCCTGCTGGAGGGGCCGCGGCGGGTGGTGGCCACCGGCGGCGGGGCCATGCTCAATCCCGAGACCCGGGCGCTGATGAAGGCGCGGGCGGTGACGGTGTGGATGCGGGCGGAGCTGGAGATCGTCGCCCAGCGGGTGCAGCGGCGCGACACCCGGCCGCTGCTGCGGGGGCGGGATCCGCTGGCCACGCTGCGCGAACTCGCCGAGGCGCGCTATCCGCTGTACGCCTCGGCCGACCTGGTGGTGGACGTGACCGGAGGCGCGCACCAGCAGGCCGTTGAAGCCATCGTCCGGGCGCTCGCCGCGCACGGCGTCGTCAAGGATCGCCCGTGAGCACCTGCATTCCCGTGTCCGGATCGGGCTTCCGTCCCTACGAGGTGGTGGTCGGGCGCGGCGTGCTGGCGTCGCTGGGGAGCCGGCTCGCGCCGCTGGCGCGGGGCCGGACGGCGGTGGTCACCGACGAGACGGTCGCGGCCCTCTACGGCCCGGCCGTGCTGGCGGGGCTGGAGGCGGCCGGGGTGCGGGCGCGCCTGCTGACCGTCCCGCCCGGCGAGGGCTCCAAGTCGTTCGCCGAGCTGGAGCGGGTGCTGGACCGGCTCGCGGCCTTCGGCCTGGACCGGACGGATGTGATCGTCGCCCTCGGCGGCGGCGTGGTCGGCGACCTCGCCGGCCTGGCGGCGGCCCTGTACATGCGCGGCGTCGACTTCGTGCAGGTCCCCACCACCCTGCTGGCCCAGGTGGACTCCTCGGTCGGCGGCAAGACCGCCATCGACACGCCGCGCGGCAAGAACCTCGTCGGCGCCTTCCACCAGCCGCGTCTGGTGCTGGCCGACATCGACGCCCTGGCGACGCTGCCCGCCCGCCAACTGCGTTCCGGCTGGGCCGAGGTGCTGAAGCACGGGCTGATCTGCGATGCGGCCTTCTTCGACTGGCTGGCGGGGGCCGGGGCGGCCGGCGCGGCCGGAGATCCGGCGGCGCTCGAGCGGGCGGTGATCCGCTCGGTCGAGATCAAGAGCGCCGTGGTCGGCGAGGACGAGCGGGAGGCGGGGCGCCGGGCGCTGCTGAACCTCGGCCACACCTTCGGCCATGCCCTCGAGGCGGAGCTGGACTTCGACGAGACCCGGCTGACCCATGGCGAGGCGGTGGCGCTGGGCTGCGCCCTGGCGTTCCGCTTCTCGGCGGCGCAGGGCCTGTGCGACGCCGGCGAGGCCCGGCGGGTCACGGAGACGGTCGCCGCCGCCGGGCTGCCCACGCGCCTCGATGCGGCGGGGCGGTTCGCGGCCGACCGTCTGCTCCGGCGCATGGAGGGGGACAAGAAGGCGGAAGGCGGCCGGCTGACCCTGATCCTCGCGCGGGCGATCGGGGAGGCCGTCGTGGCGAAGGACGTCGACCGGGCGGCGCTGTCGCGGTTCCTGCAGGCGGAGGGGGCGGCATGACGGCGATGCGCCTGGCCGCCATCCCCCTCGAGGACGCCTTCGTCCGGCTGGAGCCGTTCGCCGAGGCGTTGAAGCCGGAGGTCCGCGCGGCGCTGGACTGCGATCCCGCCGCCTGGGAGATCATGGTCGGCGCCGCCTGGGGGCCGCACTTCGACGGCTGGTGGGCCTCGGCCCTGGCCGCCATGGCGTCCGGCAGCCGGATCGCGTGGGCGGTGCGGCGCAAGGCCGACGGCCGGGTGGTGGGCACGACCAGCCTCTACGAGATCCGGCCCGAGCACCGCCGCTGCGAGATCGGCTCGACCTTCTACCGGCCCGAGGCGCGGGGCGGTCCGGTCAATCCGGCGTGCAAGCGCCTGCTGCTGGAGCACGCCTTCGCCGCCGGGGCGGTGCGGGTGGAGATCATCACCGACGCGATCAACCCCGGCAGCCAGGCCGCGATCCGCAAGCTGGGGGCCCGCGACGAGGGGGTGCTCCGGAAGCACAAGATCACCTGGACCGGGCGGATCCGCGACACGGCGCAGTTCGCTATCCTCGACGAGGACTGGCCGGAGGTGCGCGCCCGGCTGGACGCCCGGCTGCAGGCGTTCGGCGGCTGAGCCTCAGTCGACGGCGCGGCACTCGGTCGGCGGGCGACCGTCGGCGCTCCACGTCGCCATTACCCCGCGGCCGCGCAGCTCGTAGCCCGAGGCGCGGTACCAGATGCCGTCGGCGGCGCGTTCCTGGTGGAGGTCGACGGCCTGGCCGTTGGAGGTGCGCACCGTCGCCATCTGGCGGGGGTTGTCGAAGTCGACCGACAGCCGCTCGCTGTCATTGCAGAGGTAGACGGCCCGGATCACCCGGTTGAGGGCGCGCTCCTGCAACTCGGCTCCGGTGCGGCGTCGCGCCGTCTGGGCCTTCTCCGCCCGCTCCCGCACCGCGTCCCCGTCGGTGGGCGCTTCGCCCGAGGAAGAGCCGCAGCCGGCCAGCAGGGCGCAGGCCAGGAGGAATGCAAGCTGGACTGGCAGGAAGGACGTACGCATGGTTGAGTAACCTTGGGGGGTGGAGTCCGCAATGAAGCTGAAACTCCTAACCGCCGTGCTTGGTTGAGCGTCCCGTCGACAAGGCCGAAAATGAGGATCTGATGCGCTTCGCTGTGTCGGCTACATCACCTTCCGGAGATCTGACCGCACTGGACTTCTGGATAGACGCGCCTGTCGAGGTGGCCGGGCGGTCAGGGGATTTCAGATGCGCCTATGAGGTTCAGCCGGTTGGTCTCAGGGGCGCGGTCGTGGGCCATGATCCGCTCCGGACGATAAGGTGGGCGATCCTCGAAATGCGGGTGAAGCTCATCCACCGATTCCCCGGCTGGACGCTCCGGTACCGCGACGGCCAGCCTATTGACCTCGATTATGAGGAGAACTTCTGACGAGACTGCCCTCGCCGGGCGCGGAAGAAGTCGCGCAGCAGGGCCGCGGCCTCGGGCGCCAGCACGCCGCCCTCCGCCGTCGGGCGCCAGTGGCAGGTGGGCTGTTCGAAGAACCGCGGGCCGTGCGCGACCGCGCCGCCCTTGGGGTCGTCGGCGCCCCAGACGACGCGGCCTATGCGGGCGTGGCTGATCGCGCCGGCGCACATGGCGCAGGGCTCCAGCGTCACATAGAGGGTCAGGCCGGTCAGCCGGTAGTTGCCCCGCTGCGCCGCCGCGGCGCGGAGGGCGGCGATCTCGGCGTGGGCGGTCGGATCGTGGGCGCCGATCGGGTGGTTGCGGCCCGTGGCGACGACGCTTCCGTCGCTCTCGTCGACGATCACGCAGCCGACCGGCGTCTCGCCCTCGTCCGCCGCCGCTTGCGCTTGGTCCAGCGCCATGCGCATGAACCGCTCATCATGGTCCGCCATCCGAACGACAACGACAAGAAGCCCCGCCCGCGTCAAGACGACCGGAAGCCCGGGCCCCGCAAACCCTACGCCGAGGGCGCCGCCAAGGGGCCGCCGAAGAGCGGCAAGCCCGGCGGCAAGCCCGGCGCCGCGCCGGCCGAGCCGAAGCGCACCGAGCGCATCGCCAAGGCCATGGCCCGGGCGGGAATCGCCTCGCGCCGCGAGGTCGAGCGGCTGATCGGCCTCGGCCGGGTGGCGGTGAACGGCAAGATTCTCGACACCCCGGCGACCCTGGTCACCCGCGAGGACGTCATCACCGTCGACGGCAAGCCGATCGGCGCGGCCCAGGCGACGCGGGTGTGGCGCTACCACAAGCCGTCGGGCCTGGTGACCTCGCACGGCGACCCGCAGGGGCGGTCGACGGTGTTCGACGCCCTGCCGAGCAGCCTGCCGCGGGTGATCTCGGTCGGCCGGCTGGACCTCAACACCGAGGGCCTGCTGATCCTGACCAACGACGGCGAGCTGAGCCGGGCGCTGGAGCTGCCCTCGACCGAGCTGGTGCGCCAGTACCGGGCCCGCGCCCGCGGCCGGGTGACCCAGGCGCAGCTGGACACGCTGAAGGACGGGGTGACCGTCGACGGCGTCCGCTACGGCCCGGTCGAGGCGACGCTGGACAAGGCGAAGCCGGCCGCGGAGGGCGAGAAGGCCTCGGCCAACCTGTGGATCAGCGTCTCGATCACCGAAGGCAAGAACCGCGAGGTCCGCAAGGTGCTGGAGCACCTCGGCCTGACCGTGAACCGGCTGATCCGCCTCGCCTACGGCCCGTTCCAGCTGGGGACGCTGCCGGTCGGGGCGGTCGAGGAGGTCGGGCCGCGGGTGATCCGCGAGATGCTGGGCCAGTACATCCGCCCCGAGAACCTGCCGACCGGCAACACGGTCGAGACGCCGGCGCCGATCCCCGGCCGCCGCACCTCGGCGCCGATCGTCAAGGGCCGCTCGGGTTCGGCCATGTCCGACCCGTCGCGCAAGCCGAGCCGGGTCCGCGCCGCCGAGGCCGCGGTCGCCGAGGGCGGCGACACGGGCCGGCGGGCGCCGAAGAAGGACGGCTGGGCCAAGGCGAAGCCGAAGTTCGAACACCCGAAGAAGGGCTTCAAGCCCCGCGCCCGCCCGGAGGCGGCCGAGGGCGGGGCGGCCGCGCGCCCGGAGCGGCCGAAGCGGACCTTCAAGCCGCGTGAGGACCAGTTCATCGACACGCCGCGCGGCGCCGGCGGCCCGCGCAAGAGCGGGGGCGGCGGCAAGCCGGCCTTCGGGGCGCGCCCGGGCGGACGCCCGGCGGCGGGCGGCAAGCCGGCCGGGCGCGGCTTCGGCAAGCCGGCGGGGCCGCGGCCGGGAGGATCGCGTCCCGGCGGCTCGCGCGGACCCCGCGCGGGCGGCTGATCCATGCGCATCGTCGCGGGAAGCCTGAAGGGCCGGACCATCGTCGCGCCGGAGGGGCAGGGGACGCGCCCGACCTCCGACCGGGCGCGGCAGGCCGTGTTTAACGTGCTGGAGCACGCCGCCTGGGCCGAGCCGCTCCAGGGCGCGCGGGTCGTCGACCTGTTCGCCGGCTCGGGGGCGCTCGGCTTCGAGGCGATCAGCCGGGGCGCGGCCTTCGCCCTGTTCGTCGAGACCGACGACGCGGCGCGCGGGGCGATCCGCGAGAACGCCGACGCCTACGGCCTGATGGGCCGCACGCGGGTGCACCGGCGCAGCGCGACCGATCTGGGCGTGCGGCCGGGCTCGGCCGGCGAGGCCTTCGACCTGGCCTTCCTCGACCCGCCCTACGGCAAGGGGCTGGGCGAGCAGGCGCTGGCGCGGCTGCTGGAGGGGAACTGGCTGAAGCCGGGGGCGATCGTGGTGTTCGAGCGCGGCTCGGACGAGCCGGAGATCGACACGCCGGGCTATGACCGGCTGGACGCGCGCGACTACGGCGCGGCGCGGGTGCTGTTCCTGAGGGCCGCCGCGGCGGCCTGAAGCCGTCTGGCGCGGGGGGCGGTTCCGGGGCAGGCTGGGCGCATGACCCAGCTCGACCGCCGCGCCTTCCTCGCCGCCGCCGGAGCCTCGGCGGCCGTTCCCTTCGCCGCCTGCGCAGAGACCCCGACCCCCGCCTGGACGGCCCGGGCGACGCTGCCGTGGGCGATGCAGGAGGTCTACTGCGCCGTCTCGGGCGGGCGGATCGTGGTCGCGGGCGGGCTGCGCCGGGCCGGGGGCGTGACGGAGATCGAGGACCGCACGGGCGTCTACGATCCGGCCGCCGATCGCTGGACCGAGGGACCGCGCCTGCCGGCGCCGCGGCACCATCCGATGATCGCGGCCGACGCCGCGGGCCGGATCTTCGCCCTGGGCGGCTATGGCCGGTCGGAGGCCGGCGAGTGGACCTCGATGACCGAGGTCTGGGCCCTGGACGGCGACCGCTGGGTCGAGGCGGGGCGGCTGCCGGCGCCGCTGGCCGAGACCGTCGGGGCCGAACTGGACGGGCGCATCCACCTGGCCACCGGCCGCTCGCCGGGGACCGCCAACGGCCAGTGGAACGACCAGGTCGACGTGGCGACGCACCGGGTCTTCCGCCCGGCGGAGGGCCGATGGGAGACGGCGGCGCCCTGTCCGATGGCCCGCAACAGCGCCGCCGGGGCGGTGCTGGACGGGGCCCTGTGGGTGGCCGGCGGACGCACGGTGAGCGGCGGCGGCACGGGGCGGCTGGACCGCTACGACCCGCAGGCCGACCGGTGGGAGACGCGGGCGCCGATCCCCGCCTCGCCGGCGACCGGACAGCAGGTCGGCGGCGGCCTGGCCATGGCGGCCGTGGGCGGCCGGCTGGTCGCCTTCGGCGGGGAGTGGTTCTCGCCGGGCGGCGGCGGCGGGGTGTTCCCCGAAACCTGGATCTACGACCCGGCGGCCGACCGCTGGGAGGCCGGTCCCGACATGGCCACGCCCCGGCACGGGCTGGCGGCGGCGGTGGACGGGGTGGTCTACGCCCTCGCCGGCGGGGCCGTGGTTTCGGGCGGCCGGGCGACCGGGGTGGTCGAGGCGCTGCGGCTCCGGGACCACGCCTGATCGTCAGCCCCCCGGCGCCGGCCCGCCGGAGGACGAGGCGCGGACCAGCGGAATTTCGCGGCGGGCTGCATCCGCTGGCCGCTCCGGACGCCTCTCGATGGCGAGATTTCGGGAGGGATCATGATTCGACGAATTCCGGCCGTCTGCGCGGCCGTCATCGCCCTGGTGCTGGCGCCGGCCGCGGCCGGGGCCCAGTCCGCCGACCCGCAAGGCGTGACGATGAGCCCGGAGCGCAACAGCGCCGTGGTCCTGTCGCTGGCGCAGGTGTTGCGCGAGCGCTTCGCCTTTCCCGAGCGCGGGGCCGCCGCCGCGCGGGAGATCGAGGCGATGGAGGCGCGCGGCGAGTTCCGCAGCGCCGCCGACGCCGCGGCCCTCCTGGCGCTGATCGAGGGCAAGGTCGCACCCCTCGTCAACGACCGGCACTTCGCCGTCCGCTACCTGGGGCCGGATGTCACCGCCGCATTCCGCGAAGGGCCGCCTCCGCCGGAAGAGGTGGCGGCCTTCCATGAGGAAGTGCGCCTGCGCGGCGGGGAGGTCCCGGAGGTCCGCTGGCTGGCCGGCAACGTGGGGTACCTGCGCATCAACATGTTCCTCGACGCTCCGCCCGCCGCAGAGAAGCTGGCGGCGGCGATCGGCCTGCTGGCCGACACGGAGGCGCTGATCATCGACGTCCGCGGGGCTCCGGGCGGCGAGCCCGCCGGGGTGGCGAACGCGATCGGCCATCTGGTGGCGGAGCGCACGCCGACGGTCAGGGCGCAAGAGCGTTTCGCGCCGGCGGAGGCCCGCATCTATCACGCCGAGCCGAGGACGCCGGCCTACGTCGGCAAGCCCGTCTATGTGCTGATCGACGGAAACACCGGCTCGGGCGCGGAGGAGTTCGCCTATGACCTTCAGGCCATGGGCCGGGCGACCCTGGTCGGGCAGACCACCTACGGCGCGGCGACTCCGGGCGGGTTCCGGCCGCTGGCGGAGGGCTTCGCGGCCTTCATCCCGATGCAGGTCGTCACCCACACGGCCACCGGGGCGAACTGGGAGGGCGTCGGCGTCAGGCCCGACGTGGAGACGCCGGCCGAACAGGCGCTGGCGCGGGCGCACCGTCTGGCGCTGGACGCCATACTGGCGGACGCCGAGGGCGTGCGCCGGGCCCTCGCGGAGGAGGGGCTGGCCGCCCTGGAGGTGCCGGCCGGCTGATCGGCGCCGCGCGCCCGCTCAGCCCGCCAGCCGCACCAGCGCCCGCGCCGCCGCCGTGACCTCGGCCCAGGTGGCGTCGAAGCCGGCGGCGTCGCCGAACCACGGGTCGGCCACGGCCTGGCCCTCGCGGCCGGGGACGTGGTCGAGCAGCAGGCTGAGCCCGGCGGTCGCGTCGGAGGGCGCCAGGCGGCGCAGGTCGGCGAGGTTGTCGTGGTCCAGCGCGATCACACGGGTGAAGCGGCGGAAGTCGGCGCGCCGCACCTGCCGCGCCCTCAGGCCCGAGATGTCCACCCCGTGCCGCGCCGCCACCGCGACGGCCCGCGCGTCCGGCGGCTCGCCGGCGTGCCAGTTCCCCGTGCCGGCGGAGTCGATGTGGAGGTCGAGGTTCAGGCGCCGCGCCTCGGCCCGCAGCGCGCCCTCGGCGAGGGGCGAGCGACAGATGTTGCCGAGGCAGACGAAGAGGATGGAGGGCATGGGGGAGGTTGGCGTGGACGCACTCAGAACCCAAACGCAAGCCGATCATAGCGACATACTAGCTTTCGATACGCGGTAATGTACGGGGCCAAGGTGAACGCGCCAGCGTGTTCGAGAAGAAATGTCCGCAGTCGTGGAACGTCAACAGAAGCGCTGGGTTGGAACCCGAGCATAATACAAGCCTCGCTTGGCCCGTTGGCTCGATCTATGATTTCGTCCGTGGAGAGGCCCGAGAAGGTTGAGCGGTATCGGGCTAAATAGCTACGACTAAGCGAGTAGTCAGACGCCGGAAGTTTTGCCACAACCTTTTTGGCACCCTCATACTTGGATGCTATCAAGTCCTCGGAAGATTGAATTCCTGCCGCGCGTAGATATCGAAATACCGGGATGAACGTCCGATTTGAGCGCGCCAGCCCGGGATACGCGGCGCTCAGCAGTGCCGCAGCATCGAACCTCGAATCATCGGCCAACACGTCACTGAAAATTTCGTCAGGAGATATCCCCGCATAGCCCTTTTTGGCTAGGGCCTCCTGCATCCGCTGCTCGACCTTCTCCCCAATCTGTTGGTGCCTTTGAGCGACCCCGATCCCTACTACGAACTCGACATTTTCGGCGGCATCGATCTGATCGAAGTCGACAACGGCAAGCTTGCCTGCGTTGTCTCCCGGAGAGTGAACCAGCTCGTACATCTGCTCCTTAAAAAAGCGCAGTACGCGCGCAGGAATTTTCCGCTTCGTTACTGCGAGGGCGGAGTAAATCTGATCATAATCGGCGACCTTGGCTACCATCATTGTAACGCTGAATGTATCGGATTGGATGGTGGTGCGCTCTATCGACGGCCTCGCATCACCTTTGACTCGTTGCACAAATATCAGGTTCTCTTGGAACGCAGTCACTTTGTCTTGAGGTAGGCAAGCGGCAATAGAACTTATAATTGCGCGAATATGTGGATCGGTTATCGAGTATCCGAGAAATATAATCGGGTGTTCGACAAATATGGTCACTAGCTTGGCAGCTAGGTACGGATTGCGAGAGGCAAACTCTGCGTAGTCTTCTGCCGTCAACACGAGGCTGCTAGGATCGGCAGCGGACCCATGAATCTTGTATATCTCCCCTATGGATTGGGGGTTGGCGAACAGAAGTTCTTGCTGCCCAACGAACACACGAAAATCTGGAAACAGTTCCTCAAGTAGGAAATCCCAGTTCGTGGTTATAATGCCGTCCACGGAGATGCGAGGGAAGCTTGCAATCTCGTTGCCAAATTCCGAAGCGCGCGCAGTTTCCAGTGTGTGAGTTGCAATATACTCAGCGATTTCGACTTTGAGGGCGTCAGACCGTGACTTTACGCGATGTCCATGTTTGTCGCGATTCTGCGTCGTCTCAACCGCAGACCACCACCACTCGTTGTAATCTTCGGCCATATAACTCGCGGCGAGTGGGAGATCACTATTAGCTTTCGAGGCGTAATAGCCGAAATCCCGGATCGGGCCGCAGAACCGCGCAAGCAAGCCAGCCCAGTCCTCGAGACCGAGATATCGCCGGGAGAAGCCGGACCCAACGAAGAGGAATGGTGCTGAAGGGTGTTTCTCGAGCAGCTCTTTGAGGACGTCGGTAGGTTCGGTCATCTATTTCCCTTGGGATGAGCAGGTGGATGTTTGCACATCACCTCCGCCCGAACAGCCGCTCCAGATCCGCCAGCTTCAGCTCCACATAGGTCGGGCGGCCGTGGTTGCACTGGCCGGAGTGAGGCGTCGCCTCCATCTGGCGGAGGAGGGCGTTCATCTCGGGCGCGGACAATACACGGCCGGCGCGCACCGAGCCGTGGCAGGCCATCGTCCCGCAGACCTCGGCCATGCGCTCCTTCAGGGACAGGGCGGCGCCGTGTTCGGCGAGGTCGTCGGCGATGTCGCGGATCAGGCCCTGGACGTCCGTGTCGCCGAGCAGGGCGGGGGTCTCGCGGACGAGGACGGCGCCGGACCCGAACTGTTCGACGACGAGGCCGAGTTCGGCCAGTTCGTCGGCGCGGGCGGCGACGCGCTCGGCCTCGGCGGGGTCGAGCTCGACCACCTCGGGGGTCAGCAGGGCCTGGCGGGTCACGGCGCCCTCGGCCATCTGCGCCTTCATCCGCTCGTAGACGAGGCGCTCGTGGGCCGCGTGCTGGTCGACCACCACGAGGCCGTCGCGGGTCTGGGCGACGATGTAGGTGCCGTGCAGCTGGGCGCGGGCGGCGCCGAGGGGATAGTCGAGCAGGTCGGCCGGGAGGGATGAGGGATCAGGGATGAGGGATGAGGGAGGCTCGGCCTCCAGCGTCTCGACCCGGGCGGACCGCTCGTTGAGGCCCGGCAGGACCTGGGCGGCGGCGGCGGCGGGCGCGGCCCAGCCCTGCCAGCCGGACCAGCCTTGGGCCGAGGGGGCGGAGGGGCTGAAGGCGGGCGCGCCGGCGTGGGGGCGGAAGCCGGCCAGCGCGTCGGCGGCGACGGTCGTCGAGGCGCGGTGGCCGGCGGCGGCGAGGGCGTGGCGCAGGGCGCCGACGATCAGGCCGCGCACCAGCTGGGGATCGCGGAAGCGCACCTCGGCCTTGGCCGGGTGGACGTTGACGTCCACGTAGAGCGGGTCGAGCTCGAGGAAGAGGACGGCGGCCGGGTGGCGGTCGCGGGCGAGGAAGTCGGCGTAGGCCCCGCGCAGCGCCCCCTGCAGCAGGCGGTCCTTCACCGGGCGGCCGTTGACGAACAGGTACTGGTGGGCGGCGTTGCCGCGCGAATAGGTCGGCAGGCCGGCGTAGCCTGACAGGCGCACCCCGTCGCGGGCCTGGTCGATGAGCAGGGCGTTGGCCTCGAAGTCGCGGCCGAGCAGGGCGGCGAGCCGCTTGAGCCGGCCCTCGTCGCCGGGGTGTTCGGCGGGCAGGCGGAGGACGTTGCGGCCGTCGAGGTCGAGGCTGAAGGCGACGCCCTCGTGGGCCATGGCCTGGCGTTTGATCTCTTCCGAGATGGCCATGGCCTCGGCCCGCTCGGACTTCATGAACTTGAGCCGGGCGGGGGTGGCGTAGAACAGGTCGCGCACCTCGACCCGGGCGCCGTGCGGGCCGGGGAAGGCGGCGGGGGCGACGGGGCGCTGGGCGCCGCCCTCGACGGTGATGCTGTGGGCGTCGCCGCCCTCCCTGGGGCGGGAGGTGATGGTCAGGCGGGCGACCGAGCCGATCGAGGGCAGGGCCTCGCCGCGGAAGCCGAGGGTGAAGATGCGCAGCAGGTCGACGTCGCCGGCGTCGTCGGGCTCGAGCTTGGAGGTGGCGTGGCGCTCGACCGCCAGGGCCAGCTGGTCCGGGGCCATGCCGCAGCCGTCGTCGGCGATGAGCAGCCGGGTCAGGCCGCCGCCGTCGGCCTGGACCTCGACCCGGCGGGCGCCGGCGTCCAGCGCGTTCTCGACCAGCTCCTTGACGGCGCTGGCCGGCCGCTCGACCACCTCGCCGGCGGCGATGCGGTTGACAGTCTCGGGGGGGAGGCGGCGGATGGGCATGGATTCGCGAGTATGCCGCTTTCCCGCCGCGGGAAGAAGGCGACGGGGCTTAGTCGATGGGGGTGATCGACATCGTCAGCAGGTCGCCGGAGTCGTCCCCCACCCGCACGGCGGCCCGATCGCCGCGCAGGAAGGTGAGGCGCGGGGCGGCCAGCTCGACTTCCCCGCGCGACAGATGGGCCTGGACCATCATCTGCGCGTCACCGCCGTCGCCCTGCACCGTGAACAGGTCGGCCTCGAAGGCGTAGGTGACGCCGTTGATGCTCGCCGAGGCGCTGGCGGGCACGTCCTCCACGATCTGGGTGCGGGTCGAGACGATCTCGACGCCATTCCGGACGACGGAAACCTCGAGCTGGTAGCGCTCGCGACCCGGCTCCTGGGCGAAGGCCGGGCTGGCGGCGAGGAGGGCGGCGGCGACGACGGCGGGGCGGATCATGGGCGGGCTCCACGTGGGATGGTCGAGCGTCCAACGATTCCCGTTACGTGAACATCGCCGTCGTGCGCCCGGTCGTCAGGCCGTCGCCTCCGCCAGCGCCTCCTCGGCTTCCATCCAGGCGGCCTCGGCGGCGTCGAGGTCGGCCTGGGCCTTCGCGCGGGCGCGGGTCAGGCCCTCGAGCTTCTTCGGATCGTGGACCGCGGCGTTGGCGAGGTCGTCGTCGAGCCGGGCGAGGTCGGCGGCGAGGGCGGCCATGCGCTCCTCGGCCTTCTTCGCGGCGTGGCGCAGGGTGGACGGGGAGGGGCCGGATTTTTTTGGGGCCCTATCGCTCGCGGCGCGGCCGCTCGCTGCTTGAGGGCCCGAACTGGCCGCGTCTGTGGCCGCCGGCGCCGGCTCCGCCTTCACCTGGGAGGGCTTCATGCCCGCCTGTTTCGCCCGGTCGAGGACGAATTTGGCGTAGTCGTCCATGTCGCCGTCGAAGGGCTTCACCGTGCCGTCGGCGGCCAGCCACAGGCGGTCGGCGACCAGCTCCATCAGCGAGCGGTCGTGGGTGATCAGGATGACGGCGCCGGTGTAGGCGTTGAGGGCGTCCAGCAGGGCGCGGCGGCTGTCGATGTCGAGGTGGTTGGTCGGCTCGTCGAGGATCAGGATGTGCGGCGCGTCCATGGCCACCAGGTTGAGCAGCAGGCGGGCGCGCTCGCCGCCCGACAGGGCCGCGACCTTGGTCTCCTGCTTCTCGAACGGCAGGCCGAACTGGGCCAGCCGGCTGCGGCGGCTGGACTCCGAGGCGTCCGGCATGGCCCGGCGGATGATCTCCAGCGGGGTGTCGGTCGGGTCCATGGCCTCGATCTGGTGCTGGTGGAACCAGCCGACCCGCATCTTGCCGTCGCGGTGGAACTCGCCGGCGTCGATGGTCAGGGCCTTGGCGATGAGTTTGGCGAAGGTCGACTTGCCGGCGCCGTTGACGCCGAGCAGGCCGATGCGGTCGTCGAGGTCCATGCGCAGGTTCAGATTGCGCAGGATGGGCTTGCCCGGCTCGTAGCCGACCGAGGCCTTTTCCAGCCGGATCAGCGGCGGCGGCAGGGGGCGCTCGGGCGAGGGCAGGGTGAAGGGGGCGACCCGCTCCTCGGGCGGCAGCTCGACCGTCTGCATCTTCTGCAGCTTCTTGACCCGCGACTGGGCCTGGGCGGCCTTGGAGGCCTTGGCCTTGAAGCGGTCGACGAAGGCCTGCAGGTGGGCCCGCTCGGCCTCCTGCTTGGCCCGGGTGGCGGACAGCAGGCGCAGCTTCTCGGCGCGCATCTTCTCGAAGGCGTCGTAGTTGCCGGTGTAGAGCTCCAGCTTGCGGTTGGCGAGGTGGAGGATGTGGGTGCAGACCTCGTTCAGCATCTCGCGGTCGTGCGAGATGATCAGGGCCGTGGCCGGGTATTTCTTCAGCCGGGCCTCGAGCCACAGGGCGCCCTCGAGGTCGAGGTAGTTGGTCGGCTCGTCGAGCAGCAGCATGTCGGGCTGGGCGAACAGGGCCGCCGCCAGGGCCACGCGCATGCGCCAGCCGCCGGAGAAGTGCGACATCGGCCGCTGCATGTCCTCGGGGCTGAAGCCGAGGCCGGCGAGGATTTCGGCGGCGCGGGCGGGGGCGCTGTCGGCGTCGATCTCGATCAGCCGGCCCCAGATCTCGCCCATCTCCTCGGGCTCGGCCGTTTCCAGGCGGGTCATCAGGTCGTGGCGCTCGACGTCGGCCTCGAGGATGGTGTCGAGCACGCTGACCGGGGTGGCCGGGTGCTCCTGGTCGACCGAGCCGATGCGGGCGGTCTTCGGCAGGGAGACCTCGTCGCCGTTGGCCGCCAGTTCGCCGAGGATGATCTTGAACAGGGTCGACTTGCCGATGCCGTTGCGGCCGACGAGGCCGACCTTGGCGCCGGGGGGAAGGCTGACCGAGGCGTCGTCGAGGAACTGGCGGCCCCAGGCGTTGAAGGTCAGGTTGGTGATCTGGAGCATGGGGAAGGGAAGTCCGGGGAGAACGGCGGTCGCCCCTCAGGTAGCGAGCCGCCGCGCGGCGAGCGATAGGGGCGAATGACGGGCTGTTGGAATGCGGGGAGGGCGCGTCTATAAGCCCGCGACCTTCAATCTCCCAAACAGAAGTCACTCCCATGACCGAACGCACCTTCTCGATCATCAAGCCGGACGCGACCCGTCGCAACCTGACCGGCAAGATCAACGCCGTGATCGAGGACGCCGGCCTGCGCATCGTGGCCCAGCGCCGCGTCAAGCTGTCGGAAGAGCAGGCGAAGAAGTTCTACGCCGTCCACGCCGAGCGTCCGTTCTACGGCGAGCTGGTGGCCCAGATGACCGCCGAGCCGGTGGTCGTCCAGGTGCTGGAAGGCGACAACGCCGTGGCCCGCTACCGCGAGGTCATGGGCGCCACCAACCCGGAACAGGCCGCCGAGGGCACCATCCGCAAGTCGTTCGCCCTGTCGATCGGCGAGAACTCGGTGCACGGCTCGGACTCGCTCGAGAACGCGAAGATCGAGATCGAGCAGTTCTTCACGGAAGACCAGATCGTCGGCTGATCGCCGTCGGATCGACGCTTCAGGCAACGGCCGGGTCGGTGACGACCCGGCCGTTGTCGTGTCAGGCTCCTGCGGCAAGGGGCGAGTCGGATGCGGGAATACGGACGACGCGGGGTGCTGCTGGCGGCCAGCCTGTCGGCGCTGGCGGGCTTCGTCGACGCCATCGGCTTCATGACGCTGGGCGGCTTCTTCGTCTCCTTCATGAGCGGCAACCTGACCCGCTTCGGGGTGGGGGCCGCCCTGGGGCGATGGGACCAGGCCGGGGTCGCCGCCGGCCTGATCGGCCTGTTCGTGGTCGGGGTGGTCGCCGGGGCCCTGGTGGCGCGACGGGTCGGGGAGGACCGCCGGTCGGCGGTGCTGGCGGTCGAGGCGGCGCTCCTGCTGCTGGCGGCCGGGCTCTGCGCCGCCGGCCGGACGGCGGCGGGGATGGCGGCGGTGGTGCTGGCCATGGGGGTGGAGAACGCCGTCTTCCAGCGACAGGGGGACGTGGGCGTCGGCCTGACCTACATGACCGGCACCCTGGTGCGGATGGGGCAGCGGATCGCCACCGCCCTCTGCGGCGGCCCGAGGTGGGACTGGGTCCCCTTCCTCCTGCTTTGGGCGGGGCTCGCCGCGGGCGGCGCCCTGGGCGCTGTCAGCTTCGTGCGCTGGGGCGTGCTCTCGCTGTGGGCGGCGGCCGCCGTGGTGGTGGTCCTGACGCTCGCGGTGCGCCGGGCGGAAGCGCAGGCGGAACGCGCCCGCCAGCGCGACGTTATCCGCCAGACCCGAACCTCCCCGGAGAAACCCCGATGAAGACCCTGCTCAAGCTGTCCGCCGCCGCCGCCGCCCTGTCGCTCCTCGCCGCTTGCGGCTCGACCATGGAACAGCGGGCCGCCACGGGCGCCATCGCCGGCGCGGCCGCCGGCCAGGCGATCGGCGGCGACACGGGCTCGACCGTCGCGGGCGCCGCCATCGGCGCCGCCGCCGGCGCGGCGACCCGGCCCGACAAGTAGGGCCGCAGCCCGAAAAGAGAACGGCCCCGGCGAGCGATCGCCGGGGCCGTTTCCGTTCCGGGGTCGGGCGGCGCCTACCAGATGCGGGCGCGGGCCTCGGGGGCGAGGTACTGCTCGTCGCCCGGCTTCACGCCGAAGGCCTCGTACCAGGCGTCGATGTTCCGCACCGTGGCGCCCGCCCGGTACTGCGCCGGGGCGTGGGGGTCGACGGTGACCTGCTGGCGCAGGGCCTCGTCGCGGGTGTTCTCGCGCCAGACCTGGGCCCAGCCGAGGAAGACGCGCTGATCGCCGGTCAGGCCGTTGATCACCGGCGCGGGCTGGCCGTTCAGCGACATGCGGTAGGCGTCGAGCGCCAGCAGCAGGCCGCCGAGGTCGGCGATGTTCTCGCCCATGGTCAGGTCGCCGTTGACGTTGACGCCCTCGAACGGGCTCAGCGCCGAGTACTGGGCCCCGAGCACGCGGGCGCGCTCCTCGAACTTGGCGGCGTCCTCGGCGGTCCACCAGTCGCGCAGCACGCCGTCGCCGTCGACCTTGCGGCCCTGGTCATCGAAGCCGTGGGTGATCTCGTGGCCGATGACCGCGCCGATGCCGCCGTAGTTCACCGCCGGGTCGGCGTTGGGATCGAAGAACGGCGCCTGCAGGATGGCGGCCGGGAAGACGATCTCGTTGCGGGGCGGGTTGTAGTAGGCGTTCACCGTCTGCGGGGTCATGCCCCACTCGAGCGGATCGACCGGCTTGTCGAGCTTGGACAGGTTCCAGGCCCATTCGAAGGCCGAGGAGCGTTCGACGTTGCCATAGAGGTCGGCCGGATCGAGGTGCAGGCCGTCATAGCTGCGCCACTGCTCCGGATAGCCGATCTTCACCCCGAAGCGGCTCATCTTGTAGAGCGCCTGCTGGCGGGTCTCGGGGCTCATCCAGTCGAGGCCCTCGATGCGGGCGGTCATGGCCTGGCGGAGGTTGGCGACCAGCTCTTCCATCTGCGCCTTGGATTCGGCCGGGAAGTGGCGGGCGACGTATTCGCGGCCGAGCGCCTCGCCCAGCGATCCGTCGACCAGCTGCACGCCGCGCTTCCAGCGCGGGCGGTTCTCCGGTTGGCCGCCGAGGACCTTGCCGTAGAAGTCGAATTTGGCGTCGACGAAGGCGCTGGACAGGTAGGGGGCGGCCTGGTCGACGGTGTGGAAGGCCTGCCACGACTGGAGGGTCGCGACCGGCGTTTCGGCGAATACCCGGGCCATGCCCGGGAAGGCGGTGTTGTTGCCGGCGATCAGGGTGCGGTCGCGGCCGACGCCCGCCGCCTCGGCCCAGGCGCCCCAGTCGAAGCCGGGCGCCGAGGCCGCCAGATCCGCGACGGTGGTCGGGTTGTGCAGCCGGTCGATCTGGCGGCTCTCGACCTGGGTCCAGTGCTGTTCGGCGATGCGGGTCTCGAAGGCGACGATGTCGGCGGCGGCCTTTTCCGGCTCAGGCCAGTCCGCCAGCTCGAGCGCCTTCCGCACATAGGCCTGGTAGGCCGCCTTCTGCTCCGCGAACGCGGGCTCGAGGTAGTAGTCGCGGTCGGGGAGGCCGAGGCCGCCCTGGAAGATGTAGGCGCTGTTGCGGTTCGGCTCCTTCAGGTCCTCGAACACCGCCAGGCCGAACAGCGAGCCGCCGAAGCCGAACTGGCTGCGACCCATCAGGGCGGCCATTTCCTCGTGGGAGTCGGCGGCGCGGACCTCGGCCAGGTCGGCGGCGAGGGGCGCGGCGCCCAGCTGCTCGACCCGGGCCTCGTCCATGAAGCTGGCGAACAGGGCGCCGATGCGGGCGGCCTCGGGGCTGGAGGTCGGGTTGGCGGCGCTCTCCTCGATCAGCGTCCGCAGGTTCTCCTGCGAGCGATCGTACAGCATGTCGAAGGCGCCGTAGGAGGTCTTGTCCGCCGGGATCGCCGTGTTGCGCAGATAGGTTCCGTTGGCGAAGCGGTTGAAGTCCGCGCCCGGGGCGACGGCGCGGTCCATGCCCTCCAGATCGAAGCCCCAGGCGCCGATCACCGGCCCGGCGTGGGCGGCGTGCGCGCCGTGCGATGCATGGGTCTGGGCCAGCGACGGAGCCGCGGCGAGGGCGAGAACGGCGCCGGCGGCGCAGGCGAGAAGGCGTAGCTTGGACATGAGGGTTCCCCGAACAGAGCGGCGGGACCCTGACTCAGCGGCGGGGCCCTGTCTCGGTCAAAGGCGAAGCATTACGAAAAGCTAATCCAGCGACCGGCAGAATTCGGCGAGGGCGCGCGGGTACAGCCGGTGCTCGGCGGCGAGCACCCGGCGGGCGAGGCTGTCGGGGGTGTCGTCAGGCTGCACCGGCACCCGGGCCTGGGCCAGCGCCGGCCCCTCGTCGACGCCCTCCGTCACCAGGTGGACGGTGCACCCCGCCTCCGTGTCGCCCGCGGCGAGGGCGCGGGCGTGGGTGTCGAGACCGGGATGCTTCGGCAGCAGGCTGGGGTGGATGTTGAGCATCCGTCCGCTCCAGCGGCCGACCAGCCAGGGGGTCAGCAGCCGCATGTAGCCGGCGAGGGCGACGACCTCGATTTGATGCTGGCGCAGGACCTCGTCGATGGCCCGCTCATGCGCCTCCCGGTCGCCGGCGAAGGGGCGATGATCGACCGCCAGCGTCGGAACGCCGGCCTCGGCGGCGCGCGCCAGGCCGGCGGCGTCCGGCCGGTTGGAGAGGACCAGGGCGACGGCGTAGGGACAGTCGTCCTGCCGCGCCGCGTCGACGAGGGCGGCCATGTTCGATCCCGTGCCCGAGATCAGCACCGCCGCCCGGCGGCGCCGCGCTGCCGCGCCCATCAGCGGGCCCGGGCGGGCGGGTCCCCGACCGCCACGAAGGAGCCGGCGGGGCCGGGGAAGACGACCGGGCTTTCGTAGCCGTCGTCCGAGACGGCCGAGACGCCGAAGAAGTAGTCGTCGATGACGACGCCGGGCAGGGTCAGTTCCGTCGCGTCGCCGGCCCAGCGGCTGTGGGTCCACTGCGCGGCGGTGGTGGGCCGCCACCAGACACGGTACCCGGCGGCGCCGGGCACGGCCTGCCAGCGGAGGGTGGTGTCCGGCTTGACTGCGCCCTCGATGGCCACCTCGAGCGGGGTCGCCGGCGCGTTGGCCAGGGCCGCCATGCTGACGATGTTCAGGCGGGCGACCTGGGCGAGGTAGTCGAAGTCGACTCCGTCGATGGTGTCGCCGTAGTGCACTCCGTCCTCGACGCGCAGGTCCTGGTGCTGGCGGTCGTAGTTCTCCGCGCCCTCGGAGATGCGCACGGCCGGGAAGCCGGCGCGCAGCATCTCGACCTGGTCGCCGCCGCGGCCGAAGCGGTCCGTGCGGTAGATCATCTCGACGTCGAAGTTGGTCAGGTACCGGTCCGCCAGCCCGTCGATGAAGCGGGCGAGGTTCCGCGAGGCGGAGTCGACCTCGCCGCCGTTGTAACGGCGCCGCTCCTCCTGGGCCTCGGTCTCGACGGTCTTGGTGCCCTCCGAGAAGACGCGGACGCGGGTGGTGTCGCGCACCCCGGACTGGCCCTCGGAGTTGCCGACGATGTCGTTGTTGAGGTTGGCCTCGACCCGCCAGCCCTGCGCCTTGGCGTAGTCAGCCAGGATCCGGCCGCCGAACAGGCCCTGCTCCTCGCCCGAGAGGGCGGCGTAGACGAGGGTGGCGTCGAAGCTGTGCTGCGACAGGATGCGGGCGGCCTCGAGGACGGCGGCGACGCCGGAGGCGTCGTCGTTGGCGCCGGGGGCGTCGTCGGTGAAGTTCATCACGTCGGTGACGCGGGAATCGAGGTGGCCGGAGATGATGATCACCCGGTTCGGGTCGCCCGTGCCGCGCTGGATGGCGACCACGTCGACGACCTCGGTCGGGGTCGGCACGCGGGGGCCGGTGACGGTGTCGGACGGGGTGACGATCTCGAGGCAGCCGCCGCACTGGCCGGAGACGCCCTCGAACCGGCGCTGCACCCAGCGCCGGGCGGCGCCGATGCCGCGGGTCTCCGATTCCGTCTCGGAAAGGGTGTGGCGGGTGCCGAAGCCGACCATCGCCTCGATGTCCGCGCGCATCCGCTCCGGGCGGACCTCGCCGGCGAGGCGGTGCAGCAGCGCCTGCTCGTCGCCTGCGGTTGGACCCGCAGCAGCGGGGCCGGCGAGCAGAAGGGCGGCCATGGCGGCCGACAGCATGCGCATGCGGGGAACTCCTTCACTCTTACGCGGCGGCGGCGACCTTGCCGGTCGCCGCCTGCAGGGTCAACGCGCCGGCGACCGGCCCGCGGATCCGCGCCTCAGGCCGGGATCAGCTGGCCGCAGACGAAGGCCGTCTCTCCGGCGTTGAGCAGGGCCGCCAGCACCGGCTCGGCGTTCTCGGGGCTGACGATCAGGATGAAGCCGACGCCGCAGTTGAAGGTGCGGCGAAGCTCGTGGTCCGAAATCCCGCCGGTCTCGCCCAGCCAGCGGAAGACGTGGGGCAGGGGCCAGGCGTCCCAGTCGAAGGCGGCCGCGAGGCCGTCGGCGATGCAGCGGGGCGGATTCTCGACCAAGCCGCCGCCGGTGATGTGGGCGGCGCCCTTGACCAGTCCGGCCTTCATCAGCGGCAGCACCGGCTTCACATAGATGCGGGTCGGCTCCATCAGGGCCTGCGCCAGCGTCCTGTCCTTCGCGAAGGGAGCGTCGGCGTTCCAGCCGAGGCCCGACTTCTCGACCACCTTGCGGATCAGCGAATAGCCGTTCGAGTGCGGCCCGGAGGAGCCGAGGCCGATGATCAGGTCGCCGGCCTGCTGGCGGTCGAGGTACGGCAGGGCGTGGCCGCGCTCGACCGCGCCGAGGGAGAAGCCGGCGAGATCGTAGTCGCCGCCGCCGTACATGCCGGGCATCTCGGCCGTCTCGCCGCCGACGAGGGCGCAGCCGGCCTGGCGGCAGCCCTCGGCGATGCCGGCGACGACCCGCTTCGCGGCATCCACGTCCAGCCTGCCGGTGGCGTAGTAGTCGAGGAACAGCAGCGGCTCGGCGCCCTGGGCCAGCAGGTCGTTGACGCACATGGCGACCAGATCGACGCCGACGCCGTCATGCCGTCCGGTCTCGATGGCGATCTTCAGCTTGGTGCCGACGCCGTCGGTGGTGGCGACGATCAGCGGGTCCTCGAAACCGGCCGCCTTGAGGTCGAACAGGGCCCCGAATCCCCCCAGCGACGCCTCCGCGCCGGGCCGGCGGGTCGATTTCGCCAGCGGCTTGATGGCGTCCACCAGCATCTCCCCGGCGTCGATGTCCACCCCCGCATCGGCGTAGGTGAGGCCGTTGCGCGGGGTGTCGGGAGTGTCGCTCATCGGTCACGGGCCTGATTCTGGAGGCGGAAATGCGTCGGCGGCTCTTGCCACGAAGCGGTCGCGCGGGGCTATAGCACCCGAATGACGCCGATCACCACCACCGGGGCGCTGCGCGACTTCTGCGCCCGCCTCGCCGCCGCTCCGTTCATCACCGTCGATACGGAGTTCATGCGCGAGACCACCTACTGGCCGAAGCTGTGCCTGATCCAGGCCGCTTCGCCCACGGATTCGGCGATCATTGATCCGCTGGCGGAGGGGCTCGACCTCGAGCCCTTCCTCGACCTGCTGCGCGACGAATCGATCCTCAAGGTGTTCCACGCGGCCCGGCAGGACGTGGAGATCTTCGTGAAGCTGGGCGCGGTGCCGCGGCCGATGTTCGACACCCAGGTGGCGGCGATGGCGGCGGGCTTCGGCGACCAGGTCTCCTACGAGGCGCTGGTGCGCCAGATGCTCCGGCAGGAGGTCGACAAGGGCAGCCGCTTCACCGACTGGGCGCGCCGGCCGCTGTCGGACGCCCAGCTGATCTATGCGCTGGGCGACGTCACCCACCTCGCGGCCCTCTATCCGAAGCTGCGCGACCGGCTGCAGAAGGACGGGCGCCTCGACTGGGTGATGGCCGAGATGGAGGATCTGACCGATCCCGCCCTCTACGACACCGATCCTGAAAAGGCGTGGAAGCGGCTGAAGCCGAAGAAGTATTCGCCGCGGTATCTGGCCGCCTTCAAGGCCACGGCGGTGTGGCGGGAGCGGGCGGCGCAGGATCGCGACCAGCCGCGCGGGCGCATCCTCAAGGACGACGCCGTCGACGAGATCGCAGCCCAGGGACCGACCGATCCGGAGGCCTTCAACCGGCTGCGCTCGGTGCCCAAGGGCTTCGGCGCCTCGCGGCTCGGGCTGGAGCTGACCGAGGAGCTGAAGCGGGTGCTGGCCGATCCTGAGGCGCACGCGCCGAAGATCGAGCGGCCGTCGCACAACCAGCCGGCCCCGCCGTCGGTGGTCGAGCTGCTCAAGGTGCTGCTCAAGGCCAAGAGCGACAATGCCGGGGTGGCGACCAAGCTGATCGCCAACGTCGCCGACCTCGAGAAGATCGCCCTCAGCGACGCCGCCGACGTGGAGGCGCTGAAGGGCTGGCGGCGCCAGCTGTTCGGCGAGGACGCGCTGAAGCTGAAGCGCGGCGAGATCGCCCTGGTGCTGAACGGGCCCCGGGTCGAGGTGGTGGAGATCGAGGGCTAGGTCCGCAGGCTCTCCAGCTCGCGGGCGATGTTGGCCCGCGCCCGCGCCTCGAACCGCGCCGCCCAGGCCGGATCGGGGTAGAGCTGCGGACTGTCGAGGAAGCGCTGCAGCACGGCCGCCCGGCCGGCCCGCCACGCCTCGTCCATCACGTGGGCGTACTCCTGGCGCACGCCGCGGACGTAGGAGTCGTACGCGGCCGTCGCCGCGCCGAGGATCGACAGGTCGATCGACACCATCCGCGCGCCGAGCGCGTCCTCGGCGGCGGCGGCGTGCCCGGCGGTGAGCAGGATCAGGCGCGCGACCTCGGCCACATCCGCTTCCGGCGCGCCCTCGCCGGCCAGCTCCTCGCGCGCCAGCCGGGCGCTCTCCGCCTCGTTGTCGGTCCGGGTGGGATCATAGATCGCGTCATGGAACCACAAGGCCGTCTCCAGCAGGTCGCGCCGGGCCGTGGTCAGGTCGGTCGAGGCCGCCGCCTGGGCGAGGCAGTCGGTGAGGTGCGCGAGGGTGTGGTAGCGGCGGTGCGGCTCGCGATAGCGTGCGATGAGCCGATCGCGAACCGCGCTTGAGAACACGCCCTCAGCCCACCGTCGCCTTGACGATCTTGCCGGGATTGCGGGGCGGTTCGCCCTTCGGCAGGGCGTCGACGTGCTCCATGCCTTCGATGACCTGGCCCCAGACCGTGTACTGGCGGTCGAGGAAGGTGGCGTCGTCGAAGCAGATGAAGAACTGGCTGTTGGCGCTGTTCGGGTCGGAAGTGCGGGCCATCGAGCAGACGCCGCGCACGTGCGGTTCGGCCGAGAACTCCTGCTTCAGGTTCGGCTTGGAGGAGCCCGAGGTGCCGGTGCCGGTCGGGTCGCCGCCCTGGGCCATGAAGCCCGGGATGACGCGGTGGAAGACCACCCCGTCGTAGAAGCCTTCCGAGGCCAGCTCGGTGATCTGCTTGACGTGGTTGGGAGCCAGGTCGGAACGCAGCTTGATGACGACGTCGCGGGGCTCGCCGTCGCCGGTGTCCAGGGTGAAGGTCAGGGTCTCGGCCATGTCGGCTCCTTTCGTTTCGCGGGGGTCATAGCCCGCAAACCCGGTGACGGCTATGTGGGATGCATGAGCGAGGACGATAAGCCGGTCGAACGCCGCCGCATGGTGCGTCCCCCTTCGGGGGGAACGGCGGCCGGCCGCGGCATGGGCCAGAAGATCCGCACGGCCGAAAAGAAGTCGATGTCGAGCCAGCAGTGGATCAAGCGGCAGCTGGCCGACGAATGGTCGGAGCGGGCGCGGGCCGAGGGATGGCGCAGCCGCGCCGCCTTCAAGCTGATGGAGATCGACGACCGGCTCCATCTGATCCGGCGCGGCTCGCGGGTGGTCGATCTCGGCGCGGCCCCCGGCGGCTGGGTGCAGGTGGCGCTGGACCGCGGCGCGGCGGCGGTGGTCGGGGTCGACCTGCTGATGATCGAGCCGATTCCGGGCGCCACCCTGATCCAGGCGGACTTCACCGATCCGGGGGTGGACCGGCAGCTGCTGGAGGCGCTGGGCGGGCCGCCCGACCTGGTGCTGTCGGACATGGCCCACAACACCGTCGGCCACCGCCAGACCGATCACCTGAAGATCATCGCCCTGATCGAGATCGCCGCCGACTTCGCCATCCGCCACCTGAAGCCGGGGGGCGCCTTCGTCACCAAGAGCTTCCAGGGCAGCGACGCCGGCGAGGTGCTGGCCCGGCTGCGGGCCGAGTTCGAGGACGTGCGGCCGATCAAGCCGAAGGCCAGCCGCAAGGGCTCGTCCGAGGTCTATCTGGTGGCGACGGGGAAGAAGTAGGTCTCAGGCCTCGGCCAGCGCGCTGCGGCGACGTTCGCGGCGGGCCTCGATCCGGCTCCAGATCCGGTCGTGGGCGGTGAAGAACACCGTCTGCACCAGCGGCTCGATGATGCCGATGGCCAGCGCCGTGCGGATGTCGCGGGTCAGGGCGAAGGCCACCAGCACGGCGACGGCGAAGTGCATGACGCCGTAGGTGACGGTCTTGAGCGCGACCTGCTTCAGCGAGCGGGGCAGGGCGTGGCTGTGGCCGTGGTGGCCGTGGGCGCGCGACTGCTCCTCGGGGGACATCAGGTCGAGGCGGGCCGTGAAGGCCTCCGACGCCTCCTCGAGGCCGGACAGCATCCGCCGCCGTTCGATGCGGTGCCAGACGCGGTCGTGCACGGAATAGGCGATGGTCTGGAAGAAGGGCTCCACCAGGCCCACGGCCAGGGCGAGCCGCCAGTCGCCGGTGATGGCGAAGGCGACGAGTATCGCGACCACCAGGTGCATGACGCCGTAGCTTGCGATCTTTAGCGCAAGCTGCCGGGCGGTGCTGATCAACAGTCGAACCATGTCGCTCCAGATGTGGGGCGAAAGCCGCCCCCGGCAAGGCAATTGTTCTTATCGGAACGATAGGCGCGGCGAGGCCTTGCGGTTCCGGCCGGGACACGGTTATACGCGGCCCGCAAAACGGAGGCTCCTCATGGAGATTCGCGAAGGGCTCACCTTCGACGATGTTTTGCTCGAACCCGGCCCGTCCGAGATCATGCCCGCCGACGCGGACGTCTCGACTAAGCTGACCCGCGACATCAGGTTGAACATCCCGTTGCTGTCGTCCGCCATGGACACGGTGACAGAGGCGCGGCTGGCCATCGCCATGGCCCAGGCCGGCGGTCTGGGGGTGCTGCACCGCAACCTGACGGTCGAGGAGCAGGCCGACCAGGTGCGGCAGGTGAAGCGCTACGAAAGCGGCATGGTGGTCAATCCCGTCACGGTGACGCCGGAGACGACGCTGGGCGAGGTGCGCGAGATCGTGGCGCGCAAGAAGATCACCGGCTTCCCGGTGGTCGACCCGGCCACGGGGCGGCTGGTCGGCATGCTGACCAACCGCGACATGCGCTTCGAGAACGACCCGAACATCAAGGCCGCGGCCCTGATGACCACGGGCGATCTGATCACCGTGCGCGAGGGCGCCGGCCGCCTGGAGGCGCAGGAACTGCTGCGGACCCGCAAGATCGAGCGGGTCATCGTGGTGGACGAGGACTATCGGGCCGTCGGCCTGATCACCATGAAGGACATCCAGAAGGCCCAGGCCTTCCCGAACGCCGCCAAGGACGAGCAGGGCCGCCTGCTGGTCGGGGCCGCCTCGACCGTCGGCGACAGCGGCTTCGAACGCTCGATGGCCCTGGCCGAGGCCGGGGTCGACGTGGTGGTGATCGACACCGCCCACGGCCACTCGGTGCAGGTCGCCCGCGCCGTGGAGCGGGTGAAGCGGGAGTCCAACCGCATCCAGGTGATCGCCGGCAACGTCGCCACCTACGACGCCGCCCGCGCCCTGATCGACGCCGGGGCGGACGCGGTGAAGGTCGGGATCGGCCCGGGCTCGATCTGCACCACCCGCATCGTCGCCGGGGTGGGCGTGCCGCAGCTGACCGCGATCATGGAATCGGCCCGCGCGGCCCGCGACAGCGGCGTGCCGGTGATCGCCGACGGCGGCATCAAGTATTCGGGCGACCTGGCCAAGGCCATCGCGGCCGGCGCCAGCGTGGCGATGATGGGCTCGATGTTCGCCGGCACCGACGAGGCGCCGGGCGAGGTCTTCCTGTACCAGGGGCGGTCCTACAAGTCCTACCGGGGCATGGGCTCGGTCGGGGCCATGGGGGCCGGCTCTGCGGACCGCTACTTCCAGAAGGAGGTGGAGACCCAGAAGCTGGTGCCCGAGGGCATCGAGGGCCAGACGCCGTACAAGGGGCCGATCTCGCCGGTGCTGCACCAGCTGGTCGGGGGACTGCGCGCCTCCATGGGCTACGTCGGGGCGCCGACCATCGCCGAGTTCCAGCGCCGGGCCCGGTTCGTGCGCATCACCGGGGCCGGTCTGCGCGAGAGCCATGTGCACGATGTGATGATCACCCGCGAGGCGCCGAACTACCGGCAGGGTTGAGAAGGGGAGGGCAAGTGGTGGAGATGACGCCGGAATTCACCTTTCTGGCCCTGACCCTGATCCTCGCCCTGGCGCAGATCGGGGCGGCCGGCATGGCGCGCACCGCCGAGCTGGGGGCGAAGTGGAACGCGGGACCCCGCGACGGCGTCGCGCCGCCGCCGGGCAAGCTCGCGGGGCGGCTGATGCGGGCCCAGGCCAACCTGTTCGAGACCCTGCCGCTGTTCGCTGCGGCGGTGATCATGGCCGAGATCGCCGGCAAGACCGGAACCCTGACGCTCTGGGGGGCCGGCCTCTACTTCGCCGCGCGACTGGTCTACCTGCCGCTCTACGCCCTTGGCGTGGCCTACCTCCGCTCGCTGGTCTGGCTCGTCGCCGCCGGCGGGCTGGTCATGGTCATCGCCGCCCTGTTCGCCTGAAAGTTCCGATTTGACCCCCGCCGCCCGCCTCGCCGCCGCCGCCTCCGTGCTGGACTCCATCGCCCAGGGTCGCCAGCCGGCCGAGGCCGTCCTCAAGGCGTGGGGCCAGCAGAACCGCTACGCCGGCTCCAAGGACCGGCGCGCCGTGGCCGACCGGGTCTACAAGGTGCTGCGCGCCCGCGGCCGGCTGTCGTGGGCCATGGGCGGGCGCGAGGACGGCCGGGCGCTGGTCATCGCCTCGCTCAGCCTGATCGACGGCCTGCCGCTGGAGGAGATCGAGGCCTTGCACGCGGGCGAGGGCTACGGGCCGCGGCCGCTGTCGAAGCAGGAGCGCAGCCGCTTGACCGCAGCCGGCGAGGGCGAACTGCCCGGCTGGGTCGCCTCGGGCCTGCCGGAACTGGCGGTGGAGGACTTCAAGGCGACCTTCGGCGAGCGCTGGGGCGAGGAGGCGCGCGAACTGATGGCGCCGCGCGCGCCGATCGACCTGCGGGTCAACACCGCCGTGGCGAGCGTCGATGCGGTCGAGGCCGAGCTGCGCGAGGCCGGACTGGCGCCGGAGCGGACGCCGTTCTCGGCCGCCGGCCTGCGCCTGCCGTCGGAGCCGCCGCCGAACATCCAGGCGCTGGAAGGGTTCAAGGCCGGGCGGTTCGAGATCCAGGACGAGGGCAGCCAGATCGTCTCCTGGCTGGCCGGGGCCGCGCCGGGCATGACCGTGGTCGACTACTGCGCCGGCGGCGGCGGCAAGACCCTGGCGCTGGCGCAGACGCTGGAAGGGCAGGGGCGGCTGGTCGCCTGCGACGTGGTCCAGAAGCGGCTCGACAACATCCGTCCCCGGCTGGAGCGGGCCGGCGTGGAGGCCGAGCTGCGCCTGCTGGGCCAGAACGGCGGCGGGGCCGAGGATCTGAACGGCCAGGCCGACCTGGTCTTCGTCGACGCGCCGTGCAGCGGCGCCGGAACCTGGCGGCGGCGGCCCGAGGACGCCTGGCGGCTGACGCCGGAGGAGGTCGAACGGCTGCACGCCCTGCAGGTCCGGATCCTGCAGCAGGCGGCCCTGCTGGTGAAACCCGGCGGCCGGCTGGTCTACGTCACCTGCTCGATGCTGAGCCGCGAGAACGAGGCCTCGACGGCCGCCTTCGAGGCGGCCCATCCGCCGTTCCGGCCGGTCCCGGTCGCCGACGCCCTCGCCAGCCCGGGCCTGACCGACGCCGCCCGCGAGCGGCTGGCCGCCCTGGCCGATGGCCATCGCCTGCGCCTGTCTCCCGCCTCCACGCACACCGACGGCTTCTTCGCCGCGCTCTTCGAGCGGACCGGATGAGGCTGGAGCGATACGGCGCCGTCGCCGTCCTTCCGGTGATGGCGACTGCGGTCGAGTACGGCCGCCATCTGCGCGCCCGCATCGACCCGCTGATGACCGGCGTCGGACCGGTCGAGGCGGCGATCGTCCTGTCGCGGGCGTTGAGCCGGCTGGAGGGCGTCGACGGCCTGCCGGATGTGATCGTCTCGCTCGGATCGTGCGGCTCGAGACAGCTGGAGCACGCCGCCGTCTACCAAGCCCTCTCGGTCAGCTATCGCGACATGGACGCCAGCCCGCTCGGCTTCGCGAAAGGCGTGACGCCGTTGCTGGACGAACCGGCCGTTCTGCCCCTGCCGTGCCCTGTTCCGGACCTGCCCGCCGCCCGGCTGTCCACGGGGGCGAATGTCGTCTCGGGCGCCGCCTACGACGCCATCGACGCCGAGATGGTGGACATGGAGACCTGGGCCCTGGTCCGCGCGGCCCGCACCTTTGGCGTGCCGCTGGTGGCGCTGCGCGGCGTCTCGGATGGTCGCGCCGAGCTCAGGGCGCTCGAGGACTGGACCTCGACGCTGCACCTTGTCGACGAGAATCTGGCCGACGCGCTGGACCGGCTGGCCGCCGTCCTGGACGCTCGCGGCCCCGCCGCCCTTGAACTCGCCGGACCGGGCGGCCAAGACCCGGCCCAATCCGCCCCTCACCTGGAACCGACCCTGCCATGAGCACGCCCGCCGACCACGAGAAAGTCCTGATCGTCGACTTCGGCAGCCAGGTGACCCAGCTGATCGCCCGGCGGCTGCGCGAGGCGAGCGTCTATTGCGAGATCCATCCCTTCGACAAGGCCGAGGCGGTGGTCGACGAGCTGAAGCCGCAGGCCATCATCCTGTCGGGCGGGCCGGCCAGCGTGCTGGAGCCGGACAGCCCGCGCATCGGCCGCAAGCTGTTCGACCTCGGCCTGCCCATGCTGGCCATCTGCTACGGACAGCAGCTGCTCTGCGACGTGCTGGGCGGCAAGGTCGAGGGCGGTCATCACCGCGAATTCGGGCGGGCGGAGATCGTGATCACCGAGGAGACGCCGCTGTTCGCCGGCGTCGGGGCGGTGGACCACCGCGAGCCGGTGTGGATGAGCCACGGCGACCGGGTCGTCGCCATCCCCGAGGGCTTCAAGGTCGTCGCCACCTCGGCCGGGGCGCCGTTCGCGGCCATCGCCGACGAGGCGCGGCGCATCTACGCCGTCCAGTTCCACCCCGAGGTGCACCACACCCCGCGCGGGGCCGAGATCTACCGCAACTTCCTGTTCGGCGTGGCCGGGCTGAAGGGCGACTGGACCATGGCCGCCTACAGGGACGAGCAGATCGCCCGGATCCGCGAGCAGGTCGGGTCGGCGAAGGTGATCTGCGGCCTGTCGGGCGGAGTCGACAGCTCGGTCGCGGCGGTGCTGATCCACGAGGCGATCGGCGACCAGCTGACCTGCGTGTTCGTCGACACCGGCCTGCTGCGCAAGGACGAGGCGAAACAGGTCACAACGCTCTTCCGGGAGCACTACAACATTCCGCTGGTGCATGTTGATGCGTCGGGGGAATTCCTAGGCGCGCTGGCGGGCGTCAGCGACCCGGAGACCAAACGCAAGACCATCGGCCGGCTGTTCGTCGAGGTGTTCGACCGCGAGGCGGCGAAGATCGAGGGGGCCGAATTCCTCGCCCAAGGCACCCTGTATCCGGACGTGATCGAGAGCGTCTCGGCCACCGGCGGGCCCTCGGCGGTGATCAAGAGCCACCACAACGTCGGCGGCCTGCCGGACTTCATGAAGCTGAAGCTGGTCGAGCCGCTGCGCGAGCTGTTCAAGGACGAGGTGCGGGCGCTGGGCCGCGAGCTGGGCCTGACCGACGCATTCGTCGGCCGTCACCCCTTCCCGGGGCCGGGCCTGGCCATCCGCATCCCGGGCGAGATCACGCCGGAAGCTGTCGCAACGCTTCAGGAAGCGGACGCCATCTATCTGGAAGAAATCAGGAATGCCGGTCTGTACGACCAGATCTGGCAGGCCTTCGCCGTGCTGCTGCCGGTGAAGACCGTCGGCGTAATGGGCGACGCGCGCACCTACGAGAAGGTGCTGGCCCTGCGCGCCGTCACCTCGACCGACGGCATGACCGCCGACTTCTTCCCCTTCCCGTGGGAGATGCTGGGCCGGACGGCGACGCGGATCATCAACGAGGTGCGCGGGGTCAACCGCGTCGTCTACGACGTCACCTCCAAGCCGCCCGGCACGATCGAGTGGGAATAGTCCGGGGCTTTCGGAGCCTTTCGGCGACACTTTTGAAAACGTCGCTAAAACACTGACTTACAAGATAAATGTCTTCTCTGCTTTTCGACATCGTTCGAGGGGCAGCGAAGCCGTGCGTCGGTCTTCCTGACGGTCCCGCTCCCATTGCTTCCGGCGACTCCGATTCATACCGTCATAGGGCCGACGGCGGCCTGACGGTCTTTTTTCGAGCCAAAGCTCTGACTTTGCGAAGGAAAAAGTTTCCGAAAGACCCCGAAAGCGCCTGACGGTCTTTTGGAGTGAATTTGGCATGCTTACGGACGCAGAACTGCGCAATTTGCGCGGAAAACCAAAGCCTTACAAAAAGACCGACAGGGACGGCCTGTACGTCCTCGTAACACCGTCAGGCGGCGTTTCCTTCAAGTACGACTATCGCTTCAACGGACGGCGCGAGACGGTCACCTTCGGCGCCTACGGCCCGGCCGGCCTCTCGCTCGCCAAGGCTCGCGAACTGGTGCTCGACGCCAAGCGGAGCATCGCCGCAGGCGTCTCGCCGGCGCTCGAAAAACAGCGAGCCAAGCGGCGGCGGGCGGAGGCGCGCAGCTTCGGTCACGCCGCGCGCCGGTGGATGGATCACGCACCCATGGCGGACAGCACCCGCAACATGCGGCGGTCGATCTTCAACCGCGAGGTGCTGCCGCAGTGGGAGAACCGGCTGCTGGGCGAGATCACGCCGGACGACCTGCGGGCGCACTGCAAGACGATCGTGGAACGGGGCGCGCCGGCCACCGCCATCCACGTGCGCGACCTCGTCAAACAGATCTACGCCTGGGCCATTCTGCACGGCGAGAAGATCGACAATCCGGCGGATGGGGTCGGGCCGGCGTCGATCGCGACCTTCCGGCCGCGCGACCGGTCGCTGTCGCCAACTGAAATCCGGATCGCGCTGAGCCTGCTGGGGGAGGTGGCGACTTTGCCGACGATCCGTCTGGGCCTGAAGTTCATCCTGCTGAGCATGGTCCGCAAGAGCGAGCTCCAGGACGGGGTCTGGGACGAGGTGGATTTCGCCAACGCCGTCTGGTCCATCCCCAAGGAGCGGATGAAGCGGTCGCGGCCGCATAACGTCTACCTCTCGACCCAGATGCTCGACATCCTGATCGCGTTGAAGACCTGCGCCGGCAACTCCCGCTATATCCTGCCGTCCCGCTATGACGCCGACGCGCCGATGTCGCGGGCGACGTTCAACCGGGTGACCAGCGCCATCGCCGAACGGGCGCGCGAACGCGAACTGCCGCTGGAGCCGTTCACGGTCCACGACCTGCGCCGGACCGCCTCGACCCTCCTGCACGAGATGGGGTTCAACTCGGACTGGATCGAGAAGGGCCTCGCCCACGAGGAGCGGTCCTCGCGCGGCGTCTACAACAAGGCCGAGTTCGAGGCGCAACGGCGTCACATGGCGCAGCAGTGGTCGGACGCGGTCGACGCCTGGGAGGCCGGACGGGCGTTCACGCCGGTGCTGACGATCCCGGACTCGGCCGGTCCCCGCTTCGACCCGCGTCTCTGACGGGGCGGATGATCCGTTTGCGGACGTCCGGAGCCGGGGCGCGGCGGATCGGCTGGGCCCGGCGCAGCGCCAGCCAGGCCTCGACCTCGGCCAGGTCCCAGACGACGCAGCGCGGCGTCAGCAGGAACCGCCTCGGGAACTGACCGCGCTGCTCCATCTCCCAGATGGTGCTGTCGGCCAGCGGCACCATCTGGCGCAGCTCGGGTTTCTTGATCGTTCGACGCAGGGGCGGGGCGGGCGCGGGCATCAGGGTCTCCTTTCGTTGCGGGAATCGAAACCGAAAGATCGCGAAAGGACCAGCCGTACGCCTTGCGTCCGCAAGGTTGCGGGTTCCGCCGCTGCGCGTCGCCGGCGATCCCTACGGCGCTTCGGCGATCAACGCCTTCACCGTAGCCATCGGCAGGAACAGGCGCAGGGGGTTGGCAGGCAGCGGTTCGAACCCGTAGCCGCGGTAGAGCGCCAGACGCCGCCCCACCTGTTCGGGATCGCCGCAATCCAGGACGTCCAGCATCACGACCGCTACGCCGAGCGCTTCGCTCGCCTGGGCGAGACGTCGCAGGCAGTCGATCAGCAGGTCGCCGCCGAAGCCCTTGCCCTGGAAACCCTGATCCACGCCGATCATCGAGATGTAGGCGGCGGGAATCCGGCCATGGCCGGGGCGGGTCCGTGCGTATTTCGCGGGCAGGTCGGTGTATTCGATGCTGTGGGCGTTGGTGGCGTAGAAGCCGATCAGGGCGCCCTGGGGATTGGTCATCACCCAGACGCGCAGATTGTCGGCCTTGGACAGCTTGTTCGCCGTCTTTCTGAAGAAGTTGTCGACCTGATCTATGCCGCAGGAAAAAGCCGTCCGATCATGTTTCTCTGGATCGAACGGCTCAATGATGTTCAGGGCGTCGGCATCGCTGTCGCTCACCGACTGGCGACCGTCTCACGATGACGGGCGAAGGCTGCGCGGAGCTTGTCCGTGGGAGCCGGGGGCGCATCCATGGCGGCGAAGAAGGCCGCATGGTCGAGCGGGGCCAGAACCGTGCGCTCATGCGCCTCGATGGTGTTCAGGGCCGATTCATAGGCGGCGTTCATCGTGAATACGGAATCGTCCACGCCGGCCAGGGCCGCGGCGCGTTGAATGGTCTGCTTGATGCGCGGCTTGGTCCGGAAGTTCATCCGTTCCGTGCTGCGTTCATCGAGCGCGCTGACTTGATCCTTGAAAGCGAGCATGGCTGCCTCCTGTACTCCTTGAACTTGAAGGGTATGTACGTCTATGTGGCGTACAAGTCAATATGTGCCGAGCCGGCACCTTGAAGCTGACGGACGCGCCTGAGCTCCGCGACTGGGTATGGCAGCGTCGTGCGCCTATATCGGCCGCAGGCGCACCACCTTGGGATCGTCGATCGTGGGCTGAAGGTCGGGGAAATGCGCGCCGGTGACCAGCTCCAGCATCAGAGGAGCAAGACCGACCTGCCTTGCCAACGCCACGACTCCGCCTGGGACAACGCCGTCGAGTGCGATCAAGGCTGACGGCAGTAACTCAGGCTGTTCGACCGGCAGGGTCCCGTCGGCGTCATAGGTCTCGACCTTGGCCTGGCCCGTCTTGACCAGGTGAATGTTGGCTGTCCGGTACTGGGCCGGGGAGAGCAGCCCGAGATCGTAGCCGCGCCGCACTAGTGCCCGAACCGACATTTTCCAGCGCAGTTTGAGTTCAAAGAGTGCGCGCCAGTTGATCGTCCGGCCGCGGGGAAACTCCCGCAGCACGGCGCCACGTGGAAACAGGAAGGCGCTCGCAAAGCGGTGCGCCTGATCCTCGGTGACGCGGTCTCCAGTCTGCAGGCCGCGATGCATGATCAGGTGGCCGCACTCATGGGCGAAATCGAACCGCTGGCGGCAGAGGCTCTCCTTGAGCGAACTACGCACGATAATTGGCCGGCGCCGATCCATCGAAAACGCGTCCACGCGTTCGGACAAGTCGCCGAAATAGGTCACCAGCGCGCCGGCGTTCTCGACCACACGCATCATGCTGATGATGGGTCCAGTGGTGCCCAGGCCCCAGTAGCGCCGGGCCTCCTCGGCGGCCTGTTCGATCTCCTCGGCCGAAGTCGCCGGCAGGTCGGGGAAGGAGACCTCGGGCAGTTCGAGGTGGTCCTCAACCGCGGCCACGAGTTTGTCGAGCAGTGTTCCCCGAGCGAGCACTTGGCTGGTGACGGACGCCGGACGGGTGATGTGGCCCCGGAAGTGGCACTGCTCGGGCCGAACTGTCGAGGGGATGGGCTCGGCCAGGAAGACCGGCGTGACGCCCAATTCATCGGCCAAGGCGGCGACGAGGTCATCCGACGCCGACCGCGCACCAGTCTCTAGCTGATGGATGAACTGGCGCGTGGCGCCCACGCGCTCGCCCACCTCTTCCAGGGAATAGCCATGCGCCAGCCGGGCGAGCCGCAATTGCTCCCCTGCGATCTTCGATTTCGTACCCATGATCGGCCGGTCTAGCGACCGCCCCTTGTCCAGACGTTGACGGAGCGACCGGTCATTCGGCCGTACCGCCCTTCTTCTTCCTTGCCGCGATTCCGACTTGCGGGGCAGGGAGCTCCACGCCCTCGCTGCCCTCGACCCAGAGCGGCGAAACCTTGGTGACCGGTTCATTCAGCGGGACCTGCCAGGTCAGCACCGGCGTCTCGCCGGCCAAGACCACGAAAGTGATCGCCGTCAGCCCGCCGTCGACGTCGGTTTCGATGGCGAAGCGGTAAGCCGGCTCAGCCGTCAGCCTCACCAGCTCTTCGGCGCCAAACAGGCTGAGTTGCTTCAACTCTGAGAAAGACTGCTTCAGCGTCCGAGTGGTCGGCTCGTCCGGCTCGCCGCGATAGAACCGCACCGGCACGCCGCCGATGCTGAACACGAACTGCATGGACGGATCGAGAATCTCGAGCCAGTCCACGTCGAACGCGGCGGTTTCGATTTCGAACTTCTGGAAAGCGAAGGCCTCACAGCCGACCGTCCACGGCGTGCAGCCGATGCCGGGGTCAAAGCGGTCAAGCGCATGGTTGCGGCCCCGCTCGATGAGCTTCCCGATCGTGACCAGACGATCGCGGGCGAGGGCGGCGTGGTGTTCCCAAGGGGTCATGATCGCTCCGAAGTTGGCGAATCTCATGATGGGCAAAGCGTAGAAAATGTCAACCAGCGCCCGGAATGTCAGCTGGGAAAGGCGTTGTCAGCAGCGACCTCGGATAGGTGATCGGCAGGCGGTGGGCCTCGCTGCGAAGACTTCAATTCGGATCAGATTTCCAGCCGCTCGACAGGCACCCAACGACCAGCGCGCTTCTCCACGACGAACCGCGCGGCCGGCCCCTCGAACTCCGGCACGTCACCGTCGCGGAACCAGATCCAAGGCCGCGACCCGCTGCCTGGCCGCACGAAGTAAGATCGGCGCAACTCGACGGTCTGCCATTCGATCAGGACGGTCTTGCGGTAGGCCATGGACGGAACGAAAAACGAACATTCGGCGCGGGTCAATGCGTTTCCGGCATGACGACGGTCGCCGGGACAGGTTCCACGGCTCGGCCTACCGTCGGACCAGGAGGCATGGAGGCTGCGCCCGACGTCGCCGACCACCCGAACAGGGCTAAGGGCTCCGCCCTCGCGCGGGTCAGGGTGAAGCGGCTTCGCCGCCGGATCGGCCGGTCTCCCCGACCTTCCGCGCCCGCGAAGACCATCATCAACATCATCGGCAGCAGGCTTGTGCAGGTCGGGCGATCCCCCTCCGGCCGATCCGCCCTGGCCCTTGCTACCCCGGTCTCGCCGACGGGCAGGGTTTCAGGCGCGCAGTTCGCGTGCCTGCAACCCATGCCCAAAGGAGGCAGACATGACTGCTCAATCCACCCAACCTCTCGAAACGGCGGCGGCTGAGGCCGCCGCCGTGGCCGCTGCGGAGCCCGTGCACGGCGCGGAGGTCGTGGTTCCCCTGAACCGGTTGAAGGCGTCGCCGAGGAACGCCCGCAAGGTGAAGCACAGCGACGCCGGGATCGAGGCGCTGGCGGCGTCGATCAAGGCCAAGGGGGTGTTGCAGCCGCCCGTGGTCGAGATCGAGCGGGACGGGGAGGGCGTCCCGACCGGAAACTACCTCGTCACCATCGGCGAGGGGCGGCGGCAGGCGCTGCGGCTGCTGGCGAAGCGCAAGGCGATCAAGCGCACCCATCCGGTTCGGGCCATCGTGGACGCCGACAACGACGCCCATGAAATCAGCCTCGACGAGAACATCACCCGCGAGGCCATGCACCCCGCCGACCAGTTCGAGGCCTTCCAGCGGCTCGCCGTGGAGAAGGGCTATGGACCGGAAGAGATCGGCGCCCGGTTCGGGGTCTCGGCTCGGGTGGTGCGTCAACGGCTTCGGCTGGGGGCGGCGGCGCCGGAACTGATGGCCGCCTATCGGGAAGGGGCGCTGGCGCTCGACCAGTTGATGGCCTTCTGCGTCAGCGCAGATCAGGACCGTCAGCGGCAGGTGTTCGAGAAGATCGGACCCCACACCCCGTCCTATGCCATCCGTCGCGCCATGACCGAGGCCAAGGTCCGGGCCGACGACCGGCGCGTCCGCTTCGTCGGCGTCGAGGCTTACGCCGAGGCGGGCGGCGAGGTACTTCGGGACCTGTTCACCGAGGACGGCGGCGGCTGGCTGGAAGACGTGGTCCTGCTGGACCGTCTGGTCGGCGAGAAGCTGGCCGGGCTGGCCGACGAGGAGCGCGAGCGCGAGGGCTGGAAATGGGCCGAGGTCAGCCCCGACTATCCCGACGTGTCCGCGTTCGGGCGGGTCTATCCGGTCGCGGTCGAAAGGTCGGAGGCGGACGCCGCCGAGATCGTGGTCCTGTCCGAGGAATACGACCGCATCATCTCCGAAGCAGGCGCGGACGCCCTGTCGCCGGAGGCGGATGCGCGGCTGGAGGAGATCGACAAGGCCTTGCAGGCCTTCGGTCCGGACTTCGCCTACGCCGACGAGGCCAGGGCGCGGGCCGGGGTGATGGTGACGCTCGGTCACGACGGCCTCGCCCGGTTCGAGCGCGGACTGGTCCGCGCCGAGGACGTGCCCGCCGATCCGCCGTCGCCGTGGCAGGAGGACGAGGCGGCGGATGAGGGGGCGGACAACCGGCCGCGCCCCGAGACGGAGGCCACCGAGGACGAGGCGCCGTCAGCCTTGTCGGATCGTCTGCTGGTCGACCTGACGGCCCACAAGACCATGGGGCTGCGCGACGCGGTGCAGGCCGATGTGAATGCGGCGCTGGCGACGGTGGTCCACGCGCTCGCCTTGCAGGTCTTCTATCCGACCTACGGTGTCTGGACGCCGCTACAGCTTCGGCTGACGACGACCGGGCTGGAGCGGCTGGCGCCGGGGGTCGATGACGGCCCAGCCGGGCGCCGGGTCCGCGACCGGTGCGAGGCGTGGGGCGCGCGCCTGCCCGAGCGCCCCGAAGACCTCTGGGGCGTGGTGGCCGGGCTGGCGCCGTCGGACCAACTGGATCTGATGGCCTGTTGCGCCGGGGTCGGCCTGTACGCCGTGCGCGATCCGCACGACCGGCGGCCCGGCGCCTTGGCGCAGGCCGAGACGCTGGCGACGGCGGTCGGGCTCAACATGGCGGAGACGTGGTCGGCGACGGCGGCAAGCTATTTCAGCCGCGTTCCCAAGGCCCGGGTGCTCGAGGCCGTGACCGAGGCGGTCAATCCGGAAGAGGCGGGCCGGATCGCCGGGTTCAGGAAGGCTGACATGGTCGAGGCCGCCGAGCGGCTGGTGGAGGGGAAGGGTTGGCTGCCCGTTCCGCTGCGAACCGTGTCGGATGCAGCCGAGCCGGAGGATCAGGGCGCGGACGAACCGCGTGACGACGACGCCTATTCGTTCGCCGCTGAATAGCGCTCCGTCTTCAAAAACTCGCCGCGCGCCCTTTGGGGGCGCGCGGCTTTTTGTTGGGCCGTCAGCTCACATCGTCAGCGACGTTGAGCAGGTCGCGAGCGAACTCGAACTCGCTGACGAGATCGCTGGCCTTTTCCTTTGGCCATCCCTGCTCTCGCAGGGTCGCATAGAGCAGGTCGGTGTCGAGCCGCTTGCCACTCCGATGCACCTTGACGAGGAAGGTCGCCCAGCGCTTGAAATCCGCCGGATGCGATGAGCCTGTCGACTGGTTGGCCGCGCCCGAGAATTGCACGAGAAGCCGCGCGATCTCGGGGCCGACCTCCGCCGCGAGCGAGGTGCGGGGCAGGGAAGTCACCACCGACAGCGCGTGCGCCGCCGCAGCCGGCTGGATGAGCCGCTCGAGAAATTCCTGCAGGACGGCGTTATAGACGGCCGGGCCCAGGTTGCCGACGTCGCGGGGAACGATGTTGACGATCTGAATGCCTTCCGGCTCCAGATGCAGGGCGACGCCGACGGCGGGCAGTGCGTCGTCGGCATCTCGCCAAAACACGCGATAGCCGTCGTCGCCGATGTTCGCCTCACCCTCCGGCGAGCGTGCCCACGGCGCCTCGGCGGTGCCCGTCATGTGGTCGACGAGAGCATCGATCTGCGCGCGCGTCCCGCGAACCTCAAGGTCGCGCACAACTTCCATCATCGTCTCTTCCTGCTCAGTGTTCGCATATTGTTCTTAGCGCGAAGCGGGCTAAGATCAAAACCGTCGCCATATCGGAATGAGAGATGCCCACAGGTTCGCTGTACGCACGGATGCAGGCTCACGGCACCTTGACGGAGTCGCCGCGCGACATCCCCGACGCCGTCTATGCGCTGCCGTCGACCCTGCACTGGATGCGAGCCTTGGCCATCCTGTCGGAGGCGCACACCGTCTCCTTCCAGTCTGGCAAAGACTTCTATCAACGGGTCCAACGCAAACACCTGCCCGAGCCCCAGCTGAACTCGATCTATGAGCAGTTGTTGTTCGCGCTGAACCAGGTCGCCGCGCTCGATGCACTCGCGTTCGCGCCGAACAAGGCCGATGTCGCCCGGGTCGGCATCGTGACCTGGTATTACGGCGTCTACGGCGCCGCCTCGGCGATGATTGCGGCGGCGGACGGGTCCTTCCCGGAGACGCACGCCACGACTGCGAAGCAGTGGGACCGTCAGTTCGCCATCCCCGGACTGATCCTGCCTCCGTTCGCAGATCGGATCGGCCGCCTCTGCCCGGGGGACGTGGATGAGGCCATGAAGATCCCGCGCAGTCGCGGCAAGCATCCCCTGACCACCAAACCCCAGACCACGGAGGAGGGATGGGGATGCGTCGCCGAATACCTCTCGGGCACGGCGGGTTGGGAACAATGGAACGTCGAACAAAGCGTCAGGAGCGGGCGGGAGTTTCGCGACCTGGGCGTCGGCAATTTCCGGACCAAGGCCGCGCGCGCGCTCAGGGACGAGGCGCTGACGCGGCGTAGCATCTGCTTCCTTCACCAAGCGTCGCGCTATCGGGGCAAGGCCAACTACCGCGATGCGATCTTCCTCGCCTACGGCAAGTCGGTTCCGAAGCTGGTCGAGGGCTTCATCGACGATCTCCGCCTCGTCCTGCGAGCGTTCAGCGCTATGGCGGCCGCCTATTGTTCGGCGCGGGTTGGACCCGAGGAATGGGCATGGTTCGTCGGCGACCTGGCCGACCGCCGCGCCATCTCGCCGTCGCCGGCCGATATCTGGACCTGAGCGCATGTCGACCGCCCTCGCGATCCCCGATCTGGTCTCGGCCACTGACGAACAAATCGAGGCGATGTTCCCGTCATTCGACGGGCGGTGGAGCGCGCAGACCAAGGCCCTGTTGGCGCTTCACGCGACCGATCGGCTGAACCTGGACGACAACTGGGCCAGCGTCCCGCAGGCTTGGCGGTGTCATGCCTGCGGCCGCCACAAGCGCGACTTGGCGCGCAAGTCGCCGGCCGGTGTGCTCATCTGTCGGCTCGACTGGCATCACGACCATCTGCGCGATTTCGGCAAACGTCTGCTGCGCGACAAGGCCCATCGGCCCGCGGAGCCGGAGGCGTTCCGGCGCTGGTTCGGCGCCACCGACGCCTGCAAGGATCTGATCGAGCGCTTCCACCCCTCGTTCGTCTGCGTCGATTGCAACGCGGCGGATGGAGACGCGAAGCGCCGGCTCAAGGGCGTGGTGCATCCCGATTTCAGCTTCGCGCCGTCCGAGATAGCGCAGTTCATCACGGCGCGGCCAAACCTGCCCCACGAAGTCGACCTTGACGTCGCCCTGGGCGTCTGGCGGTCCGTCGAGGACGACGTGCGCGATCGTATCGCCTTCGTCGGCATCCTCGCCAAGCGGGTGTCGGAAGGCCGCCATCAGCGGCTGGGCCGCAAGATCCATCCTGAAGACTGTCTGCGTCCGGTTCTGCGCGACATGACGCGACGACAGCCGAACCCCGGGCTGAAGCTCGCGAGAGTGCCGCAAATCCTGTCTGAGCGGTCCATTCAGAACGACGGCTTCCGGTCGTCCCTCAAGGCCCGGGCCAAACCGTTGCGCGTCCCCACCCAAGCCGATCTCGACGCCTTTACCGCGTTGCAGGACCCCCGCTCGCCATGGGTCTGGCATGATCCCGAGTGGCGCTGCCCGGCCTGTGACCGTTCCCGGTTCGAGTGTTTACGCGCGTCTGGCTCGGGGAAATGGACGGGGCGGCTGCACTGTTTCCACGTCTACGAAGACGAGACGGACCCGGTTGCCCTGACGAGGCGCAACGGCTGGCATGAAGGCCTGACCTTCCGATCCCACTCCGATGTGTACCTTTGTCAGGACTGCCGGCTGGTGATCACCGACACCAACCGGGGACTCGCCGAACCATCCGACGATTGTCTGCGGTTGGCGGACCTGCGGGGGCTGGCCGGAAAGGCTCCGCATGTCCGGCCCGAGGTCGACCTCGACCGGGCCGCCGCTATGGCGGAGGAGAACTTCGAGCATATTGAGGCGGCCAAGGCCTACTGGCGTCACAAGTCGGACTGCCAGGGGATCGCGATCGAGTATGGTCACCTGACCGGTTGGGTCGGGGTGTCGCGCGAGACGGCGATGTGGAACGTCCTGGAGCGGCTTCGTCGCTATGACCTTGACGAGGACGAGCTCGGGCTCCTGCTGGACTTCATGCTTGAGGAGGCCAAGCGGTTTTCCGCCGAAGATGAGGCCCGCCCGCGGCGACCGTGAACCGGGACGGCAGCGGCGTGAGGACGACCGCGCCGGCCCTTGCCGTGAAAGTCCGCTTCGCGGGTAGATTGCGCTTGCGACGGCGCCACCTGTCGGGGAGACTCCGGAGGTGAAGAAGAGTCTCGATCATCTACCGGCGCGAAAGCAGGCCGAGCTGCGCCGCGTGGTCGAGGTGCTGCGGGAGTCGTTTTCGGAGGCGATCTCGACGCGCCGGGCCGCTCGCCTGAAGAACGGCAAGATCCTCAAGATCGTGCTGTACGGCTCGTATGCGCGCGGCGACTGGGTCCATGATCCGGTCGGCCGCTATTTCTCGGACTTCGACCTGCTGGTCGTCGTCGACCACGAGGACCTGACGGACGGTGAGTTCTGGCATGACGCCGAGAACCGCACCATGCCCGGCGAGGGCGAGATCCGGACGCCGGTCAGCATCATCGTCCACAGTCTGGACGATGTGAACGAACAGCTGGATCGCGGCCGCTACTTCTTCGCCGACATCGTCCGTGACGGCGTGGTGCTGTTCGACACGCCGTCGGCGGGGCTGCACAAGCCGGCGGACATTAAGGCTAAGGCCGCACTCGCAGAGGCGGAAGGGTTCTTTCAGGACTGGATGGCCAGCTCCGCGAGCTTTTCGAAGGTCGCAGCGTTCTGCGTCGCCACAGATGAGCCCAAGCTCGCCGCCTTCAACCTACATCAGGCCAGCGAGCATCTCTACCACTGCATCTTGCTCGTTGTGACGCTCTACAGCGGCAAGGCCCACAACCTCGCCTTCCTGCGCAAGAAGGCCGAGGCCATCGACCCTCGCCTGTCCGAAGCCTGGCCGCGTGAGACCAAGTTCGAACGTCGCTGTTTCGAACTGTTGCGCGAGGCCTACGTGAAGGCCCGCTATTCCAAACACTACAAGATCAGCGCCGAGGAGCTGAACTGGTTGACAGAGCGGATCGAAGTCCTGCGGTTCCTCGCGACGACGGTATGCCAGGAGCGGTTGGCGCAGTTGCGCGACGAGGCATCAGAGGAACCCTCGGCCTGATGGCCCGGCGGGTGCAGACGCCATCGCCGGGCGCGCGTTGAGATGGGCCGAATTGATATCCAGCCCGAAGACCAGGTAATCTTCGACCGGCTGAAATCGCACGGCCGCATCGACCATGCCCTGCGTCGCCTCATGACTGCGCAGTGGAACACCTGCAGCGTCTGCGACCACATCATGTTTCCCGGTCGGCCGCTCTTCGCCGGCTACAGCGCAGAGGCTGAACCGATTGTCGCGGGCGCCTGCTGCGCCGGTCGGTTGGCCGAACTCTCGACGCCCATCTACCCGCACGGCACGCTGAACCTCGCGGTTCCGGATCACGCGCCGCTGTGGCGCTATATGGACTTCGCCAAGTTCGTCGCCCTGCTGGACCACAAGGGCCTGTACTTCCCGCGGGCGGACACGCTCGAGGATCGCTTCGAAGGGGCGATCGGCATCGCCAGCCGCGAACAGGCTTGGGACGATCATTACGTGGCACGGTTCCGGGAGATCGTTGAGTCTGGCACGGCAGACAATCCTGTCCCGAATCTGACGGCCGAGATCATCGAAGAGGATGCGCGCCGCCTGCTAGCGGACATGAAGGGCGCGAGCCACCGGTCGCGATCAATGCTGGTCAGCTGCTGGCATGCTAACAGCGGTGAATCCGAAGCTCTGTGGAGACTCTATTGTCCGCCGCCGGTCGCGGGCGTCGCCATTCGATCGTCTGCCGACGCGCTCTGGAACGCGACCGCCAGCGAGCAGACCGCCGTCGTCGGCAAGGTCCACTATGTCGACTTCCGGACCTCCTTCGCGAGCCGGGACCAAGCCATCTTCTGCAAGCGCATCTCTCTCAGGCATGAGCAGGAGGTCAGAGCCGTCCTGGACAACGATCCGGCTGCCCCTGTCTCGGGCAAGGTGTTGTCCTGCGACTTGGAGCAGTTGATAGACACGATCGTGGTGTCGCCCTTCGCGCCGGCGTGGTTCCTTGACACGGTTGAGAGCGTCGTCCGATCGTACGGCCTGAGCCTGGAGGTGCGGCGCTCCGAACTACTGGAGCCGCCGTTCTATTGATCCCGGCCGGCGCTATGGCACGGGCGGGGAGGAGATGAAGGCGTGGCGGCAGAACATCATGGCCGTCAGGAAGAGCCGTGACGCTTCATGCAGCTCGGCTTCCGCCCAATGACCCATGCCACCGTGCACCCCGGCGTTGCGGTACAGGACCGCACGCAGCAGCAGACGCCCGACTTCGGCGTTCGGCCCTGTGAGGGTCAGGGCGTCAATCTGGACCAGCCGATCCGCGCGGGTCGCCGATTTCGTGGACACTAGGCCGTAGTGAGTCTTGAAGGTCTCGAACACGTCCGGGACCTGGCTCCAGAGATCGCGCGTCTTCGGCGTCAGCGTTCCTGTGTTGGGGAAGCCAGCCTCGAGAAGCAGCGCATCAATCAGGTGCTCGAACGTCACGCCGAGAGACTCGACCTCCTTGGCCAGGGCGGCATGATCCATCACTCCGCCCTTGAACTGGTGCTCGAGGATGGCTTCTACCGCCAGATGGACCTTCCATTGGTCCGTCCGCTCCAGCCAGTCGACAAGATCGACGATGGCGTCTTCGTCGAGCGTAAGGTCCGGCTCCGCCGGCGGTGCCTTTTCGACAACGCTGTGACGCAGAGAGAGGATCAGCGTGTCGCGCCGCTTGTGCGCCAGATCGGGGAAGATGACGTCGAGCGTGTTTTCGAGATGGCCGGTGACCCGGCCCACGTCGCCGATGATCCAGGAGACCCCGATGCCCAGGCCCGATGACGCCAGCCAGACTGCGCGCTGAAGGTGGCGACGGTATTCATTGGCCATGGCCTCCGCGCCGCGACGCCGATGCTCGTCCCAGCGTTCACACAGATAGGTGATGAAGGCCTTCATCGACGACCAGTCGGCGTTGATCGCTTGGAGGGCGGTCTCGGCCGTGCGGACGGAAACGGCGTCGAGTTCGGCGACTTCCTCGACTGTGAGCTGGCCCGGTTCGCCGCCGCGGCGCACGCTGATCTCGGAGAGTTTGCGCGTGCGAATGACGTCGAGCTTAGTCGCGGCGTCCAGATGTCCTGACCACGTCACTCCGTCCCGCAACCCGCGCGGTCCTTCGAAAGAGATTTGGATGTAGCTCGCACCCTCGGGCAGCTCGCTGAGCCGACCCCGCATCGCCAGTTCCATCAGCTCGGGGCGCCGGGTGTCGAAGATCAACCTCGCCCCGGTGTTCGGGCGTCCGCCACGAGCAGCGCTTGCCAGTCGTGGTAATAGGTATCGACGGCGTCATCGACGTAGAGCGGCTTCTCCCCTGCGGGCCGGATGTTGGTCCGGAAGGTCTCCCAAGGCGCAAACGGTTCCGCACCGACGTCGCGGTTGACGAGGCCGGCGCCTACCTCGGGATCATCAAGCGGATGAACCAGTTCCGCAGGCGCGTTGTAGCGATCCCAAGCTCGCAGGGCGTCGTCCAGGGTTGCGGTCGCTTTCTGTTCGGCTCCCGTGGACGGCGTCGGCGGCGTTTGACCTCGGCCTTCGATGACGACTGCGGACGGCCAGCGGATGCGCGCCGCAGGCACGACGAGCCGCTCTCGCTCGAGGAACTCGAGAAGGCTGGCCTGAAATGACGGGGCTGTCAGCCGCAGGTCCGCGATCAGTGCCAGGAATTCTCGAACGGTCAGATATCGGCCGGTGGCCATTTTCGAACTCGCGTCACGTCATGCGGATATAGGTCAGACATGGGGAGGCTGGCGGACGGCCGCCAGGGATGGTGCTGCCTTACCCGTGATCCCGCGCGGGATGGCTTTTCGGTGAGCTGTGGTCGCTGCGCGATCTCGGTGTGCGATCTGTTCGGTGGCCTGCGTCCCGGGTCCAGGTGATCGAACGCGGACAGCTGCAGAAAACTTTGGAGCGGTGGAGCCTCGGCGAACCTTTCGTGGCCGAGAGGCTGCGCCGACATTGGCGGCATGATCCCTACGACCGGCGTGCCTGGCCAGCGTGGTTCAGGCGTGGATGACCATCCATCTCTCTGCGACAGGCCAGCCGTGCGCGGCCTCTCAATGGCCTGATCTGACCGAAGGCCGGCCGGCTGCCGCAACCGGTCGCTCGGCTTTCTTCCCCGGCCTGACGGCCTTCCTCGCGAAACAAGAAAGCCTCTCTCCCGGTCCTCCGCTCCGCTGCGGGGGCTGGCTGCGCTCGCCCTGCGGGCCGCCCGGCCTCCGGTCCGCCGATCGCCATCGAGGCCGCGGCAGGCGTGGCCCGATCAGCAAGGAGAGACTTCCATGGCCACCATCGGCACCTTCACCCAGCAAGCGGACGGCAGCTACAGCGGTTCGATCAAGACCCTGACCCTCAACGTCAAGTCGGCCCAGCTGCGGGCCAACGAGAAGACCGAGGACAAGGCGCCCGACTTCCGCATCTTCTCCGGCCAGACCGAGTTCGGCGCCGCCTGGAAGAAGACGAGCCAGCAGAACCGCGACTACCTGTCGGTCAAGCTCGACGATCCCAGCTTCCCGGCCCCCATCTACGCCTCGCTGGTCGAAGTCGAAGGCGGACACAGCCTGATCTGGTCCCGCTGACCGAGCCACGGCGGCGCTGACGACAGCGCCGCCGCCCTTTCTCTCAGAACTCATCCGGAGGAGGTCGCCATGTCGCGCCCCAACGAAGCCTCACGTCCCGATCTCTACACCCGCATCACCAGCCAGATCGTCGCCCAGCTCGAAGCCGGCGTCCGACCCTGGACCCAGCCCTGGGCCGCAGCCCGGAGCGTCAGCAGACCCCTTCGACATGACGGCACGCCCTATCAGGGCATCAACGTCGTCCTGCTCTGGGGCAAGGCCGGGGCGCGAGGCTTTCAGGCCTTCACCTGGATGACCTTCCGACAGGCGCTGACGCTGGGTGCCCACGTCCGGAAGGGCGAGCGCGGCGCCACCGTTGTCTACGCCAATCGGCTTGTCCGTACGCAGACCGACGACGCCGGCGATGAGGCGATCCGGTCTATCCCGTTCCTGAAGGCCTATACCGTCTTCAACGTCGAGCAGATCGAGGGTTTGCCGGCTTCGCACGTCGCGCCGCCCGCACCGGTCCTGAACGGCGGCGAAAGGGTCGAGCGCGCCGAGGCGTTCTTCGCCGCAACGGGGGCTGAGGTCCGTCATGGCGGCGGCTGCGCCTTCTACGCACCGGGGCCAGACGTCGTGCAGATGCCCGAGTTCGAGAGTTTCCGTGATCCCGAAGCCTATTACGCCACTCTCGGCCACGAGCTGACGCACTGGACCCGGCACCCCAGCCGTCTCGACGGCGACTTCGGTCGACGACGTCACGGGGACGAAGGCTATGCCCGCGAGGAGCTCGTCGCCGAACTCGGCGCGGCGATCCTGTGCGCCGATCTCGGTCTGGCTCTGGAGCCGCGTGAGGATCACGCTGCCTATCTGGCGTCTTGGCTCAAGGTGTTGCGCGACGACAAGCGGTTCATCTTCTCCGCCGCCGCCCACGCCCAACGCGCCGTGGACTTTCTTCACCGGACTGGCGAAGGCCGCTGACCCGGCGAACCTCAAGCCGCCGGTGCGCGAGCCGACCCTGGCTGGCGCGCGCACCACCGGGGCTGTAACCTTTCTCGCTTGCCGGACGAAGTGGGTTTGATGATTGGACGTCGAATGACAACGGCCTGGGCGCCGGCCATCCTGGCTGTGTTCGCGCTCCTGTTTGCGTCGAGCCCGGTCACCGCCTTGCAGACGTCGTCAACGCCCATGGCGATGCTCATGGCGCCTGCCGACGCGTCCGGCTCTGACACCCCCTGCGATCCTGTGGAGATGGGCTGCGTCCGCCTGTGCGCCGTGCTCTGCCAAGGCTCGTTCCGACGCCGGGGGACGTGGTCCGCAGGGCGCCGTCCGCTGATGTCCATCATCGTCTTCCGGCCAGTCCCCTCGTCGGGCTTGGGCCGGAAGCGGAAGACCCGCCTCCCCGAGTTTGATCTCCACCGACGAACCTTTCTCTGAAAACCGATCCATGGAGATCAACTATGAAACGCACTCTTTCGCTGGCGGCCCTCGTGCTGCTGACCTCGGCCTCGGCTGCCTTCGCGGCCGCGCCCGACACGGTGGTCAAGGCCGCCGCCTCATGCTGCGAACTGCTCGCGGCCTGCTGCAACGGCTTACCCTGCTGCTGATCCGCTGACGGAGGACGCCCGCGCGAAAGCGCGGGCGTCTGCCGCGGAGACTCTTCCCATCGTGATCCGCCCGGCTGGGGCGCGTGGAGGGCGGCGGGCGAGCGGCCGCCTTGGCGGTCGCCGAGGGGAGGGCGGGGAGCACCGGAGACCTACGGGGCGAGGGTGGTGACGGTCTAGGGCAGGATAGGCTTTGCGCCGGCAATGTCTGACAGACCCCATTTCCCATGGACCGCCTCACCCTCCGTCTTTCAGCTGATCTGGTCCGCCGCTTCGACGCCGCCGCGGCAGGCCGGGGCGGGCGTTCGCGATTTCTGCGTCGGCTCATGGAAGAGGCGGCGCAGGCCCCGCTGCCGGAGCCCGTTGCGGCGACGCCGGCGGGTCGGACGGGCAAGCTGACCCTGCGCCTCGCCGAGGCGGACCTGGCCCTGCTGGAGGCCGAGGCGGCCGTCCTGGGCCTGTCCCGCACCCAGTGGAGCGTCGCCCTGATCCGGCGCCGTCTGCACCGCCGGCCGCAGCTGACGCCGCCGGAGGCGTTCGCTTTCATCGCGGTTCAGCGCGAGCTGCGGCGCATCGGGGTCAACATCAATCAGATCGCCCGGGCGATGAACACCGCCGTGCTTGAGGGGACGGTGCTCGATCTGGAGATGGCCCAGCTCGCCGCCTTCGGCACCGAGATCCGGGCGCACCTGACAGGCCTGCGGGCGGCCTTCGAGGGCAACCTCGCCTACTGGTCCGACGGAACATGAGCGACTTCCGGACTCCCTTCGGATTCGAGGAGGCGTTGCGGCCCCCGGTCGACGTCCGGCGCGCCCGGGTGACGCCCGGCGTTCTCGGCCGGCGAGCGGCCGGGGAGGCCGCCCCCGCGCAACTGATGCGGGTCGCCCGGCGGGTTCCTGAGGTGATGGTCAAGATCACCGGCCGCACGCGTGACGTCGGCCATCTTCAGCGGCACCTGGATTACATCTCCCGCAACGGCAAGCTTGTGCTGGAGGGACCGGACAGTGAACGCCTGGAAGGTCGGGCCGCGGTCCGGACCGTGGCGGAGGACTGGGCGGCCGAGCTCGCCGCCGAGCCGGGGCGCCGTCGCGACGCGCCGGTGTCCCTGTCCCTGGTGCTGAGCATGCCGGCCGGGACCGATCCCCTCCGCGTCCGGGACAGCGCCCGCGCCTTCGCCCTGGCGACCTTCGGTGAGCGCTTCCCCTGGGTCTTCGCCCTGCACACCGACGACCGCCATCCGCACGTTCATCTGACCGTCCGCATGCTGGGACAGAACGGCGAGCGGCTGAACCCGCGCAAGGCTGACCTGCAGGCCTTGCGCGAAGGCTTCGCCCGGGCCCTGCGCGATCGGGGCGTGGAGGCCGAGGCGACGCCTCGTCGGGCCCGCGGCGTCGTGAGAAAGCCGGAACGGATCGCGGTGCGAAAACTGAGGGAGCGCTATGTTGCGGGAGATGGGCCGATCCCGCGCGTCCTGGCGGGGGCTGCGGCCCAGGCGAGCCGGGCGGGACATGACGCCGAGCCTTGGCGTGACGCCGTGCGCGAACGTCAGTTGAAGATTCGCCGCGCGCTCGTCGCGAAGGCCCTGGAACTGGCTCGATCTGAAAAGCCCGGTGATCGCGCCGTGGCGGAGGTGCTGGAGCGCTTCGTGCGGACCATGCCGGCCGTCGAATCCCAGCGAGATCAGATCCGGCGAAGGCTCGATGCGGATCGCCGGGCCGACGTGGACCACGAACCTGGGCGTCCGCGGCGCCGATGAGGCAGCGTCAGTCGGGACAGGGGTGTCGTTCAGCCGCCCATTCTCTGAGGGCTTGGGTGACGCTGATGTTGCGACGCGAGTCCGGGATGCTCCTGAGGTAGCTGAGAAGTTGATCGGAGGACATACGGCACCTTCGCTAGGCAGACACTCCACACCGCCGCATGGTTGAGAGTCGGACAGTGTTCGCGCCTTGGCAAACGGCCGCTTCTGACTCATAGAGGACTCTTGGAAGGTCTGCTTGCCGACAAGCCAGCCCCACCACTACCCGCGAGCGCGACCTGAAGGGGCAGGCTGATGAAAGTAATTGCCCAACCATCGGTTATGGCCCATCTTCATGCGATGTCTTCGAGGGGAGGATATCGGTATGCGCGCATGGCTTTCGAAGCTTGCGCCTCTGGCAATGGTCGCCGGGCTCGCGGCGGGTGCAGCACAGGCTGATCCCGCGACTGACGAGCGTAATCGCCAGGCCATGATGGCATCGATGCGAGCGCATGATGCGGCCAACGATCGCGCCGCAGCCGACCGCGCGTTCCAGGCCGGGCTGGCGCAGCAGCGTTCGCTAGGCGGCAGCAGCGGCTCTCCCGCTTCTTCGTCGTCGGGGTCGGGAGGCATGGGCACCCCCCTGGACGGGCTGGCGGCTGCACTTGGCAGCGGCGGGCAGTCGACTACGGGGCCGCAGTCCGTGGTCGATCGCCGCAGTTACATCATCTATCAGCAGGAGACGGCTGAGCAGGTGGTTGCCCGGCTGTTGGCCGAGGCGGAAGGAGGCGATCCCGAGAGTGCATGGAACCTGGGCCGCCTGTATTACACCGGGTATGCCGGGGTCCCCCGGGATGATGTCGAGGCGCGCCGTTGGTTTGCCCTGGCGGGTGAGCGCGGTCATGCCGACGCGCTGGCAAACCTGGGCTATTTCGCCCACGAGGGCATCGGGGGTCCGCAGGACGAGACGCTGGCGCTGGACGCCACGGCGCGGGCGGCGGCTTCTGGCAGCACCTACGGCGCGGGGTTGAACGGGCTTTATCGGCTCAGCGGCTTGGCGGACGGACAGCAGGATCCTGTCGCCGTGGCCAACCTGGAGCGCGCGGCCGATGCGGGCGAGCTGTTTGCCCAGGCCGCTCTCGGTACCATCGTCTACGAATTGGGAGTCGGCGCTGCGGAGAACTGGGAACGCGCAGCGCATTATGCTCGGCTCGCAGCCGACCAAGGCCACGGCCCGTCGATGACCGAACTGGGGCGGATGATGTTCGTCGGCCGCGGTGTGGAGCAGGATGAACGCGGCGCCGTCGCCATGTTCCGCCGTGCGGCCGAAGCGGGCGATCCGGCAGGCATGTCGTTCCTTGGCCAGCTGTACATGACCGGCCAAGGAGTCCCCAATGACGTGGCTGCAGGGATGGAGTTGTTCCGCCGCGCGGCCGACCTGGGCCATCCCGAGGCGCAAGGCGTCTATGGCCTTTCGCTGATGCTGGGCCAGGGCGTGGCAGAGAACGTTTCCGAAGGTCTGCGCTATATCCGCTTGGGAGCCGCCCAGAACGACCCACAAGCCTTGACCGTGCTCGGCAAGATGACCTTCGTGGGCGAAGGCGGCATCACCAGTGATGAGCGACGAGGGATTGAGCTGCTGCAGGCGGCCGCGGCGCGGGGTTACCAGGACGCTATCGACACCCTGGCCATGGACGAGGTGCAAGACGCGATGACCCGCCTCGGCATGAGATCGGCGGGTGCACCAGCCTCCGGCAAGAACGCGGATGTGGTGGTCAAGTCGAAGAGGTGACTATTCCGCCTAAGCCGCCCGGGGGTCGGTTACAGCGGGCGGTCGGGATAATGCTGACGGAGACATGTCAGTTTCCCACCGCTGTCCCGATAGCGTGGCGCCTGGTCAGGAGGAATCAGAACGACAATGCTCGCCACAGTCTTCGCTGCGGCCGCCCTCCTCCAACACGGCTCATGTCAGAGCGGCGGCCCCGATCGATCACGCACAGCGGCGGAGGCCGCTCAAGCTTACGTTCAGGGACTGGCGGCGCGCGATCCCGGACCGATCAGATGGGTGACCCGGCCGGGCGCCCTCTGGCGTTCGTCCTCTGGGACTATAACGGATGCGGAGTTCTATGACCGCCTGCAATCGAGCGAGCTCCCGAACCAGTACCCCGTGACCACTGGAATGATCGGCACGGCGAGGCAGGTTGCGATCGCCACCCGTCTGAGAGGCGTCGAAGGCAGCGAAACCCTGACGGTGCTGACCATCGAAGACGGATGCATCGTGAACGTTCAACTGTTCTGAGGGCGTCCCGACGTCCGGGCGGCTCGTCGACCTGTCCAGGGGCTCATGGGGCTGTTAGATTTCGGCAGGGCCATCTGAGTGTACGCTTGCGAACAGGCTGAACAAATCTTGCCTTCGGTCGACATATCGTGTTGACGACCGTCGTTCTCCCGGCCAACCCTGCCGGACGGGGTCTGGCCCGGGGGATCATCATGAAGTCCATCGTTTGCAGCCTTGCCCTTGCGGCTGCCGTCCTGTCGCCGGCTGTCGCTCAGGCCCAGAACGCGGGCCTCACCGCGAACTTCGGCGAAATCCGGCTCAACGCCGGCTTCACGCCGGATCCGTACCGGGCCTCGATCACCGCGGGCGGGTCGATCGACGCCTATACCGACACCAATCTGCCCGGGTCGTGCGTCGGCAACATCAGCGCCGCCCCCGATTTCGAGGTGACCTACCGCGCCGGCAGTCTGCCGCTGGTGTTCCGCACCCGTTCATCGACCGACACGACCCTGATCATCAACGGGCCCGACGGGCGCTGGTACTGCGACGACGACAGCTGGGGCGACGGCGACGCCGAGGTGCGTTTCAACCGTCCGCAGAGCGGTACCTATGACATCTGGGTCGGCACCTTCCGCGGCGGCACAGCGGCCGCGAACCTGCTGATCACTGAAACGCCCTAGGCGCGCCGCAGGTAGGTCGGGCCGCTCCGGGTGAGCCGACTGGGGCCGGCTGATTTGCGCATGTCGGCGTTTGGCCCCCCTCTCATGGAATGTCGGGGTTGCTGGTTTGGGATGTGCGATGTCGATCAGCTTGGCCAAGGTACGAGGGACGGTGGTCGTTGGCCTCTGGCTCGCCTTGTCGCCCGCGGACGCTGCTGCACAGGAGCCTCCGCCAGGATTTGTCCGGTATGTCCTGGACGAACTTAACCGTGGGTCCCTTGACATCGAGGACCCGACCAACCGTTCGATCCAGCTGACTGAAACGCCCCCGGGCGTGCTCTTGCCTGTCGACGTCAGCAGGGATGGCGTTGCGGACTGGCTGATCCAGTGGCCGGAGGAGCCACGATTCTGCGGAACCGGAGGCTGTCGCCTCAGCCTGTACGTCAGCGAAGGCGAGCACTTTCTACGCGTTTTTGACCGTCAGGCCTGGGATCCGGAGATCCGGACCATCGGAGACGAGGTCCGGCTGGAGGCTTCGTTTCATCACCTGAACTGCTTGTCCGCCCGGGAGGTTTGTCGCCTTGCATGGTCCTGGGACTCGGTCACACGCAGCCTTTCCGAGCGCCCGAGCGCCGATGGCGAAGCTGTCATAAGCGGCTTTGGCGAGGCGACCGTGGACCTCGGCGACAGCGAAGGGCGGCCCGTGTTGCCCTCCAGCGTCCCGGCGGCTGTCCTTGACCGTCATCTCGCCGGCCGCCGCGCTTGCGGTCCTCCGGACGAGCCGGAGGAATTCACCGTGTCCTACCCCGCCGTAGCCTCGACGCCGGATCTGAACGGCGACGGCGGGCGGGACTGGGTTATCGAGGCGCCCAGCGCCTGCGAAGGCCAGAGCCCTCCGGCTTATGGCTACGAGGTCTGGGTCACCAACGGGACGGAAGAGGCTGTGCGAGCTTTCGTTTCAGAGCCCGGCCGATGGCCACGGTTCAGGGTCGACCGCACGCCAGCGCAGCTGATCGACGGTCCCGCATGTCTTCCGGACGCTGTGTGCGAAACCATCACTCTCGAGTGGGACGTGGCCGCCGGAGCGTTCCGACCGGCCTCGTCGGAAAGCACCCCGTCCCAACCCTGACGCCTTGGACCTGACAGGCGGTTGCCAAGTCGCTGGATGGAGCGAACGATGATTTCGATTCTGGCCATTGCCACGGCGATCCTGTTCCCTGGGGAGCAGCAGTCGGCGCCGCTGGACGAGCGGGTGTACATTCTCAGCCAGAGTGAAGGCCGGGGTGACTATCTCTCGGCGCCAGACCAGACCGGGCCGAACACCAGAACCGCCTGGTCATGGTCGGTCTCGTCGACACCGGACGGCTCCCCGCTGATTGACGCCTTCCTCAACCATTACGATTGCGAGACATCCAGATTCCGGCGAATCCGCCAGGAGCGATACCGAGCTGACCAGCTCTATGACACCCGGCTATCGGACGCCGGGTTCCGCTCGCCGCACTGGCTCGAGATGGAGGGCCGGATCCTGAGAGAGATTTGTCGAGGCGGCTACCAGGCCTTGCCACAGGTGGAGAACATCGCCCTCGCTGCAGCCCGGCTGTCCTCCGGACGGTCCTGAGCATGAAGCTTCTGCTCGGAGTGCTGTCCGTCATCATCGGAATGCAGGGCCTGTGGTCGGCGATCCGGCACCGGCGCCTGCGCGACAAGTCCGGATGGATATACGCCCGCGCCGAGAAACAGCCGCTCTATTTCTGGGTGATGACGACCGTTTTTGCGCTCTTGGTCGGGACCGGCTGCGTTCTCATATTCCTGGCGGTTACAGACGTCCCGTGATCTGTCGGAAGTAACTGCCGCTGGCAGTTCGTGGACCCCGCCGAAACCACGGCTTCAGGGGAGAAAGCCTTCGCGTTGAGGCTCTGAGCGCCCCGGGTCACGTGGGGCCCCCGGCATCTTGAGCGGCAGAGCGATGCCGATGGAGCAGGCGGCGAACTTCTTGCCGTCGCCTGTGAGGTTCCGCGTGATCACTCAGCGCAAGATTCCCGGTAGGGCCGTTTTCCGCTGAGGCATCAATGTCCGGATCTGGCGCAAAGCAGCCTGATCGTCGGGATCAGAGGGCCTTCGGGAGATTGATGATCACCGTCAGTCCTCCACCCGGCGTCTTCTCGAGCGAGACTTCCCCGCCCATCTGCCGAACGAGCGAGCGGGCGATCGACAGGCCCAGACCAGCTCCCCCGGTGTCCCGACTGCGCGAAGCCTCCCCCCGGGCGAAAGGCTCGAAGGCGTCGGGTTCGAAAGCGCTCTCGAGCCCGGGGCCATAGTCGATGATCCCGATGCGCCAGAACGATCCCGCCTCGCGCACCTCCAGATCGGCGCCGCCGCCGTAGAGGACGGCGTTCTCGATCAGATTCTCCAGGGCCCGTCGCAGGCCGGCGGGATCGGCCAAGGCCAGGGCGGGGCCCGAGATCGAACCGGTCGCCACGACCTGACCGAGGGCGCGCCGCTCCCGCACGATGTCCTCAAGCAGGGGCGCGAGATCCACGGGGACGACAGCCGCCGCCCGTTCCTCGCCCTTCGCCACCAGCAGCACGTCGTCCATCAGCGTCGCCATCAGGGCGATGTCGCGATCGGCGCGGGCGCGCTGTTCGTCGTCCTCGATCAGGGCGACGCGCAGCCTCAGGCGGGTGAGCAGGGTCTTCACGTCATGGGCGGCGGCGGCCAGCATCCGCATGCGTTCGCCCATCAACCGCCGGATCTCGGCGCGCATCCGGTTGAAGGCCAGCGCCACCTGCCGGGCCTCGCCCGGACTGCTCTCGTCCATCGGCGGGGCGTTCAGGTCCGCGGCGAAACCGTCTGCCGCGTGGGCGATGATCTGCAGCGGCCGGGTCGCCTGGCGGATGGTGCGCCAGACCAGCAGGGCGGCGAGGAGGCCGACGATGAAGTTGAGCGCCAGCAGGGCGGCGATCCGGCTGCGCCGGCGCTGCTGCGGCCCCGGCGCCACGACCAGCCGCTGCCCGTCGGCCAGTTGAACCGAAAAGGCGTAGGCGCGCGCCCGCCGGTCCCTGAGCGGTCGCCAGCGGCTCCGTCCGTCCTCGGGGACGAGGATCCGGACCTTCCGCCCCTCGAGCGCGGCGCCATAGGCCGAATAGATGGCAGGCCGGACGCCGCGCCGCTCGACATAGCCCGGGGGGGCGCCCGAGCTCAGGAAGAAGCGCGTCTGATCGCCGTTCATGGCGAGCAGAAGCAGGTCGCGCTGCCGCGACGGCGTGCGGTCGAGCAGGTCGGCGGCGGCCGCGACACGGGACGGCAGGGGCAGACGCCAGGCGCGGCTGTTCTCGCGCTGGACGTTCAAGAAGCCGACCAGGCCGAGGATCTGCACCACAGCCAGGACGACCACCACGGTCAGGGTCAGACGGGTCGAGAGCGACGGGCCCGGGCGCCCGGTCATGGAAGAGACTCCACCGCGGCGGTGAACAGGTAGCCGGCGTTCCGGACCGTCCGGACCAGTCGCGGCTCGCGCGGATCGTCCCCCAGCTTGCGGCGCAGGCGGGAGACCTGGACATCGATCGACCGGTCGAAGGCGTCGGCGGCGCGGCCCTTCAGCACGTCCATCAGGTCGTCCCGCGACAGGATCGTCCGGGGGCGGGCGAGAAAGGCGGCCAGCAGGTCGAATTCCCCGGCGGTCAGTTCCAGCGGCTCGCCGTTCGGCGCGGTCAGGGCGCGGGTCGCCAGGTCGAGACGCCAGCCGGCGAAGCCCAGCACGCGCGGCGACTCTCGCCGTCCGGTCCGGTCGCGGCGACGCAGCAGCGCCCGGACCCGCGCGACCAGTTCCCGCGGTTCGAAAGGCTTGCCCAGATAGTCGTCAGCGCCGACCTCCAGCCCGACCACGCGGTCCAGCGCCTCGCCGCGCGCCGAGGCGATCAGGACGGGAATGTCGCTTCGGCCCTGCAGCCGTCGGCAGATCGACAGGCCATCCTCGCCCGGCATCATGATGTCGAGAATGACCAGATCCGGCGCCTGACGCTCGAGCAGCGCCCAGAAGGCGGCGGCGTCGGCGGCCGCCTCGCAGCGAAAATCCTCGCGCGCCAGCAGGTCACAGACGAGCTGGCGGATCTCCGGATCGTCCTCGACGATGTAGACAAGCGCGCCCTGGGCCATGCGTAAGCATTGGCGCAGGACGGGGATCGCGGCCAGTGGCGGATACATGCTGTTACGCACTGGCGCCGGGCTGAAAAACCCGTGGCCGACGGCGGGTGCATGGTGAGGGCGTCCGGTTCAGGCCGATCCCATCCGAAGGCACATCCCATGATCTCCCCCGAAAGACGCTCCGGCCTGCCGCGCCGCACGATGGTCGCCGCCTCGGCGGCCGTCCTCGCCCTCGCCGGCATCGCCGTCACGGCCGAAAGCGCCGACGCCCAGTCGCGCTCGCGGCATCGCTCCGCCAGCTTCAGCGGACCGCATCACAGCGCCAGCCGCAACGTCGACATCTACCGCAGCCCCGGTTCGGCGTCCGTGTCGCGGTCGCGCACCTTCGACGATCAGTCCTGGTCCAGTTCCCGCAACCGCGTCACCGTCCCGACCGACGACGGCTACGCCACCAGCGTGATCCGGACCGGGCCGGCCGGGAACAGCCGGACCCGCACGGGCGAAGTGACCCGGGACGAGAACGGCTACCGACGGTCGTCCGAAGTCCAGAGCTCGCGCGGCTACGGCTACGAGCGCGACGTCGACGTCTATCGCGACGAGAACGGCGCCGTGATCTCCCGGAGCGTCGCCGCAAACAACGGCGCCTCCTCGTCCCGGACGATCATCCGCACTCGCCCCGACTGATCCTGCCCTTCGGACGGCGATAGCTCCCCCCCACGACAGCCGTCCGACGCCCCGGTCGCCTCCGGCGACCGGGGTCCCTTTCAGAGAGATCCCAATGAAGATTCTTGCCCCGATCGCCGCCCTCGGTCTGGTCCTCGCCGCCTCCCCGGCAGCCGCCCAGTCAAGTCCGGCCATGGTCGAAGCCCTGTTCACGCGGGCTGACCTCAACAATGACGCCGTGCTGTCGCCGGCCGAGTTCGACGCCGCCCGCGAGACCCTGTTCGCGCGGGCTGATGCGAACGACGACGGCCGCCTGACCCTGTCGGAGGCTCGCGCGCTCCGGCCGGAGGGTGGATCACGCGACAGGCGGCGTCCAAACCGGCAGGCGATCCAGTCGATGCGCGGCATCGACCGCAACAACGATCGCGCCATCGATCTGGGCGAATTCCGCGCCCTGGGCGCCCGGCGTTTCGCCGCCGCCGATCTGGACCGCGACGGCTATATCGCCCGGAGCGAGATCGCCGCCTTCGGCCGGTCCATGGGTCTGGGCGGCTGACGATGCGTGGAGAGCACGCCCTGCTGTTCCTCGGCGTCGCAGCGGCGTTCGCCGTCCTCGAGATATGGCTGCGTGTCCGGTCGGGGCGCAGCTACGACCGGTCGGCCGCGCTGGGAACCCTCGGCGTCGCCGGGGGCCAGATCGTGATCAATGGCCTGGCGGGCGTGGGAATCGGGGCGATCTATATGGCCGTCTGGTCGGTCACGCCGCTGCGCCAGCCGCTTGACGCCGTCTGGTCCTGGGGGCTGCTCTTCCTGCTCTCCGAGTTCCTCTACTACTGGCAGCATCGCCTGAGCCACGAGGTGCGCTGGCTGTGGGCCAGCCACAGCGTGCACCATTCCGCAGAGGAGCTGACGCTCCCGGCCGCCTTCCGGCTCGGGTGGACGGGGTCGGTCTCGGGGCTCTGGCTGTTCTTCCTGCCGTTGCCGGCTCTGGGCTGGCATCCCGCCGCCGTCGCGGCGGTGCTGGCCTTCAACCTGCGCTTCCAGTTCTTCCTGCACAGCGAACTGCCGCCGCGACTGGGACCGCTGGAGTGGATTTTCAACACCCCGTCGGCGCACCGCGTCCACCATGCTTCCAACGCCAGCTACCTGGACCGGAACTACGGCGGGGTCCTGATCGTCTTTGATCGCCTGTTCGGCACCTACGCGCGGGAGCGGCCGGACGAGCCTTGCCGCTACGGCCTGACCGAGCCGGTCGGCAGCAACAATCCCATCCGGATCGCCTTCCATGAGTGGGGGCGGCTGCTGCCGGACATGGCCAGGGCGGGCGGCCCGATCGCGGCGATCCGGGTGGCGCTCGGCTACCCGGGGCAGCGTCCGCGATGAAGCGCCGGCGAGCGGCGGGAGCCGGTCCCGATCCGGTTACAGGCTGTTACGCGCCGGCGCCCGCCTGACACATCTTCGGGCGCGGAATCGGGCAGGATGCTGACGCCCCGGGGCCCCGTCCGGCGACCGGGACCGCCCGCGGCCTGCGCCGCGCTCCGACCGAGGAGAGGGAGATAATGAAGTCGGTTCTGACCTGCCTGCTGACGCTGACGCTGATCAGCCCTTCCGTCGCCACGGCCTCGCCGCCGGGCCCGGAGACCCAGGCGCAAGAGCAACCGCGGGGCGGCTGGCTGCGCGACCCCCCACCCGAGGCCCGCCGACCGCTCGATCTCGAAAGGATCCTTCCGGGAGCCCGGCGGCAGACCGAAAGCTACGGGCCGTCCGCCGATCAGACCTTCGACGTCTACACCCCTCCGGACGCGGAGAATGCGCCGGTACTGGTCATGGTTCACGGCGGCGGCTGGCGTACCGGCGACAAGGCCAGTCCGCCCGTTATCGAGAACAAGCTGCGATACTGGCTGCCGCGCGGCTACATATTGGTCAGCGTCGACTATCGGCTCCTCCCTGAAGCCATGGCTTACGAGCAGGCCGGGGATGTGGCGGCGGCGGTTCGCCGGATCGCGGAGCGCGCACCCGCCTGGGGCGGCGACCCCGGAGCGATCATTCTGATGGGGCATTCGGCCGGCGGTCATCTGGCGGCCCTGCTGTCCGCCCGACCCGAAATGGTCGGCCGCCCCCTGGCCGGCGCTGTCATCCTCGATACGGCTGTGCTGGACGTGGAGGCGCTCATGGCGCGCCGGCACCTGCCCCTTTACGACCAGGCGTTCGGATCCGACCCCGACTATTGGATGCGCGCCTCGCCGGCTGACCAGTGGACGCCGGCGGCCACGCCGATGCTGATCGTCTGTTCGATGCAGCGCCCTGACGATCCTTGCGCGGAGGCCGAGGCCTTCGCACGCATGACCGGCGGGGCGGGCCGCCCGACACCGGTGCTTCCGGTCGCGCTGAGCCATGGCGAGATCAACGGGACATTGGGCGTTCCCGGCGAATACACGCGGGCTGTCGACGCCTTCATCGGCGAGCGGCTGGCGGCGGCGCACTGAAGCTCCGCCCCGGCGTACAGGGCCGGCGACGGGAATCACGCCGATCGGCGTTAAACCTTGAGCGACCCCGGGAGGACCCGCCCATGCCGAGTTCCGGAGACCTGCAGGCCGCTATCGCCCTGACCCGGTTCGGCCTCGGCGCCCGACCGCTCGAGCTCGCAGCCGTCGCGCCGGATCCGCGCGGGTGGCTGGAAGCGCAGGTGCGCGCCGAGGGCGCTCCGAACCCGCCGGGGGCGTTCACGGACTCCCGGGAACGGATGCGGCAGTTCCAGGCTTACCGGCGCGAAGCCGCCGAGGCCGGGGCGCGGCCGGGGAACGATGCGCCTTCGCCGTCAACGGCCGATGCGCCGACGCCCGGGGCGAGCGCCGGGGACCGCTTCGAGTCCCGGCGCGACAGCCGGCGCGCCCTGGCCCGCGACACGGCGCAGGAGTTCCTCGCCCGGGCCCGCCTGGGCGCGACGACAGAGTCCGGCTTCGCCGAGCGGTGGGCGCTGTTCTGGGCCAATGTCTTCACCGCCTCGGCGACCAAATTCCAGTCGGCGGTCTTCATGGGCCAATACGAGCGCGAGGCCATCCGACCCCATGTGTTCGGTCGCTTCGAGGATCTGGCGATCGCCGCCGAGCAGCACCCCGCCATGCTGCTCTACCTCGACCAGGCCCAGTCGATCGGACCCAACAGCCCCGCCGGCCGGCGCCGCGACGCCGGGCTGAACGAGAACCTCGCGCGCGAGGCGCTTGAACTGCACACGGTCGGGGCGGATGGCGGCTACACCCAGGCCGACGTCACCGAGTTCGCCCGCGCCCTGACCGGCTGGTCGATTCCCGCGGCTCGGGACCAGGACCTCCCGGCCGATGGGCGGACCGCTCGCCGGCGACAGGGACGGCGCGCCGGCGCCGCCGGCGAGCCGGGCCCGAACGGTTTCGCCTTCCGGGCGATCCTCCACGAGCCGGGCGAGCGGACGGTGATGGGCCGGCGTTACGCCGGGGGCGGCGTGGAGCAGGGCGAGGCCATCCTGCGGGATCTCGCCAACCGGCCGGAGACCGCGCGGCGGCTGGCGCGGCGGATCGCCGCCCATTTCGTCGCCGACGACCCGCCGCCGGCGCTGGCGTCCCGGCTGGAACAGGCCTGGACCGCTTCCGGCGGCGACCTCTCGGCCGTCGCCCGGGCGCTGATCGCGGCCCCGGAGGCGTGGGAGCCCCGGGCCGCCAAGATCAAGACCCCCTACGAGTTCATCCTGTCGACCCACCGGGCGTTGGGGATCGTGCCGGAGCGAATCGAACCGCTGCAGCGGGCGCTGCTTGAGATGGGCCAGCCGCTCTTCGCGGCCCCGTCCCCCGAAGGCTGGCCGGATACGGCGGCCGACTGGGCAGGGCCGGACGCCGTGGTCAAGCGGCTGAACTGGGCGAAGGCGGTGGGCGAGCGGTCCGAGGCGATTGATCCGGAGGCGATCGCCGCCTCCGCGCTCGGCCTGCGCCTCGGCGACCGTACGCGGCGGATGGTCGCCCGGGCCGAGAGCCGGTCCGAAGCCATGATTCTGTTCCTGATGTCGCCGGAGTTCCAGCGCCGATGACCACTTCTCCGCAGATCAATCGCCGCTTCCTGCTCGGCGCCGCCGCCTCCGGGATCAGCCTCGCCTTCGCCGGCCAGGCCGCGGCCCGGGCCGGAGGGCCGCGCAACAAGCTGGTCGTCATCATCGCCCGAGGGGCCATGGACGGCCTGTCGGTGACGGTTCCTTACGGCGATCCCGACTATGTCGCCCTGCGCGGCCCCCTGGCGATCCCCGGTCCCGGGCAGGAAGGCGGCGCCCTGGCCCTGTCCGACGGCTTCGGCCTGCATCCGGCGCTGGCGGGGCTGCACCGCCTGTATGACGCCGGCCAGCTGAGGTTCGCCCCGGCCGCCGCCATCCCCGTGCGCGTGCGGTCCCATTTCGACGCCCAGGACATACTGGAAAACGGTGGCGGCGGTCTGCGCCAGCAGGCGGACGGATGGCTGAATCGCGCTCTGGCCGCCAGCGGCGGAAGAGGGCTGTCGATCGGCGCGCAGACGCCGCTGATCCTGCGCGGCGGCGCTCCGACGTCGAGCTGGGCGCCCGGCGGCCAGGTCAGGGGCGAGGACCGGATCGCTTCACTGCTTCAGGATCTCTACGTTGACGATCCGATGCTGGCCAACAGTCTGGCGCGCGGGCTGGAAACCGAGGCCCAGGCCATGATGACGAGCGACGGGGCGCCCCTGCGGCGGAATGACGTGGCCGGGCTGGGCCAGGCTGTGGCGCGCCTGATGACAGGCGAGGAGGGGGCCGATCTGGTGGCCCTGTCGATCGATGGCTGGGATACCCATGCGAGGCAGACCGCGCAATTGCGGGTCCGCCTGACCGGACTGGACCAGCTTGTCGATGGTCTGCGGCGGGGGCTGGGCGAGGCATGGGGCCGGACGGTCGTGGTCGTGGCCACCGAGTTCGGACGTACCGCCCGGGTCAACGGCACCCAAGGCACGGACCATGGCACCGGCTCCTCCCTGCTCCTGGCGGGCGGGGCGCTGAAAGCCGGCGGGCCGATCGGGGACTGGCCGACCCTGGCCGACAACCGGTTGTTCGAAGGCCGTGACCTGGCGCCAACCTTGGATGTGCGATCGGTGTTCAAGGGCGTACTGCGGGACCACATGGGGGTCGATCGGGCCGCTCTCGACACTCGTGTGTTCCCCGACAGCCTCCGCGACGCCCCGACGATTGACAGGCTGGTGTAGGGTAGCGGCGTTGGCCACGCGCCCCAAGCCGAGCGTCTGCTTCCTGCACTGAAGCAAATGTCCGGTGTTGGCGTGCTCGGACGCCTCGAACGTATGACCACCAAGGTCCGTGCGCCAGCAGCGAGACCCGCTCCTACTGAAATGAGGGTCCCCTGAGGCGGCGGTCCAATGGGCGGAAGGCTGCGAGCCGCCCGTCCTGAAGCGCCGCCGCCCGCAAATGCGACCTTCAGCGGGTCCGCAGGGTCGCGGCGATGCGCTCATTGGCGATCAGGGCGGCGATGCCGGTGAGGGCGCTGGCGACGGGGACGATCAGCAGACCCAGGCCGAGGGTGTTGCCCATCCCGTCGGCGGCCGCCGCGTCGCTGACGGCGCCGACAATGACGGGTCCGAGGGCGGGGCCGACGAGGCCAGAGCCGATCATCATCAGACTGGTGGCCATCGCCTGTTTGCCGGGACCCGCCACCAGATGCGCCGCGCCGAATGCCCAGGGCAGCAGAAGGGCGAACGAGAACATCGTCGGCACAAACAGGACGATCGACATCCAGCCGGTCGGCGCGAACAGGGCCGCGGCGGTCGTGACGGCCGACACCAGGAACAGCCAGCCGGGCAAGCCGATGATGCGGCCCCGGCCTGAGCGGACCGCCCGGTCGAAGCCTCGTCCACCGAGAAGGGCGCCGACGATGCCAAGCCCGCCTTGCAGCAGGCCAAACGAGAGGCCCACCTCGCCGGCCGTGAAGCCGTGGGTGCGGATCAGGAAGGGGGCGGAGAAGGCATAGAAGGGCGCCGAGGCGAAGCCGATCATGAGGGCCGCCACGAACAGCCAGCGGAAGCCCGGCGCCGACATCAGGCGCAGAGCTTCCTGGACGAAGGGCGTCTGATCGGCCTCGGTGCGTGACCGGGGTGACGTCGGCCGGATGACCAGCACGGCCAGCAGGAAGGCCAGACCGCCGAGCGCTCCCGCCCCGACCAGAGCGGTGCGCCAGCCGACGGTATCGGCCATCGCCCCGCCGGCCGCGAAGCCGGCCATGGTGCCCAGAGGGATGCCCATGGAGAAGAGGCCGAGCGCCAGGCCGCGCCGTTCGGGTCGCACTTGCCGGGCGATCAGGGCGTGCCCCGCCGGCATGCCGCCCGCCTCGCCGATAGCCACGCCGAAGCGGGTCAGGGCCAGGACGACGAAGCTGGTCGCAAGCCCCCCCAGGGCCGTCATGGCGCTCCACACCAGAAGGCAGCCAAGCAGCACCAGCCGGGGGGAGCCCCGGTCCGCCAGCCGGGCCAGCGGCAGGGACAGGAGGGTGTAGCAGATGGCGAACGCCGCGCCTGTCAGCAGGCCGATCCGGGTGTCGCTGAGGCCCAGGTCGGTCTTCATCGCCTCGGCCAGGATGAAGGGCAGGATGCGATCGATCTGGCTGATGGCGCTGATCAGCAGCAGGGCCGCCAGTAAGGTCCAGAGCCTCCAACCACTCGCATAGGATGTTGAGCTGGCATCGACGGCGGTCATCGTCCGGCCTCGAAATGAACGCCGGTCAGGCCTTCGGACACCTCCCACAGACGCCGGCAGGCGGCCTCGTCCGTCGCCGGCGCCGGAATGCGGGCCTTGGCCGGAAATCCGCTCAGCTCAGCCCTGCCGTCCGGACCGTAGTAGACGCCACCCTCCGCCTGCGGCGCCGTCGCGGCGAACAGGCTCGGCAGAGCTCCCTGCGGAACCGGCTGGAACAGGAACCACAGCATCGCCCGCATCGCGCGTCGCACGCCGCTGGCGCCGCCCGGCGTATTGTAGAGCAGACCCGTGCGGGAGATGCCGGGATGGACCGGGATGCTGGTCAAACCCCAGCCGTTGGCGAGGCTGCGTCGCTGAAGCTCCAGCCCGAACATCAGGCACGCCAGCTTGGACTGGGCGTAGGCGGGCATCGGGCGGTAGTTGGTCTGCTGCAGGTGCGCGAAATCGATCCTGCCGCCACGCGCCGCGATGCTCGACAGGGTCACCACCCGCGCCTGTCCCGCATTCACCAGCAACGGCAGAAGCAGCCCCGTCAGGGCGAAATGGGCCAGATGGTTGGTGCCGAACTGGAGCTCGAAACCGTCCGCTGTCTCCATGCGGCGCGGTGGCGTCATGACCCCGGCATTGTTGACCAGCAGGTCCAGCACGTCGGTCTGGTCGCGCAGCCTGGCGGCCAGGGCGGAGACCGAGGCCAGGCTGCCCAGGTCAACCGCCTCGAAGCGGATGACGGCCGTCGGGATCTCCGCCTTGATCCGGCCGACGGCCTCGGCCCCGGTATCGGGATTGCGGCTGGCGACGATGACCTGGGCGCCGGCGCGGGCCAGTTCCCGCGCGGTCTCGAAGCCGAGCCCGGCCGAGCCGGTCACGAGCGCGGTCTTGCCCTTCTGCGGCGGGATGTCTGCGGCGGTCCATCGGGTCATGGAAGGGCTCCGGTCGGGCGAGGGTTGAGGCCCCAAGCGTGAGCAATGCACCGGAAAAACGAATGTCGGATGCCCCGCGCTTTTTGCCTAAAACTCCAGGCAGCCTTGTCGGGTCGGATGCAAGGGCGTAGCCCTTGGTCAGGACGTGGAGGTTTCGATGAGCAGCCGATTGACCGACGCCATCGCCGGAATACTCGACCGGAAGGGGGTGGAGAACGGCGGCATCGAGACCCCGGTGCCCGGGCTGCGACTGATCCGGACCTATGGCTGCGTGCCGCCCCGCCACATGACCTATCGCCCGTCCTTGTGCCTGATCGCCCAGGCCGCCAAGCGGGTGATGGTCGGCGACAGCACCCTGACCTATGGCCACATGCAGTCGCTGGTGATCACCGTGGAGGTGCCGGTGCTCAGCGAGATCATCGACGCGACGCCGGAGAGGCCCTTCATCGGCGCGACGCTGGCGCTCGACCCCGAGATAATCCTCGACGTCGTCACCCGCATGGACAGGGCGAAGCGGCCCGGCGGCCCGGCCCGACTGGGTCTGGTGGTCGAGGATGTGGACGAACGGATCGCCGCGGCCATGCTCCGGCTGATCGATCTGGTCGAGCAGCCCGAGGCGGTCCAGATCCTCTATCCGGGCGTCATGCGCGAGATCACCTATTGGCTGATGACCGGCCGGGCCGCGGCCAATGTCGCCCGTATGGTCCTGCCCGAGGGGCCGCCCCAACGCATCGCTGTGGCCATCCACCACCTGCGCGACCATTTCAACGCGCCGCTCAGCGTGGGTGACCTGGCGAGCCTCGCAGGCATGAGCCCCTCGGCCTTTCACCAGCATTTCAAGGCGCTGACCTCAATGTCGCCGCTGCAGTACCAGAAGCATCTGCGCTTGCTGGATGCCCGCCGGCGCATGCTGACCGAGGGTGAGCGCGCCGGCTCGGCGGCCTTTTCGGTGGGCTATGAGAGCGTGTCCCAGTTCAGCCGGGAGTACGCCCGCATGTTTGGCGATCCCCCGCATCGCGAGACGAAGCGCGCGCGGTTGAATCTGTCAGGCAACCTTTCGGCGTCGGTTGTCGTCGCTGAAGCCGTCTAGGAGAACTTGGGGGCTTTCATCCGAACGTCCGCTACCGGTGCGGAAGCCAAGGTCCACTCCTGGCGCTGAACAGCTGCAGCGAGCGTAAAATTGCCGGCGGCAGGGAGGCGACCTCAACGGAGGTTGGCCATGCGCCAGTCTGACTTGTTCATTCAACCCAAGCGCCCGTGGAACGCCGGCCGCCTTATCGGCCCCAAGGCGCCACTGAAGCCGAAGCACATCTGGGCCATTCGTCAGCAGTTGAAGGTCGCGAAGAGGGTTCGCGACCTCGCGATGTTCAACTGCGCCCTGGACGCCAAGCTGCGGGCCTGTGACCTGGTCCGGCTCCGGGTCAGCGACGTGGCGCCAGGCGGCGCGCTCCGCCAGCGTTCGATCGTTATCCAGCAGAAGACCGGAAGGCCGGTGCCGTTCGAGATCACGGAGCCTGCGCGCGACGCGATCGCGGCTTGGCTGAAGGTCCGCGGCCAGCGTGAAGATGACTGGCTGTTCCCGAGCCGTAGCCGGCCTGGCCAGCACATCGGCACCCGGCAATACGCCCGGCTCGTCGATCGGTGGGTTCGGATGATCGACCTGGAACCGCAGGGCTACGGGACCCATAGCCTCAGGCGCACGAAGGTGTCGCTCGTCTACAAGAAGACGGGCAACCTCCGGGCCTGTCAGCTCCTGCTCGGTCACAGGAAGCTGGAGAGCACCGTCAGGTACCTCGGCATCGAGGTGGACGACGCCCTGGAGATGTCGGAGCAGATCGATCTATGACTCACGACCGGGCCCGAAAGCGGGCCCGGTCAATGTCTGGTATGGGTGGAAAGCGGACATCAGCAGCAACGGGTGCTCAGACCATCAATCCGTAGACCAGACGTTGATCCGGGTCGGCTCCCGCTCGTCGTTCGCACAAATCCTAACCGTGCGCGTTCCGACCTGTTCTCTCAGCTCTCCGATGACTTCCCCGTCCACTGTCTCGATTAGGAGGCTCCCGCCCTTTGAACTCAGCACATGCGAAACGTCGTATTTCGCGTCGTAGAGGGGCGGGCCTTCCTCTATCCAAACTGTTACAGGTCCATCGTCTGAGGACCGGGTTCCGATGTAGGCGCAGGTCTCACCAGCCCGCGAAAGTGAGCCATCATACGCCGGGGCGTCGTCACCCGTAGTGTCGGGATCAAATAGATAGAGAATCGAGTTCGGCGGACGAAGGGATGTCTTGGTCACGGCGTAAAGCTCCTGTTCCAGCCCTCGCCTCTGATCTCCGATACGCACGACCTGTGTTTCGGTCAAACGTCGCCAGTGCGTGGCGAAGGTCCACAATGGGTCGGGAGCGGACGGTCGCCTGAGGGTGAGGAGCGGACGTTGTGTCAGAGTCTCCGCAAAGCCGCGCCGTTGCGTAGGAGCATCCGAATGCCGAAGCGGAGGATGGCTGCGCTGATGAGCGTCAGTCCGATGCCCTGTATCGCTTCGGTCGCTGTCATCGTGTGATTCCCAGCGGCCACGGTTTGCCAGTCGGTTGCGAGCCGCCAGACAACAACGGCCGGGAAGATGCCGCCCAAGAGGATGACCATCATGCCGTTCAGGAGGCCAGCCAGAGCCTCCTCTCTGGTTTTCGTCTCTTCCATGTGACCGCAGACTAGCATCGAACAGAGGGTCGGCAACGGGTCGGGAGCGGTCCTTCAGCGGACCCTAGACCGAAGGTCCGGTTCCCGCCGCGGCGCCGATGTCAGCTCCTGGCGCGCAGTAGTCACTCAGCTTCGGCTAGGCCGGGTAGGTCCCAAACGGGATCGGGCTCGAACCGTCACCATCCATGGTGAGGGTTGGGGTCACGCCGTTGCGATCAACGGCCAGCTGCAACCTGTGGTCCCAGAATGGCAGCACAGCCCGACCGTCGGTGACTGGAACGACGAAACGCATGAGGACCACGTCGTCCCCCGCCAGAGTGGCGAATAGGGTCAGCCGCACATCACGAGCGCCGAAACGGCTTACTTCCAGCCTGACGTCCATCGGGCCGAAAGGTTGGTCCGTGACTGCATGGACATAAAGGCACGGTCTCCGCCCAATACTAGGACGCGAGGGTCTCGGTCGAAGAGACACAGGCTCGGGGATGGGGTCCCGAAGATCGTTTTTCGCCCCAGGTTGCCGCACCAGACTGCCGTGACACGCCACGGAGCGCCTTCGACGGCCCGCGCGCCACCAGCCCGGCTTACGAACTCCACCAGATACATCGGCGTGCCGATCGGCACGTTGTCATTCTGCAGCGCGTCCCGCAGATTGAGCTCTGCCGTCAGTCGACCGATCTGGGCATGCTGGGCGGTTCCGCTGAATATCGCCTGCCCGCGCCGTAGTTGGCCGGTCGCAACCACGAGGCGGGACACGTCGAGCCTGACTGCTCCCAGTACATAGGGTGTCGCCGGTCGGTTCAGCATCTCCTCGAGAGCCGCCAGCCGATCCTCGGCACCGTTCGCGGCGTCGGATTGAGCGGCTTCGGGCTCAGCGGTGCCGGGGGCTGGGTTCCCTTCTTGGGCGTGCGCCACCTGTCCAGACAGCAGGCCAAGTGCGAGCGCGCCGATCAGAGCTTGGTCATTGGTGTCGCCCCCTCCTGTTGCCGGTGTGCCTTAGACGAGAGGCCCCAGCAAGCCCGGATGCAACCCGGTCAGAGGGTGTTCATCAGGCGCCGGTCGGATCGATATTCGGCCGGCGGGGGGAGGTCTGGTTATGTGAGCAGAGCCAAGGTCCGCTGTTGATGCTGTGGACGGCTCTCCAACCCACCGGCGGCGTTAGGCCTCCGGCAGAGCTGGAGGAGAGCCATGGGACATGTAGCCACGATTGGTTTGGACATCGCGAAGTCGGTGTTTCAGGTGCACGGCG
>Ga0233425_10000739_pt1 | contig 81269 bp, 57 predicted proteins | sample Watercolumn_Towu_2_FD_181712 | JGI IMG/M metagenome (GOLD analysis project Ga0233425, IMG submission 181712) | Freshwater microbial communities from Lake Towuti, South Sulawesi, Indonesia - Watercolumn_Towuti2014_140_MG | ecosystem: Environmental > Aquatic > Freshwater > Lake | place...
ACGTGCACGACCACGGGAATCGTGATGATGGTCCCGTCTTCGTGCTGTGGGTTGTTCGCGACGTATTGCTGCACATGGGACTCAATGGCCGCGCGCCGCGCCGCGTAGGCGGGGTCGGTGGCGAGCAGCAGTTGTTCATTCAATGCGGCGGTGCAGTCGCGCATAGGAGCCTGCGCGGAAGCGACGCCAAGAACTGCGACAAAAACGGCAAGGAGGATACGAGTGGAATACATGGACAAACCTCCGGATTGACGCTTATTCGAGTCGCACAAGCGTCGAGGGAAGCATACTATGCCGGAAGCTGTGTCGCGCTTTCAAGAAGGCCGTAGGCGCGTGCCCTAAGTCGTCAGCCGGACGAGGTTTGAGCGAAAGCTAATCGCGGTCAAGAACGCGAAAGTCGGCGTCCACCACGTCCTCGCGCCCCTTGGGGCGGGGCGGTGTCCGCGCCGCCTGACCACCGAAACTCGCGCCCATGCCATTCATGAACATGCCGCCTTGCAGGCGCCCAGTGGCCATCATGCGCCGCAAGCCAAAGGCCAGCAACAGCCCGGCGAGGCCCTTCAAGAGCGGACGCGTGAGCGGGAAGAGCAAGAGCAACCCCACCACATCCCCAAAGAAACCGGGCAAGATCATCAGGAGCCCCGCGATGGCGGGCAAGAGAGCATTCAGCAGAGCCTGAATGGGATTTCCGCCTGCGAGGGTGCTCTTCATCAAGCTCGCGGGGTCGAGAGCATTCTTCGCGCGGCCAAGCAATGAGACGCCGATGACGCTGGTCACCACGGTGGCCCAAGCCGCCATCCAACCGCTTCCGAGCCAGTCGGCTGCGAGGATCAACGACCACACCTCAAGACCAAGCCAAACAAGAACACCCAAGAGCAACAGCATGGCCGCGCACCTTAGCAAGAAGCCTCGCTGGTAGGCTTGCGCCATGCGCTCATGGCTCTGTGCTCTGTTGTTGGTCGCAGGCGCCGCAGCTCAGGCTGTGGATGTCCACAAGGCTCGCGAACAACTCGATATCGCGCTGAAAGGCAAAGACGAAGCCCTTGTCGCCGCTGCGCTCAAGAACATGAGTGCGGCCAAAGATCCGCGCCTCTTGGACGACCTCGTTGCGCACATGGAGCGCATCAAGAAGGAACTAGGGAAGCTCGCGACGGAGATTGAAAAGACAGGCGTCGCCCTCGCCGATGCTTGGAAGAACGTGGATGCGCAGGGCTCGCAGGGTCGGCCAGTCACCGTGGGCACGGCGCAGGCGGCGGAAAAAAAGCATGTCGCGATCCAAGAGGATCTGAAGAAACTCACTCAGCGTCAGGATGTCTTGGAATCGCGCTTGGCGGCGATGGATGCCGAAGTCCCGCTGTTCCTCGCAGGCCTTGAGCAGAGCGCGCGGGTCAGCTCGGTCAGTGGGCTTTCGAATCGAGCGCTGAAATCCAAGGCCGAGCAACGCCTGTTGTTCATTCATCTCTTGGCTGTGAGCGCATCCACAATTGACGAGGCCCGGGAAGCGCTCGTGGAACTCATGGCCACGGCGGACGACCCGGATGCGCGCACCGCAGCGATCCTAGGGCTCGGGCAATGCAAGAACCCCGCGCTGGCCACGGCTGCGGCGCAAGCGTTGGACGATCCCGCCATGGCCGTGCGCAGCGCCGCAGCGCGTCTGCTCGCACGTCTGCCGTCCGCCGCCGGGGTCACTCCCCTCGTGGCCGCGATGCAGAAGGCCGAGGGCCGCGTCCTCGAAGAAATCGTGCGTGCCCTCGAAGACCTCACCGGCCGCACATCTCATGACAACGCCGCGCTCTGGCGCGAATGGTGGTCCTCCGAAGGCTCCAAGCTCACGGCGGCCATGGATGCACTTCGCGGGGATGATTTTTCCAAGAAGGGTCCAGCCCTCGAAGTCGTGGCGGGCACCGGCTTCGCTGCGGGAGTGCGCTTACTTCTACGCTGCGAAGGGCTCGACGACGGGCCAGCAGTGCAGGCTCCTGCGCCGGGATCCCCCGAAGAAGCCCTGTCTCCTGCTTGTCGCGAAGCGATTTCGCGCACGTTGCAGCACATGCCGCCCAAGATCCGTGCGCGCGTGGCTTCCGAAACGTTGCTGCTGCCGTTCGCGCGCGTGCGCACTTCCGAACGCCAGCACGCCCTCGCCAGCATCCTCGCCGGCGTGACAGATGACGCCGTCGCAGCCGCCATGACTCAACTGGCCGGCACGCGGCCTCTGCGACTGCTAGATGGCACAGAAGTTCCGAAGGACGCGCGCCTGCGCTTGCGCGAGTTGGGCCTCAGTGGCCTCGGGCTCCAAGGCCCCGAAGCTGCCGCGCCCACGTTGCGGGAGATCCTCGAAGGAGATGCCGAGGTTCCCCTGCGCGTGCTTGCTGTGGCGTCTCTGCGCCAGCTCGCAGACAAGCGTTCGATCTCGCCGCTCATCACGGCCGCTGCCGATCGCGCCGCTGAAGTTGCGACTCCAGCGATGGCAGCGCTCCGCGAGCTGACCGCCCGCGATGAGAAGGACGCGGCGGCTTGGCGGCTGTGGTGGAACACAGCCATCAAGGACTTTGAAGTGAAGAAGCCAGCGATCCTCGCGGCAGAGGAGCCGGTGAAAGAGGCCAAGGGCACCGCGTTCTATGGAATCGAAAGCCGTTCGCGGCGCTTGATGTTCATCCTAGATCGCAGCGGGAGCATGATGGAGTCTGATGCGGGAGGCGGCACGCGCTGGTCCGCAGCGCAGTCAGAGACCATTCAATGCATCACCGCACTGCCTGAAGGCGCGGCCTTCAACATCATCTTTTTCAGCCACGATTACGACATTTGGAGCAAGGGCCTGATGCCCGCCAACAAACAGAACAAGGCGGCAGCGATTGCTTGGATCAAGGGCCTCGAAGCCGTCGGCGCAACCAATCTCTTCGACCCACTCGCCCGCGCATTCGACTTGGCCGGGCGCGGCACCTTCGACAAGGCCTACGGCACCGCATTCGACACCATCTACCTGATGTCTGATGGCCAGCCGAATCGTGGACGGATCATTGAACCTGCGGAAATCGTGAAGGAGCTGCAGCGCATGAATGCGTTGAAGCTCATCAAGGTGCACACGATCGGCGTCGGAAAGAGCCACGACCCCCTGCTCATGCGCCGCATCGCAGAAGTCACCGGCGGCGACTACGTCGCGCGTTAGACAGAGCCGCATGCAAGTGCCCTTTATTGAAACGCCGGGAGAATTGGCGGAACTCGCCGAGCGCCTCGCGCGCGCGCCTTGGCTAGCGATCGACACGGAGTCCAACAGCTTGCATGCGTGGCGTGAGAAGGTGTGTGTGCTTCAGATCGCTAGCCCTGAGGGCGTCGCGCTCGTGGATACGGTGGTCCTGCGAGATCTCTCGATCCTGCGCTCGGTCTTCGAGGATGAGCGCATCCTCAAGTACCTCCACGGCGCAGACTATGACGTGGTGTGTCTGAAACGCGATTTCGGTTTCGGCCCGAAGCGAATCTTCGACACCATGCTCGCGTCGCAGATGCTCGGCTTCGAGAGCTTTGGCCTCGCAGCGATGGCGGACTCGCTCTTAGGTGTCACCATCGACAAGGCCTACACCCGTCACGACTGGGGGGCGCGTCCCATCGCAGCCGCCGTGCAGCCCTATCTTGTCAATGATGTTCTGCATCTTCCGCGACTGGCAGAGCGCTTGATGCAACTCGTCAGCGAACGCGGCATCCAAGAAGAGGTGGAGATCGAGTGCCAGCGCGTCGAGGCCTTGCAATGGAGCGGACAAGCCCGCGATGAACGCGAGGGTTGGCGCCAGATGAAAGGCGTGCGCGATCTGGATGCTGTCGGGCAGGGAGTCATTCGCGAACTCTTTGCGTGGCGTGAGGGGCGCGCCGAAGCCATGGATCGCCCTGCATTCAAAGTGCTTGGCAATGACGCACTGCTGGAAATCGCGCGCCGTTTGCCCCGTGCGCGGAGGGAACTCTATGGCGTCATCGGTTTGAACGAGCGCATGCTGGAGCGTCATGGTTCAGGATTGCTGCAATGTGTTCAGCGCGGTGTGGAAGCGCCCGCAGATCCACCGCCACGTCGGCCTCGACGCACTGAGGAGGACTACCGCCGTGAAGAAACCGGCGAAGCCCTGCGCCAGTGGCGCCGGGGAGTGGTGCAGCAAAGCGGCGCGCCTTCATTGGTGGTCCTTCCGAATCACGTCCTCGAGCGACTTGCGACGCAGCGCCCGCAATCGCTTGAAGAACTTGCGCTCATTCCTTCTCTCGGTGCACAGCGTCGCCGCCTTTACGGTCCCGCATTGCTTGAAGTCCTGCGCCCCTTCGGGCCAGGTGTGAGCGGATTGCCATGAGTGCGCGGTGGATTCCCGGATACACCACTAGCGGCTTGGCGCACCATCGGCTCGAGGATGCGCTTCGCCTCCTGCACGCCGAGGGCTTCAACTCCGCCGTCATCACGCCCGACGCCGCGCATCTTGATCCGGCTTCGCCCCATTTCGTCGCCGACGTGGAACGCACGCGCGCTGTGTTGGGCGAACTCGGCCTCGTCAGTCTCGTGGAGACGGGCTCGCGCTTTCTCTTGGATCCTTCGCGCAAGCACTTTCCCACCCTGCTGAACGAGCCAGAATTGGCGCGCCAACGGGTGCGCTTCCTGCGCGTCGCCTGCGACCTTGCAACACAGCTCGGCGCCAACGTGGTTTCACTCTGGTCAGGAAGCTGCCCGGCGGAGATCAGCGCGGAACAGGCGTGGACGCGTTTGCGAGAGAATCTGCTGCCGCTCCTCGATGATGCCGCTCGCCAAGGGCTCAGTCTCGCCTTCGAGCCCGAACCGGGGATGTTTGTTCAAACTGTTGCCGAGTGGCATGAGTTGCGTGACCGTGTGGGCCGCCACCAAGCCTTCAAGCTCGCCTTGGACTGCGGACATGTCCTCGCCACGGGTGAAGGTGATCCCGCGCAGGTCATTCGCCGCGAGTTCGCACACTGTGCATGGATCGCCATCGAAGACATGCGCCGCGGTGTGCACGAACATCTGCCCTTTGGCAGCGGCGATTTGGATTTGCCGGCGGTGGTACAGGCGCTCGATGAAACCGCCTTCGCCGGCATCGTCGCCGTGGAGCTTCCGCGCGACGCTCATCGTGGGGCTGCGATGCTCAAGGCCAGCCGCGCCGCATTGTGTGCGGCCGGTGCTAGCGCCGTGTTTCAACGCCGGCCATGACTCTCTACGCAGCGTGGTTGCTCGTCGGAACGGCGTTCTGCTTGGCAGTCGCGGTGCTGCCTCTTTGCGCAGCTGCGGCGCGGCGATGGGGTGTGATGGACAAGCCGGGAGGGCGAAAGGACCACGGCGAACCCGTGCCGCTCGCCGGTGGATCTGCCCTGTTCGTCGCCGTGTCCATACCAGCCTTAGTCGCTGCGCACTACGCTCATGAACTCGCTGTCTTCATTCCCGAAGGCTTGCATCCGTACGTGGACGGCCTCGACCTGCGCTGGAACGTGCTCTGCTGGGTTCTCGGCGGAGCGCTGATAAACCTCGTGTTGGGTGCGTGGGACGACGCACGTCCGTTGAGCCCGTGGTTCCGTCTGGCCGTGCAATCGCTGGCCGCATGGCTGCCCGTGAATGCGGGGCTGTCGGCGCACGTGTTCGGCGACCCTCTCGCCGATGCGATTCTGACCATCCTCTTCATGGTCACCATCACCAATGCCTTCAACTTCATCGACAACATGAATGGCCTCGCTACAGGCGTGGCTTTCATCTCGGCCTTGCACCTGTTCACCCTCGCGCAAGCCGAAGGTGAGGTCTTCGATGCGGGCTTGCTGGCCTTAGTTCTAGGCGCGCTCGCAGCGGTGCTCCTCGCCAATTTCCCCCGCGCGCGGGTCTTTCTCGGTGACTCGGGCAGCACCAGCGTGGGCTTTCTCTTGGCTGCGCTAGCTGTCGCGCACACCTTTGCCCATCGCAGCCCCGGCAGCGACTTGCCACCGCTCGCCCTCGCAGGCCCATTGCTCGTGTTGGCAGTGCCTGTCATCGACTTCGCATTGGTCTTCTGCACGCGCCTCGCGCGGGGCGTTCATCCTTTCACCGCAGGACACGACCACTTGTCCCATCGCCTGCTGCGCCACGGCATGACGCGGCGCGGCGCGGTGGTCTGGCTCTGGGGTGTGGCCATCCTCGCGGGCCTTCCCCTACACCTTGGGATCGGGCTGCCTCTGCTCGCCGCCGTGTGGGTTCCCGGCCTTGCCATCCTGTTGCTTCTGGTTGCGCGCACGGTGACGCGCCCGTGACGAGCCCCCTCGTAACCCTCGCTTCGTTTCTCCTCGGCGCGGGCGGATTGCTCGCCATGCTCATTCCGCCAGAACCCGTGGCGACACCCATCGCTCGGGCAGCACCACTGCTCTTGCTCGCCGCGGGAGTGCTCTCCTGCGACCTGCACGCGCTGTTGCGCCGTGAATTGGCCGTGAGTGATGGTGCGCTCTTGTTGACCGTCTGTTGCTTGGTTCCCGCCTTCGCGCCAGTGGATGGCGACGTGGCGACCGCCGCAACGTTTGCGCTGCTCGTCCTCGCCGCAGCCAGCATCCGTGCACTGCGCTTGCAGGGTGGCGCTGCCGCACTCTTGCTTGCCGGACTTGCGCTCACGAGTTTGCTCGGCGTATCGCAATGCTGGCATCAGTTGGATGCCGCCGAGGACTTCGCGCTACGCCACGGACACGAGATTGCAGACACTGTGCGCGGCCGTGCGTTCCTCGCTTCGAATCGCGCCACTGGAACGAGCCTCGTCGCCAACACCTTCGCGGCCACACTGCTCCTTGCCCTGCCCTTGCTCGTGCTCGCTCTCCGCCAACGCGAGACAAGATGGAAGGCCCTCCTGCTCTTGCCGCTGTTCGTGGGTGCCTTTGTGGCCGCAGGCAGTGCAGGTGCGCTGCTTGCAGCCTTGTTGGCCTTGGGCCTCGCCGGATGGTCCGCCGCAAAGCCCTGGCGAGTCTTCGCCCGCGTGGGGCTAGTAGGTCTTCTCCTCGGAGCCAGTTTCTTGTGCACGGTGGGCTTGGGTGAACAGGCTCCAGAATGGCTGCGCTTGAAGCAAGCCTCTCTCGCGGAGCGCGTGGATTTCCAATCCACAGCCTTGCGTCTTGTCGGCGAAACATCGCTGCTTCGGGGCATGGGATGGGGCCATTACGCAGCGCTGGCGGAAGGCGTTCGACAACCCGACGAAGCCTGGAGTTCCTCACCGCACGGCACGTGGTTGCAAGTCTTGGTGGAAGCGAGCCCTGGGCTGTCCCTCGTCATCGCGAGCGGCCTCATCCTCGTGGGCTTGGCTCTGAGGAGGTGCCGGCAAGCGGCCATCGGTCAAGAACGGCCGGCAGCCATGCTCGTGCTCGCAGCGGCGCGTGTCCCCGCACATGCAGGTTCGTCCACCACACGCGCCATGTTGGCCGGTGGACTCTGTGCGGCTCTGGTCGCCCCGTTCCTCGTGCCGATGCTCACTCCCCTGCCGTTACACATGAATGAACCCGTTCTTGCAGCGGGATTGCTCGGCCTCGTGTTCCTCGTGGCTTGGCGGGTGTCCACGAACTTCGTGACCCTGCGAGCAGGATGCGGAGCCCTCGCCCTCGGGCTCTTGGCCATGGGGCTCCACGGTTTCCTCGATTCGGATCTATTCGTGCCTGCGGCTGCGGCGGCCTTCTTCATGGCAGTGGCCGCGGCACTTCCGACAGCCGTTGATGGGCGCACGCGTCCGTGGGGCGGTGCCGTTGCGGCCCTCGTGGTCGGCGCTCTTCTCGTCAGTCACGTGGCCACTGCCGAACCATGGCGCGCCGCGCAACGCCTCGCTGCTTCCAGCAACGATCCTGCCCTGTTGCAAGAACGCGTTGCAACGGCTCGTCGTCATGCCTTGGCGAGTGGAGACCTCGAGGCCTTCGAAGACGCTGGGCCTAGCTTCGCAGCAGAAGGCCAAGACGGATACAACGCGCTGCGCGCGGCATCGCATGAGACTCTCAGAGCCACGCCACGCTTCGAGTTGCTGTGTTTACGCGTGCTCGACGCGGCACAGCGCGCGCACAAGATCAGCGCGCAGGATGCCTTGAAGTGCGTGGATGAGCTGAACTTCCCCGATTCCCCGCGCCAGAGCCACGCGTTGAACACCGCAGCTCGGATTGCGCGGGCTGCCGGAGATTCTGCGCGCGCGGAATCACTGGAAACCAAAGCTCGCGAGGCAGAGTTGCGCTGGAGCGCGACGCAACGCTGACAAGAATCAGCGGCGACGAGTGGAGAGCGCCTGCTCCCACATGGCCACGGTTTCGTCAACAGAGCGTGCGCAGGTGCGCGTCGTGCGCCACAGTTGCGCCATGGTCTGTGCTTGCGCTTCGGCCCGCGCAGGATGGCCGAGGACTTCCAGCACCGCATCGGCGAAGTTGCGCAGCGGTGCCACTCGGACGCCTTGCCCTGCAAACTCCTCGAGTCCGTGCATGCCCAGCGGCGTGGTGACCAGCGGCACACCAGCGCGCAGTGCTTCACAGTTCTTGATGCGCACGCCACCGCCTTCGGAAACGGGAGCGAGGAATACCGCCGCGCGGGCCAGCTCTGCTTCCACATCGTTCACGCGGCCGGCGAATTCCACCGCCGCCTGTGGCGGCATGCCAAACTCCTCCGCACTAGCTCCCACCACGCGCAACTGCGGCTTCACAGTCGGCGAGCGGGATGCCATCGCGGGCAGGACTTGTTCGCACAGAAACGCGAGAGCCGAACGGTTCGGTGCGTGACGCGGCGAACCCACGAAGAGCATCCGGCCCGGCACGGGCGCGCGCTGAACGATTGCGGCATCGGCCAACGCCACCGCACGCACGCCCACTTCACGCTCAAGCAACGCAGAGAGCACTTCAGCATCGTGAGTGCAAAGCGTTTGCAACACATCGATGCGGGCATAGTGCTTTTGTATGAAGGCACGGGACTCGGGCGTATCGAGGACTTCGTGGTCCACGAGCACCGTAGGCAGCGCCTTCGAGAGCGCGGCATAGGGCGCCACGGCTCCGATTTCCAAGTGCAGCACGTCCGGCCGCACGCGCTGAAGGGTGTCTTGGAGTGCCGAGACAAGCGCCCTGCGCCATTGCTTCGCGGCAAATAGCGGCAGGCCGCGGCAGCTCATCTTGAGGCCCGTGGCCAGCGCCTCCTTCGCCCGCGCTACTCCTCGCAGGCTCGCCACATGGGGCAACTCAACCACTCTCGCGCTGGCCACAAGGGCCTGCACACTCGGCTCCATGCTCTTTTCGTGCGCCAAGCGCCCACAGACGAGATGAACCTCGGCTTTCGCGGCCAAGCCCGGCAAGAGCGCCGCTAGGAGCGTGGCGCTGCCGTGGCCCGCAACTCGGGCAGGGAGCCATGGATAAAAGAGGACCACCCGCAAGCTGAAGAGTGTGCCTGTTTGGTGTTCTTCACCACGTTGGCGTTCGCAGTCTATCCTCTCCCACGCGATGAGAATCCTCGCCCTCACGCCCATGCTGCCTTGGCCGCTCGCTCACGGCGGGCGCATCCGTACGCACGCTCTGCTCACAGGGCTAGCGGCCGAACATGCACTGACCGTCGTTGCAGGCTCCGCAAATGGAGATGGCGTCTTGGCCACGCAGGCCCTCGCCGCCAAGGGTGTGACGCTCCATTGCGCGCCCCTGCGTGCTCCGAAACACAAGCTCGATCTCGGCGCTCGCCTGCGCAAGGCCATTGCGTTGGCGCGCGGGCGCTCGTCCTTGTTGCCGCGCTTTTACAGTCACGAGTTTGCAACTCTGCTGACAACCACGCTGCGAGATTGTTCGCCCGACGTGATCATGCTCGATCACGTGTGGATGGCGGACTACCTCCCGCTCTTGCCGAAAAAGCCTCTGTTGTTCTCGACCCAGAATGTGGAGTCGCAACTCATTCGCGACGGCGCGATGCAGCTCAAAGGTCTTGGCCGCGTCATCGCGCTCCGGGAGGCCACGCTGTTGGAACGGGCCGAGCGCGAGCTTTGCGCCGCGGCGCGTCTCGTCGTCGCCGTCAGCCCAGAAGATGTGGCACGTTTTGTGAGCTTTGGTGCGCAGGCCGTGGAACTGATTCCCAATGGCGTCGATCTCAGCGCGCGCCCACTCCTTGCTCAGGCAAGTCGATCTCCACGGCTTTACTTCGTGGGTGGTGCGGACTATCCGCCGAACGCCGAGGCGGCAGAGCGGCTTGCTCGCCACATTCTGCCGCTGGTACGGGCCCGCTTTGCCGACGCGGAAGCTTGGCTCGTGGGCGCAGACCCGGAAGGGCGATTGCAGGATCTCGCTACGCTGCCGGGCGTGAAACTGCTCGGCGCCATTCCCGACATGGGCGCGCTCCTCCGCGAGGCCACGCTGCTCGTGGCGCCTCTGACCTGCGGCGGCGGCAGTCGGCTGAAAATCCTTGAGGCCTTCGCTGCCGGCCGAGGGGTCGTGACCACAAGGGCGGGGGCCGCGGGCTTGCCCGTGGAGGACGAACGCGAGCTCTTGCTCAGGGACAGCGATGAGGCGCTAGCTGCCGCCTGCGTCCGCATGCTGGAAGACGCCGCGCTGAGCCAGAGGCTCATCACAGCCGGCCGCCGCGTCGCCGAGTCCCACGACTGGCCCGATATCCAGCAGCGCTTGCGCACGATTGTCGCCGCCGCCTTCGGTCTCGGTGCCGCCCGCGAAAGTTGTGCATAATCCCACCGTCATGCAGCGCCAGCTTCTGCTCTATAGCGATGCGCCCATCTTCGGAGGCGCGGAGCGCCATCTCCTTGAGTTGGCGCGGATGCTGCCACGCAACGACTACGACATCACGGTGGTCTTGAGTGAAGAAGGCAGCGTGGATCATTTGGCGGCGTTGATCGAGCAATCTGGTGTGCGCTGTCGCCGACTGCCCGCCATTCCCACGCTCCAAGCCCGCGGCGCGTTCGTGAAGGTGTGGCGCTTCTTCATGCAGAACCGTTTCGATGTCACCCACTTTCAGTTGACCGACGCACGCTCCTGCACGGGCGCCATGACGGCAGCGGTGCTGGCGCTGAAGTCACGCTTCATCACCACCGAACATCTGCCGCGCTCGGTGTTTGATGACAAGCCACTGCCCCGCCGCGTGCGCACGGCAGCCTCTCACGTGGCTCACACCATCACGGCGACCGAAGCCGATCGCGCGGCGGTGCGGGCGCGACCTTGGAACAAATCCCAAGTGCACCTCGTGGCGAACGGGGTTGCCGACGACGGTCCACCGAGCGCTGAACGTCGCGCTGCTGCGAGACGCGCCCTCGGCTTCGAAGACGATCAGCTCCTGCTGGCGGGGTTCATGGGCCGACTCATTCCGCAGAAGAATCCCGACTTGTTCGTGGAGGCCTTGCGGCGCGCGGCGCCCGTTCACCCTCAGGCGCGATTCTTGGTCTTCGGTGATGGGCCTCTACTCCCAGAGTTGCAGCGCAAGTGCTCAGAGCTGGGCTTTGGTGAGGTGGTGCGTTGGTATGGGTTCCGCGACGACGCCCGCGAGCTTCTGCAAGGGCTCGATCTATTCGTCAGCACCAGCCATGTGGAAGCCATGCCGTATTGCGTGCTGGAAGCCATGAGCGCTGGACTGCCGGTGCTCGGCATGCGCATCCCAGGGCTGATCGAGACCGTGGCCGATCGCGCCTCTGGCGTACTCGTGCCGCCTGGTGATGGCGACATCCTTGGCGGTGCGCTCATTGCCGCCCTCTCCGATCGCGACAGACTGCGCCGCTACGGTGCCGTTGGCCGTGAACGGGCCTTGCTGCTGTTCGATGCGCGTCACACGGCTGCGCGCACCGCGGAGATCTACGCACTCTCCTTGCACGGTGATTCCAGCCACGCAAGTTGAACAGAGATCAGCGGCCTTCGAAATGCGGGCGTTCCTTCTTGATGAAGGCCTCCATGCCGCGCTTGGCATCCCCTGATGCAAACAGCCGCGCTTGTAGTTCGCGTTCTAGAGCTAGCCCCGCTTCTAGGGGCAGGTCTCCGCCGCTCTGCACGGCACGCTTGATCAGGCCCGCGGCTAGCGCGGCCTTGCTCGGAGCCGTGAAGCTCCGCGCGTAGCTCAACGCCGCTGCGCCGAAGTCCTCGTCTTCGACCACGGCTTGAATGAGGCCGAGGGCGAGGGCTTCATCGGGCCCGAAGCTGCGCCCGCTGAGCATGAGTTCCAACGCTCGGGCTTTGCCGAGGATGCGCGTCAGTCGCTGGGTGCCACCCGTTCCGGGCAAGACCCCCAACGCCACTTCGGGCAACCCTAGTTTGAAGGAACCGCGGCGCATGATGCGCAGATCCGCGGCCAAGGCCACTTCGAGCCCGCCGCCCACCGTGTGCCCGTTCAGAGCTGCGATCACCACCTTGGGTGTGTTCTCTAGGCGCAGCAACGTTTCATTCGCGTGCAAGCAGAACTGATACTTGAACTCTGGCGTCATGGCGGCGAGGCCGCTGATGTCCGCGCCAGCGCAAAAAAACTTCTCGCCAGCACCGGTGAGCAAGAGCACCTGCACTTCGTCATCGAAACGGGCGCGCAGAATGCCGTCATCGAGGGCGCGCATCATCTCGTGGCTGTAGCCGTTCGCCGGCGGAAAGTCGAGCGTCAGGCGCGCAATGGAACCGAGCTTCTCGTAGTGCACTAGCGTGGTCATGGTGTGCCTCAGTAAGAGAACCCGCTCTTGCGGATATGCACAGCCGGTTCGCCGCCGTCGCCGTGCACACGACCGGCCAAGAGTTCCGCCAGCACAAGCACATGGTCGCCAGCCACACTGCGTCCTGTGACACGAGCATCCAAGCTCGCAAGTGCTCCGGGCAACACTTCAGCGCCCGAGTGCGGGCCTTCCGTCGTGACGCCCACATACGGGTCTGCACCCGGAGCGATGCCTTTGGCAAAAGGCTTGAGCAACGCGAAATCGCCCGCGCGCATGATGTTCACTGTGAGCAGCGCGCCAGCGGTGAGCAGCGCGTCCGCAGGCCGCCCCGCTTTGACCCCAATGCTGAGCATGGGCGGCTCAAAGGAACATTGCTGCACCCACGAACCGAGAAACGCTGTGCGCTCCGTGCCAGCGCGCACCGTGACAATGAAAAGCCCACTGGGGATGCGCCCTAGGGCGACACCGAGAGCGTCTTTAGCCGCGTTGTCCATGGGCCGAGGATAGCGCGCAACGCAGGTCTTCCGGGGTCGCAGAGAACCAAGCCGAGCGGCTAGCGAACCCACGTGCGCATCGTGGTGGCGAGCTGTTCGTAGACCTCGATGTGGCGGCGAGCACAGAGTTCGCCGGAGCAAAGCGCCTCAGCGCGACGCTGCCCCGCAGCTCCGAGGCGTTGCGCTAACGCTCGGTCCCGCAGCACGCGTTTGAGAGCGCCCGCCAAGGCCGAGGGGTCGCCCGCCGGAACAAGTAGCCCGGTCTTGCCATCCTGCACGAGTTCAGGAATGCCACCGGTCTTCGCCGCCACCACGCAGCGGCCCGCCGCCATGGCTTCGATCACGGCTAAGGGGAGGTTGTCGCCGCGACTCGGCACGCACACCACGCTCGCTGCTGCAAGTTCCTCTAGCAGAGCAGAGCGCGAAGTCTCTCCGGCGTTACTGACCGTGGATGGAAGAAGTCCCTCGGTGATCCGCCCCGCCACGCGGAGCTCTGCTGCGGGCAGTTCTGCTTGAACCTGCCGCCAAGCGGCCAGTAGGTCTGGCAGGCCCTTCCTGTGATCCTGCGCGGAATACATGTTGCCGTAGAACAGCACGCGAGGCGTGGGAGCTTGCAACTCGGCCACGCCACGCCAAGGCGCGAGATCCAATCCGTAAGGAATGACGACTTGCGGAAACTCCGCCAATTCTGTGTGCGCAATGCGGCGGGCCATCCACTGTGACGGCAGCACCAGTGTGCTCCTCAAGTCTTGATGCACCCGGCGATGTCGCGCTCGTTCTTGCGTACGGTGATTCGTTCGCCAACGCTTCCACCACGGCAATGCAGGGCAACCGAAGCAGCGCGCGTTGCGCGAGCATTCCCAACATTCCACGCCGAACTGATTCACCGGCAGGACATCGTGCAGCGTCCAAGCCAGAGCGTGACTCGCACGGATTTCTGCGAGATTCTCATACGGCAGCGCGTTGTAGAAGCAGTGCGCATGCACCACATCGGGAACGAAAGCCGCTAGTGAACGCAAGACATCCACCAACGCTGCGCCGGGTTCAGGCGTGAGGTCTTCGACCGTGTGGCCGAGTGCCCTCAAACTAGACATCAACTCTTCGAGGGCGGTGGTTGATCCACCCCCTTCCCGTTGATGAAGCATGGCGATGCGCAGATCGCTCATACGCCCTTGCCCATCCAACGGTCCCACCAACGCCACCAGCCTCGCCGCCCGTGAACATTGGAGAGCGGTCCGAGATACTGGCCGAGGTTCTGCGTAAAGGCGAAAGGCAGGACCTTCAGCATCCAGATGATCCTGTCCACGGGGTCTAGTGTTTCGTCGCGCCAGACCACACCAAACAGGCGGCGCGATTCGGCCGCGGTGTATTCGAACACGTTGCGCAAACGCGGAGCAAGCCTTGAACCCACGAGATCATTCACGTTCTGGTGATCGAGATAGGCGCGCTTGAACTCGTACCAGATGGAGAGCGGATGGCTGTGCACCACGGCCACGCGCGGTTCGTAGACGATCTTCCAACCCGCGAGAATGGCGCCCTTGGCCCACGTCACATCCTCACCGAATCGGCGGCGGGGAAACGGATGGGTCAGCGCTGTCGAACGACGCACGGCGCTGGCCACGTTGTCGAACTTGATGATGTTCCAACGTTCGTTGGGGTGAACCACATTCCAGAAATGATCCACGTCTTTCACTTGCGAGACCTTCGGTTGCCCGCCGCCTTGAACCCAACGCGCGAGACGTTCGCGTAAGAAGGGCGAGCAGTCCGGACGCGGGATTTGATCACAGTAGACGCCACCCACCTCAGGATCTTGGAAGTGAGAGACCATGCCAGCCAACCAGTGCGGATTGGCAGGCGTTGCATCCTGCACTGTCAGCACCACGATGTCGCCGCGCGCTTCTTCGACGGCGCGATTGCGTGTTGCGCCGTGATCAAACTCGCGATTGGGAATGGTGATCAGACGCAGCCGATGACGCGCCAAGATGGTGAGCGTCTCGTCCGTAGAGCCGCTGTCGATCACGAGGATCTCGAAGGCGAACTCCGTGATCTGCGATTCGAGGGCCGTGAGCATTTCCTCTAGCCATCGCGCGCCGTTGAACGCAGGGATGAACACCGTGACGTACGGCTTGACCTCGGGTCCGGCGAGTGGGCTCATGCTGTGCGGTTAGGGCTGCTCACGGCCTGCCGCCACCGGACTTCTTCATGAAACGAATGCGGCGACGTCCGCCTCCCGCCGGCTGAACGGCTTCGCGGCGAACCCCTGGGCGGGGCGCGGGTTTCTGTTGCGGTGGTGGTGGCTCTGCGGGGCGCGCTTCGTTGACGGGAGCGGGCTTGGTTGTTCGTGGGGCATCGATCGCAGGCGGCGAAACCGCTGGCGCAGCGTCAGCCCCTCGCGGGGGCAGTGGCTCTGGCAAGGTCGGCTGCACGCCGCGACTAGCGCGCTCGGAAAGCGCGCTGAGGTCCACGCGCAAGCGAACATGTCCGAGCTGGCGCTCGCCTTCCTGAAGGTCGAGATTCAAAGCGAGTTCGGGGCGTTCGTCCGATGCGGCCTTTGAGCTCAAGCCCACGGACGCAAGGCCGTGTTGCTCCATGGAAATGGCAATGCGTTCCCACGGGAGATTCACCGCTTGGCCGTGCTGAGAGGCTAGCGATGGGAAGGCCGGTGGTGCCACAACCAACGTGCGCTTGCGGCGCCTAGAGACACGCACGGCTTGAGCGTAGAGCGCTTCCACCTCTTCGCAGTAGGCCTCCATGGACTTCACTGTGGAGCCACGGTTGTAGTAGCGCTCGCGCCACAGGTCGTCGGTGAGAACGCGGTCGAGCTTCTCGCGCAGATCCTCGGCGTCGCCGCAGCGGAACAGAATGCCATCGCGCTCGCCGTCGAGAGCTTCGCGCATGGCGCCAATGTCTGAGGCAAGAACGGGGATGCCTGCGAGCAAGCCCTCACGAATCGTGAGGCAAAACGTCTCCCACCACAGCGAAGGCACCACGAGCACATCCAACTTGTCGAGCAAGCGGCCGACATTGTCTACGTCATAGGCGCCGTGGAAGTGAATGTTCGGGTCGCCTGCGCATTGCTTCATCAGGCGCTCGCCGTAGTCCTTGTCGTCGTGGTGCTGGCGAATCTCGCCGTAGATCTCAAGGGAGATGTCTTCGCGACCCAAGAGGCGGAAGGCATCCACCAGCACGTGCACGCCTTTGACGGGGATGACGGAGCCGATGAAACCAATGCGTTGGGGGCGCGTATTGGAGCGCAGCCGCCCATCGAAGGCCGCCTGATCCAAGCCGTGGGGCAAAGCCACTAGGCGATCGCCATCTAGACGAAAATCCAGCATGCGCTCACGATGAAACTCGCTAGGAGCGATCATCACGTCGCACAGGTTGAGAGCATAGGCGGTGTAGCGTTCCCAGTTGGCGAGGTTTTCCGGCGCGAGGTGCCCGCGCTGGTCCACCACCGTGCGCTCGTGCACGCGGTCGTCGAACATGTGCGGCCAGAGGCCCTTGAGGCATGTGAAGCACTTCTCGCGATTCACGGTCTCGCACAACTCAAGTTCCTTGGTCATGCGCTGGCCGCGCGGGCAGACCGTCCAGAAATCATGGAAGGTCATCACCAGCGGCAGGCCGCGCAGCTTGACCTCTTCAAGAATGGTTGTGGACAAGCCCGTCAGGTGGTGCACATGAACGAGGTCGGGCTTGAAGGAATCCAGCTCGCGCATGAAGGCCTCATGCACGGCGCGGTTGCGATAGATCCACTCGAAGTTGGGCGCTTCTCGCCAGCAGTTGTTGATGCGCGTGATGCTGGTCGGACCCTCCCACTCCGTGCGCACCTCGTACTCGGGTCGAGACGGGTCACCGCAACGCGTAAAGATGCCAAGCTGGTGACCTTTGCGCGCCAACGTGCGCGCTAGGGACCGGGCATGCTGCTCGGTCCCGCCGCGGCCTTCGGGATGCCAAGTGTGCAGCGCAAAGAGAATTCGCATGGAGCAGCGATCCGGAGAGCGGTCATCGGGAGATTGCGCCCCGGATCTGGAGACAACTTACCCTCGTCCCGGCGGCAGTGCTACGCCTTCTTCGGTCTTGACCCTCTGTCCCGACACGGGTTAGGTTGGCAATGCTCTAAGGCCGAAGAGTCCCGCCAAGGGCCTTCGAACAACCCCCGGAACCCCGCCATTCCGATGCGCATCCTCCACGTCACACACGAACTTCCGCCCTACGAACTCGCTGGCACGGCGATCTACACCTTCAACATCGCCCGCGCGCAGGCAGAGCAACACGAAGTGTTTGTGTTCTCGCGCTTGCAGGATCCGAAGCTGCCCGCTTGGCGCCAGCACACCGAAACGCGGGACGGCCTCACGATTCGCTTCATGAACCGAGCGGATCTGGACTGGGTTCCGTTCGATGCCTCCTACAGCGACCCCAAGGGCGCTGCCCTCTTTCGGCGCTTTGTCACCGAGGTGCATCCGGACATCATCCACTTCCAGCACATCGTGGGCTTGGGCGTAGAAGTTCTAGATGTCCCACGCGAGCTGGGCATTCCTGCGGTCTACACCCTGCATGACTTCTGGCCCATGTGCCCCATGGGGCAGCGCATGTGTTACACGGATGGAGCCCTCTGCGACCCCATCGACTTCGGGAAATGCGGCCGCTGCGTGTATGGCGACGCTTGGAAAGATCTCGCCATCCGCACGGATTTCGGCGAGGTCAAGAGCACACGCTCCACCTTGACGCGCTCTTTCGTGGAGCGGCTGCGCCTGCATTACACCGCCCGAGTCAACGAAACACCGGGACGCTTTGCGCGCCGGCCTCGCGCCGCCTTCCGAGCGATGCAGCGCTCCTTGTCGGGCGAGATCCACCACGAGCAACACGTGTTGGTCAATCCGTTCGAGAAACGCAATGACTTGCTGCGCGAGAAGCTCTTGCGCATGAACCTGCTCATTACGCCGTCAGCGTTCCTTCGCGATCAGTTCATCCAGCATTGGAAGGTGCCGGCCTCGCAGATCATTCACTCGGCCAACGGCATGGATTTCTCCTATGTGAAAGCCCTGCCGAAGACGCCCTCGAACAAGCTGCGCTTCGGGTTCATGGGCAGCATCATCCGCACCAAGGGCGTGGAAGTGCTCGTGGACGCTTTCCTTGAAGCTGCCGCCGAGCGCGATGACATCGAGTTGCTCGTGTTTGGTGCGCCCAATCGCTGGAGCGGCGATTATCTCGAGGGCATGAAGCGCAAGGCGCTGGCACATCCCGCTAGCGAGCGGGTGCACTTCAAGGGCCGGTTCAACAACAAGAACGTCAGCGAAGTCCTCGCGCAGATGGATGTGCTCGTGCTGCCGAGTATCTGGTTCGAGAACGCTCCGTTGACGCTCAATGAAGCGGCCATGACGGGCACGCCCATCGTGGTCTCTGACAAAGGCGGCATGTTGGAGTTCGTGGAGTCCAACAACTACGGCTGCACCTTCGAGCTTGGCAATGCGCACAGTCTCGCGAGGGTCATTCGCGAACTGGCCGCCGACCGAACCAAGCTCGATCGTTTGGTGGGCGCAAAGCCACCCATCAAACCGGTGCATGCAAATGCCGAAGAGTTGACGGGGATCTACAGCTCCCTCATGCAGGGACGCTATGCCCCGCCATCACTGGATCTGCAAAGGACGACCCGCGGTGGCTGTGTCCTTCAATCCTGACGAATCACTGCGGCTCGTGGGGCAACCCACGACCGTAGAAGTGCGAACAACCTGGTGATGCGTGGATCCGCGCCTTGCGCGACGTACGGACGTCGCACAGGGCCTTAGCTCTCGCCGCTCCGTCACGTCCTGCGGCGCTGAGGGTGGAGTTCACGCCGAAACCAGCGGGTGCTGCGGCACTCGCCAATACGGTTAGCAGAGGCAACTCTGGAACCGGAAAGGTCGGTCATGAAGATCCTGAAAGTCGTGCACGGGTTCCCTCCCGAATGCACCGGCGGAACGGAACGCCACGTGCTGCGCCTCGCGCGCGAGATGGTGGCCCAGGGCCACGAGGTGCACATCCTCTGTGGCTCGCAGCAAGGGGCTGGGCCCGTTGCCGCAGACGCCAACCTTGTGCACACCAGCTTTGAAGGCCTGCCGGTCCATCGCCTCCATCGCCCCGGGCTGTTCCTCGATAACTGGGAGAAATCCCTCGCACCGGAAGTGGAGCCGCTCCTTGACTGGCTCTTCCGCGACATGCGGCCGGACATCGTGCATGTGCACCACTGGATCCGGCTCACGCGCAATCTTGTGGAACTCGCTCACGACCGCGGCGTGCCGGCCGTCGCAACCTTGCACGACCTCTGGACGACCTGCCCACGCGCCTTCCGCATGCGCGAAGGCTCGTTGTGTTCCCTCGAGATGGGGCCGGTCAATTGCCTCGGCTGTGCACCAGCGGGCGAGAACATGTCCGACGAAGAGCAACGTCGCGAGTTGGCGTTGTTCCGCGACGACTTGCGCAACGAACTCGAGCTCGCGCGGCGCCTCATCGTGCCGTCAGTCGCGCACCGCGAAGTGTTGTTGAAGCACTTGCCGCATCTTGCGGGCCGCTTCCGCGTCATCCCTCACGGCAATGTGTCGGAGATTCGCCGGCGCAAGCCTTCGCGCTCCTCTTTCCCATCGGGGCCGCTACGCATCGGACACTGGGGACACCTTTCGCACGTCAAGGGCTTTGACATTCTCTTGGAGGCCGTGCGCACTTCCCGCCATCGTCAAGACATCGAGCTGCACATCTTCGGCGAGATGGTCTACCCGTCGGAACGCGCGCATTTCGAGAAACTCGCAGAGGGGCTGGCAATCACTTGGCACGGGCCCTACACACCAACCGACCTCGCGCGTGTGCCGCTAGATCTCGCGCTCATCACCTCGCGGTGCTCGGAGTCTTGGTCGTTTGTATTGGACGAGGCCTTCTTGCTGGGCTTGCCCGTCGTGGTGCCAGACCGAGGGGCACTGAAAGAGCGCGTCGGGGGCGCGGGCACCACCTTCCTCGCGGAAAGTGCGCCCGATCTCGCAGCCTCCCTTGGTGAGATTTTCCGCCAACCCAAATTGCTCGACCTTTGGCGCTCGCGCATTCCAGAGTTGCCCAACCTTGGGGAACACACGCGGCGCATGTTGACTCTCTATCGCGAGGTGTTGTCGAGCGAAGCTCCATTGCCCACGACTAAGCAGCAGTTGCGCAATCGCCGCATGTTAGTGCGTTCGTGGCAATTGGAAGGCCGCAACCGTCGCCTCGAGACCGAACTCGGTGCTGTGCGCAACCTGCGCGAGGACATCACGCGCGCGTCCAAGACCATGGACGAAATGCAGTTCTACCACGGTGAAAAGGACAAAGAACTGGCGCGCCTCTCAGGCGAAGTGCGTGAACTGCGCGAACGCGAAGCTGGCATTCGCGCTGAAGCCACGCGCAACATCTCTGACGAGCTTGGCCGGCGCCTGCATGACATTGAGAAGCGTGAGCGCAAGAAGCAGCGGCGCGTGGAACGCCTCAAGGACGAAATGGATCAGCGCAGCGCCGAAAACCAGCGGCTAGCGGAAGACGTGAGTGCTGCTGCGGATGCCCGCGAGCAGTTGCGCGTCGAGCTGGCGGCCACGGAGCTCCGCGCCTCTCGCGCGGAAGCGGATGCCGACGCATTGCGCCGCACCCTGAGTCAGCAGGAAGACGCGCTGCTGCGCCTGCACACGAGCACATCGCAAACGCTCTTCCGCCTTGCGAACTCCGAAATGGAACGAAGCTCGGCCATGGACGCGCTGACCACATCGAGCCTCGCTGAGAACCCTGAAGAGGACGCGTTACCGCCGGCTATGCAAAAGCTCCGGGAGTTGATTCTCGCGCGCTCTGCCCCGGAGTTGGTCACCGAATTGAAGGACCGTGCTCATGAATTGCAGCAGGAACTCGACTCCGTGCGCACGCAGCTCAAGGAGCGCGATGATCAGCTAGACCAACTTGCACACTCCGCGGCGGCGGCTCGCGAGGAACATGCCGAGGCGCAGCTGCGACATTCGGAACAGATCGCCTTCGCAGAAAACACCAGCGCCAGCCACGAACGCTCGCTGGGGTCGTTGAAACAGGAGAACTCGGTTCTCCAAGCCCAGATCGACACGTTGATTGCAGAACGCGCCGCCACGGAAGAGAAGCGAGTAGCGGAGAACGTTGAGCTTCTACGCAGCGAGAACCTCTGCACTCAGCTGCAGACTGCGCTAGACAAGGCCGAAGCAGATCGCACCGCACTTGAAGCGCGGCTGCGTGCCAAGCGCGCTCTCCTAGACGAATCGCAACAAGCCCATGAGGCGACCACCGCTGATCTTGAGCGCGTCTCGGGAACGGCGGCAGACCTGAGCGCCCGCCTGCAACGCGAACAAGGCCGCTTGGAAGTCCTGAACAGCCACTCACGCACTTTGGCTGATCGCATGCGCACTCTCGGCTTGCGCATGTTGGAAAACGTGCCCTCAGCGAGTCCGGCGTCAGCCTCTCCTCCCGAAGCTCGCTTGGAACAGATGCTGGACCAAATCCTCACGCGTCAGGCGCAGGTCCAAGCCTTGCTGGGTCAACGCGATGAGATCATCTCGCGCTTTGCCCGAGCCACTGATGGACTCGTGCAGGTCCTCGAAACAGGCGAGCGACGGCGCGCGCGCCTCGCAGCGCCAGCTTCGCGCAACACCAGCGGCCGGCTGCGCATCCTCATGGTGGTGCACCAGTTCTTGCCCAAGCATGTTGCCGGCACCGAGATCTACACCCTGCGACTAGCGAAGGAACTCGCGAAACAACACGACGTCGTCATTCTCAGTGCCGAATCCGATCATTCGAGGCAGCGTTTTGAACGCAACACGACGACTGTCGATGGCCTGAAAGTGCACCAGTTCATTCACAACTACACGTGGGACGGATTCCGCGACACCTACGACTGCCCGGCGGCAGACGCGATCTTCAGAGACGTACTGCGCGAAGAGTCTCCGGACATCGTTCACATTCAACATCTGCACTATCACTCCGCCAACTACGTGACGATCGCACGCCTGCGCGGAGTGCCTGTGGTCTACACACTGCATGACTTCATGCCCATGTGCCCGCGCGATGGCCAACTCCGTCGCGCTGATGGTGAAGTTTGCCGCCAGCCCGTTCCGGCCAAGTGTCGCGATTGCATCGCACACATGAGCTTGGATGAGCACAGCACTCCGCTCTTGCCACGGGCATTGCACCCGGGGGCGGATGGACTATTGCCTGCGGACATCGCGCTGCTGGTGCGTCGCGGGCGCATGCGCGTCACAAGCGACGATCCGTACGAACTGGCTGCCGCTGAACGTCTGGATTATCTCCGCACCGTGTTGCGTGATGTGAGTCTGTTCATCTCACCGAGCCAGTTCCTTGCGGACAGCATGGTGGAGTCCGGCCTTGTGCCTGCGGACAGAGTCATCGTGAGCGATAACGGCTATGACCTGCGCCCTTGGAAGGACCTGCGCCGTGTCGCTGGAGATGGTCTGCGCATCACCTACATCGGAACCATCGCCGAGCACAAGGGCGTGCACGTGCTGTTGGAGGCCATGAATGCCATCCCCGATGCGGGCATCAGCTGTCGCGTCTACGGCGATCTCTCGGCCTTCGAGGAATACACCGCCCGCTTGCATGCGCTGAACCACTCCTCGCGCACGTTGCTGATGGGCCCGCTGCCCCCCGAGCGAGTGCAAGAAGCGCTCGCGCGCACAGACCTCTTGGTGGTGCCCTCGCTCTGGCCTGAGAACAGCCCGCTCACAGTGCATGAAGCCGCCCTCGCCCGAGTGCCCGTCCTTGCAAGCCGCATCGGCGGACTCGCGGAGTACGTCAAAGAGGGCGTCACGGGCATGCTCTTTGCACCCGGAAACGCCAGCGAGTTGCGCCACCACATTCACGAGTTTGCCGCCAAGGGCCTGCCTGGCTTTGAGCCAAACGCACTCCGCGTGCGCAGCATCGAAGACGACGCGAGAGGTATGGAAGAGAACTACCGCAGGTTGCTCAGCGCCAGCAAGCGTTAGGCCATCAGCGTTGCAGGGTCCAGTGCAGCACGCCCGGATGAGGCGTGCGCTGGCCGTGCTCATCCAACCACGTCACGAGTTCGCGCTGCGTCAGTGCGGTGGTGAGCAGCATGACCACATGCACGCGACGAGGCGCCGATGCCTGACAGATCCCACTGATGCTCTCGATGCTGCGTTGGTTTTCGTACAGCCGGCGCTCCGTGTAGAAGAGCGCAGGGCCAAAGGCCTCGGGCGTAATGATGATGTCGTCGGGCTGTGAGAAACGCGTGATCAACGTGGCAATATCACGGTAGGGCTGTTCGGGCCGTCCTAGCGGTCTTTGCTGAGCCAACGCAACGAGACTCACCGAACCCATCAGCACCACTGTGGCCAAGACTCCGAAAAGGGGCCGCGTCTCCAACAGGCGTGTGATCAACCACGCCCCACTCAAGGCGAAGAAACCGGTGGCCGGCATCCACCAGAAAGGGTGATCAAAGGCTGGACGTCGAAACAGCAAGACACTCACAAGTGCCGGAACAAGCATCACCGCCGCTGCGGACAGGCGCAACGCGGCGGCCTTGCCAAGAGCTGCGCTCACCAACACCACGACGGCTGATCCCACCAAGGGCCAGCCCATGGTGGCCAACAATGTGCGCCCTTGCATCAGCACAAACTCAGAGAAACTCACCGCTCCAGCGGAGAACGGTGTGCGCGCCACTTCACTGAAGTGTTGAACCAAGGCGTCGAATGAGCCGAGGGCGCAGGAGGCCCAGCATCCGAGTGCTACGACGGCCACGACGCTCAAGGGAATCAGACCCAGTGCTTCCCGCCAGCGCCGCGTGCCCGCGGGGCGAAGGGCTTCACCTGCGAGCAATGCGAGCACGAGGAAGTACGCCTGCCAATCGACGAGCATGCCGGCGAAAGCAACGGCGAAGAACGCGCACTTCCGACTAGGCGTGGGTTGCTCGCGAATGCGCTCGTGAAGCAACCATCCACCTAGCAGGGTCGCCAAGACCATGGCTTCCGGGTTCGGCATGTCGCCGTAACTGAAGACCATGGGCGTCAAGAGGAAGATCCAGCCCGCGAGCAATGCCGCGAGATTCCCGAGCACGCGACGTGTGATCGCGCCAAGAAGTAGCGCGCTCGTCAGGGTGCACAGAAACGGCAGCAGTCGAAAGACCCACTCGTGCCAGCCGAGCAGCGAACGGAGGCCATAGGCCAGCCAGTACGAGAGCACCGGGTGGTGCAAGTAGGGATGGCGTTCAATGACTGTGCCTGCGGGCGGTCCCACACACGGCACACCGCGCAGCTCGAAAAACCCCGCTTCGTCCCAATGGCGTGCGAAAAGGATCTGGTAGCTCGCTGCCGCAGTGGCGATGTCGGGGCCGAAGGGACGGTTCAGGCGCGGCGCGTGGATGGCTAACGCCGCCGCGAGGATCAGCAACGGCACGAGCACGACGCCACGCCGCTCCAAGACATCTACGCACCCATTCATCACGACGTTCTCACGAGACGTGCGGCGTAACCACCATCGCGCCCGGTGCGCTGCGGATAGCGCGTGAACTCCTCATCCAATCGGAACTGCGCGTTGCGCTCTAGGAAAGCGCGCACGAGAGCCTCGTTTTCCTGCGGCAAGATCGAGCAGGTCGAATAGACCAGCCGCCCGCTAGGCCGCACTCTTTCCGCTGCGGTGGACAGAATGCGCAACTGAATGGCCGTCAGTTCTGCCACCGTTGCTGCATCCAGACGAAAGCGTGCATCGACCCTTTTCGCCAAGACACCAGAGTTGCTGCACGGAGCATCCACCAACGCAGCGTCAAACATGCCTTCTGGCAGGCGCTGCGCATCGGCTCCAAGGTCATGGGCGCGAATCGACGCGAAGCCACTTGCGGCGATGTTGGCGATGAGTTGCGCTCCGCTGGGCCCTGCGCGATGGCAAGCCACGATTTCGCCGCGGTCATCCATCAGCTCTGCGAGATGCAGGCTCTTGCCTCCCGGAGCGGCGCACAAATCCAAGATGCGCTCGCCAGCCTGCGCCAAGAGAAACGGCGCCACTTCGGCTGCTGTCGCGTCCTGAACGCGGCATTGCCCCTCGCGCACGAGAGCCAACTCCCCGATGCGGAGAGGAGCGCGGGCAGCGACCACGGGCGCATGCACGCTCACGTCTTCGCAGCCCGCAGCCCGCAACGCGTCGGCGAGTTCCTGCAAGGTCATGCCGCCACGGCGCGGGCGAAATGCCGGAACGGGCCGGCCACACATGGCCCGAGCTGCGCTAGCGGCCTCGAGTGGCAGCAGCTTCAAGAGCTCGGCTGCAAACCAAGGCGTCAGCGTGAAGCGGCGCGAGAGATGCTCTTGCGGGTGTTCGGCGAAATCGGGCAGGACATCGCGGTTCAAGAGCACTGCTCGCAAAGGCGCGGTCTCAACCGTGCGGCGGTCGAGAGGTGGAACTCCTGCCGCCCAATCCACGCGCGTGAGCGATTCCGCGACACGCCGCAGCACGGCGTTCACAAAACCCCGGGCCTTCTTGTGCCCACCGCACAGCTCCACGCATTCGCTCACCACAATGGCCGCTGGAACGCGCTCGCGAAACACAAGGTCATGCACGCCCATGCGCAACACATTGAGCGTGCGCGGATGCGTCGCATCCAAACGCGCTGGCAGGAAGCTCGAGAGAATCGCATCTAGGAGAAAGAGATTGCGACGCACGCCGAGAACGACTTCCTGAAGCAGGTCGCGGCCCGCCCCGCGCGTGCCTTGGTACTCCGCACGCTGCAGATCTGTCCGGCCGTGGTGGCGCTTCATGAGAGCGGTCAGGGCCAAGGTTCGGACTGAGGAGAGGTCTTTCATAAGTTCTGCTTCAACGTGGAGCGACCGCACAGCGCTGCCCCACGGGCCAATCCCGCCCGCGCAAGAAGGCCGCTGCTTCCATGGGGCGCCCTCCAGCCGGTTGCACACTCTCGAGCTTCAACGCACCTTCACCACAGGCAATCACAAGGCCTGGTTGATCGAGCCGCGCACCCGGTGCACCGCGGCCTTCCACGGGACGCGCTTTCAGAACGCTCAGGCGCAAGGTCTTCGCGCCATCCGCAAGGAATGTCCACGCGCCAGGCCACGGAGTGAACGCACGGATTCTCCGGTCGTTTTCGCTCGCTGTGCGCTCCCATTGAAGCAGGCCCTCTTCTTTGGCGATCAAGCCGCAATGCGTGGCTAAGGCCGCGTCCTGCGCTTGGGGTTGCGCGCGCCCCGCGAGGAGGTCCTCCAAAACAGGTAGGAGCAATTCGCCGCCGAGCACAGCTAGACGGTCGTGCAGCTCAGCCGCCGTTTCTTCGGAACCAATGCTCGTCTTGCGGGCGGCGAGAATTGCGCCTGTATCGAGCCCTTCGTCCATGAGCATCAAGGTGGTGCCCGTTTCCGCATCGCCTGCTAGCAGGGCACCTTGAACCGGCGACGCTCCGCGATGTCTAGGCAACAGCGACCCATGAATGTTCACACAGCCGAAGCGTGGTAGCTGCAAGAGAGGCTGCTTCAGGATCTGCCCGTAGGCCGCGACCACGATCACCTCGGGCTGTTCTTGCGCGATGCGGGCCAAGGCTTCTGTCCGATTGATGCGCTCGGGCTGAAACAAGGGCAAGCCCAACTCGGCAGCCGCAGCGGCAAACTCTGGCGGCTTGGGCGTGCCATGTCGACCCTGCGGGCGGTCGGGTTGAGCAACCACCAGACTCGGTGCGTGGCCGCGCTCGACCAACCTGCGTAATGCCGGGATGCCGAAGGAACCAGTGCCGCAGAAGACGAGCTTCATCCACCTCCCCCGAGAGCCTTCGTCGCGCGCTCGGCGGCTTGTGTGCCGCGGAACTTTTCGCTGAGAGCTTGCAACGCAGCCCTGCCTCCAGCCGCATCGCCGCCATCAAGAAGCGCGCGCGCAGACTGATACGCCAGCTCCGCATCATGCTCAACCAGTGACTTGCCCACGACGGCGGCGATGTCCTTATCCGCCGCGAAGGCTTGCATCCGCTCCGTGGCTTGCGCTGCCAAGGCCGTGCGCGGCGCATCCCGCACCACGCGCAAATACTCCACAGCAGCCTTGGCGAATTCGCGGCGCGACTCCAAAGCGCGGCCCTTCTCAAAAGCCGGACGCAAGCGCGCTTCTTTCTCTAGCCCGGCTTTCGCGGCTCGCCCCGCGGGCGTCTTCAGCACCTCCGCCTCGAGCTTCTTCCACGCCGACAACTCAGGTCGGTCCTTCAGCAACACAGCGGTGGCAGCCATCGTGCGCAAGGCCTCCGCGTGGGCCCCTTGCTCCACGGACTTCTGCACGTTGGCGAGTGCGTCCGCGAGGAGCTTCGCAATCTGGACTTCCAAGGCTTGCGCCCGCGTCGTCCACGTCGTGCCCGCCACAGCCTTCTGAACTTGCTTCAAGCACTCCATCGCCGCTGGCACATCCGCTGCCCCCAACGCCGCTTGAAAGGCCTTCTCCGCAGCCCGCGCGCTGGCGGCCTCCGCGGCCCCGATTCCGATGCCATGCTTCTTCCGCACCGCCGCGAACGCGCTCTCGATATCGCCCGCCGCAACTAAGTCGAGCAAGCGACCCGCTTCCGTTCCATCCGGAGCAAACACCACGTGGCTAGGCGTCGAAACGGGATTTGCACCCCAGCATTTCTCCCGCGCCTTGGTCTCGATGCGTCGATGCTGCATGCACGTGATCGCAGGGAAGCGGCTGCAACGCTGTTCCTTGCCCACTTGAACGGGCGGATGCTCCTGGATGCTGGCGATCACGGCGACGCAGCGCGCCGTCAGTTTCACAAACCCGGCTTCCGCGTAGAGCGATTGCAAGATGGCCTCGTTGGCATCCTCGCCATCTTGGTTGAAGCCCACCAACAAAGGCACGTTCCGTTCCTTGGCCTCAGCCATGGCCTCTTCGAACGTGCCGCCAAACCACGCCACCGACTGGCCGAACAACGCCGTAGCGACGAGGACAAGGACGGAAAGTGTGCGCATCGCATGCTCCTCCGCGACCAAGGCTGTGCATCATAAGATCAGGCCCCATGGCCTTGCAGCTCATCACTCCCCAACATCCCCTGTTGCTCAGTCGCCGCATGGCGGCACGTCTTCGCGGCAACGACCTTGTGACCCAAGCCACGTTCAGCCTGCACTGCACTTGCGGCTTCGCGGGCGAGGACCCACTGCCCGCCGCGTTCCCAGATCTCGCGCCGATGGGGCTCAGTGAACTAGAGGCTTTCCTCGCATCCCAATGCACCGGGGATGTCCGGCGCCGTTGTCCGGAATGTGGCAAGGCGGCCGCCGTGGACGCAGCGCGTTGTTTTCTCTGGAGCCAGCATGCTGCGGGCGATGTGCTGCTGGAAATCGTGAACGGCGTCGCAGGCTGGCGAGTGTCCACAGGCACCCCACCGCTAGAGCCCGTCGCCCGTGAGCACAAGGCTGTGCGCGCAGCGCTGGCGGATCAGTTGCTCCGCGCCGCGTCCTTCATGGCCACGCTCCCCGGTGGAGATCGTCATCCCGAACTGGTGGAGTCGGCCGTGGGGCTCTTGCCTGATTCGCCCCTGCCGATCCTCGCACGAGCGCGCTTCGCCCTCCTCGCTGGTGACTTGGCAGCAGCATTGGAGGATCTCCGTGCCGCAGCGAGCAAGGCCGACGGATCTGCCGCCGCCTGCCGCCAGCTCGGCGCGATGCTCGCAGAGATCGCCACGCGCCATCAAGACGGCGAGCTCTTGAACCGCGCGCTCGATTGGCTTGATCAAGCCTTGAGCTTGGATCCAGGACATCCCGGGACGGCGCTCATTCTCGGGCGCTTGTTCGTTGCCAGCGGCAACTTCGCAGAGGCCTTGGAGCACCTCGCCCTCGCAGCCGGAGAACGGGAGTTGGCGTTGGATGCCAACCACCTGCGCGGGGTCGCGCTCTTGCAACTCGGAAGGGTCGAGGAGTCGCTGCAGGTCTTTGAAGCCTTGGCCGAAATCCACAAGGACGACCCGGATGTGCTGCGCATGCGAGCTTGGACGAGGCACAAGACCGGCGATACCAAGGCCGCACGCGCTGAACTTCAACGTCTCGCGTCGGCGCATCCCGACGACGAAGAGACCGGCTACTTCCTAGCGCTGATGGACGAACCCGACGACGGCGCGAAGCGCTAGCTCAAGACGCGAGCAACGGCCCTGCCAGTTGATTCACGTCGCCAGCTCCGAGGAGCAGCACGAGGTCGCCCGCGTTCATGATGGCTCTTAGCGCACAGAGCGCCTCCGCGGGGGTCGCACAACTCTGCACGCTGCGCTGCGTGGCGATGTGTTGCGCTAGCACTTCGGAGTTGATGCCCGCGATGGGTTGGTCCCCCGCCGCATAGATGGGAAGGAGGAAGAGGGAGTCGGTTTGTGTGAATGCGCGTGCGAAGTCCTGCATGAGATCGCGCGTGCGCGTGAAGCGATGCGGTTGAAAAACCGTGTGAATGCGTCCTTGGCACACGTGGCGCGCGGCGGCGAGAGTGGCGCGAATCTCCACTGGATGATGGCCATAGTCGTCCACCACCATGACTCCGCCCACGCTGCCTAGCACGGTGAAGCGCCGCTCCACACCTTGGAAGCTTGCGAGAGCTTGCAGTGCGGCGTCTGCCGTCAGCCCCAACGCGACAGCGATGGCCACCACACCCACAGCGTTTTGGACGTAGTGCGCTCCGGGCAGTGGCAACACTCCCACGCCCACCTCGCACTGGTGGTGCAGGAGGCTAAAGCGCGTGCTGCGCCCGTCGGCCACGAGCTCCACCGCACGCCATTCTGCGCCGGCCTTGAGGCCATAGCTCATCACTCGCTTGTCCTTGGGGACAAGGGCCATGGCCGTCTTGTCATCAGCGCACGCCACCACCACCTCGCGCGCGCTGCCCATGAACTTCCTGAAGCCATCGTGCAGCGCAGCTTCGTCTCCCCAATGCTCGAGATGTTCCTTGTCCACGTTGGTGACACAGGCGATGGCTGGCTCAAGCTCGAGAAACGAACCATCGCTCTCGTCGGATTCCGCGAGGAGCAGAGCACTTTGTCCCACGCGCGCGCCGCTGCCTGTTGTTGCCAGCGTGCCGCCCACGACCGCCGTGGGATCCATGCCACAGCGCTCCAGCACGTGGGTCAGCAGAGCCGTGGTGGACGTTTTCCCGTGAGCACCGGCGATCGCGATGCCGCGGGCACGGTTCAGCAAACGGGCCAGCAGCGTGCCGCGACGACAATCCGGAATGCCACGTGCTCGGGCACTGCGGCGCTCCAAATGCTCGGGCCCAATGGCTGAAGACCACACCAAGAGCTCGGCGCCTTCGAGCAGCTCCGTGCCGTGGCCTACCGCGACCTTCGCGCCGAGGCTCGATAGTCTCCGCAGGATGGCGCTGTCCGCGCTGTCTGTGCCACTCACGCGATGCCCGCGCGCCAAGAGGATTTCGGCGAGGGCGCTCATGCCCGCGCCGCCGATGCCCGTCATGTGGACGCGCTTGGGGATCAAGAACGCATCCATGTGCGCACGCACTCCTGAAACACCTCACCGCGGTGGGCGTAGTTTCGGAACATGTCGAAACTGGCACACGCAGGCGACAACACGACGGCATCGCCGGCCTGTGCTTGTTGCACGGCCTGCTGCACGGCGTCTTCCATGGATCTGGCCCGTGTGACAGGCAGGCGGCCATGGCACGCACGCGCGATGAGTTCGGCGTCTTCACCCATCACAACCACCGCGCGGCCCGCTGAGGCTAGGGCGTCCGCAAGGGGCGCGTAGTCGCCGCCCTTGCCACGCCCGCCCGCAATCAGAACCACGCGCTGTGGAAAACCGTCTAGCCCACGCACCACACTGTCCACATTGGTGGCTTTGCTGTCGTCGAAGAATCGCAAGCCACGCGCCTCGCCCACGGGCTCCATGCGATGGGCCAGTGGACGGAACTTACGCAGAGCCTTGCGCGCATGCACTTCGGCTACACCACTCGAACGGGCCAAGAGCAGCGCCGCCATGACATTGGCCACGTTGTGTGAACCCACTAGAGGCAGCTCGGCAATGGCATAGGTCTCGTCGTCACCAAATCCACGCAGGACGATGTCGCCCCCGCGTCGAAATGCGCCGTGCTCGAGCTCGCGCTTCAACGAGAACGCGAGGGGTTGGCTGGGCAATCCGTTCATCAAGTCGGTGACCAGTGGATCATCGGCATTGAAGATCGCGCGGTCTCCGCGCTCTTGATTGATGAAGATGCGACGCTTCATGGCCGCGTAGCCCGCAAGGCCGCCGTGGCGTTCGAGGTGATCTGCGCTGATATTGAGGAGCGCGGCTGCGTGAGCGTGGAACTGCGACACCGTTTCCAATTGGAAACTGCTCACTTCCACCACGGAATAGCCCGAGCGCACGGCTTCAGTTCCGACCGCTTCGCAAAAAGGTGTGCCGAGGTTGCCGCCAACAAAGGTGGGCTTTCCGGTGGCCGCGCACAAAGCTCCCGTGAGAGCCGTGGTGGTGGACTTGCCATTGGTTCCGGTGATGGCCAGCAGCGTGCCTCCGACCGCTCGGGCCGCGACTTCCAGTTCGCCAGTGATTTCTGCGCCTTCGGCGCGCGCAATCGCCAGCGCGGGCAGTGCGCCCACACCGGGCGAAAGCACCACGAGGTCACGTCCTCGGAAGGCCGCGTCCGGATGACCGCCGAGGTGCAGTTCAAGAGGGCCCACTAGCGTCGCGAGTTGCGGCTCCAACTCATCCTTGTTGCGCGTGTCAGTGATGGCCACGGTCGCGCCGTGCGCCAGCGCCAGCGCCGCGGCCGCACGACCTGAGCGACCGAAGCCCACGATGAGGACGCGCTTCCGCTTCAAATCCATCATGACTCTTGTCCCGCTTGCGCCAACGCGGCGCGGTCGTCGAACGGCGTCGTGACCCCAGCCGCGCTCTGCGTGGTTTCGTGGCCCTTGCCCGCCACCAGCAACGTGTCACTAGGCGCGCACTCCCGCAGCGCACGGCGAATCGCTGAACCGCGATCAGCATCCAAGTGGCAATGTTCGCGCATCGCAGCGGGCACTCCCGAAGAAATCTCTTGGAGGATGCTCAAGGGGTCTTCCGAGCGCGGATTGTCGGAGGTGAGCCACACTCTGTCCGCGAGCCGCGCGGCGATAGCCCCCATCAACGGACGCTTGGCCTTGTCGCGATCGCCACCGCAACCAAACACCACATGCAAGCGTCCCTTGGTTGCGCTGCGCAACAACAGCAGCACGCGCTCTAGCGCATCTGGCGTATGGGCGTAATCCACGAAGGCTGCGACTCCGCGCCCCACGGCCACGCGTTCCATGCGTCCGGGCACTCCGCTCAACGCGCCTAGACCCTCTGCGATCTCTGCTGCATGGAGGCCCGTGGCATGCAAGAGCCCACTGGCCACCAGCAAGTTTTCAATGTTGTGCGCACCGACGAGAGACGTCGTGCAGAGCGCTGCTCCCCGTGGCGTCGTCAAGCGGAACTCTTGCCCTGCGAGATCTGAGCGCGTGACGGCGGCGCTGATGTCCGCGGGGTTGCGGGCGCTGCAATGCAACACGGCGCGCGCTTGCGCAGCCTGCGCCATGAGTTCAACGCCGGCGCCATCTCCGTTGAGAATGGCCGTGCCGCCATGAAGATGTTCAGAGAACAGTTTCGCCTTCGCTGCTGCGTAGGCCGCCATGGTGCCGTGGTGATCGAGATGATCCTGTGTGAGGTTGGTGAAACCGGCGGCTTCGAATGAGATGCCATGCACGCGCTGCTGGTCCAACGCGTGAGAACTCACTTCCATGACCACGTAGGTGCAACCCTGCTCCCGTGCGCGCGCGAGGAATGGGTGCAGCTCGAGAGGGCCTAGCGTGGTCATGCTCGAGCTTTCGCGCAGGCCACAGATGCTGTTGCCCACCGTGCCAAGCAACGCCACGCGCTCCCCGCGCGCTGCAAGAACAACTGCCACCAACCATGCCGTGGTGGTCTTGCCGTTGGTTCCTGTCACCCCAAGGAATCGAAGTCGCTCGTGAGGCCGCCCGCAAGCGTTTGCGGCCAAGCTCGCGAGAGCCCGACGACCATCAGCAACCTCGACCACGGTCACATGAGCAGGAACGGAAACCGGCCTTTCCACCACGACCGCACAGGCGCCGTTGCCCACGGCGGCTAGCACATGCTCGTGGCTATCGACGGCGGTCCCACGGAGAGCCACGAACACGTCGGTGCTTCCCACACGCCGCGAGTCGGCTTGCACGGCACGGACTTCCCGCGCCACATCCCCGCGGACGCTTTGTGTTTCCACTCCGGAAAGCAGCTCGGATAGTCGCACCGTAGTCCCCATGGACCCTAGCTCGACGCAGGGCGCGTTGGATCGTAACCCTTCGCTTTCTCGCAACGAGCAGCCGCGGCTTGGCGCAGTTCCATTCAGCGCGCCGAAGTCGAGCCTGCGGCCTGTGCGGAGTAGACTCCGACGCCAGCGCACTCATGCTCAAGAACGTCAGCTCCAATTGGATCCGCATGCTCGTGGGCATCGGTGTTGTTTTCTTGCTGACGCCGTTCCTCTACGAGCGCCTCGGTGAAGCGGGCTACGGTCAGTGGAGCCTGATCAATACCTTCGTCGGCAACCTCGCGTTGCTGATCCTCGGCATCCCCATGGCCTCGGTGCACTTCATGACGGGAGCCGTGGCGCGCCGTGACGCAGCCAGTCTGAATCGCGCCATCTCCACTTGCCTCGGGGTCTATCTTTGGCTGGGTCTGCTCGCGCTGCTCGTCGGTGGCGGGCTCTACTTCTGGTACAGCGCCGGCTACCCCATTCCAGACGCTCTGCGCGACGATGCGGAACTGGCCTTCCTCATCATGGTGGTTGGCTCCGCGGTGGGCTTCGCGATGCAACTGCCCTACGGCGTCATCGTGGCCCATCACGATTTCACCATCTACAACGCCGTGCTGATCCTCGGCATGTTGTTGCGCTTCGGCTTGACCATGGCGCTCATGTCGGCCACGAATTCCATGCCGTTGCTCGCGGCCATCCCCGTGTTGACCACCGCGTTCGAAGCCGTGGTCGCTCTCGTGATCATCAAGAAGCGATATCCCGCGGCGCGCATGTCGCTGTCCTCATTCGATCGCGCCACCGTGCGGACGATCTTTGGCTTCAGCGCTTTCGTCCTGCTCATCAACCTTGGCACGCGCCTCGCGTTTCAGGTCAACGGCATGGTGGTCGGGGCCCACATGTCCGCAGAAAACGTGGGCTGGTACAGCGTGGCCAATCAATTCATGGTCTACCTGATGGAGATCATCCTCGGCATTGCCAACGTGGTGATGCCCTTGGCCGCGAAACTCCACGCGGAGGGCCGCGAAGGAGAGCTTGCACCCATCTTCCTGCGCTGGAGCAAAGCCTCGTTCAACATCGTGCTCGCTGTGGGACTTTGGCTCGTGATGCTCGGGCCCGAGTTCCTAGGCTGGTGGATGGGCCCCGAAGTGGAAGGGCCGGCGGGACGCGCGCTACAGATTCTCACCGCGTCCTTCATCATCTACCTCCCCTTGCGCGGCGTGGCCATGCCCGCCGTCAATGGCCTTGGAGACATCCGCACCTCTTCGTGGATGCTCGTGGGCATGGGCGTGGTGAACCTCGGGCTGTCCTTGGCACTCGTCGGCCCCATGGGGCTCGATGGCGTAGCTCTCGGAACAGCGATCCCGAACGTGCTCTTTGCACTAGCCATGCTGGTCATCGCGTGCCGGAGACTGAAAGTCGGCTTGGGTGCTTGGCTGCGTTACGCCATTGTGAAACCGCTCTTAGCGGCCATCCCCATGCTGCTGCTGCTGGCTTGGTTCAAATGGGACATAGGCGCCCGTGGCTTTTGGCCGCTGCTTTTTTCTGGCCTTGCTCATCTTGGGTTGTTCGCAGTGCTCGAGTGCGTCTTCGTTTACAAGAACGACCCGTGGTTTGATCCATGGACGCGCCTGCTCGCGGGCCCGAAGCGCTAGTGCACGCGGCGCACGGCTCTCAGTGCACGCCAAGGCGAATGGTCGCGCCATTGGACAGGGCGAACTGATTCATCAGCGCTCCGAGTGGGTCCGCGATCGCCCACTGAACATGAACCGTCAAACCACCGAGAGCCGCGTTCGCTGGTATGGAGTAGAAAAACGTCGCTCGCCCTAGTGAGTTCACGATGGCCGAGGAGGGCGTGGTGGCACTCGGGAAGATGAGCTGCGCGGGGGATGGGTCAATGAGCAAGGTCGCCCCTGGTGCCAACGTGGAATTCAGGGCCGCAAAGCTCATGAACATCCAAGCTTGGGCTCCCACCAGCGCGTTTTGTACACCGATGCCAAAGCCGGTGTTGCCGAGCCACGGCAATCCCATGTTCATGGCCGCCGGAACGCCATTCGAACCCGAGGCACCGGCGCCGTAATAGGTCACGGATCCCAAGGGCAATCCGCCGTGGTACCAGCTCGCTGTGGTGGCGTCGGTGCTGAAGTGTGTTTGCAGCAGGCCCGCCACTTTGGCGCAACCCGTCGGACCGGGGTGCGTGCCATCGGGCTGAAACTCAGAGCAGCTCCACGTCAATCCGTCGCTACGCGGGTTCAGTCCGTCCGCCCAGAGGTATGGACCCCAAGCCAACCAAGGCGCCACGGGCGACGCACCGCCATAGGCCAAGGCAGGACTACCGTTGATTTGTTCTTCAATCAGCCACTTCACACTGAAACCGGACTCATGGGCGTAGGGCTCGGGGTTGAGGGCCACAGTGGCGTAGCCCGCATAGGTCCTGCTCGAGACGTGGCAGATGCGAATGTTGGGGAACTTCTGCTTGAGGACTTGGCAGATGGTGCGCAGGTTGTCGCGCAGCGTGAGTGCTGCCGCAGGGAAACCGGTGTTCGGTGCAGCATTGGCCGTCTTCAGCCAGACCGCTTGCACTTGGGCATGAGCGATGCCTGCCGTTTGCAGCCGCCCCGCAACAACAGTCCAGTAGTTGTTATTGGGGTTGGCGATGAGCGCCGCGGTGGCGCCGCCCACCGCACAATCCACAACACGCACGGAGCCATTGCGCGCGGGGTCGGCATTAGAAAGAGGCATGAACGCTTGCCACTCGGCGGTGTTGTTGGACATGCCGATGTTCACGAGTCCGATGCGGCCATTGAGCTCTGGCAAGCCCGCAGCATTGAGCGGCGTGATGGCGGCCGCGGCGGCGAGGCCAGCGGCGAGATGTGACGCTGGAATCACATTCGAACCGCCTGGATAGAGCCCGCCCTGGAATCCCTGCCACATCCCGGCACCAAGGTCATTCAGCGGCGGCCGCCCTGTGCTGGTGCCATTGCAGTTCTGAGCCGTAGCCAAGAGGCTTAGTGCAAGCACTGCGAACACAGCGCGCATAGGTGGCTCTCCTCGGAAGCATGAGCCTATCGCCCGCAAGCCACTGATTGCAAGCCAGATCAAACGTTATTCTGGCCGCACACGAGGCCCCTCCACCATGACCGACCCGCACCTCATGCTCCGCCGCCTGCGCGAAGGCAATCAGCGCTTCGTCGATGGCCGCGCCGCAACATCTCTGGGCCACCGGTTCATTCCCATGGCGGATCAGAATCCCGAGGCGGTCATTCTCGGCTGTGCCGACTCGCGCGTGCCAGCGGAGATCATTTTCGATCAAGGTCCCGGGGATTTATTCGTCATCCGCGTGGCGGGCAACATCGTCGCGCCTTCGCAATCGGCGAGCGTGGAGTTCGCGGTGACGCGTTTTGGAACGCGCCTTGTCGTGGTGCTCGGGCACTCGCGTTGTGGTGCCGTGCTGGCCACCCTCGAGGCGTTGAAAGGCGGGTACACCAGCGACTCCACGCACATGCTGTCCATTGTGGACCGCATCAAACCCTCCATCCATGCCGTGCTGCGTCTTGGCACACAGCTTGGAGAGGATGCACTCATCAGCGAGGCCATTCGCGCCAACATTCGCGCGTCCGTGCAGCAACTCACGCACAGCTCTGCCCGCATCGAAGAACTGGTGCGCAGCGGGAAGCTCCAAATCGTGGGGGCGAAGTACTGCCTCGCCACAGGGCACGTGGAGTTCCTCGATCTCGAGAACTAGGCCTTCGCTAACGAACACGGCGGGCGAAGCCGTGCTGCTCCACCCGCCGCATGAACTGCACGCTCATCGCTCAGAGCTTGGGAAGCAGCTCCTTCGCCCGCGCCTCAAACCCCGTTCCCCGCAGGCGGTCCATCAAGCCCAAGAGGTCCTTCTTGGCTTGGGCCTTGTCGCTGGCTGACTCGATTTCATTCAGGGCCGTTTCCGCTGCATCCAACACAACCTTCTTCGCTTCCGCGAGCTTGTCGGTGAGAGCAGCAGGAGCCTCCTTCGACGCAGGCGTGGCCTTGGCGAGCACCTCTAGCGCCTTGCTGAACTCTTTTTGTCCGGCGAAAGCCGCTGACTTCGCAGCCGCGTCCTTCACCTTGTTGAGATCTTTCCGCGCAACGCCCTTGCCATGCTCTTTCACCAGCACCTTCGAGGCCTCATCCACATCCGTTTGGATGCCCTTGGCGCTACCGCCGTTGTAGCCCTTGATTTCCTTCTCAGTCCAAGGGTCCACGATGGAGACGTAGGGGATCTTGCCGGACTTGTTGAACGAGCCAGCCTTGGTGCTGTTCATGCCCTCAATGTCCGCCAAGGTGAGCCCAGGCCAATGGAGCATGAAGAGCACTTCTTGTCCGTCCGCACCCTTGGCCTTGTAAGCCACGGCCCTCACGTCTTTTTTCTGCACCGCCTCAGGCAGGCGTTGGAGCGCGAGGACTTCGACGGTGTTTTCGTTGGCGAACTCGAGGTACTTCTTGTTCTGCAACACGGCAGAATGCATACCCCAGCAGGGGCCTCAATAGAACCCGTGACTGTGCACCACAATGGGCACATTGAGCAGCTTGGCTTCAGCCACTGCATCGTCCCACGACTTCGCGAAGTTGACCGTGGGGTTGGGCTTCTTATCCGTCACTTCCGGGACCAAGTCTTGCGCTCGCGCAGGATGAGTCAGCAACGCTGACAAGCACAGCAGCAGAAGTCCACTCACAAGGTTTCTCATCTCTCACTCCCTAGTTGTCGCCGCAGGGTTGGGGCCGCGGCGGAATGCGAGTTTACGCGACGGGCGAACGGCGCCTTTACGGCCCAATCGCTGACGCAACTCCATGTCGCAAAAGACGACAGTGCGGTTGCGTGTGCTTGAAAAGACGCAGCACCTGTCTCGCAAGCGTGCTGCGCGATCACGCCGGTCCATCCGCGCTCAAGACGCGTGTGTTTCTGGCCCGAAGTGAGTGGGACGCCGCATTCCCACCGCGGAGAGCCTGTTCCCATGGGGGAACTCGTTCTGTCGTAGGAGCGCGTCGTGAAGTTCCTCCGGGCTGCCCGCACTGCACTCCGGAACCAACAGAGACCACCCGTGGCCGCTGTACGCCACGACTAGGAGATGATCGCGATGACACTCACATGCAATGCCACTTGGAAGCTCACGCTGCTGAACGTGACGCTTCTCGCCCTGTTCGTCACACTCACCGCTTGTGGCGGTGGCAGTGGTGGCGACGCTTCTGCACCTGCGATTCCCGTGAGCGCAGATCTGCCCGCTAGCGGAGCAGCCCCTGCGAACACCATCAACCTCGCAAATGCGGCGGCAGTCTCTGTGGCTGTGGTGTTTGACGAGAACTCCCTCGCAGAAAACACTGTCACTGTCGAGTTGAGTGACGGCACGCAGGTAGTGAGCGCGTCTGCGGCTGCCAGTGCCGGAGAAGGCACTGTGCTCGTCGGTCCGATGGATGCATCGGCTCTTGCGGATGGTGGCATCACCGTGCGTGGTCGTGTTGCTAACGCCTCCGCCACCAGCGCTTGGATCAACCTCGGGTCGTTCAGCAAAGACACCGTGGCGCCTAGCGCTCCCATCGCCATCGCGTTCATATCAGCTGTGCCTGTGAGCTCTGGCCCGGCCATCATCAATGCCGCTAGCGCCACAGCAACCGCCATCAGCGTCACCTTCTCCGAAGAGCATCGCCCAACGGACACCGCCCAGATCAGCTTCTCGGATGGTGTCACGGCTTTCACCGGCCAACCGTTCAATCCCAGCGGCGAGGAAACGCGGATCACCCTCGAGGGGATCAACCTCAGCGGCCTCGCGGATGGCGAGATCAGCGCCATCATCCAGATCGCGGACGCGGCCGGAAACAGCGCCACATGGCCGGGCACGACCGCACTCAAGGACACCTTCGTGGCCGTTCCCGCCCATGCCAGTGTGGCCGGAAGCGCGGCCAATCAAGCGGGCGAAATCAACGCAGCCAACGCCAGCACCGTGACCTTGCTTGCGAACTTCCGTGATGATCACCTTGAAACCGACACGTTCATCACGCGCTTCCGCAGCGGACTCTTGGTGGCCACCTCGGCGCCACAGTCGTCGGAACGCGGCGAAGGCACCTACACCTGTCTGCCCGCCGACTGCACCGCCTTCCCCGACGGCACGGTCACTTTTGAAGTGGTCGTGAGCGACATTTACGGCAACACCGCCACGTGGTCTGGTGGCAGTGCCCCGAAAGACACCGTGGCCGGCACAGCTCTCGCAGCCACGATCCCCGCGGGTGCATCGAACCCGGCCGACACCATCAACGCGGCCTCACAAGGCGCGGTCTATGTGGACGTGATTTTTGACCTCGCCACACAGAGTGGCGACACGGTTGAGATCGCGCTCAATAGCGGTCCCTCTTCCGTCACGTTCACTGGGGTGAGCAACGGCTCGCCCATGCAGACCTTCGGCCCCATGGACGCTACGGCGTTGAATGACGGCTCTGTCGGCATCACCGTGGCTGTGGTGGACAGCCATCTGAACAACAGCTTTGGGTTCGTGGGTACCTGCGGCAAGGACACGCAAGCCCCTGCCGCCCCGAGCAGCGTCATCGTGGCCAGCGGCGTCAGCAATGACCCCAACTGGATCAACAAGTTCAACGTCAACAACGGCGTCATCACCGGCAGCACGCCCGCCGTGGTTGAGCCAGGACGCACGATCACTCTGCGCGCTTTCGCAGGTGCCCAGAGTTTCGTGGGCACATTCCCCGCACCGCTCGCAAACAGCCCCGTCAGCTTTGCGGGTCTCAACTTCAGCGCCTTCGCCGAAGGCTCTGTTGCGCTCGAGGCCTGGTGCACCGACGCGGCAGGCAACAGCTCCGCCATCACCACAGGCATGGCAACCAAGGACACCATCGTGGCGATTCCCACGACGGTTTCTATCGCCTCCGGTTCCGGCCATGTGACCAACAGCATCGCGATAGCGAACGTCAGTGGCACCGCCTTTGACTTCACCTTCGGCGCGAGCTCTCTGAGCGGCGACGTGGTGAGTTACACGCTCACAAGCGGCGGCCAAGTCATCGCACCCACCTTCAACGCCCCCGCAGGCGCTGGCAGCATCACGCGCACCATCGACTGCTCGAGCCTGACCGACGGCAGCGTCGCGCTCGCTGGCAGCGTTTCTGACGACGCGGGCAACGTCGAGACCTTTGGTGCCTTCTTCTTCGTGAAGGACACGGTGGCGCCCGCCGCCCCCACTTCCGTTGCGATTCCGGCCACAGCCCAAAGCCCGTCGGACGTGGTGAACAGCTTCACGGCGAACGGGGCTCAGGTGAATGTGAACTTCGGCGCTGCATCGCAAGCCGGCGAGAGCTGGACTCTCGGCATCACCGCAGGCACGAACATCTGGAGCATTGCGACGACGGCTGTCGCTCCCAATGCGACCCAAGCCTATGTCATCGACATGAGCGCCTGGGCCGATGGCTCCATCACCTTCGGCGGCACCGTCACCGATGCCGTGGGTAACTCCACGAGCTTCTCTGGCACCTCTGCATACAAGGACACGGTTGGCCCGGTCGCTCCGCTAGCGGCCACAGTGGCCGCTGGAGCTTCCAATGCCAGCAACGTCATCAACGGCAGTTCTGTGGCTGCTGTGCAGGTGGATGTGACCCTCGACCCAGCGGCCGGCGACACAGACACCGTGACCGCGAGCTTCACGGGCACAAACACGGTGAGCTCCAACGCTCAGAGCGTGCCCCACGGCAGTAGCTTCGCGAGCATCACGGGCATTGATTGCTCGACGCTGGACGAAGGCAGCGTTGATCTGCGCATCACCGTGCGCGACAGCAACTGGAACGAAACGCACTTCGCCGCTGCGGTCATCCTGAAGGACACCATCGCTCCTGTTGCGCCTACGAACCTGGGAGTCATCTCGACGGGCACGAACCCCGCGAACTGGATCAATGCCAGCACCGCGGCATCGACCACCATCGAGGGTCTCTTCGCGACGAGCTACGCCGCGAGCGACACCATGACGCTGACTGTCAGCGGAATCGGCGGCAACATCCCCCTCGGCGCGCAAAACGTCAACGTGGGCGGAACCAATCTCTGGACCGGGCTCGATCTCAGCTCCTTCGCGGATGGTGCCGTGGCCTTGAGCCTCGTCATCACCGACGCGCAGGGCAACTCGGCAACCTACCTCGGCACACCTGCCACGAAGGACACCGTTGCGCCCGTGGCGCCCCAAGCGGTGAGTCTCCCCGCTACCGGCACCTCGCCCCTCGGCGTGGTGAACAGCAACAACGCCGCGAACTCAAGCTTCGCCGTGAGCTTCACCAACAACACCGAGAACAACGAGTTCTTCACGCTCTCCATGAGCGATGGAGCAAACGCGGTGAACGCGCCTGAAACGCCCTGTGTGCAGGGTGGCAACGTCAGCGTGGCCATCAATGCCGCGACCAACGCCGAAGGCACTCAGACTCTGAGCATCAGCCTCCGCGACGTGGCGGGCAACACCGCGACTTACGCGCAGGGCACTGTGTTCAAGGACACCATCGCTCCGGACCTGCCGATCAACGGCCAGGTCATGGGTGGTCCTGGCAATCCTTGGCATGTCATCAATCTGAACAGCGTGGGGTCCGTGACGGTGACCGCCGCGTTCGGAGCCAACTCTGTCGCGACAGACACCGTGAGCCTCGTGCTCAACGGCAGCTCCAGCATGAATGGAGGCTCGCAAGCGGCTCCCAATGGCCCAGGCACACTGACCTTCTCCGGCCTCGACACAACCAGTCTCGCCGACGGCCCTGTGGCCCTACAGTTCACGATGACGGACAACAACCTGAACAGCGTGATCTTCATGGGCACGCTGGCGAACAAGGACACGCTCAACGCGGATCCGATCTCGGCCGCACACGTGGCCGCAGGTGCCAACAACCCCATTGATGCGATCAATAGCTTCACGGTGAATGCGGCACTCGTCCAGGTTTCGTTCCCGAACACCTATGCGGGTGTGGAGTGGGCCACGGTCACACTGGACGACGGCGTCAATGCGCCGCTGGTCAGCAGCGCGGTCACGATTCCCGCCGGCGGCGGACTGGTGAACTTCACCGGGCTCAACACGGCCCTGCTGAATGAAGGCACCCTGACCCTACTCGTGGACATCAACGACGGCAGCGGCAACACCAGCAATCACTTCGGCTCTAACGCAGTGAAGGACACGGTGGCGCCCAATCCGCCCACGAACTCGTATGTGAATGCCACGGCCTCCTCGCCGCAGCACATCATCAACGCCGCCACGAGCACAAGCGTGGACGTGATCGTCTTCTGGGACAACACCGCCGATCCTGCGGACCGCTATGTGGTCACGCTCTCGGATGGCACCGTCAGCGTGGACAGTGCTGTTGGCATCCCCGTAGTGAACGGCAGTTCGATCATGACGGTGAATAGCGCCTCTCTCGCAGAGGGAGCCATCAGCGTGAGCGTGCGCATGTTGGATCCTGTTGGCAACTACGCCGACGCTGCGGGCACCCCTGCCACGCGCGACGTGACGCCGCCAGCAGCGCCGATTTCCCTCTCCGTTGCGGCCAGCGCCAGCAACGCAGCGCACTGGTTGAACATCGCCTCCACGCCCAGCGTGGATGTGAATGCGACCTTTGGCGCGGACTCGGTGGCCACAGACACCGTCGTGTTGACGCTCGCGGACGCTAGCGCCGCGACAGTTGCCGCACCTTCGCAAAACGCTCCCGCGGGCGCAGGCAACCTCGGCTGGTCGGCCCTCAACTGCGCGGCCCTAGCGGATGGCAACATCCATCTGAGTGTCACCATCACGGACGCCGCGATGAACTCGACGACCTATGCTGGCACCAATGCCACGAAGGACACCATGGCTCCAGTGGTGCCCACGAGCGCGAGCTTCACGGCAGGCGCTGCGAACCCAGCCAATACTGTGAACATCGCCACGGTGGCCAACGCACCGTGCAGCGTCATCTGGCCTGCGGCCACTGTCGGCGACGAGAGCTACGTCGTGACTGTCGGCGGCAGCCTCAACACCGCTTCAGCCTTCGCTCCAGCCAATGGTGGGTCTGTTGCCCTGACCTTCGACACGACCGCGCTAGCTGACGGCTCCGTCAGCATCAGCGTCGCCGTGACCGATCCTGCAGGCAACACTTCCAGCATGAACGGCAGCGCCGCCATCAAGGACACCGTCGCACCTGCGGCGGCCCTGAGTGCCGCGGTGAATGGCTCTGCGGCCAATCCGGTCAACGTCGTGAACGCCAACAGCGTGGGGAACACCACTGTGGCCGTGAGCTTCGGTGCTAGCGCCAACGTGGGTGAGACTTTCGTGCTCACTCTCAGCGATGGCGCGAACAGCGTGAGCTCCTCGCCCGCCAACTGTGTCGTGAGCGCGTCCACGAACGTCAGCTTCAATGCTGCTGCTCTCGCGGAAGGCGCCCTCAGTCTCGGCATCACCGTCACAGACTCCGTCTGGAACAGCACGAGCACAGGTGGCACCGCCGCTCTCAAGGACACCATTCCCCCAGCGGCACCGGCAAACCTCGCCGTGAGCGCTGGCGCGAACAACTCCGCCAACTGGCTGAACATCGCCAGCAGTGGCACCGTGGATGTCGGCGCGAATTTCGCGGCTAGCTCTGACGCGACGGACAGCGTGGTGCTCACCCTCGTGGACGACCTCGCGGGCTCCATCACCGTGGCGAGCCAGCCGGCTCCTGCCGGCGCAGGCAGCCTCAGTTGGTCTGCCATCAACTGCACCGCTCTTGTGGACGGTGGCATCAGCCTGAGCGTGTCCATCACGGACGCTCAGATGAACACGGCGACCTACGCAGGCACAAGTGCCTTGAAGGACACCGTCGCGCCCACCGTGCCGAGTAGCGCTGCCATCAATGCCGGCGCAAACAATCCGAGCAACTACGTCAACATCGCCACGGCCTCGGCCTGCGCCGTTGAGTTGGTCTGGCCCGGAATCAGTGCCGGCGATGAAACCTACAGCGTGACCTTGGCGGGTTCGCTCACGAGCGCCAACGCCACCGCACCTGTTGGCGGCGGTTCGACCATGACCAGCTTTGATGCTTCCGCATTGGCCGATGGCGCTGTGTCCATCAGCGTTGCGGTCAGCGACCCCGCTGGCAACACCGCCAGCATGAACGGCACCGCAGCCACCAAAGACACCGTGCCCCCTGCCGCTGCAACAAGCGCGAGCATCTCTCCCACTGCGCAGAACCCCGCGCACTGGATCAACTCCACGACCGCGGGCGCAGCCTCGGCCAGTGTGAGCCTCGGCGCGAGCAGCGAGGCCGGCGACCAAGTGAGTGTCACCCTGGCGCAGGGCGCGCTCACTGTCAGCAGCAGCGCGCAGCCCGCCACGGGCGGCATGGAAACCCTCAGCTACGTTGGTCTCGACACCACCGCGTTCGCGGACGGCAACGTCAGCGTCAGCACGACGGTGAGCGATGCGGCCGGCAACACCACGACGAGTAGCGGCACGAGTGCGTCGCGGGATACCGTGGCTCCTTCGGCGCCGAGCTTCGCAGGCATCAATGCCACAGCCTTGAACCCGGCTGGTTATGTGAACAGCGCGAGTCAGACCACTGTGGAAGTGGGCATGACCTTCGCGGCGACGGCGGCCGCTGGTGACAGCGTCACGCTTCAAATCTCCGACGGCGTGAATCCCGCCATGAGCTACGGCCCCTCGGGCGCCACAGGCACGGTGGTGTTCGTGAACCAAGACATGTCGGGCTTCAACGACGGCCCCCTCACCGTGACTGCGGTGCTGACGGACCTCGCCGGCAATAGCGCGAGCTACTCAGGCAGCGCCACGACTAAGGACACCGTCGCGCCGACAGCTCCAAGCAGCTACCGCGTTGCCGCCGGAGCAACTAACGCTCAAGACATCATCAACATCGCCAGCGTCGGCACCGTGCAGGTGTCCGTGATCTGGGATGCCAGCCTCACCGGCAGCGAAATCGCAACGCTCAGCCTCAGCGGAGGCGCAAGCCTCAGCAGCGGCAACTTCGCCCCGCCCACAGGCGGCGGTGCAGCGAGCTACAGCTTCGATGCCTCCACGCTCACTGACGGCAATGTGACCCTCAGCGGCACACTGACGGACAGCGCATGGAATGTCAGCAGCTTCAACGGCACTGCAGCCCTCAAGGATACGGTCGCGCCTGCGGCGCCCACTTCCTTGAGCCTCGCGGCTTCGACGCCCACCAACCCGGTGAACGTCGTGAACCTTGCGGGTGCGGCGGCTGTAACCCTGCAGGCAAGCTTCGGCGCGTTCAACGCTGCGGACTCCGTCAACGCGACCATCACTGATGGCAACACCACAGTTTCGGCGGGTACCCAAGGCGGCGCTGCGAGTGTCACTTGGGTCGGGCTGGACTGCTCGACTCTCAACGACGGCTCGCTCAGCCTCAGCGTGAGCGTGACAGACAGCGCTGGCAATGCAGCGACCTACTCGACCTCGGCTAGCAAGGACACGGTTGCGCCTGCAGCTCCGAGTTCCATCGCCGTGCCGAGTGGCGTGGGCTGGAACAGCGGTTGGTTCGCCATCGCAAATAGCGCAGCGGCCAATGTCCGCGTGATCCTGCCTAGCTCGTACACCGGCGGCGAGTCCATTGAACTGACGGTGACCGACACCCTCGCGGCGAGCGTGAGCCCTGCGGCTCAATCAGCCTCGGCTGGCGGCGGCACCATGGACTTCACGGGCATGAACTGCGCCTCCCTCGCTGATGGAGACATCTCCCTCCGCGTGTTGGCCACAGACAGCGCCATGAACTCCACAACGACCAACGTCACGATCTCGAAGGACTGCGTTGCTCCTGTGGCTCCAACTTCGGCCTCTGTGCCCGTGGGTGGAAGCAACCCCGTGAACACCATCAATGCGAACACCGCCACGGCGGCCATCGCGGAACTGGTCTACGGCGCCACGGCTCACGGGAACGACCGCGCCACCGTCACCTTCAGCGACGGCACCAACAGCAGCTCGTCTGCCGAAGTGCTGGTGCCTAGCGGTGGCGGAACCGTGCAAACCGCAGCCTTCTCAGCGAGCGCCCTCGCGGATGGCACCATCACCCTGAGCGTGGCTTGCAGCGACCTCGCAGGCAACACCAACTCAGGCTCTGGCACCAACGCCACGAAGGACACCGTGGCTCCGGCCACCCCGGTGGTCGACCCTGTAGTGACTCCCACCAACAAGGCCACTCAGGAAATCTCCGGCGCCGCTGATCCCTCCACGACGGTGGTGATCTCTGGCGGCACCGCGCAAGTGACCACCACGAGCAACGTCGCGGGCAGTTGGGCCGCCAACGTCGGCCTCGTGGCTGCGAGCACCACCACGCTCAGCGTCACCACCACGGACGCCGCTGGCAACAGCAGCAGCGCGGTGCTCACGGCCTGGAATGCCAGCACCCTTGCCATCACGCGGAGCGCCACGGCGCCGGACGTGCCCTTCACCGATGTGAGCACCACCAACGGCGCGCTCACCACGGGCGGAGCCGCAGGCGGCGGGTTCGTGGACATCGACAACGACGGCGACCTCGACCTGTTCATCGGTGGCGCAGGCAAGCTGCTCATCAACAACGGCAGTGGCGTGTTCACCGACGTCACCGCGTCCACGGGCGCACTGTTCAACTCGGACTGTGCGGCTGTGTTCGGCGACTACGACAACGACGGTGACCTCGACCTCCTGCTCACGCACTCGACCCTCGGATCCACGCTGTGGAAGAACGAGTGGGTCGGCCTCGGAACGCTCACCTTCTCGGATGTGAACGTCTCTAGCGGCGCGGCCATGGGCACGGTGCTGCGTGGCGCCACGTGGTTCGACTACAACAAGGACGGCTGGTTGGATGCGGTGGTCGCAGATGCTGACGGGCTCGGCAATGAGCTCATCCGCAACACGGGCGGCAGCTTCATCCACGTCTACGGTACCGGCATCGAAGCGGCTCAAGGCGACGCCAACTGGGTGGCCATGGGTGACTTCAACGGCGACGGCACCGATGACGTCATCATTGGCGATAGCACCCCTGGGATGCTCTTCACCAACAACGGTCTCGGCGCGTTCACCAACGTGGCCGGCGGCGCTAGCGGCTTCACCACCAACATGTCCGGGTCCGGCGGCGGCGTCATCACCTGCGACGTGGACAACGACGGCGACCTCGACATCTTCACCTGCCGCGGAGGCGCGGGCAACACCAATCAGCTCTGGCTGAACAACGGCCTCGGCGTGTTCACGGAAGTGGGCGCGACCGCCGGTCTCTCCGGTCAGGCCACAGCCTTCGACGCGGTCTTCGCGGACTTCAACAACGACGGCCTCCCAGACCTCTACCTCGCTGGCAACGGCAACGACCGCCTGCTCCGCAACGACGGCGACCAAGTGGGCGCTGACGGCATCCCCGAGTTCACAGAGATTGGCTCCCAAACCGGCAGCGTCGTCAACGACAACGGTGCGGGTCGCCTAGCCTGCGCCGGTGACATCGACGGGGACGGCGACCTCGACCTCTACGTGGGCAACAACTCCGGTACTCACCTCATGCTGCAGAACACCCTCGGCGGTCAACGCTGCTTGAAGGTGCGCGTGGTCGGCAAGGGTGGCGCATCCGGCGGCAGCTCCAAGGACGCCATCGGTGCTCGCATCCGCGTGCGCGAATCCACCAGCCTCACCAATCTCGCGTGGCGCACGGTGGGCGGTGGCCGCGGCCGCGGCGCACAAGATCCGGCGGTGCAGTTCATCGGCGGCTTGCGCCCCTCGTGGCCTTACGACGTGATCGTGACCTTCCCCTCGGGCATCAGCATGACGGTGACCAACGTGGTTCCCGCAACGCTGCCCGGACAGTTGCTCACCATCACTGAAAACTGACGGGATGCGGGCTTAGCCCGCCACTCCCCTGCACCACGCCCGCGAGAGAGTCCGCTCTCCCGCGGGCGTGGTTACATTCTGGCCATGAGCGATCGTGCGATTCAGCGCCACTGGGTTCTGCTCCAAGCCGCGTTCCTCGAGAGTTCCGCGGGACAGCATTTCCTCAAGCGCCACGGTCAGGAGGCCCGCTCCGCTCTGACTCTGCTCGTCGAGGCGCTCAGTACAGACCTTGGAGAAACTCCTGAAGGACTAGATGGCGAGAAGGTGCGCGACCTCATGTTGCGCATCCTGCCTGCGCGCATGGACGGCGGCGAGAACTATGCGCCGTGGATGCCCGATCTCGTGGAGGAGTTTCTGACCGCCGCAGCTCAAGAATGCGGACTCGCTTCCACCTTCGAATGGGTCCATGCTGTGGGCGAAACTCGCGACGGGTATGCCGCAGCCATGCGCAATCCGAATCGACCCCGCGCACTTGGCCCTGCGCAGTTCACGCCGGATGTGCGCCCTTCCGCCAAGCTAGGACGCAACGATCCCTGCCCCTGCGGCAGCGGACGCAAGTACAAAAAATGCTGCGGTGGCAACGGATGATCAGGCCGTGAGTGAGCGCGACGTGACCTCTCTCGAAGGCCGAGCCGCTTTCGGCGGCTTCATTGGGCCTCTGCGCCTCGTGGATCAAGTGCGCACCACGGCGCCGTGGCTCTTCGACGGTCATGCGGCGTGTCCGGCGGATCCTGCTTCGGTCGGTGAACGCTTGTGGCAGCACGCAGAACATCCCTTGGGCTGGTTCGCGATCCTCAGGCAGCATCGCCTCGTGGTGGCCGCCGAGTCGCCCACCATCGAGCAGTGGACCGACTACTTCGCGTTGTGCGTGGCATGTCACTTCGCTTCCTGTGCAACCTGGGTTCCCACGGACGTGGACACCAAGATCCGTTCGCACCTCTGGTTCATGGCGCGCCCGGAAGCCGAACGCGACGCCATGCTGCGGGTGGCGCTGGCCACCCTGCGTTGGGAACTGCGACCGGTCTCGACGCGCCACATCCCCACCGCCGCAGGCGACATCTCCGGCCATGGCGGTGAGTGCCTCTCGGTCTTGTTGGGCGGCATGTTGGGCATGCTCAAGGCTGGCGATGCGGAGCGGGCGCGCATCCTCCACGAAGCCGCCCTCGCCGAGTTGCAACGTGAGGCCGAAGGATTCGTGTCCGTGCTGGGTACGCGCGGACGCGAGTTGGATGTGCTCAAGCTCGCGGCGGCACTCACTCACAACGCTGGAGACGTGGATCAAGGGCTCAGCGCGGAGCTCGGAAAGAAGCTCGGTGCGAATGAGCGACCGTTGTATGCACGCCTTGCGCACGGCGGCGACGAGCGCTTCGGCGGAGCGTTTGCGCGCGCGGCCAAGATCTACAAGGCTCTCATGGCTGCAGAGGGTCACCGCAATTATCCCCTGCGGGAGATCCGCCCATTGCGCCGTGATCCCAAGCTGCTCTTTCCCATCGCACCATTCCTCGATGATTGGGGTGCGCTGCTCGCACGCCACGAGGGCTTCAACGATGCCGACCGCGCCGAGGTCGTGGGCGGGCTCCTGCTTGCGCCACGACGCGTGACGGGCCAAGTGGGCTACTACCGTGCGCTTGCGGGGCTTGGTGCCACGCTCGACGGTGGCCTCGATGCTCCAGCCATCACCAACCGTCTTGGAAGTGCTGCAAAAAAAGCACTGAAGGATGCAGAGCTCCGGAAGCTGATCGCCGTCCCGCAGCACTCCTTCGAGTCCAGCATGAAGAAAAAGCTGCTCGCATTGCTCTGAGTCAGCAGCAACTCAGTGGGTCAGTCGCAGCCATTTGCGCTGCACCAAGAGATACACAAAGATGCCCATGAGCATGCCCACCAGATAACCGTAGGGCAGTGTCACCGCGATGAGTCCGGTGAGCAAGACGATGGCCAGTTCCTCTCCGCGGGCGGATGCGTCGCCCACCAGCCGCAGCAGCGCGAAGCCTTCGAAGAAGAGGATCACGCCGAGTAGCGGGCGCGGGAACACACCGATGAGCGCGTCGAACCCTGCGCCGAAAACCAATCCGAGGAAGACGTACATCAAACCTTCGATGATCACCGCGCCGCCGGTGCGTCCGCCGAATGCGTGGTGGCCAGCCATGCCTCCTGAACCGTGGCAGGTGGGAATGCCGCCAAAGAGCGGGCTAGCCAGATTCATCACGGCATAGGTGAAGCTGATGCGCCGCACGCTGATGTCCCGTTGAAAAAGATCCGCCGCCGTCTGCTTCGTGGCCAAGATCGCGTTGCCCAAAGACAGTGGGATCTGCGGCAGCGCCAGCAGCACGAAGCCTTCCGTGATGGCCGCCCAGGTGGGGATCTCGAACTTCGGCAGCGCGAAGCCCACACCGTCGACGAGTCGGGCAAACCCCAGTCCGAAGCACAACGACCAACCGACCCCGAGGACCACGAGAATCAGGGCGGCAGGAATGCGCCGGTTGCCAAGAAACTTGATGCCCAGTGCAAAGGCCGCCGCCGCGAGGAAGAAGCCTCTCCAACCGTCGGACGCGACGTATTCACGCAGGGCAAGCATGGCGAGTTGCAGCCCAAGACCGAACTGAAGGCCGCGCACCACGACGCGCGGCACCACACGCGCAAGCCAATCAATGAGCCCCGTGAGCGAAAGCCCCAGCATCACCGCGCCGATGGCGATGCTCGCACCAAAGAGCACGTTTGCGGTCACCTTCGACGCAATCACGATGGCAGCCATGGCTTTGAGGGGCTGCACAGGCATGGGCATGCGATACACGAGCCCCGCCATGATCTGCATCAAGCCGAACATCACGAGGACGCTGGTGCCATCCAAGCGCGCCGCGATGGCGATGCCGACCACCAACGGCAAGTCCGTACCGAGATCGCCGAAGGCGCCGGCGAGCTCGTTGCGGTCAAATCGTATGGCTCCTGCGCGTGGTGGGCTCACAGGCGGGAAGCTAACGGAGATCTCGATGCTTGTCGCTCATGCGTTGACGCGCGGAACAGCGGGTGCGTATCGTCGCGCCATGAACGTCGCTCGCACATGCTGTCACGTCGACTTGCCTTTCGCTCGGGACAATCCGGTGCGCGGGCTCATGCCGCTGATTGGCCGCACACCGCTGCTCGTCATTCCGGTGGAGATTCACGGAGTCACGGGCACCGTTCTAGCCAAGTACGAAGCGCTGAACTTCACAGGCAGCATCAAGGACCGCATGGCTGCTTGGATTCTCGGACGCGCGTACGAAGCGGGACGCATCGCTCCCGGAGACGAAATCGTGGAGGCCAGCAGTGGCAACACGGCCATCGCTTTCGCGGCCATCGGTCGAGCCCTCGGGCACCCTGTTCGCATCTACATGCCGGATTGGATGAGCGCAGAACGGAAGGCGCTACTCACGCACTTCGGCGCGGAACTTTGTCTCGTCAGCGCCGAACAAGGTGGCTTCCTAGGTTCCATCGCCATGGCCGCTGAACGCGCCCGCACCACTGCGCATGTCTTCGAGCCGCGGCAGTTCGCCAATCAACACAACGTTGAAGCCCATGAATTCACAACTGGCGCAGAGCTCGTCGAGCAACTGTCACGCAGCGGCCACACGCCACATGCTTTCGTCGCCGGTGTCGGTACGGGCGGCAGCGTGATGGGCATCGCGCGCACGCTGCGCGCTGCTTTCCCGGCCGTGAGTTGTCATCCCATGGAGCCGGCGGAGTCCCCTGTGCTCACCGTGGGTTGCAAGAGCGGCAAGCACCGCATCCAAGGCATCTCGGACGAATTCGTCCCCGCCATCGTGGACTTGAAGGCCTTGGATGACATCGTGGCCGTGAGTGACGGCGATGGCATCCTCATGGCTCAACGCCTCTCGCGGGAGTGCGGCCTCGGCGTGGGCATTTCATCGGGCGCCAATTTCGTCGCCGCGCTCAAACTCATTTTGAAGCGCGGAGATGGCACCGCGGTCGTGACGCTCTTCCCGGATAGCAACAAGAAGTACCTCTCGACGGGTTTGTTCGGCAACGAACCACAGAAGGAGGGGCAACTCGCGCCTGCCGTGCGCCTGCAGTGCTGGCGAACCTGCGGCACGTAGCAGCGGACCCTCCCCAAGGCCGCTTCAGCGCGAGGTGCACGGATCGGTGGATGCGCGTCAGTCGAGGGATTGGGCCGCAGCCTCAAGAATGCGGTCGAGTACGTCGGCGGTGTGAGCCGTGCTGAGAAACCAAGACTCAAACGGCGATGGCGGCAGCAACACGCCATGTTCGCGCATGCGATGGAAGAAGCTCCGGAACTGTTCGCGATTCGAACTCATGGCCCCCGCAAGCGTGGTGACAGGCTGCGCGCTGAAGTAGACCGAGAGCATCGACCCCTCGCGGTTCACTTGCGCAGGAATGCGCTTGCGATGGAAGATCGCCTCAAGCCCTGCTGCGAGATGCGCGCCTGCGTCTTCGAGGGCGTCGTACACACCGACGCGGTCTAGTTCCGTGAGGGCCGCAAGTCCAGCGGCCACCGCGAGTGGATTGCCGCTGAGTGTTCCCGCTTGATACACCGCGCCCGAAGGCGCGATGAGTTGCATGACATCTCGCCGACCACCGTACGCGCCCACGGGCAAGCCGTGTCCAATGATCTTTCCGAGAGTCGTGAGGTCTGGCTTCACGCCGCAAACTTGCTGGTAGCTCCCTCGCGCCACGCGAAAACCCGTCATCACTTCGTCGAACACCAGCAGCGATCCATGCTGATCGCAGAGCGTGCGCAGGCCTTCCAAGAAACCCGGCGCGGGATTGATCAAACCGACATTGCCCGCCACCGGCTCCACAATCACAGCCGCAATGGCTCCCGGATGCTGCGCAAAAAGACTCGCGACCGATTCAAGGTCGTTGTAATCCGCCACCAAGGTGTCTCTTGCGACAGACGCCGGCACGCCCGGGCTGTCCGGCGCACCACCGGTCAAGGCACCACTGCCCGCCTTCACCAAGAATGCGTCGCCATGACCGTGATAGTTGCCATCAAACTTGATCAGCTTGTCACGCCCCGTGAACGCGCGCGCGAGTCGCAGCGCGCTCATGGTGGCTTCCGTGCCGCTGTTCACGAGCCGCAACATCTCAATGCTGGGCATCCGAGCCTGCACGGTTTCCGCCAACTCCACTTCACCCTCGGTGGGCGCGCCAAAGGCGAGACCGCGCGCAGCCGCGCCGCTGACTGCGTTCATGATCGCCGGATGACCGTGCCCGAGAATGAGTGGGCCGTACGCGAGCACGAGGTCCACGTACTCGTGCCCATCGACGTCGTAGAGCATGGCGCCCGCGCCGCGTGTCATGAAGGCCGGCACGCCGCCCACGCCTTTGTGAGCGCGCACGGGGGAATTCACGCCGCCGGGAAGAATGCCCTGTGCACGGCGCATCAGCGCCTCAGACTTTGGAATCTCGTACATGTTGACTCAGCCCTCGAAGTGCCCCGCGTGGATGGCGCGGCTCATGCTTTCCGCTGCGTAGGTGATGATGATGCCTGCGCCCGCTCGACGGATCGCCAATAGCGATTCGCGCATCACGCGTTGCGCATCAATCCAGCCCTTCGCGCCAGCGGCAGCGATCATGCTGTATTCGCCGGAGACCTGATACGCCGCGAGCGGCACATCATGGCGCTCGCGCACAGCGCGAATGATGTCGAGACACGGCAGTGCCGGTTTCACCATCACCATGTCTGCGCCCTCCTCGATGTCTAACGCCACTTCGCGCAGAGCTTCCCGCGCGTTGGCGGGGTCCATCTGGTACGCCCGTCGATCGCCAAAGGTCGGAGCCGAATCCGCCGCGTCTCGGAACGGCCCGTAGTACGCGCTCGCGTACTTCGCGGCATAGGACAAGATGGGAGTGAGCTCGTGGCCGCTCCGGTCTAGCGCCTTTCGAATGGCGCGCACCATGCCATCCATCATGCCGCTTGGCGCAATCACATCCGCTCCGGCGGAGGCCAATACGCGCGCCTGTTCACCGAGCAGCGCAAGTGTGGCGTCGTTGTCTACATGGCCCGCAGCCGTGAGTGGCCCGCAGTGCCCGTGGCTCGTGTATTCGCAGAAACAAAGATCCGCAATGCACACCATCTCAGGCACAGCCTTGTGAATGGCCGCGAGGGCTTGAGGCACAACGCCGTCAGCTTCTAATGCGCTGCGCCCTTCGACATCTTTGCCATCCGGCAGACCAAAGAGCATCACCGAGCGAATGCCCTGCTCCGCGGCCCGTTGCGCGTGCTCTGCGAGCATGTCCGGCGATTCGCGGAACACGCCCGGCATGGATCCCACCTCTGCGCACACCCCGCGACCGGTGACGGCGAACAGCGGCAAGACCAACTCCGAGGGATGAAGCCGGTGCTCCCGCACGAGCGCACGCAAGCCTGTGGATTGACGCAGGCGGCGAAGTCTCAGTTCGGGCTTGTCGTGGAATTCACCCATGCTCAACTCCTAGTGCCTTCATGATCGCATCTTCGAGCGCTACATCCGTTGCAAAACTCGCGCAGTGAACGTCACGAAAACCATTTGCGAACAGTGCATCGGCGGTGCTTTGCCCTATGGCGACACAGCGGCCCGCGCTGCGGGGACCGAGGCCGATACTCTGCAATGCTTCTGTCAACGCCAGAACCGCCGACGGACTCGCGAGGACGCTCAGCGATACATCCCGCAGCGCTTCGCGCACCTGCCTCGCTTCCGGCAGGAGGCGCGTGGTGCGATAGACGATCGCTTCGTGAACCAGTGCTCCGTGTCGCTGGAGGTTCTCACGCAGCAGCGGCAAGGCATCCTCGCCCCGCAACCAAAGACAGCTCACACCTTGCAACGGCACAAAGTGAGCGAGAGCCTCCACGAAGGCGTCCGCACCGCGTCCATCGCCAATGAGATCCGGCGTCCAGCCACATTGTTCTGCCGCAGCTGCTGTGCCTGGCCCAATCACAGCCAAGCGCGCGTCCTTGAGTGCTGTGCGCAGGGCGCTGAGATTCTGCGCTGCTGCACGCGAACTGAGCACCACCCACTTTGCCGCACCCATGGCCGGCGTGAGTTCCCAAGGCACAGAAGTGCGTGTGATCAGCGGCAGCACGACGCTCAAGACACCGCGCTGCGCCAAGCGTGCGGCGAGCCCCGCGGCGTCTTTGTCCGAACGGGTCAGAAGCACGCGGCCACGGCGTTCGCTCACACCGAACTCTCCCGCAACAGCGCCACTGCGCCTCGCGCTTCGAGATCCTGCGCCACACGCACGCCAATGTCTTCGGCTTCGGGAATGGGGCCCTTGCCCATGGCCTCGGCAGCTTTGCGCCCGTCGGGACTGAGCACAACAGCGCGCAGATAAAGCACACCCTTGTGCGTGCGGGCTAGAGCACCAATGGGTGCGTGGCAACCACCGCCCAAGCGACGCAAGAGGCTGCGCTCTGCTAAGGCCTGCGCATGAGTGCTCGGATGATCCGCCGCGAGCAGCAACGCCTGAGTGTCTTCGTCGGCTTCGCGACACGTGACACCCACAATGCCTTGGCAGGGTGCTGGCATCACCGCTTCGGCGGCAAACGTCTGCGTAATGCGGTTCGCATACCCGAGTCGTTCCAAACCTGCGCGGGCTAGAACCAACGCGTCCACTTGGCCTTCCTCGAGCTTGCGCAAACGCGTGTCGATGTTGCCGCGAACCTCTGTGAAGCGAAGGTCTGGTCGGATCCGGAGCAACTGAGCGCGCCGGCGCGGCGAGCCCGTGCCTAGTACGGCGTCTTTCGGCAAGTCCAAGAGCGCGATGTCAGCCCGCGCAATCAAGGCGTCCTCGGCAACGCCGCGCTCTAGGGTCATGCCCAAACGAATGCCAGCGGGCAGCGTGGTGGTCTGATCCTTCAGGCTATGAACGGCGATGTCCGCCTGCTGCGTCAAGAGTTCGTTGTCCACTTCACGCGTGAACACGCCGCGACCTTCGTGCATCGCGAGAGGAGTTCCGCCCGCTTGCGAACGGTCGCCCTCCGTGCGCACTTCGCGCACGATGACTCGCAAGCCGCGATGCACCGCAGCAAGGCGTTGACCCACCGCACGCGCTTGCCATAAGGCCAGCGCCGATCCGCGAGTGGCAATGATGCACACGTCTTTGTTCATCCGCTCTCCCCGACGTGGCTCTTGTAACGCGCGAGAAGCTCGTCGCCCGTGCCTTGGGTCTTCACGCCGCCACGGAGCGCCTGAAGGGCCTCATCTAGCAAGCGTTGGGTGAGGAGCTCCGAAAACCTCGCCGCGTCTACACGGCCCGCTTCGGTGCGCAGCGTGTCCGCGCGAATCTCCTCGAAGCAGCGCACCATCTCGACCACTCGCGGCTTGAGGGTGTGCAGCGCCTGTCGTTGCACAAACTTGTCCACTTCCGCCACCAAAATCAGGGCGGCGTCCTCGGCGGCCTTGCGCCGACCTCGACGCGAAGAGCGCACGACCGATTGGAGGTCGTCCATGTCGGCGAGAAACACATCGTTTTGTCGACGGATGGCGGGATCAACTCCACGCGGCACAGAAATGTCGAGTAACACCAAGGGATGTTGCCGCCGAGGGAAGTCGCGGAAATGTCCCACGGACACCACGGGCTCCGGAGCATCCACAGCCACCAAGGTCACGTCGGCTCGCGCCAGCAGACTAGGAAGTTCCTCGAGGCTGTGCGCACTGCCGCCGATCTCCGCAGCCAGTTCGTCCGCGGGCCCGCGTGAACGATTCGCGCACAAGATGCCGCGTGCACCCGCGTCCGTGAGGCACTGTGCGGCTAAGCGTCCCGTGGATCCGCACCCAATCACCAGCGCTTGTTTCGCATCAAAGGAGCCCACGACCTTTTGAGCCAGTTGAATGGCGGCGCGCGCGATGGAGAGCGTGCCCTCGCCGATGGCGGTTTCAGCCCGCACACGCCGCCCGGCTTTGTCCGCGCCTTCTAGCGCTGCGCCGAGTGTGTCACCCAACGTGCCTGCGCTACGAGCTGCGGCCGTGGACTCTCGCAACTGCGCCAAGATTTGCGTTTCACCGAGGACTTGCGATTCGAGCCCGGCGGCCACGCGATAGAGATGGAAGAGCGCTTCGAGGCCTGTGTATTCGTGCACACCGTCGATGCCCGCGAACACTTCGCTCCGCAACACGCTGACCGTGGCCTCAGTTCCACCAGCCAGGAGAACTTCTGTGCGATTGCAGGTGGAGATCACGCAGCACTCCCGCGCTCCGGTGCGTTCCTTGAGTTCGCGGCAGCGGCCCCCCAAGTCCGCTGCGGCGACCGCACAGCGCTCGCGCTGGGCTAACGGCGTTCCGGCGTGTGAGACTCCGATGAGGAGAATGTCACTCGCAGCGGCCACTAGTCGCCTCCGTGGGGAATGCCGCCAGGCAAGACCGCGAAAAGCAGCGCGAGCAAGGCGAGAGCAGCCACCAAGGCGCTGCTCCAAGCCGCGCGACGCTCGGTCATGAAGCGCAGCCTGCCTGCAAACGCCAGCAATCCAAAGAGCAGCCACACCACGACGAGAGTCAGGATCTCGGGGCTGGTGTAGACGACTTGTCTGCCCGTGTCATGAGCCCACCAAATGCCGGCGTTGAGCCCGATGCCGACGGCGATGAACCCAAACAGCGCCGCACGCCGATTCATCCGCGTGAGCCCGGGTAGATCGGGAACCATGCGAAACAAGAGGCCGAAGCGTCCGTGACGCAACGCACGCCAGAGCAACACCCACAACAGACCATAGGCTCCCGAAAGGAGCAGTGCGCCTAGTCCAAGCAGAAGCCCGATGGCATGCGGCGCAAAAAACGGAGAACTTTGTCGGGCCGCTGCGGGCAACACGGCGGGCCAGATCATGGCGGCTGCGGTCTGCAAGACGAGAGCCAAGCTCACCACCACAGCCCCGCCTGCGGCACTGCGCGTGGTCCACTCCACGATGGCGTAGAGAAACAACAGCGCACCAGCCACTCCACTCAGAATCCACGCCGGGTGCGCCATGGGAAAGACGCCTCCGAGATTCCAAACCAAGAGCAGCAACGCGCCATGCAGCCCGAGCAGGGCCATCAACAACACGCGCCGCGCACGCTCTCCTCGTGACTCTGTGGTCGCGAGGCCATAGAGCACAACGAGAATGACCTCTAACACTGGCAGCAAGGCCGCCAACGCTTGCGCGGCAGCTTTCATGCCCTGGCTCCTATCGCCTCACCTGCTTCTCGTCCCACACCGATGCAGCGTTCGATGGCGGGACCGTTGAGCCAATTGGCCGCGAGCTCTACGCCAGGAACATGGGCATTCAGCAACCCGCGCACGGCAGCAATACGTCGTGCATGTCCCACGTTGAGCTGCGGCATGACGGACGGCCAACGCACGAGCCGCAAGTGCAGCGGCTGAGGCGTGCGCCTTTGATGCAACGCCAAGGCCAACTCTCCCAACAGCAAATGGCGAATCTGGCTCTCTTCCATGTGAATGGCCGTGGGATCAAGAACTCCGCCAAGAAATGCTGTGAGAGCAACGAGCCCTTCCGGCGCGGCGTCGGGAAATATGTGCGATGTGCTCATCCAGCCCAAGGTGCGCATACGCATGCAACGCGGAATGAGGAATCCGAATCCCGTGGGCAAGCCCGGGATCGCTTCTTTGGCAAACACGGCCTGAGCGACCACGAGTGACGCGTATTCGATTTCGAACAGCAGGTCCGCAGCCTCAGGTGCCAGTGGCGCTAGCAACATGCCCGCATGAGGCGCAGGTAACGCCAGCACCACGCGATCGGCGCGAATCTCCTCCACGCCACCTTGGGTGTTGCGGACATGAACCCCAAACCCACCTTCAGGGTGGCGCGTCATGCTTTCTGCACTAACGCCCGTCGAAACCGCCGTTCCGAGTCGCTCGCGCAGCCGGTCTGTCAGCGTCTGCAGGCCGCCTTTGAGGCTCACCATCGCAGGCTCACGCCGCCCTTCCTTCAGACGGCTCTCTGCCGCGCGCAGCCGCAGAGCATTCAACAAGCTGCCGTACTGCTGCTCCATGCGCACGATTTCGGGAAAGGCGCTCAGCATGCCGATGCGATTGGGATTCCCCGCAAACGTGCCCGTGACCACGACATCGACCAGCGTCATGGTGAGCCCGCGGCCAATGCGTCGGCCAAAGAACTCGGCCACAGTTTCTTCGTGGCCCGCAGGGCGAGGCTTCACGAAGCGCTCCATGACCGCCCGCAATTTTTGGGTCGGCGTGAGCAGTTCCGTGGAGACGAACTCGCGGAAACTCGAGGGCAAGCGCTGAAGCCGACCGCGGAAGTAGAGGTGCCTCTCGCTAGCCGACGCACTCGCAGGAACGATCTCTGAGCTAAGGCCAAGGTCTTGGCACAACTGGCGAAATGCCGGCGCCTTGCCCTGAACCGAGTTGGGGCCGTTTTCGAAGCGACAAGGCCCGAGACGGTTCGTTTCAATGCAACCGCCTACGCGTCCGCGAGCCTCCACGAGTCGCACATCATGGCCCTTGGAGGCCGCCGTGAACGCGGCAGTGAGTCCGCTGATACCTCCGCCAATGACCAACACGCGGCTCATGCAGCAGGCTCCAAGACGGCAACGCGCTCGCGCACCAACTCAGCTAGCGCGCGGAGGAAAATGGGTTCGGTGTTGAGTGCGCTCACGCGTCGGATCTCGCTAACGCCCGCGGCGCGAGCCTGTTCCACCGCATCAATGTCGAGTTCGAATAGCGTCTCGATGTGATCGGACACAAACGCCAGCGGCACGATGGCTACTTTCTTCTCGCCGGCCGCTCCGAGAGCGCGCAGGCGATCTAGCGTGGCTGGCCCAAGCCAGCGCGCGGGGCCAACGCGGCTCTGGAAGGTCAACTCCACGCGCCAGCTCTCGGGAAGTTCGGCGCGCATGAGTTCGAAGCTCGCGCGCACTTCGCGTTCGTAGGGATCACCGCGGCGAATGTAGGACTCAGGAACGCCGTGCGCGGAAAACAACACCCGTTGATCCTCATCCGCCCAATCTTCCAGCTCGCGCCGAACCAGAGCAGCGCTCGCGTGGACGTAACCGGGCAGCGTCCCGAAGCGGTCCACGATCACCAAAGGCACATGAGCCAAACGAGGCTCACAAGCCATGGCGCGCTTGATGTCCTCAAGACTCGAGCCGGTGGTCGCCTCCGAATACTGCGGATAAAGAGAAAGGAGCACGATGACACGCGGTTTGAGTGCAGCCAGTGCGCGCGCGGTCGCTTCAGCGCGCGGCGCCGTGTAGCGCATGCTCGCGAAGGCCTGCGCGGGTTGGCCTGCGGCTGCGATGAGTGCCGCCACTCCGCGCACCTGCGCTTCGGTTGTTGCCAACAGCGGTGATCCACCGCCAATCTGCGCGTACGCGTTGCGCATCTTTCCTGCGCGCAAACTTGCGACCAGCATTGCCAAGACGCCTTGCAAAGGACGCAACCACATCGGGAGCTGCACCAGCCGCCGATCCGCGAACAGGGCTCGCAAGAACGGGCGAACCTCGCCCAGATTTGCGGGGCCACCCATGTTGAGTCCCACAATGGCTACGGGCGAGTCGGCTTGCATCGGTCAAAGCGTCCTGCTGAAGGCCCGTTGCGGTGCTTCAGCGCGCCGACGCCAATAGGCGTCGAAGACCACGGCGACGTTGCGAAGGAAAGCTTGGCCTAGGCGCGTGACACGCAAGCCACCCGCGTCTAGCTCAATCAGCCCGTCCTGCGCCAAGGCAGGAAGCTCCGCGAGTTCCGTGGCAAATCGTTGCGCGAACTCCACGCCCAAGCGCTCCGACCACGCACCGAAATGAAGCTCGCCACGGCACATGAGCTCCATGATGATGGCGCGCCGCAATAGGTCCTCGGCAGACAGCCGATGTCCCTTCACCACGCCGGCACCCGTGTCTGCAACGCGCTGCTGCCACGCAAACAGCTCGGGTTCATTTTGGAAATAGGCCCCGTCCATCTCGCCAATCGCCGACACTCCGAGGGGCAACAACTCCGAGCCTGCCCGCGTGCTGTAACCCATGAAGTTGCGTTGCAGCGTCCCCTCCGCCCGGGCCACGGCCATTTCGTCATCGGGCCGCGCGAAATGGTCGAGCCCGATGTAGACGTAGCCCGCTGCCGTGAACGCGGCCACCGCATCCGCGAAGATCGCGAACTTCTCTTCCATGCCGGGCACGACGGCCTGATCCACCGCGCGTTGGTGCTTTTTCAACCAAGGCACATGGGCATAGTGAAATAGCGCCACACGATCCGGAGCCAGACTCAGCGTTTGTTGCACCGTGCTCGCAAAGCCTGCGCGCGTCTGGTGTGGCAGGCCGTAGATGAGATCCACATTGACCGAGCGGAATCCCCGAGCGCGAGCTTCCACAATGAGGTCGCGGGTCAGTTCAAAACTCTGCTCGCGATGCACCGCCGCTTGCACAACCGGATCGAAGTCCTGCACTCCAAGCGACAAACGATTGAATCCAAGCCGACCTAGAAGCGCGAGTTGCTCCATGCTGGTAACGCGCGGATCCACCTCAATCGCAATCTCCGCGCCCGGCTCGTGCTGAAAGACCGAACTCACCGCGTGAAAGAGGCGTTCCAACAATTCCGCAGGCAACCACGTGGGTGTCCCACCACCCCAGTGGTGTTGCGTCAGCTTGCGAACACCGAGGCCCGCTGCTGCTGCGCTGTGCAGCTCTTTCTCGAGCAGCTCCACATATGCCGGCCCGCGACTGGTGTTGCGCGTGATGTGCACATTGCAACCGCAGTAGAGGCACAGGGCCTCGCAGAACGGAACGTGGACATAGAGCGCGAGGGGCTGCTTGGGGCGTGTGGCTGCTGCGGTCAAGGCCTGCGCCCAATCGGCGCTGCCTGCGTTTCCGTTCCAGTCCACCGCTGTGGGGTAACTCGTGTAGCGCGGAGCCGCGATGGCGTAGCGCTGAAGGAGTTCGCGCGGTACGGCGAGGCCACTCATGAGGGTCGCCAGTGCTTCACGACCTCGGACACCGCCGCCATGCACTCCGGCGGCGTGTGGCGCGAGATGCCGCTTCCGAAGTTGAAGATGTGCCCAGGCGCTGAACCAAAGGCCGTCAGTGTGGCCCGAGCCGCTTCGGCAGCAACCTCAGGAGTCGACAGCGCCCGCCCGGGATCCATGTTGCCTTGAAGCGCAACACGCTCACCCACCCGCGCGCGGGCGCTCGCGGGCGACGTGCGCCAATCAAGGCTCACCACGTCGGGGCCAGCGTCCGCCAGCGCTTCGAGCAGGTGATCTGCGCCACTCCCGTAGAGCGTGACTGGTACACCCAGCGCCTTGGCGGCAGCAACCAAGCGCTCGGTGGATGGAAACACGTGTCGCCTCCACGTCTCGGCATCCAATGTGCCGCCCCAGCTGTCGAATATTTGCAGCGCGTCAGCGCCCGCGAACACCTGCATCCCGAGGTATGGAATCAACGCGTCGGTGGTGCGTTCCAGTAGCTCCGAAAACAGCTGAGGATCGGAGTGCATCAACCGGCGCGTCGCCGGAAACTCACGGGACGAGCCGCCCTCGAGCATGTACGAACATGTGGTGAAGGGCGCACCCGCGAAGCCCATGATCGCGGCGCCGTCCCCGAGTTCCTGCTTCACGCGGCGAATGATCTCAGCCACGAAGGGTGTTTTTTCTTCGGGATCAAACGCTTCCAAAGACTCGATGGCTTCGCGCGTTGGTTCGAGCGCCTTGAGGCGCGGGCCCAATCCTTCGTCGAACGCAACCGGCACACCCATAGCCGCCACGGGCACGAGGATGTCCGAGAAGATGACCGCCACGTCCATGCCGAAACGGCGGATCGGTTGCAGGGTCACCTCGCTTGCGAGTTCCGGGTTGTGCACCATTTCGAGGAAGCCGCCCGCCTTCGCGCGCACGGCGCGATACTCCGGCAGGTAGCGCCCAGCTTGGCGCATCACCCAAAACGGGGGTCGGTCCACAGGCTGGCGCCGTGCCGCACGGAGGTAGCGCTCCCTCCCGCTCAGGGTGGCCATGCGTTCGTCTTCCATGGTGTGGCGCAACTTAGCACTCACGGGTCCCCGTGAGCGCATCCAAGGCTCCGCGGGATCAGCGCTCGGCGAGCGGCTTCCACACGCGCGGCGGCGATCCTGCCCACGCGCTACAGAGCGGCCACGCGGGTTGCCCGCGTTGTTCGAGGACATGAGCCGTCAAACCACTCGCCCGCGCACAGGCGAACACCGCCGAGAACGCATCCGGAGGAATGCCTAGCGAGTACAGGGCTGGAGCTAGGTAGAAATCCACGTTTGGGGTTAGCCCCGGGACAGCCAGCGCCACGGCGTCCTCCAGATCGGAGGCGATTTCGTACCAGAGCGTTTCCTTTGCGGCCGCACCGAGGGCCGCCGCGATGGGTTTCATGAGATCTGCTCGGGGGTCATGGTGCTTGTGCACTGCGTGGCCGAAGCCTGGGAGGCGCAACTTCTTCTGGAGCATGCGCTCGAGGTGGCTCTGCACCTTCTTGCGCGTGCCGATGCGCTGGATGGTCTCCATGACGCTCTTGATGGCGCCGCCGTGGAGTCCGCCCTGCAGGGCTCCGAGGCCAGCGCCGATGGCCGCATACATGTCCCCACGAGTGGAGGCCACCATGCGCGCAGCCGCCGCCGGCGTGTCCACCCCGTGATCCGCGAGAATCACGAGAATGCGATCGAATTGCGCCACTTCAGTCGGGTCAGGTGTCTCGCCCCGCAACAAGTGCAAGAACGCGCTGCTCTGAAGGGCCTTGGCCGGGGCCTCCACCGCGGGCTTGTCCTCCCGCATGCGCAGCCACGTGGTGGCGACCACAGGCAGTTGGGCCACGATGTGGCGCGCCTTGGCGAGGTTGTCTTGGTCCGTCTCCCCCTCGGCATCGAGATCGAATACGCCGAGAGCGCAGACTGCCGCTCGGAGCACCGTCATGGGGTGCGTGTCGCGAGGAAATGTAGCGAGAAGCTCGGTGAGCGGCTGGGGTAAGCGGCGTGCTTCGCCTAGATCCGCCTTCAGCCGCCGTAACTCATTGGCCTTGGGGAGATAACCGCGCCAGAGCAGGAACATGACCTCTTCGCAGCCCGCCCGCTCGACCAACTCCTTGAGGTCGTAGCCACAGATGGAGACAGCCCCAGCGGCTCCATCCACGTGGCTCAGCGCAGTTGTCACGGTTTGAGCGGGGTCGTTCATGGTCACCGACGGCGAGCTCTCTTGTAGCCCGCCACCGGACCGAGAGTAAAGCCCCCCGTAAGACTCAAGCGTGACTACGCCATACTCTATTGCCTGCCATGGAGTTACATGATGATGCGCGCCTGGAAAAATGCGCGGCAACCTCGAAACCACCGCCCCGCATCAGATCATCCTGCGGCAGGGGCGGGCGGGCGCGGCAACCTCGAAACCACCGCTCCGCATCAGAGTAAGCTCCGCCGGCCTCAACCATGAGCCTCAGTCTCGCCCAGATTGCTCACTTCCTCATCGCCCTCACGCTCCTGCTGGTGGGCGCCCACGTGATGGGCTTCCTTTTCGCGCGCTGGAAGCAACCCCGGGTCTTGGGGGAGATCACCGCCGGCATCCTCCTCGGCCCCACGCTGTTTGGCGCCTTGCTGCCTGAGTTCCAGCGCCAGTGTTTCCCTGACTACGGGCCGACCCCGAAGATCTTGGGCTTCGTCTATCAAATGGGGCTGCTGCTTCTCATGTTCCTCTCTGGAGCTGAGATTCGTTCGAGCTTTGAGCGTGGCGAGCGGAAGACCATTCTTGCCATCGTCCTTGCCGGGGTAGCGCTGCCCTTCGCGGCCGGCATGTTGGCCTTGAAGGCCTTTGATGCCTCCGAACTCCTCGGATCGAATCCCAACGAAACCAGTTTCATGCTGGTGTTCGGCATTGCGTTGGCCGTCACCAGCATCCCGGTGATTTCGCGCATCATGTTCGACCTAGGCGTGCTCGAGACCAGTTTCGCGCGCGTAGTGCTCGGTGCCGCCGTGTTGGAAGACATCTTCCTTTACGTGGTTCTTGCAGTGGCTCTAGGCCTCGTTCAGACCGCCGGGCGGGATGAGTTCGGGCTTGCGCCGCTTCTAGGCATTCATCCAGGAACCCAGGGTGCGGTGCTCTGGCATGTTGGAGCCACCGCTGGATTCTTCCTCCTAGCGTTGTTCCTAGGCCCGCTGCTCTACCGGGCGCTTTCGGGATTCCGCTTCAACCTCTTGCGCGTCAGCAATCCCATCGCGTTTGAGCTGGTGTTCATGCTGGCCATGACTTCTTGCTGCGCGTTCCTTGGGATCACCCCCATGTTCGGCGCTTTCCTAGCGGGCTTGGTCGCCGGCTCGATGCCAGACACCGAGTCCCACCCGCGAGCCGACATCAAAAGCGTCTCCTTCGCATTGTTCATTCCGGCCTACTTCGCTCTCGTGGGTCTACGCCTCGACCTTGTGAAGCACCTCGATCTCGCGTTCTTCGTCGCGTTCCTTGCCTTCGCCTGCGGGGTCAAGGCGCTCAGCGTGTGGGCCGGGGCGCGCGCCGTTGGTGAACCTCCGCGCAGCGCATGGAATCTCGCCATCGCGATGAACGCTCGCGGCGGCCCCGGCATCGTGTTGGCCTCGGTGGCCTACGACGCGGGCATCATCAGCGCGCAGTTCCATGTGGCGCTGGTGCTGCTCGCCATCGTGACCTCACTCATCGCTGGGACTTGGTTAGGTGCGGTGGTGCGAAGCGGGCAAGCGCTGCGTTGAGCAAGGCTTCGTCCACGGGCTTCCAGTCGTCCAACCAGACTTCTGTCTCGCCGTTCGGATCTAGTTGAATGACTCTAGGTCCGAGCCATTGGTCGCCACGAGTCAGCAGCACCTCCACTTCCACGGTGCCCGGCGCGAACCAGCTCTTCCACGTGCCGGAGCTGAAGTCGAAACTGCCGCTTCCTATGACTCTCGCCCCGACTCGGTAGTGCAAAGCACCTTGATTCGTTTTCCAAGCACCCTCTGGCAGCGGCCCAATCTTGGCCGTGAGCACTGGTTGCCAGTGATCTTTGGGATGCATGTCCAAGACTAGGGTCACGACGTTGTACCCGCTCATGGTGACTAGTTCTTTCCGTGGATGCGTGCAGTCTTTCAGAGTCGCGCTTGGACGGGTCAACGGTGGATCCTCAAGCCTGAGGCTTGCGATGAGGCTGATCCCCGAGGGGAGACCTTTGATCACGAGGCTCCCGCGTTCAACAGCCGGCCGCCGAACAGCCAGGTAGTAGCCCATGTAGTCCGCTTCCAAGAAGAGATCTGCCATGAGCTCAAAGTTGAACAACATGCCTGCTTCGGGGCGACTGCCGTCCGCGAAACACGCGCACAACTCCAAGGACGCTGGCCCCACTTCCAAGACACCAAGATCCACGTGGCCCAGGTCGCTCCGCACCTCGACCGTAGTCGACGCACACAAGACCTCCTTCGGTGTTTCGCAAGAAGCCGCGACGACGTAGCGGCCTGCCTCGGAGACCACAAAGGACACAGTTTCTCTCGCCAGCACTTGTTGTTGTTCCACGGACGACGACTCGGTCTCTACTTTGAGCAAGCGCACGCTCACGGTTGCATCCTGCGGCCAGTTTGCCGGAAAGCGCGCGCTGAGAACGCCATAGCGTTGGAGCGTCAACTCGATGTGACGCTCCTCACCCTCAGCTAGCGCGGGCACATCGACCCAACCAACATGCCCTGTTTGTGAGCTCCACACCGCGACTCGCCCGAACTTCCCGGGAATTGGGTCGAGCAGCAGGACGCCCTCGGCATTGACCTGCATGCGTGTTCGTTGGCCCACGGAAGCCAACGCCGAGCGCCAGTTTTTCGTCGTGTGCGCTGCCGTTCCGGAAGAAAGCGCAGCATCCACTTCTTCGTGCACGCCGCTCCAGCCCGCATCCACTTCCTTTGGCAAGTCTTCTCCAACGAGTTGCACATGCAGCTTGCAAGGTGTGGCGAGACGCACTTCGATGACGCCATCACGGACTTCGGACGCGTCTCCCTTCTGCTCGACGGAGAACTGCTCTTTGCTCACTTGCAACCACCAGGATCCACTCGTCACGAGCGGAAATCTGACTTCGCCATAGCGATTCGTCAAAGACTGGCGACTCTTCTTCCAGTCTTCAAGCCATTCATCGCGGAACTTCTTCCGCGTGCCTAGGTGGAGCGACACGATCGCCATCGGCACAGGAATGACGCCCCGTGCTGTGTTCTGGACCACACGCACCACGAGTTTCTCTGGCCGTTCAGACTCCCTCTTGAAGGGCGTGGCTGCAATGGGCTCGAGAGCGGGTTCGTCGCCGTCGCTGCACGATCTCGCCTGCTCCTTCTCGACGGACACACCTTCCGTCTCCGCCGCTGGCTCTGTGGACTTGGCACTCAGCTGTGCCTCGCTCTGCGCTCCTTCGCTGCAGAGCAACCAGCCCACAAGACCCACGCTCATCAATGCCGCCATTGCAATCCACGCCCGTTTCATAGGACCTCCTCTCAGGTTCGTCTGACATCCACGCGGCCGCCACAGTTGTCGCAACGGCCTGTGAACTCAAACGCCATGATGTGAGCTCCCACAAAAGCTTCCGCAACGGTCTTAAAAAATCCGAGCATGGCGTCTGCATGAGTGCCGACTTGAACGCTCGATTGCAGCAGAAGCGTTGCCGCGGTGATGTTTGCGCGCGAAGCGGAGCCGATCGCGGGGGCCATGAGCGTCTGCTCAACTGGCGTGGAGCTTGCGTAGACGGGCACCGGGATGCCAAGGATCAGCACAACGCCCGCGGGCACAGCCACCGAACTGACCTGCGCGGTTCCCTTCGCCGTTTTCTTGAAGCCCAGTTCAGACACGGTTGCGGTGACGGTCCCCGTGGCAAGGGCGCTAGATGCGGCACCACTCACTTTGGCCGTCACGCGAAAGCTGGTGCTGTAGTTGATGGAAATGACCGGCTGCGGCGCTGCGCACGCTTGGATGCGTTGAATGGTGTAGGTCCTTGGGCACGCAACGCTCGCCGCGGCCTGCGCCGAATCCGTCATCGTCGAGTCAGAAGCCCCCGCCTCGCCTCCAATCAGCGCAGATTCCACCTTTGCTCTTGCGCCCTCCGCGGCTGCGCCAAAGCCAAGGAACGTGCGTCGCGTGCGCGGACCATCCGAGTGAACCTCGTCGGTGCCCGAGAACCGGACGCGCCACTTGCAACCCGCATCCTGCGGCACGATTTGTGTGCTGGTGAAGTTTGTTGGCGTGGGATTGATGGGGATCTGACCCCAGCACGCCCCCGCCGCCACGAACACCAGAGCCACCCACCCCATCCATCGTTGCTGCCTCATCATTGGAACCTCCTTGCAGGGCTTGTGGCGCAGCCGTGCAGCATCGAGAGGCATGTCGCGGTGCGTTCGTGACCACAAATCGCGCGCGACGCGGGTTATCCTCACTCTGTCATGCAACGCGCCGTCGCAATCGTGGTCATCGGCAATGAGATCCTCAGCGCCAAGGTGGAGGACTCCAACGCTCCTTGGCTGGTGAAGGAATTGCGCGCCGTGGGCATGCCCGTGCTCCGCATTGTCACCATCCCCGATGAGATTCCAGTCATCGCACAGACCGTGCGCACCTGCGCACACGAGTTCGAGCAGGTCATCACTACGGGAGGCGTGGGCCCCACTCTCGACGACGTCACCATCGAAGCGGTTGCACTTGCGCTGGGTCGAAAACTCGTGGTGGAGCCCCGCTTGGAAACAGCCATTCGTCAGCACTACGGGGCTGCCACGCTGCCCGCGCATTTGAAAATGGCGCTGGTGCCCGAAGGAGCCACTCTCACCGATCCGCCGGGGGCCATCTGGCCCGTCGTGGACGTCGCCAATGTGCTGGTGCTTCCTGGCGACCCGAGCATCATGCGCCGCAAGTTCACCTCCATTCGTGAACGCTTCCGTCGCACACCGCCCTGTTTGCGGCGCGTCTACCTCTGCGGCGACGAGGGTTTCGTGGCTCCACACCTTGATCTCGTGCACGCGGCCCACCCCACAGTGCAACTAGGCTCTTACCCGCGCTATGACGGCCGCGCCGTAGAGGTGATGGTCACCTTGGAAGCCGCAGATGCTGCCGCCGTTGAGGCCGCAGTCGCTCTTTTCTTGCGCAGCATCGACCCCGCCATGCTGGTGCGCGTGGACTAAGCCCGCGTAAACTCGCGACGAACGGCCTCGGCCGGAAACCTCTAGCGCTAACGGAACCGCCCATGCAAATCTTCATTGACTCCGCCGACATCCAGCAGATCCGCGAAGCCTTCTCTTGGGGCATCGTGGATGGCATCACCACCAACCCTTCCCTTATCAAGAAGGCCGTGGAGAAACTGAAGGCAACCGGCGACGGCGTGAGCATGGCGGACTACATCACGCGCATCCTCGAAGCCGCAGACTCCACGCCGGTGAGCCTTGAAGTCATCGGCACCACCGAGCGCGAGATGACCGCACAGGGCCTTTGGCTTTACGAGCGCTTCAATGGCGTCGCGGGCAACGTGGTGGTGAAAGTTCCTGTGAACCCCTCGACACGCGCTGGCGATTCATTGAACTGGGATGGCTTGAAGACCATCCGCACTCTGGCCGATCGCGGCATTCCCGTGAACTGCACCTTGATCTTCACGCCGGAGCAAGCGCTGCTCGCCGCGAAGGCTGGCGCGCGTTACGTCTCGCCCTTCGCTGGACGCATCGACGACATGCTGCGTACGCGAGCCGATTTCGGCGGCGGCAAGATGGACTACTTCCCGGCTGCGGGCGTCGCTAGCGCTACGGGCGTGCGCGCGCATGACAATGGCATCAGTTCGGGCGTGCAGTTGGTGAGCGAGTGTGTGAGCATTTTCGCGCGCCAAGGACTCGAGTGTCTTGTCTTGGCGGCGAGCTTGCGCAATCCGCGTCAAGTCCGCGAGTGCGCGCTAGCGGGCGCGCAAGTCGGCACTGTTCCCTTCGAAGTCTTGCGCGCCATGATCGATCACGACAAGACCGTTGAGGGCATGGTGGCATTCTGCAAAGACATCGTGCCGGAATACGCTGAGTTGCTGCCCAAAGCATGAGTTGGCTAGCAGGATTGCTTGTCGGCGCAGCGGGCCGTGGGCCCGCACAACGCTTCGACAGCGCCTGCCGCAGTCCAGAACTCGCTCAGACGGCTCGCCTCATTGAGCTTTGCACGCGCCACGCAGGGTCGGAGTTCGGGCGCTCCCACAACTTCTCCACCGTGCGCACGCTGAAGGACTTTCAGACGCGTGTTCCTATTCATGATTACGAAGACCTGCGCCCTGACATTCAGCGCATGTTGTTGGGTGAAACCGGCGTGCTCGTTGATGAACCGGTGGAGCTCTTCGCGCGAACCAGCGGCACCTCGGGAGAGCCAAAGTTCATTCCCTCGACGCGCCGCTGTCGCATGGAGGATCACGCCGAGCAATTGCGCACGTGGTTCCACAGCGCGCTGCACGCACATCCGAAGTTGTTCCATGGCGCTGTGCTCAGCATGACCTCGCCCGCCGTAGAGGGTGTCACCCCCTCAGGCATCCCATATGGCTCGGTCAGTGGCCTGATGCAGCGGCATATGCCTCGGGTCGTGAAACGCTGCTACGTCATTCCGGAAGAGCTCGCCGCGTCCGCAGCTCACCAAGATCGCTGGTATGCCCTTGCACTGCTCGGCCTCGCCGCCGATGTCACCTTTCTCGCCACCGCTAATCCGTCCAGCATCTTGCGCTTGGTGGAGACCATCGACACGCGTTCCGATGAGCTCTTGCGCGATCTCAAAGACCGCACGCTCCTTGGCGCACCGCAACTCGAGCCCCATGTGCGCCAGGCTGTCTTGCAACGCTTGCGCGGCGCGAACGCACGCGTCGTTGAGCTGGAGTCCATGCGTCGCTTGCGCGGCGGGCGATTGTTGCCTTCGGACTATTGGCCGCACCTTCAGCTCATTGGTTGCTGGAAGGGCGGCACGGTCGGTGGGCACGTGGCACGCTTTGATTCTTGGTTTCGTGGTCCTAATGGCTCTGTGCCGGTGCGCGATTGGGGCTGGTTGAGTTCTGAATGCCGCGGAAGCATCCCGCTTTCGGACCAAGGCGCTTCGGGGGTGTTGTCCGTCCACAAAGTGGTCTTGGAGTTTGTGCCCGCAGAAGAACTAGACCGGTCGCAGCCAGAGACCCTGCCTGTGCAAGCCCTCGAAACGGGCCGGGAATACGGCGTGATCGTCAGCACCAGTGGCGGCCTGTGGCGCTACGACATGAACGACATCGTCGAGGTGGTGGGTCGTCACCACGAAACGCCGAGCATTGTTTTTCGACGCAAGGGCCGTGGCATGACCAGCATGACGGGCGAGAAGCTCAGCGTGAATCAGGTCATTCTTGCGGTGGATCGCGCCGCGAGGGCCAACGGCTGCACCATCGATCATTGGCGCGTGGAGGCCGACACCGACGAATCGCGCTACATCCTCATGGCCGAGAGCAAGCAGGGCCTTCCTCCCATGGCGCGCGGCCCTCTGCTGCGCGTGTTTGATTCGGAGTTGCGGAAGTTGAATCTTGAATACGGGGCCAAGCGCTCCTCCGGACGCCTGCACATGCCTGTGCTGCATGTGATGCGCAGCGGTTGGTACGCCGCTGGCCGCAAGGCCCATGCCGATGCGGGCGGGCGTGTATTCCAAGCCAAGACCATCGTCTTGCGCACTCGCACCACGCCAGATGCAAGTGAACCGGAGGCCATCATCCAAGCTGAGGACGACGCGTGAGTGCAGCGGAGCAGGGCTTCATCCAAGCCGCTGATGGTGTGTCTCTGCGCTGCGCTCTGTGGTGTGCGCAAACGCCGCAGGCAGCGCTGCTCCTCGTCCACGGCGTGGCTTCGCACCTCGACTGGTACCGACCGCTCGCGGAAGACCTGCGGTCTCGCGGCATCACGACCTTCATTGTGGATCGGCGCGGGACGGGCAGCAGTGGCGGCGCGCGCGGTCACGCCCCCTCAGCAGCGGCGCTGGTGGACGACGTGGCTCGGGCTGCGGCGCACCTCTCAGCGAAAGTCCGTGGCGTGCCTTGGCATCTCGCCGGTGTCAGCCTCGGGGCTCTCATCGCCACGACGGCCGTGGTCCACAAGGCTGTTTCACCATCGTCCTTGCTTCTCGTCACACCGGCATTCGGATTGGCTCGGCCACTCACGCGGTTGCAGCGACTCCACGTGCGCGTGCTCAGCGCGCTCGTTCCTCGCGCCAACCTGCGCTTGCCCTATGACGCCAAGTCCGTAGCTCGCACCAGCGACTGGCAGACGGCACTAGACGCCGATCCACTGCGATTGCGTTCCATCACAGCAAGGCTCGCGCGCATTACCCTAGACATGCAAGCGGAGGTCTTGGCTTATTCCTCCAACTTGCACTTGCCGGTGCTCTTGCAACTCGCTGGCGCCGATCGTGTGGTTGATAATGCTCTAGCGCGCTCGTTCTTCGCACAGGTGCGCGGTTCCGGCGCTTGCGAAGAGTACGAGGGGGCGCCTCACGGCTTGCCGCTATCTCTCGCACAGGGACGCCTCGAAGCGGCGCTCGCCGCGTGGATCCTCGAGGGCTATCGCCGTGCTGGCCGCGCAAGTGAACACGTGGAGCGCGACGCCACAGCACTCCTCCGCCGTCCGGGCCGCGCTTGACCACAACCTCCCCTTGCGGCCACGATCAGCGCCACGCCCCATGGCTCAGCGGTTCCTGCCTCTCCTCGTTCTCGCCGTTGCCCTCGCCGGCGGTTGGCGGTCGTTATCCGTCGGCCATTTGAGCGATGACTGGGCGTTGCTTGATTACGCCGCGCGCCAAGGCAACGCGGCGCAATGGACTGGCCCTTGGCTTGAATTGGAAAGCCTGCGGTTTCATCGACCGCTTTTTACTGGGCTCTACGCGCTAGATCACGCTCTCGCTGGAGCTGATCCGTTCTTGCCGCACCTGCTGCAGCTCGCGGTTCATGCGCTTTCTGCGGTGCTGTTGTTCGCATTGCTCCGATTGTTGGGCGTGCGCGCTGCCGCGGCAACGGCCGGCGGCATCCTCTTCGCCCTCCACCCTTTCTTGCCCGGAGCTACGGGCTGGCTAGCCGGACGTTGCGGCACCTTTGCTGGGTTTTTCACCTTGCTGACCGCTGTGGCTTGGCTCTTGCCCTATTCCGGATGGCGTGGCTTCACGGCGCGTTCTTGCGCCGTGATTGCAGCAGCGTTGGCGGCGCTCACCCGTGAGAGCGGTTACCTCGCGCTCATTCTCCCCCTGACTCTAGATCTCTGCTCAGCGCAGCGGCCTCGGTTCAAAGCGCTCGCGTTGAGACACGCTCCTGCAGCAGCGATCGGTCTCTTGTTGCTCCTGCTCCGATACAACGCACTAGGAACGATTGGTGGTGGCTACCCTGAATCCACTGGCGTTGTTGCGGGCGGCGAACGCGCCACAGCAGCTCTCGCGAACGCTGGATGGGCCTTGCTCGATGTTGTCGGCACTGTCCCAACACTCGCGGATGAATCGCGATGGCTCGCATTGGCAACCGGACTGGCATTGATCCTCATAGGCGCTTTGGGCTGGCGGCAGGCCCTCGCCGTCGAGCGTCGCGCGATGCTCACTCTCCTTGTGCTCTTTGCCACTCAGTTCATCCTGCTCGTGCTTCTCGACCCAACGCTGCATCCAAGCACAGGGCAACGTTGGTATGTAGCGCTGGCTTTCTTTGCCGGCGCGGTCGGAACGGTTTGCGCGGGCCTCTTCAACGTGGCTCGCGGCTACGCGCCCCTGTGGCTCTTGCCCGTGGTGATCTACGGCCACTGGCAGGTGCAAAGCGAGTTGCTGCGTTCCAATGAGGAAACGCAGACGCTGCTGCAGTCCGCAGAACGCATGGTGCGGGCCGAGAAAAAGAAGCGTGTGGAAGAGTGGAAGATTGATTTGGGGCCCGTGTTGTTTTCTTGCTTGCCCGAATCGCGCGCCGGTTTCCCCACGTTCCAATGGGGCGTGAGTTCCGCCTTGGCGCCTCCGTTCATTGCCGAGCGGCTCCCAAGCCCGGTGTATCCCATTCACCGCTTCATGTACCTCGGAGACCACACCAACTGGAAGATCCACCCGCCCGTCGAAGCCTTGCTGCACATCCGCGGCCGCCAGCCCTACAGCATCGGGCCCACAAATCCCCTTTCACCAGAGTTCGGCGAGCTCCGCAGCGCGGATGTGCACTCGATCATCGAGGCTTTGGGTGACAAACCTTGGGACTGGAAGGACTACTTCGGCGGTGAGTTGCCCATTCTCGTTCCCGCCGAAGCCGCGAGCGAACTCATTCCTCTCGATCTCCAACAAGATCAGATGGTGGTGCGGGTGGATGGACAGGGCTGCAACACCATCGAGGTGTTTTGCTTCCTCGAGGGAGTCGACATGCGCCACAGCGCAAGAGTCCCGCAAGCCTCCAGCTCGGGTGTCGTGCCCGTGGAGCTAAATCTCACGCAGGAGCTCGCGCCATACGCTCGCTTCTTCAGGCGCCCAACGGAGATTCACTTGGTGGTGGTGGGCTGGCGCGAGGATGCGCCGCGAACGCCTAGGCTTTCGCGCGTGATCACGTTCGTGGCTCGCCCTTGAAGCCGCCTCCAATGCAAAGAGCCGCCACCATGCGGTGAGCGGCTCTGTGCTGATTTGGCTCTGTACCTAGTGAAGTGTTTTGGTCAGGGAGCGCTAGTGCCCAAGTAAGCCGCATTAGGCGCGCCAGCCCCCGCGGCAATGAAGACCTGTGTTGTGCCGTTGAGATCGAAGGGCCGAGACACGTATGGCGTGGGTTGGTAGTACGGCATAGAACCGTTGGTGGTGCCGAACCACTCGTGGAAGTTCTCGTTGGCCAGGCCCGGGATGGGGTTGATATTCATCGCCGACAGGTCCTTCATGGGATTCGCGGCGTTCTGTGGGCCTAGGTTGCTGCCGGCGGTAATGCCTACGAGCATGTCGTAGAAACTCATGGCTGTGGTGGGCGCAGAGTAGATCTCCACGTCGCCTACAGGTGCGGCCCAGATCTTCATGCTGAAGGTGTGGAGGGCGCCATTGCCGAATTCCGGCACGTTCACAAAATCCACATGCACGTTTGGCGGCGTCGTGCCTTGGTCAACATAAACCGTGACCGTGCCGCCAAGATTGGGCGAGAGATCGGTCCACTCGCCGCAGATGCGCGGCATTTGCGACACAAACTCGCTTGTGGTTGGGGTGAAGTCTGTGCTTCCCGAATTGAACAGGATCTCGCCGTTGGAGTGGACGAAGAAGTTGGTGTAGTTCTGCGCGTAGAACGGCAATGAGAACCCGTACGTAGCGAGGGACACGTTCACGGATTGGTCGTCACCAAGCGCGAGCGATGTCGTCGTGATGCCTTGCGTGATGACCAGCCGTGTGGCCGCGGTCAAGGTCGCCCCTACAGACGATGCCGGGTTGACAATCGCTGTTTGCCAACATGACGCAGCGCCCACGGGTGCGGTGTTGGCGATGGTGAACTGTGTGAGCCACGTGCCCGTCGCGCCGGTGTTGAACACCGGGTTCATCAGCCCATTGAAGGGGAGTTGCATCCCCACAGGCGAGAGATCAACGATGTTCGGGCCCCAAGGAGCGCCGACCGCTAGCAGGGTCGGGCTGTACCCCACAACGAATGGTTGCCACTGCAAGCCCGACTGAACCATGGCATTGACGGGATAGCCGCGCGGGCAATTCACCGGGTTGATGGGCACAGGTGGGCCGCCTTGATTGTTGAACATCATGGTGGCCATGAACGAGTTGTATTGTTGGGCTGGCAAGGCCACAGCCAAGAGGCCGGTGGCTGCGAGCAAGAGAAGTGTGTGTCGCATCGAAAGGCTCCCGTACCTAGGGGGTGGACCTAGGTACCAGCAAGGGGTCACATTCGACCTCAGTATACCGACAAAGGTCGAGAGCTTGTCGCAGGAGTTATATCGGCGCTTCCGCAAATCCCGCCGATGAGGACGACTTATTCGCAATCCCGCTAGGCTCTGTCCATGAAACACGCCTTGGTCCTTCTCGCTCAGGGATTTGAAGAAGTTGAAGCCGTCACCATTGTGGATCTCCTGCGCCGCGGAGGAGTCGAGGTCGAATTGGCCGCCCTCCAAGGCGACCTCGTGCGCGGAGCCCACGGCCTCGCCATCGCGGCGGACTCGGTGCTGCCCGCAGACGTAGCCACCGTGAGGCCTTTCGACCTGCTGGTATTGCCCGGCGGGATGCCGGGGACCCGTCACCTCGCAGAAGATCCGCGCGTTGGAGCCTTGTTGCGCAGAGCAGCCCATGAACGATGCTGGATCGGGGCCATTTGCGCAGCTCCCTCGGTCTTGGGTGCCGCGGGCTTATTGCAGGGTCGCCAAGCCACCTGCTATCCGGGCTTTGAAGACGCTTGCGTGGGGGGCCAAATGAGTCGCGCGGCCGTGGTGGTGGATGGGACCATCATCACGAGCCGCGGCGTCGGCAGCGCCATCCCATTCGGAATCGCTCTCGTGCGCGCGCTCCAAGGCGAACAGGCCGCACAGACACTCGCCGCGCAAATCCTCTACGAAGCCTGAGCGCGCACTCAGCCCTTACGGAAGCTGCCTTGAGCCTTGGTGCCTGCCAAGCCGTGCTGCGGAATGCGCACGAGCCCCTTGTCTGCTGTGACGCGGCCGAGCTCGCGCGCCGCAAATCCGTGGCGCTGCGCACAGGCGATCACGGCGGACGCATCTGCTGCGGGGACGATCACGCATAGGCCGATGCCCATGTTGTAGACCTCGAACATGTCGGCGGCGGACAAGTTCCCGCGTTCCATCAGCAGGCGAAACACCGGCGGCATGTCGGGGAAGTTGTCGAGATCGAAGCCCACTTCGGCTTCCACTCGCGTGAGATTCATGTAGCCATCGCCAGTGATGTGACACACGGCATGTGGCATGGGCCCGGATTCGAAGAGTTCCACTGCGAGGTTCACATAGAGCGCCGTCGGCTCGAGCAATTCATCGCCGATGGTGCGCCCGAGCTCTGGCTCAAAGCGGTGGTAGTCCTCCACCTTCGGAGCCAGCACGCGCCGCGCCAAGGTGTAGCCGTTGCTGTGGATACCACTGGATGCCACCCCCACGACAACGTCACCCGGACGCACATGCTGACCGAAGATGGCGCGCTCGAGCGGCAGCACACCCACAGCCGTGCCGACGAGGTCGAAGCCTTCCGTGGGGCCAGAGCCGCGCAACATTTCCCCCACCTGTGCAATCTCGCCGCCCGGAATGCTGATGCGACAACGGCGGGATCCTTCCAGCAGGCCCTTGCCGACCTCAGCAAACACCGCGTGATCAATCTTGCCCACCGCGACGTAATCGAGCATGGCGATGGGCTCGGCGCCCACGCAAATCAGGTCGTTCACATTCATCGCGATGCAGTCGATGCCGATGGTGTCGTAACGACCCATCACTTCGGCCACCATGAGCTTGGTGCCCACGCCGTCAGAGCTGACCGCGAGCCCTTGGCCATTCCCGAGGTCCAGCACATTCGCGTAGTAACCAAGCCCGCGGATGGGCGCGCCAACGCGGCCGGCACGCAATCCGAAGGTGCCGCGAATGGAAGCCGCGAGGGTCGTCACAGCACTCGCCGCAGCGTGCGTGTCTACTCCGCTCTGTCCGTAGTTGTCGATGTTGGCCTTGCTCATGGCGCGTGTCTTTCCAAGCCCGCAAGGAGCGTGACGGATCGCGTTCTTCTGCGATCACGACAGGCCTGCTGCAGCGCTGCGATGCTAGCAACGTGAGACTTCGCGGCGCCCGCGGGACACCGTCAACTGCGGCGTGGGAACAAGGCTGCGTGAGCGGCCCGCAGGACCGCCTCGCCATGACTGGCGAAGGGGCCCCACTCCGAACTGCCAGCGCACGGAAAGCCGGTGGCCGTGCTGCGATGAAAGGCCGCGATGCGCTTGAGAGCAGGTGCCACGGCGGAGTTGGTCATGAGATACATGCCATCAGCCTCCAAGGCCACGATGAGTTGTCCAAGGTCGGCCCAGTTGGACTGGGGAGCAAACTGTCCCGCTCGCAGTTCTGGAAAGAGCCGCTGTCTCACGTCCTCGGCCAGTTTTTCCGTGGATTCGGCCATGCTGGTTCGCTCCCAAGTCTGAAGGCGGTTCCGCGACCAACGAAAGAGCCCGCCCCCTTGGGGAGGCGGGCTCTGCGATGCCCAGGGCGGGACTTGAACCCGCATGGCCTAAAGCGGCCGTTAGCACCTCAAGCTAGTGCGTCTGCCAATTCCGCCACCTGGGCGTGCGATTCATTCCACGCGCTCCACCGTCTTGCGAAAGTGGCCCGCATGGGGACCGCGATCATATCCCCGGCCTTGATGGGCAAAAGGCCCGGCGCGGCTTCCCGTCCGCAGCGCCCGCGGTGCGCTACTGGATTTCCAGCCGCCAGCTCACCAAGGAACGCGAGCCCTCGGTGGAGACGTACATGGCGGCTGAGCGCAAAAGCGTCTTGAAGCAGCCAGCCCAACGACGCATCTCCCGTTCAATGCGGGGACGCTCCACAGCCGTGAGGTTCTGCTCCTGCTGCGCGATGTAGTGGTCTTCCAGCTGCTTCCAGGCCGTACTTCCAGGAGCGAGGCCACGCTTCACCGCGTCGGCTGCGAAGTCCTCGCGCCAACGGCGATAACGGAAGTCCCCGAGCATGGTCTGTTGGAACGCCCAACCCGGAATGCTCTGTTCAATGAACGGCCAGAGATTGCGGCCATCTAGGAGCGCGCCCACTTGCAGATCAGGAGGCGCAAGATTGGCCCCGTCGGCGAGAGTCTCCATGGCAGCAAAGGACGCCGCCGGCGAGCGACGTGCGCTGCGGACTTCATCTAGCAGCGGTGCCCAGTTCGTCACCACAACATGCGATCCAACGATGGCTAGCCCTGGGATCAGCACGCGCGGGTCGTCCCGCACGCCCTCCTTGAGCTTCGGGACGATGGACAAGACACCGCCCTCGTCGCGGCGCTCGAGCTCGTGCATCAAGGACTGCGTGGGATTGGCGTTGTGCAGCTTCTCGATGGTGTCCACGAGTTCGAGCAAGCTCTCTCGCCGTCGCAGTGGCAAGACCAAGGCAAAGCCCGCGGTGGACTTGTCCAGCACGTTCTCGCGCTCTTGCTTGAAGAAGAACAACGCAGCGCGCGACCCGAGAGCTTCGTCCAGTTTCGTCGCTAGGCCCGCCGAACTGCCCGTTGCAAGTTGCGTGCGACACCATTCATCAAAGGTGCGGCGCTCGGCGTCAGAGACGAGGTCGGGGCGCGCCACTAACGCTGCAAACAAAGCGCCGGGCGCAACGTCGCAGCCCAACATCGCAAAGCAGTGCGCGGGCATTCCGCCGCCCGAGACATCTCGCAACGTGGAGAGTGCGCCTGTTTCCAAAGTTTGGAAACGCGCCAGCAAGGGCCCGGGGCTCGCTTCTGCGGAGAGACCAAGTTCGAGGGCCTCCGAGACATCCACGGTGAGCAGCAAGTCCTCACCGGAGGGACGCGGCACGAGGTCTTGCACGAGCCCATACACCACCGGTCCCCACAGCCGCTGCAAGGACGACTCCACTTGCAGTTGTTCATCCAACGCGGAGCGCCGCACGAGGAGCGCGAAGTCACTGGTGGCGGCCGCGGTTCCCGCGAGCAAAGGCCCGTAGCGCATGGCGCTGGTTTCAGGCACACCCTCTAGCGCCACCGCGTTACGAATGCGCGAGAGCAGCTCACCCTCGGAGCTCACCAACACGGTGTCCGCAATGCGCGTGATGTGCAGCGCACGGCCCCCCGCCGCCGCGAGACTCACGGAGTCGCGGAAGCGTTCGAGTGTGAGGCCCGAGGCCTTGAGTTCATCGGCAATGAACCAATCGCAGAGCGTCTCATCGAGCAGGGCGTTCACCCCAGCCAGTGCCATCCATGAACCGGGGCGAAAGGCCATGAGGATGCGGAACGCTTCTCCGCGCTTGGCGGGTAACCAGCCCGCCATCACCACATGCTGTCCCGTGACATCCGGAGCCAGCTTCAATCCGAATGGCAGACGGGCGTTGATGACTTCCAGTTCGTGGTAGGCCGAACGCACGGTTTGCGGCAACTGTGTTTCGCGCACCGTGGGCGTGTCGAGAAACTGGGTGAAGCCCTCGTCGGCCAGCAGGCGCGCCATCGCGGGGCGCTGCGGCAGCTCGCTCAACACCGCTGAGAAACGCGGGATCGAGAGCACAAAATCCGCATCCGCCGGAAGCAGGGCTAGGCTGTCTGGCACACGCGCCCCGAACGGATTGTGAACCCTGTCGAGGAAGAGCACGCCGATTCCGCCCACAACGACGCCGCAGATTGCGGCAAGGATCCAGCGCCCCCAACGCCGTTGTGTGCGGAGCGTGCTGCGGCCACTGCTAGCGGTTTGGGGACGTTCCATAACGAGCGTGCAGGTTGAGGCGGCGGATGATAACCGTCTGGCCCGAGTCCCGGCCCTCTGCTACCTTGCCCGCGAGCTTCCGAGCCTATCCAAAGCACCAGCATGACCCGCGCCACGCACATTTCCACTCGCGCCTTGAGCATTGAGGGTTCGCCGACCCTTGAGATCAGCGCCACTGCGGCTCAGATGCGGGCCGAAGGCAAGGACGTCATCGCATTCGCGGCCGGCGAACCAGACATGGGCACGCCGCAGTTGGTCGATGACGCAGCCATCGCGGCCATTCACGCCTCCAAAGGGCGTTACACCTCTGCCGCTGGTTTGCCAGAAGTGCGCAAAGCCATATCCGCAAAGTTCAACGCGGACGGCTACGACTACGCGCCCGATGAAGTCATGGCCGTTGCTGGGGCTAAAGCCGGGCTCTACATGGCCATCTACGGCACCGTCAACGAAGGTGACGAGGTGCTGTTCCCAAGCCCCTTTTGGGGTTCCTACACCGAGTTGGTGCGCGCTGTGGGCGGCATCCCGAAGCCCATCCCTTGCGACGCGAGCGCGGACTACCAGCCCGACCCTGCGCGCATCGCAGCACTGATCACACCGCGCACGCGCGCGATCATGCTCAATAGCCCGAACAACCCCACGGGCACGGTCTATTCTAGAAAGACGCTCGAAGCGGTGGCCGAGATCGTGCGGCGCCATCAGCTGATGGTGATCAGCGACGACATTTACGACTGCCTCGTTTATAGCGAGGAGCCCTTCTTGAATGTGCTGAAGGTGGCGCCAGATCTGCGCTCGCAGTGC